>Ga0214473_10005374_pt1 | contig 15347 bp, 18 predicted proteins | sample RVTome_7_FD_203509 | JGI IMG/M metagenome (GOLD analysis project Ga0214473, IMG submission 203509) | Soil microbial communities from uranium-contaminated site in the Upper Colorado River Basin, Wyoming, United States - RVT98D197 | ecosystem: Environmental > Terrestrial > Soil > Contaminated >... | reverse complement strand
GCGCCAGCGGTATGGCTGGGTAGCTGCGTCCGGCAGGGATAAGCGCTGAAAGCATCTAAGCGCCAAGCCCATCCCAAGATTAGATATCCCTTTCCGCTTCGGCGGAACTGAAGGCTCCCGGAAGATTACCGGGTCGATAGGTCGCAGGTGTAAGATCCGTAAGGATTTCAGCCGAGCGATACTAATAAGCCGTGAGACTTGACCTTAAATTAATTCGACGATACCTGATTCCCGAAGATTGCCCAGTATTCTATTAAGGTGTCCAGGAGCTCCGCTCTTTACATCCTAAGATAGTAAATCGTAGGTCAGGAGCCCCGCGCTCCTGACCAATGCGTTGCGCCGTAGGTCGGGTTCCGAATCCCGCTTTGGCGGGAGAGAAACCCGACACCGGACAAAAGAAAATTTTTCTCGGTCGCGATGGCGTGGGGGTCATACCCGTTCCCATTCCGAACACGGCAGTCAAGCCCCACAGCGCCGATGGTACTGCCCCCTGCAGGGGTGGGAGAGTAGGACGTCGCCGGGATAATCAAAGCCCCTCTGAGAAATCGGAGGGGCTTTTTTTGTTGCCGACAGATAAATCGGCAGTTATATTAATCATTGCAATGAACATAACGAACTTATGGCAAGCTGTGGGTTACCGGTTGAAAAGAAGTCGGTTCCGATCTTGGGATGGGACAAGTCGAATCCCTTAACCAACAAATGGTCCAGTCCGCGGGGTGAGGTCAAATACCACCTTAGTTCAGAAAAAGACTGTCCAAACAATGGGTAAAGCTAAGTTATCAAACGCCGGTTGACTTTGAGAAAAACAAATCACTATCTTAACTCACCGTCCGTGAAAACGGGGGAAGACCAACAAGAGAGGTCCGACCTCAGGAGACAAGTCCACAACACAAACCCAATGCGAAGGAGAACCTATAATGGCTTTCTATTTGACGCGATTCAGCTACACCCCGGGAACCTGGGCTCGAATGATGAAAAATCCCGAGGACCGGCGTGTCGCTGCACTTGAGTACATCGGTTCAATCGGTGGGAAGTTGCATGGTTTCTGGTACGCGTTCGGCGCGTACGACGGCTACTGCGTTTGGGAAGCACCCGACAATGTCTCGATGGCCGCAGTCGGACTCGCCATCATTGGTGGTGGTGCGTTGTCAAAATTCGAGACGACACCGCTGCTCACAGTGGACGAAACCTTGGACGCCCTTCGCCGTGCGCAGGCGCTCGGCTACCGGGCGCCCGGAGAATAATTGACCGCGCCGTCCTCGTGCGAAACTTTTAACTTAGACGGCAAAAGCAGTGTTGCACCGGCAAGACGTCGCCGGCATTCATGGCGCGATTGACATCATTTTGTGGGCGGCACACGTCCTCGTGTGCCACCTGACGGGCACAGGAACCGGTAACCCACAGCTCTGCTGTGGGAAACGCAATCAAGGCACGATGACGGACTGTGGGGAGACGAGCTCCCGACTTACAGAACAGACATTTCTCCCGGTCGCAATGGCGTGGGGGTCATACCCGTTCCCATTCCGAACACGGCAGTCAAGCCCCACAGCGCCGCCGCAGGCGGAATGGTACTGCCCCCTGCAGAGGTGGGAGAGACCATACGGTTCTGACGATAGGTCGTCGCCCGTCGAGGATCTGCCAGGATCCGAGATCCCGCTTTAGCGGGAGTTAACTAAGGCCCCTCTGAGAAATCGGAGGGGCTTTTTTTGTTGCAGATATTCAATTCCACAATTATAATGATCTGCAGATGACGGACTAATATCAACCGCTTGAGTGTAAGCTGATTTTTGTTTAATGCAAAGGAGTAACGATAATGAATATTAAAGAAAAGGTTGGGAAACATCCTGTAGCATATTTTATAGGGCTTTTGGCAACGGCAATCGTCCTTATTGAAACAATAAGATCTGCTATTTTTCCGGTAAGTATTGGATATTATAAAGACAAATACAATGATTGCGAGCTGGAAAATGCCGCTCGAAGAGATTCAATTAGAACTCTCATTGAGTCTGTGAGTGCCTTGAACACCTTTTTGGAAAATCCCGAAGTCGAGGAATATGATACCCTGATAGCCTTATATGGTTTGGTCGTCGGCGATAGCATAATGCCATTTAATAACCTCTCAAAGATTAAGATTATGAAGGTTGCATTAGATGAATTCAAGAATCAAGATACTGTAGGATTAATTATTAATTTCGTATTTTATGCTGATTCCCAATTTGTCGATGCAGAATATGATGATTCTATTTATTCCGGTTATAGTATGTATAACCAAATGTTGACGAAGAATGAGACCTTTCAATTTAACCTCGCCAGTGGGAATAGATATAAATGCAAACTGACGGATATTTCGAGCTCCGATGGAAAGACCGTTGGGGCTTTAGAGTTTTATCAAATACAAAGGAGAAAGAAAGGCAAGTAGATCGAGAATCGGATATACTAGTTGTAAACAGAAAGTGATTCGGCCGCTGGGATGAAAAATATGCGATGAAAACGTCAGGAGCTTTCAGCTCCTGACCTACTACAGTTCGATGTAAAGGAACCGCGGTTACGACACTAATGTGGGTCGGCGGCTTTATGCGGACGGATCGTGGTGAGCGAGCTCGCTACCTGCTCCAACCAGGATTATACATCGGCCACAGACAATCCTAACGAAGGAGGAATAAATGGCATCTCGGTGCATTCTCGGGGCGCTATTGGGGGCGGTAGCGGTAGTATTGTTACGGCTAATCGGCGTATGGGGTAGCGGTGGGATCATGAATACATTAATGGGGGCGGTGCTAATCGGGGCCCCCTTGGGTGCCCTATGGGGGGCATTGGAGTGGAATCCCGGAGTGATATGGGGGACAGCGCTGGGGGCAATTCTGGGGGCAGTATGGTGCAGTGCTGGCCCAACCGTTGGCGCACTGGTATCAGGAGGTGTAGGCGCAATAGTGGGAGCCTATTTGGTGGAAAAACATGAAGACAGCCAGCGCGTATTGCTTCGCCCGGAAAAAAAGGATGCAAACAATCAGGAAGAAACCAAAGAAGATTCCCATGATTGATCAATAATAGCCGTAGAGCAGGAGTGGGTGCCTCCTGCCGATGGCTGGCAGGTCTTTTCAAAGCCTACCCTACTAAGCTATGCTTTCTTATTGCAGGCCATTAGATCGGCAGTTATATTAATCATTGAATTGTATGTTACGATCCCACAGCAAGCTGTGGTTACCGGCTAAGGAACAGGAGGAATGCACGTCATGCCCATGACCGATATTGAATTGTTTCGTCATACGCTGGCGACCCTTGCTTACAGGGCCGCCAAAGTCATGAGGACCGGGCCCGAATCGTTCGCTGATTACCTTCCCGGGCCGACCTCGAAAACCCCTTTGCAAATCGTAGCCCATATGGGGGACCTGTTTGATTGGGCACTGACCATGATATCGGGCGCCCCCAAATGGATTACATCAACTCCCAAGGATTGGCAGAGCGAGTGCCGACGATTTTTCGATTCGCTCAAAAAATTCGATGAGGCCCTGGCATCGGGGACCCCTATCAAATACGATTTGTGGCGCATGTTCCAGGGGCCTGTTGCCGATGCCCTGACTCATACCGGACAACTGGCCATGCTTCGACGGTTGCATGGCTCGCCGATGAAAGGGGAAAGCTACAACCGCGCCGATATTCAAATCGGCCGGATCAGCATGGAGCAGACTCCGCCCGATCGGCGTTATGAATTCGATTAAGAGGTTCGGGCAGACCGGAAGGTCTGCCGCGCACTGATTCATTCACGTCAAGACCCGACTCCCGCTCGCAAGGGCGTCTGTACGAATCGGTAGGATTAGGAAGAACGTATTATCACTTCGACGGGCGTTTCCATTCCCTTGAAAAGAATAGTCAAACGCCCGTTCGAATTTAATTGCTGTCGGCTTGGACTATAACAGGTTATTTGCCGGAAACCGTCAGTGCCTTACTTCCCTGCGTGGATAATTACTATATCGCTTTTTGTCGATTCAACGATAGCGAATAATTCCTTCTGTTCCGTATCAGGTACGGCGAATTTATCCAGCGATTTTTTGAAATCTGCCGCCATCGCCTGCCACTCTTTCTCGGTGATGTTGAGATGATGATGAGCCTCTTTCATCGAACGCCCCGCATACTTCTCCGGACCCCCGGTTACCTCGCAGACAAGCGCGGTCACGCGATATTTGAGGCCGGCTTTGGGCACTCTAGACCGAGCTTCTGCAATGGCCGGATTCGCGTTCAATATGTCATTTACCAGAAGGCGTTCGATGAAATCATCGACGACCGTGGCAATGCTGTATGCGCCGCCCAGCCGCTCGTATAGCGGCTTCGTCGTTGCCTGTTGGGATGATGCCGTCGAGGCCAACCCCAGTACGAGCGTGAACAATACAGCTGTCTCAATCCACGCGATCCAACGTCCCTTCTTCATGGTGCTGCTCCTTGTGCTTGGTGTTTTTAAGTCGCCCGCTTCAATCGGGTAGAGATAGAAGCATGATAAACCATCTTAACTTATTGATTCTGCAATCATTGTCAAGAAAAGTTTTGTCATAGCGCCCCGGAAATTGAATGGGATATCTCACTGGCGCATGTCGTACCTCTGACCGCCATCCTGTCCTCAGAGTTGGATTCTCGACCCCGGCAAAAACAATAACGTAATTACCAGCAAGTTGATCAATGTCCCGAAAGGAAGAAACCATAAGCCCAGAATCGCCAGCGCCAGGACCGCCGTCCACGCTCCGGGGATTCTCAGAACGAAGGCCAGGGCGGACAGCAGATAAAGCGATCCGTAAATCACGAATATCGATTTCATGATCGTCGAACGCGGATCGATCCCTGCCGCCTTAACAATATATGTCCAGGGCCCCAGTTGCCCCGCATGCATCCCGCTTTTTGGCGTCACATAATCCCCGACAATCAAGGCTCTGGCTCCGTCGAACACCATCCAGCCTGCGTTGATCACAACCAGAGCCAGGATAATCGACGCCTGCTTGCCCAACGCCTAAAGCCTCGCTTATTCCACCACCTTAAATATCTCGCGACGCCCCGATTCGGCCAGGGGGACAAATTTCTGGTACCATTTTTTCCATTCGCCGTTACCCATAACTTGCGACATCGCCTCCTCGAATTCCGCCAGCGATTTGTATTCCGCTTCGAGAATCAGAGTGTAATATGGGCTTCCGGCCATATCGGTCAGCATGCGAAATTCACGGTGATTCCCGCCAAGCTCCTTATTTAAGGATTGTCCTTCTTTCCACGAAGCGATGGCATCCTGCGCCTTGCCGAACTTCAACTGAAAGATGTCCCTTACGACGATCATGATTGCTCCCTTCGAATCTCGTTTCCGAATATCGTGAACATGGAGCCATATAATCCATAATAATCGCGGCCTGTCAAGACAAATCGCAAAATTTCTCGCAGCAGCATGAACCCTTTCCTGCCGGTCATTTGCGCCGGGAAGGGATTCCCCATACGTGCCGTATGGCCGACACCGCGGTAATTATTAGGCGCCTGCCTTTGTCCTGATTTGCTCCGCATAAAAAACCTTTGCGACAGGGTTTGATTCGTCGTATTATTTTCGGGGAAGTTTGTCAACAGGGACCGTAGAAGAATAGGTATTTGTAAACTCTCGGGAGCCAGTGAAAAGACCGTCAAAAAACAAGGAGGGAATGATCTTATGTTCATGAAATCACTCGAGAAGCACATCTATGCGATTATGCGCATAGTGGCCGGATTCATGTTTCTCTGGCACGGCTCGCAGAAGCTTTTCAATTTTCCGTTTACGGATTATCAGATCCCGCCGTTTATCAAGTATGGCGGTGGATTGATCGAATTTGTCGGCGGAATACTGATTATGATCGGCCTGGGAACACGCTGGGCAGCTTTCATTGCCGCCGGCATGATGGCTTTTGCCTACTGGATCGGGCATGGGACTAAAGCCATTTTGCCTATTAATAATCATGGCGAGATGGCCGCGCTGTACTGTTTCGTGTTCCTGTTCATCTCGGCTCGCGGCTCCGGCATTTGGAGCATCGACGGCTGTCTGGGATCGAACAAGGGCGAATCGGCCCCGCCGGGGTAGGCGCAGGACATAGTTCATCATATTCATGCGTTTCCCGGATGCGCTCGTTCGGCATGAGTGAAGAGAGATAAAAGCCATAGGGCGGGAGTATCCGACTTCTGCCAACTGAAACTCCGGCGATAATTCGCCGTATTAGAACCAAGAGAAAGTCAGGACATGATGACAGTTTCGGACCTCGAGCATTTTAAGAATCTGCTTCTGGAGCGGGAGCATAACCTTTCAGTGTGGCTGGATTCGGGCGCGCCATCGAGAGAGGAAGATACCGGTAAGGTCCAATCCTTGCTGGCAGAGATAAAGGATGCCCTCGGCAGGGTGGAGGACCACACGTTCGGGGAGTGCCGGGTTTGCCAGGGTGAGATTGAGCACTATCGTCTTGAAATCCAGCCGGCTACGGAAGTTTGTATAGACTGTATTAGTAAAGAGGATAAAAGAATACTGGAGGAAGAGCTTTTCCTGGCCAGCAAGTTTCACAGGGCCTTGCTTCCCCAGAAGATCGTCAAGATCAGGGGTTTCGATGTTGCCGTCAAGTCCTTCGCGGCGCGCACCATAGGCGGGGATTATTACGACTTTCTTCCCGGCAAGAACGATTCGGTTCGCGTGGTGATCGCCGATATCATGGGCAAGGGGCTTCCGGCGGGCCTTTTGATGTCGAATGTCCAGGGGGCGCTCAGAATTCTGGCCGGGGACGTCGAATCGCCGTCGAAATTGCTGTCTCGACTTAACGGAATACTCTGCCGAAACCTCCCGGTGACAAAATTCGTATCGATGGTCTGTGTGGCTATCGAACCTCACTCGGGCGACAGAACACGAATTACATACGCCAACGGCGGACATTTTCCGCCCATCCTGGCCCGTAGCGACGGTAGGATTGACCTTCTGGAAACTAATGGCGGCGTGCTGGGTGTTCACGAGGATTTTTTCTACGAAGAATCCTCGGTAGAGCTTGCCACCGGTGATCTTCTGCTGTTTTACACCGACGGTGTCACCGAGGCGGAAAACGATAATGGCGAGATGTTTGGCGAAGAAAGGTTAATGGAATTTGTTGCCGGTCATAAACAGACGGGATTGAATTCATTTCTGGACCATCTCTTAAAGACGGTTCACCAGTTCGTGGGCAGGATCGATCTTGATGATGATTGTACTGTAATTGCCTTGCAAAAATTATAGCATTGCTGTTTTCACAAGTCAGGCTTCAAAAATTTTTTGCGTTTTTTTGATCTCGTGAATTTTCGGTGGTCAGGTAATATGGTGTGTTATAAGAGATTAGATTGAAATAACCCATTCGATCGCGGACTCTTTTTACCCGTTTATGGCAAAAAAATATCTCGACTCTGAAACAAATATTCCGTATAATATGTTTATGAATATGAAAATGAAAATCACTTTTATTTCGAAAGGGGATTGGCAATGAGGAAAGTTCTTAACATCGCTCTTGTACTGACCCTGGCGTTTGCCGTATCGTCGGCTTACGCTTGCGGCGAGAAGAAATCATCGGCTGAAGCGACTGCGACCAAGGCCGACGCGACCGGAATGAATTCCGGGTGCGTCACCGACGGCGCGAAAGTTACCACCGCCGACGCAAAAGCGGATGGATGTGAGGCCGTTTCGGCGAAAGTCACTACCACCGGCGCCGAGAACTGCCCGGTAAAGGAATCTGGAATGAGCAAAACCTCCGCATCGTCCGGATGTTGCGCCAAAGGATCCGCCGCCAGGATGCAGAAGGCGTCGCTGAAATCCTCCGATCAGAGCGAAGCGTCGTCATCCTGTCACGCTCCGGCGATGAATGAAGGGGCGGAAACAAAGGCGACAAAGGCGCTGGAATCTTCGGGAAGCAAATCGAACGGAATGGCCTCGGCGGGCGAAATAGCTCCCGACGAGAATACTCTGAAATAGATGGAATACTAACAAAGAGGACTTAAAGGCCGGATCATGAAATCCGGCCTTTTTTTATTCGATATGCGGCTTGATGACAGCTTACGGACGCGAATTTTCCTTTTAGACAAAGGGGCGAAACGAGGGCTCCGATGCCGCCGCGAAAATAACAGTTTTCCCGAGTTTCGGGATGACGTTCTGAGAGTCTCCAGTATCTTGAATTATTCCCGAATTTTTGTACTTTACCATTCCATTGAAATATGGTAAATATTGGCGCAGGCGAAATATGGCGACTCCGCACAAGACGATAATGAAGCTGATTCCCGAAGGTGAGAAAACATTCGACCTTGGCGAAATCAAATGCAAATGCGAGGGCAACGCCATGGCTGTCGTCCCGACCGACAAGAGGCTGATGACCTGCACCAGGAAATTTTTCGGTCTGTATAAAATCATTGATGATTTTTCCTGGGCGACCTTCGACCACGTCACGGTTACCCAGAAGCTGGGCACTTTCACCATGGAATTGCGATACCGAAAAGGCGAGAAAACATTGAAGCTCGAGAGATTGACCAAAGAAAGTTTCGACTCGCTCTATCGTCGGGTAAGGGAACGTATCACTGTATACGACGAAAAATATAAAATCTCCTCGAAAATCTGTCCTATGTGCAGGGAAATAATCAACTTCGAGGCAAAACAGTGTCCTTTTTGCCTGCATCAATTCGCCAGGATCGGCGATCAGCCGGATGCCGTGGAATAATCGCCATTGACTGCTTTATTCATTGACCTCGCGGCGATCGCGGGAAATAGTCCCCGTGGGTGGCAATCGCATCTAATCCGCGTAAACGGCGATCGGATCATGGAATATGGGGTCTTTTTATTCTGTTTATTATCTATGGTTCTCAATTCAAGAAACAAAAGACTCCTCAAGAACGTTATTATTCATATAATCGGGCGATATGTTTTGATCTTACACGATAAAGCTCTGTCAAAACCTTAGATGAAAGGATCGGTCATGAAAAAATCGGCGATGCTATTGACTCTGATATTGCTCGCCTTCAGCGGCGCCGCCAGGGCCGCCGGGGATGTCGGGGATGTCGCTTCGTATTCCGACGCTAAAGCCGAGGCGGCAAAGCTCGGTAAGCCGCTGCTGCTGGATTTTTACGCCACCTGGTGAGGGGCCTGCAAGACTTTCGCTCGTGAAGCGAAAGAAGACGCCGATGTAATCAAATCGTTGGAATCGGTATATCTTTATCAGGTCGACGCCGAGAAGGGGGAAGGCCTGGATCTGGCCAAGGAGTTTAAGGTCAAGGCGTATCCGTCGTTTGTCATGCTAAACGGCAATGGCGAAACCGTTGACAGGTGGGTCGGATATTCCAAAGAAATGCATCTGGAAACACTGAGTTCCGCGCTATCCGATCTTGCGACGATCAAACAGAAAATCGAGCGCTATAACTCGAAACCGTCGGCGAAGGACGCCGCCATTCTGGGACGATACAACTCCGCCCTCGGGGAATACAAGGACGCGGTCGGCTTTTATACCGCCGCTCAATCTCTTAACGACAATCCTGATACGGATTACTCCTACGAAATCTTCAACAATACATCTTACGGGGTAAAGGGCAAGCATTTTACTTTCGACGAGGTGACCGCCGCCGCCGACAACGTGCTGAAATCGAAAGCCGCGAATCCCAAAATCAAGGTTATTGCCGCCATGAGAATGACCCGGATGGCCAAACAGCAGGATCGTCTCGATATCGTAGAACCTTATATCGAGGCCGGGTTGAAGCTGGTCGCCGGCAGCGACGATGCCGAATCGAAAGAGGCGTTCAACGATCTGATGGTCGACAAGTCGTTGTATATGACCCACGATAACGACGCCGCGGTCAAATACAAAAAGGCCAATATGGCTGAGGGGTGGACCGAGGACCCCGGACAACTCAACGAGTTTGCCTGGTGGTGCTTCGAAAATCGGGTAAACCTGGAGGAAGCGGAGCGCCTTGCCCGGAAGGGTATCGAACTGGCCGAACCGGGCAAATCGAAAGCGATGATTCTCGATACCCTGGCGGAAATATGCAGCGTCCTTGACAATTGCTCGGAATCTGTCGAATTGACAAAAATGGCTATCAAGGAAGACCCGGCGAATGAATTTTACAAAGAACAGTTAAAGAGATTCGAGGAGATATTGGCCTCCAGCGAATAGATCCCGAAGGAGAAATAAAACGCTAAAGCCCCCCGCGCAGGGGGGCTTTTTTTAGGATATTCTCGCCTCTCTTTTCAGGCACTCGACAAGCCTTCTGACCAATTCGAGACGAACGTCGGTCAGGGCCGCGAAAAGCGGCATGCCGAAAAGCAAAGATCCCCGCACGATATCCGAAACGGACATTTCGTATTTTGTGGAAAGTGATTCCAACTCCGCCCGAAGGTCGGGGGAAAGCCTCATCTGGATATGACGTTTATCTTCTTTCATTATTTCTTCTCCTTATTAGTACCGAAAATATGTTTTTGATGCGCTTTGAGTATTTGCGGCGGATGGAATCGTTCTCCCGTGGCCGCCTCGACGCGCCGGCATATCTCAGCCCATGAGCTGGAACCATCGACTGTTTTCAAGATATTCTCGATAATCTCCCGTTTTGGATGCGTGCAAACGCGGCATATACCCGGAGGCTTGACACCCCATCTCCGGGAGACAAAATCGGCCAGCATCAATTTCAATAATCTTTTGGCTTCGTACAGATTTCCTATTACCTCCCGTTGACCGATCCCATTTCTGGCCGCTATCTCAGGCAGGGATAATCCCTCGAAATATCGTTCGTGTACAACCCGTCTCAAGCCGTGATCCAGCTTCTCTATAGCCTCGCTTACGGCGGTAACGATAGCCGGGTCGGGAGATTGCTTTGAGGTCGATTTGAACTGTTGGATGATTTCCGGATCGAGATAGATAATCCTATGCAGATATCCTCCTTTTTTCTGCCAGAATACCTGCGGATTCAAAATAGGAGGGATCACTTTGAGGTCATCCGGGGATCACCCCCGGGATTTTTGGTAATCCCGGGTGACCCCACTATGTATTAATGTAAGGGAAACAATACATTTTGCGGCTCTTGGGCGTGCTATTTCAAGGAAAATGGCGGAGACTATCTGACGGTAATTGGATTTTGCTTGACATGAAATAGGCTACTTGATTTATTGTTTATAGATGGCTGCCGCAGTTTGTGTTGGCTGTTTGTCGCTTGAAATTGCTCCCGGAATAACTGAAGAGATGTGTTGCAAGTAAGCCCAAAGTAACTCATAAATATTTTCAGGAGGTATGCCATTGCCGGAAACTGGTAAGGTTAAGTGGTTTAACACCAAAAAGGGATTCGGTTTTATCAGGAAAGAAGATAGCGAACAAGATATCTTCGTGCATTATACCTCTATAGAGGGCGATGGGTATAAGGCGCTGCAGGAAGGCGAAGAAGTCCGGTTTGAATTAGTGGAAGGACCTAAGGGACTGCAAGCCCAGAATGTCAGTAGAATGGCGCATCATCGGGGGCTGTAGCCTGGATTGGCCGGGAATTCCCGGAAATTTATATCAATGCCAAACCGATCGTTTTTATCGATCGGGTAGAATCTTCGCGGAATCTATCCGGTAAACAGTCATAGGTTGTTCTTACGGCCGGGCGCGGCGGGATAAAGCCCGATTCCGATAGTTCTATATTTATTGAATAGCAGCCAGGAGGCCGTGGTGGAGGCCAGATAGAGCCCGACCGTGGCCAGCATTACCGCGGTAAAGCCGGATTTTTCTATCATGAGTCCCCCGATATTGGCGGAAATCATCCAGGAAGAATTCCAGGCCAGTGAAAGCGCCGAATTGACGCTGGCCTGGTTTTTTTCGTCTCCCATTTCCATGGCGAAGTTGTTGTACATGGGCCAGGCCATATTCATCAGACTGCCTCTGAATAAAAATGCGACAACCGACAAAAAAAGGTTATGCGAGAACGCCAATACCAGGAAAAAGGGGATGGAAAGAAACTGGGAAATGACCACCGTTTTCACCAGTCCCACTCTTCTGGCTATTGCCGGCCCCGCGAGGAATCCGGCGGCGGTAAACAGCGCTCCGAACGAAAAGATCCGCCCGATGTCGTCGGATTCGAGTTCAAAGCGTTTTAGAAAATAGAGATTTAAAAACGGTATCACCAGGCCCGCGCCCATGCCGATCAGGAAATGAGGGATCATCAGTTTTAAGGTCGTTTTCCAATCGCGGGCTCCCATGTAATTGCGCGGCTTCAGACTCTGCCCGCTGTCCGTCGTCTTGGCCTTAATGGCCGAATAGGCTGCCAGGGATAGCATGGCCGTCAAGGCTCCTCCGACAAGCGTATATCGATACCCCAGCAACAGGGTTGCTCCCGTTTCCACCAGCCATATAGGCGTCAGGCCCCCGATGATGGAACCGATAAAGCCCGAAAAAGTGCTTACGGCCATATTAACGCCGAACAGGTAGGGCCTCTCCGCCGACGTGGAATTGCGCATGAAAAACGGCGAGGCGGCTATCATGTGAATCGTGAACATGGAACCGGATATCATGGACATGATTCGAAGGTTCCAGATCGAGGTCGACAGCGCCTGGGTGATCAGGGCCGAGCCGCTGGTCAGCGTGGCAAACATGAGTATGTATTTTATCCTGAACCGGTCCACCAGGATCGCCGCCGGAATGGCTATCAGCACGGTGCCTATCGATGAAGCGGAGATTATGCTGCCGATATGGCCTTCGTCGAATCCCAGTTGTACGAGATAGAGGTTCATCAAAAGCTGGAATACCGAAAGCCCCAGTCCCATGAAAAACGACCCGATCAGGAATTTGCGGGCGTTGGGGGAAAAAAGCCGCAGGTGGGCCAGGTAGTCTTTTAAGAAATCCTTAATCATGCAATCCTATATTATTTTCAATTGACGTGGAATATAGCTAAAAGCGTCGGGAAGGGAAGAGGAAACTTTAAAGGCAGATGGCAGAATTCTTCCAGGAACGCCCCTTATAGAATATCGTTTTTATGGTTGGAAAATGTGCCGACACGTCTTATAGACAATATAAGTCGGAAAGAGAATGATAGAATGGTAAATCGTTTAAGAGCGAAAGTCGATTCCACGTTAGTGGAGCGGTTCGCCGAGGCCGCCGCGGTCGTGGGCATCGCGGTGAGTTTCGCCATGCCGATATATCTCTGGTCGGTTCTGCCCGATTCCGTGCCGAGTCATTTTGCCGCCGACGGGCAGGCGGATTCATATAGCGGCAAGGGCTTTCTGTTTTTCCTGCCGGCTGTAGGATTATTCTTTTATCTGGCCTTATCGATTCTCGGCAAATATCCCCATGTTCTGAACTACCCCTGGAAGATTACCGTCCTCAATGTCTATCGGCAATATCAGCTGGCCCGAGGATTTATTACGTCGATCAAGGCCGAGATGATCTGGATATTCATTTATATAGAATGGGTCCAGGTGGGGGTGGCGTTGGGACGAAACGAGATAATCGATCCGATGTTTTTGCCGGTTATCATAGGGGCGATTCTGGGCACAATCGCCGTATATTTCTATCTGGCGTACCACTCGCGCTGATGATTCGGGATTAATTTTAGAAATTTCATCAGCAGGGGCGTTCAAGTGTCCATTCGGATCCGTATGGAAACGCCCGGCTCCGGCAAAGACTGTCGGCAGATCCCTACGGATCCGTATGGACAGGCTGCCGACCTTGTATCTTATCGCTGTTAATAATACGTCATTATGAGGAGTCCCGCCCCGCTCTCATAGCGAGGCAGGGACGACGTAATAATCTCTTGGATGCCCGGCGAATAGATCGTCACGTCCCCCCGCAGAAAGCGGGGGGACTCACGATGACGATAGGGATCTACTTTTTGTCGCCAGACGAGATGCCACTTACATTTTCCGCGTGTGCAGGTGGGGCATGTCTTCCCGTAAATTTTATCGCAAAAAAAACGGCGTCGAGAAGAACGCCGTTTCTAAAGATCATTATAAACAAATACTACTGGTTATCGTGGCTGCTGTGATCCTCGGCCGGCTTTTCCTCCGGATGGGCGCAGGTGCTTGCGAAAGAGATGTAAGCCTCGTGCATAACATCGAAAGCCGCGGCGACCTTCTCGTTATCCTGACCCTTGCAGGCTTCTTTCAGGTTGTTGACCGATTCCAAAAGCTCGCCTTTTTTGCCGTCAAAATTCTTACGGCAGGCGTCGGAACATTTCTCGTAGCCGTCGCACTTGTAATCGGCGACCGCTTTGGAGGCTTCGACCAGAGCCGGCAGCTTTTCCCTGAGCTGATCGAAATTGCTTTCTTTTACCGCCATATGCATCGGATGCATATTCTCGTGGAAATTCGTTAAGACGGTCCTGCCGACGACATCGGGACAGACGTGGCCGGCCTCGGCGGCCGCTTTGTCCACGGACATCGCATTAGACGCGCTGGCGGCATTGGCTTTACCCGCGCAGCAAGCTTTGGCATTTGTGGCTCCGGCGGCTTTGGTCGCCGCTTTATCGCCGCATCCCTCGCCGGCGAACGCCGCGACGACACCGAAAACAAGAACAAATGCCAATAACATGAATAGAATCCTTCTCACTTCTCCTCCTGTTATTGATTGAACTATATGCTATTCTTCTATTGTAAACAGTTCCTCTACAGGCCTGCTCAAGGCTCGAGAGAGCTTCAATGCCAGCACCGTAGACGGCACGCAGGTGCCTTTTTCGATGGAGATGATGGTCTGCCTGGAGACCCCGACCTCCGCCGCCAAATCCGCCTGGGTCAGGCCATTCTGACGTCGCTGCGGTTTGATCTTGGTGATTAGCCTCATAATGATCTAATATAAATACCCATGCTCATTATGTCAAGCTAAACTTACCAGCCGTCAGGCCCGGGAAATAGTTTCCGGATCGAAAATATAACTTATTGATAAACAACAACTTATAATGAATAAATCCCCGTTTTACCCCTTGACTGTTTCGATCTCTCGGAACAGCTCGATCGACCCCAAATTTTCCAAAAACCCCAGTTGATGGCTCCGATCACTCCGGCGGGCAAAGTTCGCAGGGGATAAATTCGACGTCGTAGCCCTGTAATTTTTGCACCATTATCACGATATCGGCCACGTTGAACGCGCAGGAGTTGTTGACATCGGCGGCCACCGCCCATTCACTTCCGCTTCCCGGCGGGCATTCGCACAGCAAAGCCGCGTCCGGGGCGCCCGTTTTCAGTTTGGAATAAGCGGAAACCACGTCGGCAACATTGAACGTTCCGCTGCCGTTGAAATCGCCAACGACGTAATAACCGCACGACGGCCCTTGAATCTCCAGGCAGGCGAAATGCAGCTCCACATCCGACCGGTCTATCTCGCCCGTCATAAAATTAGCAAACGTCACACCATAGT
>Ga0214473_10005373_pt1 | contig 15348 bp, 14 predicted proteins | sample RVTome_7_FD_203509 | JGI IMG/M metagenome (GOLD analysis project Ga0214473, IMG submission 203509) | Soil microbial communities from uranium-contaminated site in the Upper Colorado River Basin, Wyoming, United States - RVT98D197 | ecosystem: Environmental > Terrestrial > Soil > Contaminated >... | reverse complement strand
AACATCCGAGAATTGGAGGAAAGCCTTGGATTCTTGGTGCCCGTCACGGCAGACAGGATGCTGAATCTGGCCAAGGAGCAGAAGAAGATCCTGAAGAGCTATGGCCTGTCGCCGTTGAGGTTCAAGACGATGTGCCACAGTTGTCTATCGTGCGACCTCGTGCCGTTCTGGGACGTGTAGCGGTCATCTGTGAGCGAAGACGCATCTGATGATGGGGGAGACTTCCTCCACCCGGACAAACGCGAACCTCTCGAGCTGGACCACTTTGCCCTTTGCGGCAGCAAGCAGAGGCTCCGCCTTGCCCTTCTTTGCGGTCCCATCGGTCATCAGCACCTCGGCGTCGAAGGACGACAATGGAGCCCAGTGAGCGATCGGGACGCCCTCTTTCAGAACCCCCAGATCGTTGCCGATGTAGTGAGCCTCACCGCCCTTGAACTCGATGTTGCCCAAGTCCTTCAATCTTAGCTTGCCGTCACCCTTAGGAACGTCATCTCTGGAGACATAGACCGTTCGCTCAGGACCTATTCTCATCTCCCTTATCCCTCGCTCGGGGTGGTCAGGGTGAACGGGTGCCTTGCTGACAAGGTCAGGCGCTCCCTCGATCTTGACCTTGACAGGATCGCTGACGAAGAAGAACCTGTCAGCCGAGTCGTCGATGAGGTCCCGATTGAACGAGAACAATGTCTTCCAGGAGAATTCGACATCGACCTCCTTGATCCCAGTCTCGATCCAGTACCTGCGCAAGGATTCCGGCCTTATGCCTCTGCGCTTCAGCGCTCTCAACGTGCCCAGCTGAGGGTCGTCCCAGCCAGTGTACAAGCCCTCGCTGATGCCCTTGGCCATCTTGGATGTTGACAGCTGGGCGTCCTCGATGGACACCCGACCATAGTGGATATACACAGGCTTCTTCCACCCGAAATAATCGTACAGGTACTGTTGCCTGAAAGTGTTGTTGAGGTGGTCCTTACCCCTGAGGACATGAGTGAGATCGAGAAGATGGTCGTCAACTGCCACTGCCAGGTTCATGAGCGGATACACCCTGTATTTGGTACCTGTCCTCGGGTGCGGAGTGTCATCGATCCTGAGCCCGACGAAATCCCTAATCGCCGGGTTCGGATGCGAGAGGTCCGTTTTCACCATCAGCGACGCCTCCTCCAGTTTGTACGACCCGTCAAACAGCTTGTCCCAACGCTGCATCTGGTCGGAAAGGTGTTGCTCTCTGTGAGGACATGGCTTCTGGTGATTCTTCAGGTCGCGCCAGGTATCGGGCTTGCATGTGCAAACATACGCCTTGCCCATTTCGAGGAGCTTCTTCGCGATGTCGTAGTAGATTTCGAACCGCTCGCTCTGGATGATCGTCTTGTCTATCCTGACACCGAGCCATGCAAAGTCCTCTGGGATCGTGTCGTACCCGTTGGGGTCGATCCTCGCCGGGTCGGTGTCCTCGAACCTGTTGTAGCATATGCCGCCATAGCGCTTGACATATTCATCGTTGAGAATGGCCATCCTGCTGTGGCCGACATGAAGCGGGCCAGATGGGTTCGGAGCCATCCTCATCCTGACCTCCCCGGTCACGTCCTTCAGGTCTGGCAGACCCATCTCCCGATGTTTCGATTCCTTCACGAGAAGCTCCGGGGCCAGTTCCTCTAACGCCTTCTTCTGAGCCTCGGCGGACATCTTGTTGATCTCATCGACAACGGTCTTCGCCAGGGTCGTGAGCTCCTTCGCTCTTGGCCTGAGCTCGGTGTTCTCCGCCATGACCTTTCCGAGAACGGCGCCCACGGTCGCCTTACCGTTGAATTGGACCGCGTTCTGAAGGGCGTATTTCCTGATGATTTGTCCTATATCCACGACCGACTCGATTGGCGAGAACGTATAAAAGACTATGAGCCGAATTCGGGCGCCCCGCAGTCACGAAAGGATAGAAATAGCCAGTTGGCAATGCATCAGAAGGGTGTCTGATTGGCCGTCAGGGAGCTTCTGAACCAGTTCAATGAGACCGTTGTTGTCAAGGGGCATGTCTCTAGGGAGCTTGAACTGACAAACACCCTTTTCAAGGAGAAGATGAAGCCTGTCCTTTTCGAGAACCTTGACGGATTCAGGGCAATAGGGAACTTGTGGTCCACCAGGGAGAGGATCGCTCGGGCAATGGGAGTCTCACCTGAGGAGCTGACGAAGAAGATGATGCAGGCGATGGATTCACCATCACAGCCTCAAGAGATTGACAAGGCGCCTTTCGAGGAGAACATCCTTACGGACTTCGACCTTCGGGAATCGGCAATACCGAAATTCTACCCCACGGACGGTGGCCGATTCATAACGGCTGGCGTCGTCGTCGCCGAGCATGATGGGATCAGGAACTTGTCGTTCCACAGACTGATGCTGATAGGCGAGAACAAGTTCGCAATCAGAGTGGTTCCAAGGCATCTTTTCGCTCTTCACAAGCGCGCGATGGCCAAGGAGGAGGACCTCAAGATCGCGGTCGCGGTGGGTCTCTGTCCTTCTATCATGCTTTCTGCCGCGATGAACCTGGAATTCGGCAAGGATGAGCTCATGGTCGCCAATTCCTTAAGACAGCTCTGTCTCAACGAACCTGTCTGCGCCCGCAAGATAAGGAACGGATTGCTCGTGCCAGCGTTTGCAGAATACATATTCGAAGGAAGGATGACGAAGGAGGTTCACGACGAAGGGCCGTTCGTGGACATCACGGGCACGGTGGACCCGGTTCGAAAACAGCCGGTAGTGGAGATCGACAGGATCTATCACAGGGACGACCCTATCTTCCAGATCATCCTACCGGGAGTCAACGAGCACTATCTGATGATGGGCATGCCTCGCGAACCCGTAATCCAGAGAGCCGTGGGGCTCGCGGTCCCGGAGGTTCATGCAGTACGTCTTACGGAAGGCGGCTGCTGCTGGCTCCACGGAGTTGTGTCTATCACCAAGCAGAAAGATGGCGATGGCGTCAATGCTATAATGGCGGCCTTGGGAGCCCATCCATCGATGAAGATGGTCACAATCGTTGACAACGACATCGATGTCTTCGACGATAGGGATGTCGAGTGGGCTGTGGCGACGCGGTTCCAGGGACACAAGGGGCTGGTCATGATAGAGAACGCGCGCGGGAGCAGCCTTGACCCAAGCGCTGACGAGACGACTACCAAGGTCGGCATCGACGCCACCAAACCGATCGGCGGCGAGGGATTCGACAGAGTCAAACCGGCCTAGCCCGGTCAAGGGAATGTACCGGACATGGGGAGGACCTGCCAGGCAGAGGAATCGCACCCAAGAGGCATGGTCATGAGGACTAGCCCCTTCCAGACGGGGCGCTGCGGTTAGGCGAAAAGAATTATATATGGTTCCGTCCTAAATCATCCAGAGGCTACCAAATGGTAACTGTAACGCCAAAGGCAACAGAAACAATCAAGGCCATAATCAAAGAAGCCAAGAAGACCGACCCTATCAGAGTTTTCTTCGGTGGATACGGCTGCTCAGGGCCTGCATACATGATGGCCTTCGACAAGAAGAAGGAAGACGATGTGGAGATCAAGGTCGACGGGTTCAATCTGATCTATGAGAAGGAGCTCGAGCCAGAGCTCAAGGAAGCCGTTGTGGATTCAGTCGACACGCCTGAGGGACCTGGAGTCGTGGTCCGCGTGAAATCGAGCAGCGAAGGTTCCTGCAGCTCGTGCGCAGGCTGTCACTAGATTCGGCTCCCTGAGAGAAAAGCTTCATACTCTAGGTCAGTTCTCAATGGCTCGTGTTCGTTGAGCACGAGCTCATAACACCCTCTTCAATAGAGCAGAGGGACTATCAGACCAATATTGCAGCCTCGGCCCTGAAAGAGTCAACATTGGTGGTGCTCCCCACCGGCATGGGCAAGACGGTAGTCGCGTTGATAGTGATTGCGGAGACCTTGCTGAAGAAGAGAGGCAAGGTACTCTTCATGGCCCCGACCAAGCCCTTGGTCGAGCAACACTCGAGGTTCCTTAAAGAGCACCTCCTCAAATTCGAACCTGCGATGTTCACAGGTGAGGTCGCTCCGAGAGAGAGGAAGGACATCTGGAAAGAGAGTCGGCTCGTGGTGTCAACCCCGCAGGTCATAGAGAACGACCTGGATGAGGGTAGGATTGGCCTTGACGAAGTCGACCTCATCGTCTTCGATGAAGCACACAGGGCGGCCGGCGACTACGCTTATGTATCGACAGGAAAGAGATACTCGGGTCTTGCCCTTGGAATGACTGCTTCTCCGGGGTCTGATGTCTCTAAGATAGCCGAGGTCTGCGAAAATCTGGGCATCACGAATGTCGAGATCAGATCGGAGCTTGACGAGGATGTTGTCAAGTACACTCAGGATGTGAAGACGGAGTACGTCGCAGTCAACGTTCAGGATGGCATGTCCAGAGTCGTCTATCTGCTCAAACAGATCTTCGACGAGCAGCTGGCGAAGCTGAAGGGATGGGGATACATAGACCCGAAGAAGCCAGTGACCACCAGGGACCTGCTCGAGGCTGGAAACGTGATACGCGCCCGGCTTAACTCAGGAAGGAAATCGTTTCAGGTGTTCCGGGCTGCGAGCACACAGGCGCTGGCTATGAAGATCAACCATGCTGTGGAGCTCGCCGAGACCCAGGGGAAGGGGGCCCTGGAAAACTACTTCTCCAAGATATTGAAGGAGGGCGAAGAAAAGGGCGGTTCGAAAGCTTCCAGGGACCTGGTGAAGGACGCCAGGTTCCAGCAGGCCCGCACTCTGCTATACGGCATGGAGAGGGACCATCCCAAGCTGGAGAAGATCGTTCCCATACTGAAGCAACAGTTTCTGACAAATCCTGAGTCCAGGGTCATCGTGTTCACACACTACAGGGACATGTGCGACCAAATGACACAGACCCTCGAGAAGATCGAGGGGTTCAGGCCAGTTAGGTTCGTCGGCCAAGCGAGCAAAGGAGAGGACACAGGGCTCAACCAGAGGGAGCAGAAGGAGATCATCGAGAAGTTCCAAAGCGGAGAGTTCAACATCCTCGTATCCACGTCCATAGCCGAGGAGGGTCTGGACATACCCTCGACGGACCTTGTCGTCTTCTACGAACCAGTCCCTTCTGAGATAAGGACGATTCAACGTCGTGGAAGGACCGGCAGAAGACGCGCAGGGAAGGTGGTGGTTCTTGTCACTCGAGCCACTAGGGACGAGGCGTACGTCTGGTCCAGCAGGAGAAAGGAAATGCAGATGCGCCGAGAACTCGAAGCGCTGAGGAGAAGGCTGAGGGCGAAACGAGGACTCCCTGATGTGCCGTCTGCGCAGAGACCCGCGCTGACAAAGGTCGAGCTTACCGAAATGATGACCGTCGGACCCGAGTCGGCAAAGGAAGAGCTGGCCAGGAAGACTTCTGAGAAGAAGGGTCAGAAATCCCTTGGAGTATACGACAAAGGTACGGAGGCTGATGGGCCTCGGCTAGTCGTCTCTCCGAGGATCGATGCTGCAGGCCTCTCGAAAGCGCTCAAGGACCTGGGGTTCGAAACGGATGTGAAGGATCTGGAGAGCGCGGATATCATTGTTTCCAAGAGGGTTGCAGTCGCTTTCCGCACCGTGGATCAGTTCATCGAAGGCATCTCGGACGGCTCCATCATGGCAACGTTGGCCAAACTCAAGCACGAATACCTTCACCCGATCCTGATCGTGCAAGGAGAACCTGAGGGAGAAGGCAACCAGGCGAGCAATTCGGCGGTCTATGACGCCCTGAGTGCACTCCTGTCAGAGTACCACATGCCCGTGCTTCCGACCGGGAACGCGAACGAAACCGCTTCTGCGATCCAATCGCTCTTCAGACAGGAGAGCGCGCGACAGACCAAGGAGAGGAAGGGGGTGCAGACGACGCTGGATGTCGCCTCCAGACAGATGTTCATGGTTCAAGGGCTTCCGAATGTATCCGCCACGCTCGCTCAGAGGCTGCTCGAGAAGTTCGGCAGCGTCAAGGGCATCGCTGACGCAAACGTCGAAGAGCTTATGAAAGTGGATGGCATCGGTAGGGTCATCGCTGAAGGAATACATACGGTGCTGAGGAAGAAATTCGGCGAGGAGGAAGGATAGAGATGTCCACGAACAAGTGTCCGTTGTGCGAGAGTGCGTGCATCATCAGGATAGTCGCCACCGAGGATGCGAAATGGTGTGAGGTGGACGTCTGCAAGATGTGCGGCACGATGTATCCGCGCGGCAGGAATGTCGTCCAGGTCAAGGAGAAGAAGGGGTCGAAGGCAAAGGCCAAACCGAAGGCGACCAAGAAGAAGCTCACGAAGAGGAAGTGAGCCAGAGGCCAATAATCCGCCTCTCGGAGGTTTTCCAGCAGCGGAGATAGTTTTATGAACCCCATGCCCATACGAGTGAAACTGAGAAGCATGGAGTTCAAGCTGCTCGAGAAGAAGAAGGACAGCATTAAGGTCGAGATCGTCGACCCCGATGAGACTCTCATCTACCCGCTCATCCATGAGTTGCTCCAGGATAAGAACGTGGCCGATGCAAGGTACACGACAGGCCACCCGCAGCTCGACAAGCCCGTCCTGGTCGTTGAGGTCAAGGAGGGCAAGCCACAGGCCGCCCTTAAGAAGGCCGCAAAATCCCTCACGAACCAGTTCCAAGAAGCCCGCCAGCTGGTAGAGAAGCAGCTTGGCTAAACGTGTGCCAATGTTCATACCCTTGGCAATGATTCTGTTGGTCTGATGTACGAGAGCGACCTCGGCCTAGAAGTATTCCTGACAGAGGACATCCCCGGTATCGGGGGAAGGTTGAGGAGGACACCAGAGGATTTCGTGGTGGATGAGATATCGATCCTCCCTCCACCGTTTCCGGACGGCAAGTTCGTCATAGCCAGGGTGTGGCACAGGAATTGGGAGGCGAACAGGCTCGTCCGCAGACTCGGTTCCAACCTGCATGTCGGGCGGTCCAGGATCGGCTTCGCCGGCACCAAGGATGGGAGATCCGTGGCGACCCAGCTGATGTCCTTCAACGCCCCGATAGATCTTGTGAAGTCGCTCGAGATCCCGGACGTGAGGATCACGGATGTGTACACTGCGAGACGGATGATATCGATCGGGGATCTCGTGGGCAACAAGTTTCAGATCCGAGTCACCGACATATCGCAAGGGACGGACACAGAGGGCATCTGCAAGGCCGTGAAGGAGCGGCTGGACCCATCAAGCGGCTTCCCCAACTACTTTGGAATCCAGAGGTTCGGTTCAGTGAGGTCGATCACCCACCTGGTCGGCAAGGACCTAGTAAGAGGCGACATCGAGGGTGCGGTCATGAGGTATGTGGCCAATCCCCTCGAGGAGGACTCCGAGGCGAACGATGCTAGGAGGGCTTTGCAGGAGACCAAGGATTTCGAGCGCGCTTTTGACGAGTATCCGATGAAGCTCACTTTCGAGCGTATGATGATAGGTCATCTGAAGGACAACCCTGGGGATTACCTAGGAGCGCTCAGGACCCTGCCCTACAACCTTCTCATGATGTTCGTCCATGCATACCAGTCCTACCTGTTCAACCGTACGCTGAGCGAGAGGATCAGGAGAGGCATGTCAATCAAGGAGCCTGAAGTGGGTGACATGATCCTACCGCTCTCAAAGAACAACGTCCCGGACCATGACAACCCGATCCTCGTGACAGAGGAGAATCTGGAGAAGGCTGTCAGGAACGCACGCGAGGGAAAGGCCTTCGTGAGCGGCCTGATCTATGGTTCAGAGTCGGTGTTCGCGCAAGGAAGGATGGGCGAGATAGAAAAGAAGATTATCGAGAACGAGAAACTCAAGCGCTTGGACTTCCAGATCGTTGGACTGAGAGAGGCATCCTCGAAAGGGACTCGCCGCGAACTGCTCTCGCCATACAAGGAACTCTCGGTCAAGGCGGACAAGAGCGAGGCCACGTTCAGATTCACCCTTAACAAGGGCTGCTACGCCACCGCTCTTCTGCGGGAGTTCATGAAGGCCGACATCAGCCAGTACTAGGCAACTGTTATTTTCCCCCTTGTGCATGTCGGTGTCGTGCCAAAGAAGAGGAAGAAGTCCGTGCTCACCTGCCCGCAGTGCGGCTCTGCGGACCTATACTACGAGAACGCTCTCATCACCGGGTACAAATACCACTGCAAAAGGTGCAACTATATCGGAGCGTTCGTGATAGAAAAGGATATAGAGGAAGAAGCGGAGAAGTGACCTCCGCATTGTTTATCCTGGCTGATCCGCTCAGGCGAACATCGGGCCGGTTTCCATGCCCTTCTCAGCGTCCTCGTCAAGGACCTTCGTGATGGCCTTCTCGAAGTCCACCATGTTTACGATGTCCCTGTTGTCCCTTATTGCGAACATTCCGGCCTCAGTGCACATGGCCTTGATATCGGCGCCCGTTGCGCCCTCGGTCTTCACGCCCAGCTCCTCGAGATGGACCGTGGCATCGAGGTTCATGCGCTTCGAATGTATCTTGAATATTTCGCTCCTGGCCTCGAAGTTCGGGAATGGTATGTCGATGATCCTGTCGAACCTGCCTGGCCTCAGAAGCGCCTCGTCAAGTATGTCGGGCCTGTTAGTCGCGCCGATGATCTTGACCTCGCCCAGCGGGTTGAAACCGTCGAGCTCAGCCAAGAGCTGCATCAAGGTCCTCTGGACCTCGCGGTCGCCAGACGTCGCAAGCTCGAGCCTCTTGGCGCCGATGCTGTCGATCTCGTCAATGAACACAATGGACGGCGCCTTCTGCCTCGCAAGGTCGAACAGCTCTCTAACGAGCCTCGCGCCCTCTCCGATGTACTTCTGCACGAGCTCAGAGCCGACGAACCTGATGAATGTGGCATTGGTCTGCTTCGCGACGGCCTTTGCGAGCAGTGTCTTGCCCGTACCTGGCGGGCCGATGAGCAGAACGCCTTTCGGCGGGTCGATGCCGACCTTCTTGTACAACTCAGGTCTTAGAAGCGGATCCTCAACAGCTTCTCGGATTTCGAGGATCTGTTCCTGGAGACCGCCAATTTCCGTATAGTCCGTGTCGGGCTTGGCTATGATCTCTGCGCCCATTACGATCGGGTCGAGAGACGGGGGCAATACGCCCATGACCGCCAGGGTCTGCTTGTTCAGAGCAACCCTGGCGCCTGATAGCAGGAGCTCCGGTGAGACGTAATCTGAGGTGCTGACGATGAAATCTGGGCCAGTCGAGCTCTTGACGACAACTCTCCCGTCGGCCAGTATGTCCTTCACCTGTCCGATTATGAGCGGAGGCGCCTTCAGTCTCTCCAGTTCGGCCTTGAGCCTCTTCAGCTCCTTCTGGAGTCTGATGAGCTCTCCCTCCACGAACCTCTTCTCTCCTTCTACTCGGCGAGCCTCTTCGACAAGCTCGAGGTTCCTTTCCTCTAGGACGGAAATCTTCCTGTTGGTCTCTTCCAACATCGGGCTAGGTTGATCCTGTTCCAATGCTTCACACCTCGTTGAGAATCTTTATTCCGAGCTGGTAATTATATAAGGTTAAATACTCTATTTATTCTTTGGCGTGCTAGTTCAGAAGTGTGATTCCGATGGTTTGCGAGCTCTGCGGGAAGGACTCCACCTTCTGTAGGAAGGTGACAATAGAGGGCGTTCAACTTGAAGTTTGCACCGAATGCGCAAAGTTTGGCATTGAGGCTAAGAAGGCGCCCGAGAAGGAATCCGCGCCCAAACCCGTGATAGCTCAGCGACTTGAGGTCCGCGAGAAACGTTCCCGCCCGAGAGACGTCCTGGAGGGGATGGGCAAGGAGGAACTGGTTGAGGATTTCTCGGCACGCATTCGCAACGCGCGCTCAGGCAAGGGCATGTCGCAGAAGGACCTCGCAATGAAGATAAACGAGCGCCTGACCGTGCTGAGCAAGATCGAGACTGGCCAGATGAGACCCGATGACAAGATAGTCGTCAAACTCGAGAGGGAGCTGGGCGTCAAGCTAAGGGAGAAGGTGGTGGATACGCAAGTGGCCAAGGGCATGAGCACATCTGCGCTGACGCTGGCTGACCTTATCAGGATGCAGCAGAAGTGACGCTGGAACGGTGAATGGGCGGTCAGATTGGGAAGTCCCTGTGAAGGATCTCCGATTCCGCACGCTCGATGAACGAATTATCGACAAGTACGCCATAGTCCGACGCGACCAATAAAGCGGCTGGCTCGACATCAATCCCAAGAAGCTCCTGCTTCTTGTTGACCCTGGAGACGACCTCTCGCTTCGGAACGGCCTTCGTTCTGACGATCTTGTCCACAATCTCCGAGAAGAAATCCACCTGCGATTTCGGTGCCAGCTCAAGGATCTCCTTGGTGGGTTTGTAGTCTAAGGGAACATCGACGCCATTCATGTCAAACGTAGGAAAGACGTTCCCTTCCTTCTTCCTCAGGTAGCCACCCGTCAAACCGGCGTCCAATAGTTTCTGCGCGTCCTTCGGCGAGAACCACCTGAGATCCATGGAGGCAGAGAAGACGAACTCCCTCTCCGTGAGGAACTCCTTCCCCTTCCTCCTGAACAGTAATACTATGCTCCTCTGCAGCTCACTCATGACCTTCCAATCTCCCGTAATCCTCTGCGACGATGTAGTCTACTCCGAGCAACTCGAGGCTCGAGCGCTCGGTCACCGAGGCGAAGACTCCGAGGGAGAAACCGAGTTCCTGCTTAACCGCAGCGGCTTCCTTGGCCAGACTGCCCGGGACGAACAAGTCGGTTATTCCGACTTCGCGAACGTCCCGAGAAAGGTCAAGAAGGGCTCTGCCAGCAATAGCGGGGTCAAAACTCACAATCCCATCCCGGTAGTCTACTTTGAGCGTAATGTTTTCTGAAAGCTTAAAGGCTCCCCTAAGGTCGTCAAGGCTCGCAAGGGTCGCGGTGCCGATGACGGCTTTGTCCGCGCCCGTTATCAACATGTCTATGACGTTGTTCGAGAAGCGTACTCCGCCCTCGTAGAAAGTCGATATCTCTTCGCACACTTCCTGAGCGAGGTCGAGTTGCGGCTTGTTGCGGTTGATGCCGTCGAGATCCGCGAGATATAGCTTCTCGAAGTCGTCCGATAGCTTCGATGCGAAGTCCGCCAACTTTCCGCGCGGGTAGGCGCGCTTAGTCAAGGTACGACCATTGATACTCACGTAAGGAACTACAATCATAGGTAGGACCGGACAAACACAGACGGCCTAGATATAACATGCTACGACGCATGAGCTCATGAGCGCATGTGCGCGCAGTGACGCGAGAAAGGACAGAATGAGGCTGCGTTTGAAGGATCGGAAGAAATCGTTCGAGAGCGGCAAGACGAGCTTAGGCCCACTTAGAGCCTCTCCAAGTTCAGGCCGATCTCCGACGACATCCAAGTGGGCATCCCGGAGTCTGAGACTCATCAGTCAATGCGATAGGAGCAACTAGTTCATATCGCTACACCTGGCAGATGCTGGGTTGCCTCTCTAGAGGCCGTGATGGTATTCCGCAACTCTTATATAGAAGTCCTAACATATACGAAACCCTAACCGCAGGAATCATAGGCGGAAGTCAATCCATCTGGACAGTTGATAGGGAGGCATGGAAAGTGATAGGCCAAACACCGATTTTTATCCTGAAGGAAGGAACCAAGAGAGAGAAAGGAAAGGGCGCGCAGTTCAACAACATCACTGCAGCCAGAGCAATCGCTGATTCGGTCCGTAGCACGCTGGGCCCGAGGGGCATGGACAAGATGCTAGTGGACAGCATGGGCGATGTCGTCATCACGAATGACGGAGTAACGATTCTGAAGGAAATCGACGTCGAGCACCCGGCTGCGAAGATGCTAGTCGAGGTAGCAAAGACACAGGACGAGGAATGCGGAGACGGCACTACAACCGCGGTCATCCTTGCAGGTGAGCTCCTAAAGAAGGCCGAGGCAATGATCGAGCAGAACGTCCACCCGACCGTAATCTCAGGCGGCTACAGAGCGGCCGCGACAAAGGCCAGGGAACTGTTGGAGAACCTCGCGATCAAGGTCTCCCCAGATGACAAGGAAACCCTGATGGACATCGCGCGCACATCGATGATATCGAAGAGCGTCTCAGCATCCAGAGACCTGCTCGCTGATGTGGCCGTGAGGGCAGTCAGCGCCGTTGCTGAGAAGAAGGACGGCAAATGGAACGTCGATGATGACAACATACAGGTCGTGAAGAAGCAGGGTGGCTCCATGGACGACACGCAGATGATCTCAGGGATCATTGTCGACAAGGAGGCCGTTCACTCAGGAATGCCGAAGAAGGTCGAGAAGGCCAAGATCGCGCTAGTGGACTCCGCACTCGAGGTAAAGAAGACCGAGATCGACGCGAAGATAGAGATAACGGACCCGAGCCAGCTGCATGCGTTCCTCGACGAGGAGGAGAACATGCTCAAGAAGATGGTTGATATCGTCAAGAAGTCCGGAGCGACTGTGCTTTTCGCTCAGAAGGGCATCGACGACCTCGCGCAGCACTATCTTGCGAAGGAAGGCATCTACGCTGTCCGCAGGGTGAAGAAGAGCGACATGGAGAAGCTCTCGAAAGCCACAGGTGCGAACCTGGTCACGAAGCTAGACGACCTGAAGGCGAGTGACCTGGGCGAAGCAGCACTCGTCGAGGAGAAGAAGATCGCAGATGACCGCATGACTTTCGTAACCGGCTGCAAGAACCCGAAGGCAGTTTCTATCCTGATCAGAGGCGGCACTGAGCACGTGGTCGATGAGATCGACAGGTCGCTCAACGACGCTATCAGCGTTGTGTCCGTCGCTTACGAGGACGGAAAGCTGGTCACAGGCGGAGGGTCGACCGCGGTCGAACTCGCGCTCAAGCTGAGGGACTACGCAGCGTCCGTGGGCGGCAGGGAACAGATCGCCATCGATGCCTTCGCAAGCGCGATGGAGGTCGTTCCGATAGCGCTCTCCGAGAACGCTGGCCTGGACCCGATCGATGTCATGATTGCGTTGAGGCAGGCGCACAAGGGCGGCAAGAAGTACGCTGGCATCAATGTCTTCACGGGCAAGGTCACGGACATGAGGAAGGAGAAAGTCCTGGAGCCCATCAGGGTCGGAAGGCAGGCGATAAGCTCCGCCACCGATGCAGCGGTCATGATCCTGAGGATCGACGATGTCATCGCCTCGAAGGGCGGCGCTGGTGGCAAGGGACCCAAGGGACCAGACATGGGCGACGAGGGCGGAATGGACTGAGGTCCACCCCCAAAACCCCTTTAGTTTCTCTTATTCGGCCCACACTTGAAACGCTAGGACCATAGTGCGGACCTTAGACCAAACGAGAACGTGCCTGGAGGCGATGGACGACGGCAGACGAGGAACCGGACGAGGCGGTCATGCCCGAGGAGGGCAGGACCAAGGAAGCGTCACCAGATGACTCGGCGACTAACAAGGACAAGCGTATCGCTGACCTCACCGACGACTTGAAGCGTCTCCAGGCGGAGTTCGAGAACTTCAAGAAGCGCACCGAGAAAGAATGGGCGGAGAGGTCGAAGATCGCCACCCAGCGGCTCGTGAGTGACCTGCTTGGTGTCCTCGACTCGTTCGACAAGGCGCTTGAGGACACGGAGGATGACGGTGACAAGAACGGCCCTAAAGCCGGCCTCCAAAGGATTCACAAACAGCTTCTTCAGACGCTCCAGCGAGAAGGCCTCAAGGAGATAGAGGCCAAAGGCAAGTTCGATCCTTACGTCCACGAAGCACTAACGAAGGAGGAGCGAGAGGACATCGAAGACGGGCGGATCTTGGAGGTTTACCAGAAGGGATACGCCCTAGGTCAGAGGACCTTGCGGCCGGCGAGGGTGAAGGTCGCAAAGAAGAAGAAGCCTCAGGACCTAGAGCCTGAAGAGTCTCACAATGACGATCAACCGATCAATCAGACATCAGAGAAGAAAGAGGATGAGAATCAATAGAGGTGACTAGAAATGGCAGACACGAAAGGGAAGATAATTGGAATCGATCTCGGGACGAGCAACTCGGCAGCAGCGGTGATGGAGGCTGGAAGGCCGACTATCATACCAAGCGCCGAGGGTACAAGCCTGGGCGGGAAGGCTTTCCCGTCGTATGTGGCGTTCACCAAGGACGGGCAGATGCTTGTGGGTGAACCTGCGAGGCGGCAGGCGGTGTCCAACCCTGAGGGCACCGTCATGGCAATAAAGAGGAAGATGGGTACGGACCACAAGGTCCGCGTGTACGGGAAGGAGTACACGCCCCAGCAGGTATCCGCATTCATTCTTCAGAAGATCAAGCGGGACGCGGAGGCCTATCTTGGGACTAAGGTCGAGAAGGCAGTCATCACCGTGCCAGCTTACTTCAACGACAACCAAAGGCAGGCTACCAAGGATGCCGGCAAGATCGCTGGTCTTGATGTCGTAAGGATAATCAACGAGCCCACGGCAGCCGCCCTGGCCTACGGTCTGGACAAGACAGAGAAGGAGCAGAAGATACTGGTGTTTGACCTCGGTGGTGGGACGCTGGACGTCACGATCATGGAGTTCGGCCAGGGAGTTTTCGATGTCGTGTCAACGAACGGCGACACTCAGCTTGGCGGGACTGACATGGATAACTCACTGGTGGAATTCATCACGAAGGAATTCAAGTCTGACACTGGCATCGACATATCGAAGGACAAGATGGCGGTCCAGAGAATCAGAGAGGCGGCTGAGAAGGCCAAGATAGAGCTTTCATCCACTTTGGAGACTGAGCTCAACCTGCCGTATCTGAGCGCGGACGCCTCTGGGCCGAAGCACATGACGATGAAGCTCTCCCGCGCGAAGCTGGAGGACCTGGTCAGGCCGACGGTCGAGAGATGCCGCAAGCCAATGCTCCAAGCGCTCGAGGACGCCAAGATCGAGCCGGACAAGATCGAGAAGGTCATTCTCGTGGGCGGCCCAACCAGAATGCCGATAGTACAGAAGTTCGTCGAGGATATGGTTGGAAAGAAGATCGTAGGAGGCGTCGACCCGATGGAGTGCGTCGCCATGGGGGCAGCCATCCAGGGCGGCGTCCTTGAAGGGACGGTCAAGGACATCCTGTTGCTGGACGTGACACCGCTCTCCCTTGGGGTCGAGACCCTTGGAGGGGTGTTCCACCATCTGATCGAGAAGAACTCCACCATACCCACGCGAAAGAGCGAGGTGTTCAGCACCGCAGCAGACGGACAGACCAGCGTGGAGATACACGTGCTCCAGGGCGAGAGGCCCATGGCGCCCGACAATGTGACCCTCGGGAGATTCCACCTAATAGGCATCCCGCCAGCACCTAGAGGCATGCCACAGATCGAGGTGACCTTCGACATAGACGCCAATGGCATCATCGATGTGAAGGCCAAGGAACTCGGAACTGGCAAGGAACAGAAGA
>Ga0214473_10005372_pt1 | contig 15348 bp, 5 predicted proteins | sample RVTome_7_FD_203509 | JGI IMG/M metagenome (GOLD analysis project Ga0214473, IMG submission 203509) | Soil microbial communities from uranium-contaminated site in the Upper Colorado River Basin, Wyoming, United States - RVT98D197 | ecosystem: Environmental > Terrestrial > Soil > Contaminated >... | reverse complement strand
CTGGCAGGGACGTCCAATGGAAACGCCGCGGTCGCGCGGTACACTCCCGGCGGCGCGCTCGATACGACGTTCGGAGCGACGGGACGAGCCCTCCACGATTTCGGAGCGACGGACAGCGGGGACGCCCTGGCTCTCGATTCCGCGGGTAACCTCCTCCTCGCCGGCGGAACGAGCCTCCCTCCGTCCAACTTCGCCATCGCGCGCTTTCGTCCCGACGGCAGCGTCGATCTCAACAAGACCGACGACATCAGCGGTCTGGACGATCGGGCTTTCGGAATCGCCCTCACTCGCGCGGGGAAGCTTCTCGTCGTCGGCTCGAGCCAGGGCCCGACCAACCCCAAAACGACTCTCGCGCTCTACCTGCCGGATGGGAACCAGGACTGCGGGCCGCCGGTGTATCCGGTCGACGTCTTCACCACGGGGTCTTCGGGAGATTCGGTCAACGGAAAGGTGATGCTCAACTGGCTGAACCCGTCCTATGGCCCGTACGATCGCACGGTCATCCGCCGCGACACCGCAGGCTGCCCCGCCACCCACAACGACGGCGTTTCGGTCGCGACCCAGTCCGATGGGCTCGGTGCCCCCGGAGGCTTCGTAGATACCGTGCCCCTCGGCCCGACGTATTACTACGCCGCGTTCGTGCTGGATTCCGGGAGCCAACCTTCCACGGGGGTGTGCAAGTCGGCAACCCCGTTCGATCGCACGGCGGGGAAAATCGAGTGGTCCTATGACACGTCGATCTCCGCGCTCACGACGCCCGGCCTGCGGCTCAACGTGCCTCTCAACGAGAGCGTCGTATATACCGTCGCGAACGACGGGCTGGTGCACGCCATCCGGGGTGGTTCCACCACGAGCGGCGGCGGAAGCTGGCCACTGGGGTTCCGGCCGTTCCGCATCTGGAACTCGGCTCAGGCACGTCCGCCGGTCGTTCCGCTTCCGCCGGCGTCGACGCTCGCCGTGATGCTCGGTTCTCAAGACGGCCACGTCTATGCCATCGACGCGCTCAGCGGGGCCCTGCTGTGGAAGTCCGCCAAACTGGGAGCGACGCTCCAGGCGGCGCCGGCGGTAGTCCTCTCGACCTGGGGAGGCGGCGCCGACCTGGTGTTCGTCGGAACCCGTGAGCCGGGACTGGCCAACCGATTCGTCGCGCTGAACGCCCAAGATGGGACGGTGGTCTGGGCCTTCGACGATGGCGGCGGCGCCAACGGAATCGGGATGATCGTGGGGAGCGCGTCCATCGATTACACCGGCAAGCGGGTCTATTTCACGAGCGCGCTTGGTGCGAGCGGAAGGACGACCTGGTGCCTGGATTACACGGTAACGCCCCCGGCGAAGTGCTGGGGCACGTACGGTGTGGCCCCACTCGGGGGAGGCGACGTCGAAGCCAGTCCCATCCTCTACCAGGGAACGCTGTTCGTATCCGATACCTTGGCCGGGGATCTCTACGCCGTCAACCCTCTGGACGGGTCGGACGCGATTTTCGCCAGCCTCGGAGATGGGGGAGCGAAGGGGTTCGTATTTCCCCAGTTCGGCACCCCGAACCTGCTCGCATCGACGTCTACCTCGACGATGTCGGTCTCGTTCGGGTTTCTGAACTGGCTGGACTCTTGTGTGGCGACGCCTTCCACCCCCATCGCGATTCCGTTCTCGGATTGGGTCTTCGTCGGGTCGAACCAGGGAAAGCTCTTTCAGTTCAGCGCGAGCGGGGGCGCCGGCTGCCCTGTGCCGCTGAGCGCCTGTGTCGGCAACTGCGCGTCCACCATCGTCGGCGCCCCGGCCTTCGACGTCTTGAATTCGATGCTCTACGTTGGAACCGATGACGGAGTCATTCATGCGGTCCAACCGCCGTTCTAGAGAGAGAGGTCTGAAGTGAACCGCTGGGGATGGGCGTCGTTGCTGCTGATCGCGGCGGCATTCGACGTCGCCGACGGGCCGAAGGCCTTCGCCGACGGGAAGCGTTCCGGCCGCTGTTACGCGGTTCGGGTGGGTGCCGCGGATTCGCCGCCTCGGCAAGACCGGAGTCGGCACGCTCCCGTTCTCTCGGCGGGCGAGGTCAAAGATCTCGAGATCGAGGTACTGCTTTCGGAAGACGACGCGATCCGGCCGGTTCAGGTGAAACTGTTCAATCCGAGAGGACGGCTCTATCAAGTCCTCGACGCCGTCGCCAACGAAAGCCCCGCGACCGCGCGGGAAGGGCGCCGACCCCGCGCGCGGCGCGAGGTGCGCTCCCTCGTTGCCCGCTTTCCCGTGGCGGGAACCCAGATTACCACCCATGGGCTCTTTGGGGAATGGCGCGCCGAGGTCTATCTGGACGGCGCCGAGGCTCCCTGCACCCGCCCGCTGAGGTTCGTCATCAAGCCTTGATCGAAAGCGCCCCCGGCGGGGTCTTCTCGTGCTTCTCTCTTCTGCAACGCCTCACTCGATGTGGCCGAGCGCGCGAAGCTCTTCGAGCGCTTCGGCGCTCGCATCGGTGGCGATCGCGAGATACCTCACTCCTGCCCCCGGTGCGGCAGAGGAACAGGATTTCTTAGAGTCCCAGAACCGTCCCGGCCATCGGAGCCATGGGATTTCGAATGAGATTACAGGTGGCATCGGGCTCGCCGATCGACTGGCGCCTCCGGCAGTGGCGAGCTCCGAGATGAGAGCTTGACTCGGGCGTCGAAATCGAATCGAATCGGGGTCGAAGGAGGGTGAATCTGATGCGCATCAATCCTGAGACCGCCATGCGCGAGCTGAAGGCTCGCATGACGCGCTCGAAAGAGGAGGAAGCGGGCTTCTCACGCCGGGGTTTTCTGGGCTCGGTGCTCGGCGGCGCGGCCGCTCTTGGCCTCGTACCGGGAACGACGTCGGCGGCCAGCACCCTCGAGACCCTGCTGCACGATTCCGCCGAAGGCGGAGCCGCTCCCGACGACGAGCGCTATTGGAACCTCGTCGCCAACCAGTTCTTCCTCCGCAAAGGTTTCGCCTACATGAACACCGGAACTCGTGGTCCATCTCCGCGTCCGGTTCACATGGCTCAGGTGGCCTCGCTCGAGGGTATCAACTCCGATTACAACGGATACAACAAGACCGTCTACAACGAAGAGCGCCGGACCGAGATGCGGCAGAAGCTCGCCGCCTTCGTAGGCGCCAAGCCCAACGAGATCGCCTACTCCCTCAACACCTCCGACGGGATGGTAGCGGGGACGTTTGCTCCGGTGCTGAAGGCGGGAGACGAGATCGTCTACACCAACCACGATCACTCGGGCGGGGCTTACCCGGTACTGCATCGCGCGATGCACGATAACCTCGAGGTCGGGGTCATCGACCTCGCGGCTCCAAAGTTCCATCCGCCGGCGAGCCCGAACGCCATCGTCGCCGCGTTCGAAAAAACCATCACCAGCCGAACCAAGCTTCTAAGCTTCTGTCATATCAACTACACCGATGGATGCCTCCTCCCCGTCAAGCAGATCTGCGAGATGGCGCGGGCCAGAGGGATCCTGACCATCGTCGATGGCGCCCAGCCTCCCGGGATGATGAAGCTGGACATGCACGATTTGGGCTGCGATATGTACGCGGGTCCGTTCCACAAGTGGATGATGGCGGGCATGCAAACGGGATTCTTCTACGTGCGCGAGGACGTACAGGATCGCCTGCGGAACCTGTTCACCACGGCCCCGGCGGACGACCGCTCGATGTACGGAACGCCCCTCCCCGAGGAACGTTTGAAGACCCTGAAGACGGCGCAGGCGTTCGAGCCGCGGGGCTCGCACGACATCCCCGCCCGCATGTCCATCGACGCCGCCATCGATTTCCATAACACCTTGACTCGCGAAGCCGTCGAGGCGAGAGATCGTCACCTCGCTCAGAAAGTGCACGAAGCGCTCCGCGCGATGGACGGTGTCGAAGTGTTCACTTCGGATGCGCCCGAGCTCGGCTGCGCGCTGGTGGCCTTCAAGATCCCGGGCGTGGCCACGGACGACCTCAATGACATCATGTGGGAGCGCCATAACATCTATATAAGGAACGTGACCCATCTCGAGGTCGACTGGGACGTGAACCGCGTGTCCCTGCACGTCATGGTAACCGGAGAGCAGGTCGACCGCTTCCTGGGGGCGGTCGAAGAGGTCGCGAAAGCAGCCAAGGCGTAACCACCGCACGAAGGCGAGTCTCCCCCGCGTCCGGCATCGGCAAAAATATCAAAGACGCGGTGACACTTGGTGAATCCGCATGGAAAACGGAACCCGGCCGCAGTAATCTCGCGTACCCGGCAATCATCGGGAACATGCTGTCATTGACCCAATCCCTTCACCACGCCGCGCGGCGGCTCATCCACGCTCGCGGCCTTGCCTTCGCGGCGATCCTGACACTCGCGCTCGGGCTCGCTGCGACCACGACCGTCTTCACCGTCGTCAACGCCGTGCTGCTGCGTCCGCTCCCCTATCCCATGCCTGACCGGCTCGTCGCGTTGTCGCACACGCTCGTCGTGGGCGGGGACCTTCGCGTCGACCAGTCCGACGCGAGCATTCTCTTCTACGGCCGTCACCACCGGGCGTTTTCGTATTTTGGCGGCTACCAGGCCACGGCCGCGGGAGTGGGTCCGGTGAGCGGAGCCGATGCGGAGCGCGTGCCCGCGGGCCGCGTCACGGCCGAACTCTTTCCGACGCTGGGCGTCGTACCCCTTCGCGGGCGGCTGTTTTCCGAGTCCGACGATCGACCCGGGGCCGCACCTGTCGTGGTGCTCGCCGAACGATTTTGGCTCCGCAAGTACGGCGGGGACCTGGGCGTCGTCAATGGCACGCTCGACATCGATGGCGTGCCTCACGAAGTCATCGGCATCCTGCCCGCTCGGTTTCGTTTTCCGGCGCCGGACACGGAGCTCTGGCTCCCCCTGAGCCTGGATCCGTCGAAGACGGAGACCTCCACGTTCGACCACCAGGCGATCGCACGGCTTCGCGACGGTGTTTCCATCGACGAAGCGGCGGCCGATCTTCAGGCGCTCCTCGAACGCCTGCCTGATGAGTTTCCGGGAAGGCTGACCCGTGAGTCGATCGGCGCGACCCACATGCGCGTGTCGGTGCGCCCGCTCGCCGGGGTGGTCGTCGGAGACATCGGGCGAATGCTGTGGGTCCTCTTCGGCGCCGCGGGTTTCGTATTGGCCATCGCCTGCGCCAACGTCGCGAACCTCTTTCTCGTCCACGCCGAGGGTCGCTCGAACGCCATCGCCCTGAAGCGAGCGCTCGGAGCCACTCGACGCGACATCCTGATGGATTTCCTCTCCGAGAGCTTGCTGGTGTCGGCCCTCGCGGGCGTCCTGGGCGCCCTCGCCGCCGGCGCTGCGGTCGGTGCAATGCGCGCGCTCGGCGGAGTGGTCGATATCCCGAGACTCGCGGAAGTGAGCCTCGACGGGACGGTCCTCGGCGTTGCGGCGCTCCTCACGCTGATCACCGCACTGTTCGTGAGCGTCATTCCCGCGTTGCGCTCGCGTACCTGGTCCATCGCGGGCGTTTCGGGTATGGCGAGTCGTGCGGCGAGGGCGGGCCGCGCGCGACAGGCGCTCGTCGTCGCGCAGGTGGCGTTCGCTCTCATCCTGCTCGTTGGCTCGGGGCTCATGGCGAGGAGTATGTGGCGCCTTCTGTCGGTGCAGCCGGGGTTCGAGCCCTCGAACGTGATGACTTTCCGGCTGGCGCTCCCCACGGTCAGCTATCCGGGCTCCGACGAGTCGGTCCGCTTCTACGTTCGCGCAACCGCAGCCATCGCCGCCGTTCCCGGGGTCTCCGCGGCAGGCGCGGTGTCCAAGTTACCGCTCGACGAGGAGGGAAGGACGGATAGCGCGGTGTTCCTCGAGGATCGGCCACTGCCGCCCGGCTCGCTTCCGGGCATCCACCCCGTTCTATACGCGACCCCGGGTTATTTCGAAGCGGCCGGCATCCCCTTCCTCGAGGGCCGGAATTTTGCGCGCCCCGACCCGCCGCGCGTCGTCCTGGAGGCCGTCGTAAGCCGGGCGTTCGCGGAACGGTACTGGGCGAACGAATCTCCGCTCGGCAAGCGGGTGCGAATCTATTCGGCGAACGGGCCGTGGTACACCGTCATCGGGATGGTGGGGAACGTGAGGGACAAAGCGCTCGACCAGCCCGAGGACGCGATTCTTTATTGTCCGCTTCTCCCCGCGCGTGAGGACCCGCGATGGACGCCGCGCGATATCGCTTTCGTGGCGCGAACAGACGGCGACCCAATCGCTCTGGCGGGCGCTATACGCGAAGCGGTTCGCCGTCTCGATTCGTCTCTGCCTCTTTACCGGATCCGCGCTCTCAGCGACATCGTCGCGAACGCCTCCGCCCGCAGGTGGCTCACGTTTCTTCTCGTCGCTGGCGCTTCCGCCGCCGCCCTGTTTCTCGGAGCCATCGGGTTGTACGGTGTCATGTCCTACGTCGTCACCCTTCGTACCCGCGAGATGGGAATTCGGCTCGCGATCGGCGCAGCGCCGGATGAAGTCCAACTCATGGTGCTGCGCCAGGGTCTAGCGGTCACCGCGCTGGGAATTGCAGTGGGGCTCGCGGGCGCGATGCTGCTGACGCGATTTCTCACCGCTCTCCTCTTCGAGGTCAGCCCAGCGGACCCGACTGTCCTCGCGCTCGCCGCGGTGCTCCTACTGGTGGTGTCGGCGGTGGCGAGCTGGCTTCCCGCCCGCAGGGCCGCGCTCGTCGACCTCGCGCGAACGCTTCGAACGGAATGAGGAGTATCGCGATGAATACTCTGATCATGGATCTGCGATTCGCTCTTCGAACGATGTCCCGGAACGCGCGGGTTACGATCGTCGCAGCCCTCACCCTGGCTCTCGGCATCGGGGCGAGCACCGCCATCTTGAGCGTCACCAAAGGCGTTCTCCTCGATCCGCTGCCTTACCGGGATCCCGATCGTCTCGCGCTCATCTGGGCGGAGATGCCGCGTTCGGGCTTCGTACGCTACCCCATCTCCGGCCCCGAGCTCGAGGATCTACGGAGCCGCAGCTCATCGTTCGAGGAGTTCGCATCGATCTGGACGACGACGGGCGCGCTGGTGGAAGAGAACGAGCCGGAAACGGTACGCGTCGCCCTCGTCACCTGGAACTTCCCGTCGATTCTCGGCGTCGAGCCGGTCATCGGAAGAAGCTTCGGGCCCGATGAAGAGCGAGCGGGTGTGGGCCTATCGATCCTCGTGAGCGGCATGCGGACCGCCATTTCCGGGAGATCGCCTCCCGCCCGGGACGAAAGACGGATCGGGGACGCATGTACGTCATCCTGGGTGAGCCGAGAAACACCGAGCGTTTCGATAATCAAAATCAGCTCTTCACGAGCGAGCTGTGGTTCTACAACGGAGGACCCCCCTCTGTGGCGAAGGGCCTCCCGCCGTTCTTCTATCTCCTTTTCTTCAAGCCCCAGGACGTCGGGCAGTTTCGACTCTACTCCCCGGCGCTCGATACGCCCGGGGCCCTCCTTCGCGGCAACGCCGGGACGGAGACGGCGCGCGCTTTCGACGTTCTGTATCGAGTTTCGCCCGAGCTCGCACGGGCTTCTCTCACCTTCGACGCCACCGCCCCGGTGGATCGCAGGGATACGTCGGCAGCGCTTCTCGGCACCGAGCTCATGTTGGCGAGGATCGAGGAATCACCGAAACGCGCCGTTCGGACCGACTACGTCGACGGCTGGCTGCGCTACGGAAAAAGGGTCTCGGCGGACTACTCGTTCAATTTCGTGCCCAGCCGCAGCACGTTCGCGGTGCTCCTCGGCCCCGGGGGCTCCCAGTTCTTGCAGTATGCGGTGGAGATCGACTTCGAGAACTTCCCCGTCGAGACCGACGAGGCTCGAACCAGGTACTACACCACAGTAGACGTGAGCCTCGAGATTCGGGATCTGGAAGGGGCCCTGGTGCTCGCCGACGACAAGGAGAGCTTCGTCGAGCTTTCGCGAAGTCAGATGGAAGCGGGCTCCGGCTCGTCGTTCTCGTACCAGGACGGGCTGCCTCTCGTTGCCGGCGACTTCAACGTCACCGTGATTCTGAGAAACCGGGTGCTGCAACAGTACACGGTTGCGGAGCGAGACGTGAAAGTGAGCGCGACGAGCGTCACCAAGGGGGAGCAACCGGCGCTGAGCGACGTCGTTCTGGGTTTCCAGGTCGAGGAGGATCCGACCACGGGAAATACCGGGGGTCTGAAGACGTTCGAGGCGGCCGGTCTGAGGGTTCACCCCGCCACCGACGGATTGTTTGCGATCGGGGACACCGCGCACGTCTTCTTTCAGGTCGCTTCCGCCGGAGCCGACCATCGGCTCAAAATCGCGCTCCTCGATGGTCCGAGAGTCATTCGGGAGCATGAGCTTTCGGCGACAGAGTACGTCGAAAGGCCAGTGGACCAGCGCGTCGATCTTTCGGAGTTGGTTGGTGGCACCTACGAGGTGCGGGTCCAGCTCGTGGGTGCGGAGCGCGTGCTCGTCGAGAGGACCGCTACGCTTACGCTCTCACCGAGGACCGCCGTGCCTCGGCCCGCCTTCACCGCCCGCAGGAGCTTCGATGCGGATGAGCCGGGAATGCTCGCGATGACCCTCGGCGACCAGCTCTGGTCGCTCGGGCGGTTCGACGAGGCCCGTCTGAAGCTGGAAGAGGCGGTCGCCTTCGACAACCCGAAGCTTCCCATGGCCGACTGGAAGCTCGCGGGCGCCTACGTTCGCTCGCGCGAGCCCGAACGCGCGCTCGCGCTTCTCCTGCCCCTCGAGCCCGATTTCGGAGACCAATACGAAGTGGTGCTCGGACTCGGTCTTTCCTACTATCTGAAAGGTGAGCTCACCAATGCGGCCCGTTTCCTCGAGCGAGCCGCGCAAATCCGTCCCGCGAGTACGAGCCTTCTCAACGCCCTCGGAGATATCTACATGCGACTCGGGAGATCGGGCGATGCCCGGCGCGTCCTCGAGCAGTCTCTCGCGCTCGACCCGGCACAGGAAGCCATCAGGAAGCAGGTCGCCTCGCTACCGGAGTCCGAGTGACGGCGAAGTACGTCACAGAGGGCCGTGCGCTTGCCCTGTGGAGACTCCACGACGAACTTGCCAACAACACGATCACGGGCGCAACCACGCCAGCTGCGAAAGGCCCGTATCTGCGGCGCTGGCGCGCACGGAACGCAAGAGCGAAGACGGGAACGGCGAGAAACGCGGAGGTCAGCGGCAATAAGACTCCGTGTTAACGATCGCGAGGAAACGCGGATTTCCTGACGAGAAAGCCGAGTTCACCACGGTAGTTTGAGCTGGCTGAAGGGACGCGGTTTCGAGATTCGCTGGTCAGTCGTGGTCACGGGCGGATGAAGGGAGATCTCAGTTTGTAGGAATCCACAGAGCTTTCGATGGAGATAGTCGACGTAGTGGGAATTAACGCGAGCGAACCGGAGCTCGTCGAGGATGGGGAGGACGTAGCGGAGGGAACGAATCGGCAGGAGGGGAAAAGAGTCGGGGGTGTTACCGAGATCGATTCGTCGTGCGGCGCTGAGAACGCGGCCTGGACTCTCAAGAGAGGGATTCGTGTGCGCTCGAGTCGATGGGCGACGAAGCGGTCGTCCGGCTACGGATTCCTTGAGAGACGAAATCGGGAGGGCGGATCCTCCCTGGTGGAGAGGCGGGCTCGAGCTCCGCGCTGGAGGGCAGACGAAATCGGAAAGAGAAGTCCGCCCGGCCATAGTTTCTCAGGAACGGATGCGAACCTTTTGAGGGATGAATCGAATGTAGAGCGATTCGTTGTGATGCATTGAAAGAAAGGGGAGCGCAATATAGAACCACTGGGCTTCGGCGACGTGGAGCTGATCGATCAGCACCCGGGCCACTCAGGCTCGACTCTTGCTGGTCGAATGGGGTTCCAGAGACTGGTCGCCCGGGTCTCTCTGTGGCCACAAACCGTCAACGGGTGGTGAGTTCCCCCTACACACCAGGACAGGAGTGGACGGCGTAACCGCCTGTAAAAAGGGGCCGTCAAGCTTCGGACGCCCCACGAGGATGTGGCACTCGACTTGCTTAGGTTCGGCGGCAGGGTCTGGAGCACGGGTCGGAGGACTAAGCTGACCTCTCCACCTTGGGGCATCCTCCGCACGGGCTGAGCGACGTCGTGAATCGAACGGAGCATGGATTCTGGTGTCAGTGGTCTGGCGCACTCTTGCCCCTCGGCCGCGGTTCGCTCTGCTTCCTGATCTTCCTCTCCGTTCAGCTGGGTCTGCCGCCGAGCGGACGAGCGGCAGTCAACTGTGGCACGCTAACCAGTATCGGAACGGGCGACGATGCCGGCTGGGGCATGGCCATCCAGTCAGACAGCAAGATCGTAGCTGTCGGGCACAGTCATAACGGCACCAACTTCGACGTGGCCGTGGTTCGCTACAACGCCGACGGCACGCTAGACACCTCCTTTGACACCGATGGCAGGGTCACGACCCCGATCGGCGGAGCGGATGATTTCGCTTCGGCCGTTGCCGTTCAGTCGGACGGGAAGATCGTCGTCGCCGGACGAAGCGATGCCGGCGGAGGGAACTTCGACTTCGCCGTCCTCCGCTACAACACCGATGGTAGTCTGGACACCACCTTCAACGGCACCGGCATCGCCACGCTGAACATCGGCATCCTGGAGTTTGGCGATGCGGTCACAATCCAGCCCGACGGCAAGATCGTCGTGGCGGGTCGTACCCAAGTGCCCAACTTCGACGTCGCGCTCATTCGGTACAACGCCGACGGCACGCTGGACACCTCCTTCGATACCGACGGATGGGTCACGACGCCCGTTGGGGCCGGGAACGATTTCGCCAAGGCGGTCAAGGTCCAAACCGGCGGTGAAATCGTGGTGGCCGGCTTCTACAGCAACGGCGCCAACAACGATATCGCCGTGCTGCGCTATCTCGCCAACGGCAGCTTGGACACGACCTTCGACGGCGACGGAATCGCCACGACCGCCATCGGCGCCGGTGGAGACGAGGCGCATGGCCTCGTCATCCAGCCGGACGGCAAGATCGTGGTCGCCGGTTTCAGCCACAACGGCTCGAACAACGACGTTGCCGTGGTCCGTTACAACACGAACGGCAGCCTGGATTCCTCGTTCGACGGGGACGGCCGGGTAACAACGGCCATCGGCGCCGGCGACGACACCGCCTCGAGCGTCGCGCTTCAGTCGACCGGCGAGATCGTAGTTGCTGGAAAGAGCAACAACGGCGCGAACACGGATTTCGCTGTCGTCCGCTATCAATCGAACGGCAGCCTGGACACGACGTTTGACGGAGACGGCATAGCCGTCACCCCCGTGGGCGTCGGCTTTGACCAGGCGAACGCCGTAGCAGTTCGGTCAGACGGCACCATCGTTGCCGCCGGTCTCGCCAGCAACGGCACCAACCAGGACTTGGCGCTCGTCATTTATGGGTCAGATGGAAGCACCTCCTGCGCGGTCGACTTCGCCCACCATCCGACGGGGAACGGCTCGGTCAACACTTTCACTTCAGAGACGGGCTGTGCGGCCGGCGCTCGTTGGGACTGTGTCAACGATCAAGCCGGCAACGCCGGAGTGGGCGCTGTCCAAGGGAACGACGCGAGCACTTTTCTGCAAGACGCAAGCGGGAGCACCAACCGCGAGATGTTCAGCCTCGACGACGGAACGCTTCCCCCCTCAGCCGTGGTAACGTCCATCCAGATCTTCGCCCAGGTGGGAAAAGGGGCCGGACCGGGAGTCACGGCGAGCCTGAGCTATCAGCGTATGGGTTTCGATCCGACGCCGGTCGACGGACCGCCGACTTCGGTCACCGGAGCCTGTTGTGGACTGCTCATCAGCGCTTCTTGGACGGGACTCACTTGGACCCCTGTCCAGCTGGACACCTTGCAGGTCGGCATCGTGCATAACACCGGCGGGGTGTTGCAGCTCAGTCAGCTCTACGTTGTGGTGTACTACGAGATCTCGACCGAGGTCGAACTCTCCTCGTTCACGGCGGGGGCTGAGGATTGCGCGGTGATGCTCGACTGGGAGACCGCCTCCGAGCTGAGCAACCTGGGATTCCACCTCTATCGGTCGGCTACAGCCCAGGGACCCTACGAGCGGATCACCTCGACGCTCATTCCCGGGCTGGGATCATCGCCGGTGGGGGCGCGCTACCGCTACCGGGATGCCGGGCGGACCAACGGCGTGATCTACTACTACAAGTTGGAGGACGTCGAGACCACGGGTGGGACGATGCTCCACGGGCCGGTCTCGGCGACGCCCGCGGCTGCTCTTTCCAGAGGATCGATGGCGGAAGAAGGAGAGCGCGTACCGGACGGCCCGGCGCTCATAACTTATGGGGATCCTTCGCTCAATCGGTTGACTGTATCCAAGCACGGGCGTGAGGTGATCCTGGATTTGCGCACTGAGGGCTTCTATGCGCAGCCCTTGAGGGACGGGACGGTGCGACTTACCGTTCCCAACTTCGAGGTCGAGAGCGGCGAGGGCAGCGTGGCCCTACCCGTCCGGCGCGCCTGGGTGGAGGTCGAAGCCGGATGGCGCGTGCGCCTGGCATCGGTCCGTTCGGAAGAGCTGGCTTCGGTCGAGGGATTGATTCCGGCCGATGCGGAACAACTGGATCTCAAGGCATCGGCAGACGGCACGGTGCGGTTGTCCCGACGACGTCCGGCGAGCGAAGCGCTGGCGCGAGCTCAGGGGACGATGCTTTTCCCGGCCGAGGCGGCACAACTTCTCAGCGAGGGCTTTCAAGGGCCCGTGAAAAAAGTCTTCGTTCAGATGGCGCCCGTGCGCTGGGACCGCTCTTCTTCCCGCCTCGTCCTGGCGCGCCGGATGGTGGTCCGTCTTACTTTCCCCGCTCGCGATCTCCGCGACATCGAATTCCAGGGCGGCGGTCGAAGGCGCCATCGGGAGCCGATAAGCCACCGGAAGGCCGCGCCGGGGCTCGTCCGCCTGGCCACCGTGGATCCTGGCCTTTACGCCGTGAGCTATGAGGCTGTTTTCAGGGGAACCCGGGGCGTGGACGTTCGGCGCCTGCGACTGAGCCGTCAGGGAATGCCGGTGCCGTTTCACGTGGAGCCGGAAGCCGGGCGGTTCGCCCCGGGCTCCACGTTGTTCTTCGTGAGCGCCGGCGCGACCGCCAACCCGTACGGCCCCGAGGCGGTATACGAGCTCGAGCAGGCGCTCGAGGGAACGATGATGCCGACTGCAGCGGATCGACCGTCGGGCTCGCCGGCAAACGTCTACATGCATCAGTTCCTGCGTGAGGAGAACCGGTATTACCAGGCTGCGCTGCTGGATGCACCCTCGCTGTGGTTGTGGGACGTGCTCCTGGCTCCGGCGCGAAAGGGGTTCCTCTTCGAGGTCAGGGACATCGCGCCCAGCTCCGACCCGAGCGCGCTGTGCGTTTGGCTTCAAGGTGCCAGCGATTTTGCCGCCTCTCCCGACCATCACGTCCGGCTGTACGTGAACGGAACCTGGTTCGGTGAGACCAGCTGGGACGGCAAATCACCGAAGAAGATCGAAATGGCGCTCCCGACGTCCTTGCTGCGGGAGGGAGAGAACTACCTCGAGGTCGAGAACGTCGGTGACACGGCTGCGACTTACTCGATGATCTTCCTCGATCGGTTCACGATCGCGTACCCGCGTCGCTCCGTCACGATTGCCGGAAGTCTCGAAGGCAAATGGATTGAAGACGGCGCGGGGGAGCTCCTCGGAATGGGCCGTCGGCGCGGCTACGTGCTAGACGTTACGGCCGAGCCACCGGTGTGGCTCAGCGGAGCCGAAGTTGGCCTCGATGAAGTCCTGCGCTTTCATGCCGAGGCCGGCCGTCGCTACCTGGCAGTTAGCCACGAAGCCGTGCATCGCCCGCAGGTGAGAAGGGCGAGCCCGAGCCGCCTCAAGAGCGAAATCAATCGTGCCGACTACGTGATCATCGGGCCGCGGGCCTTCCTCGACGCGGCCGCGCCGCTCATTGCTTTTCGGCAAGGGCAGGGGCTTCGGGTCAAGGCGGTCTCGATTGAAGAGGTCTACTCCGAGTTTGGATTCGGTGAGACTACGCCAAGCGCCCTCCACGATTTCCTGACCCACGCCTACCACCATTGGCAGGCGCCGCCCCGGTACGTAGCGCTTCTGGGTGACGCAACTTATGACTACAAGAACTACCTGGGCACGCAAGTCGTGAATCACGTGCCTCCGATGATGTTGAGAACGTCCTTCCTGTGGACGGCATCCGACCCCGCCTACGCGCGCGTGAATGGAGAGGACCCGCTTCCCGACATAGCCATAGGGCGGCTTCCTGCCGCTTCGGTCGAGGAAGTCCGAGTCCTGACCCAGAAGGTCCTCTCCTACGAAACTGGCGAGGCCCGCGGCGCACCCATCGTCCTGGTGGCGGACAATACCGACGCGGCGGCAAATTTCGAGGCGGCAGCAGAGCAAGTGGCGGCGCGGCTCGCCGATTCGCACGAGCTGCGGAGGATTTACCTCGGGCGACTCGGGACGGCCAGGACCCGGGAGTCCATCAAGCAGGCTTTCGACGACGGCGCGAGCGTGGTGAGTTACCTGGGTCACGGCGGCATCCATCTCTGGGCTTCCGAGAACGTTTTCAACCTCGCTGACGTAGATTCCCTGTCCCCGCAGCCGCAGCAGCCGCTGCTGCTGACGATGAACTGTCTGAATGGGTACTTTCACTTTCCTTACTTCAATTCGCTTGCCGAAGCGCTGGTGAAGAGCGAGAGCAAGGGCGCCATTGCCGCCTTCTCTCCCAGCGGCTTGAGCCTGCACCGTGCCGCAGAGCGCTTCCACCTAGCCCTGATGCAAGAGATCGTGCGCGGGGCTCATGGTCGCTTGGGTGACGCGGTGTTGGCTGCCCAAGGCGCCTACGCCGATTCGGGTTCTCCTCCGGAGCTGCTTGCCATCTATCACCTCTTGGGAGACCCCGCACTAACGCTGCGATAGGCTTGCGCCTCGGCTCACTTGGGTCATCGGTCTGGCCATGGCCTTTGCTTGCCTGGCTCCGCGAAGCGAGCGCCCTCTACGTTCAGCCTACTGCGGGCGGCGAGCCATACAAGTTGACCCTTTTCCAGCACGATGCGTTCCATCCACGATGGTCGCCCGACGGCGAGTGGATTGCCTACATTTCCAACCAAGGGGGCCTGCCGCAGCTTGCGCTCCTGGAAACCTATGGCGGCGAGAAGCGGACGATTCGCATCACCGAGCGGAAGTGGAAGCGACCCATGGGTGTGTTGTCGGTGCGGACGTTGGACGCGGGGACGGGAGAGCTCACGGGCTCAAGGGTCCATCTGACCGCGTCCGACGGCAAGTTCTACGCCCCGAGCGATGCCTATGCCCGGGCGAGCGGGGCGGACGATCCCATGTTCCATCACGCGG
>Ga0214473_10005371_pt1 | contig 15350 bp, 9 predicted proteins | sample RVTome_7_FD_203509 | JGI IMG/M metagenome (GOLD analysis project Ga0214473, IMG submission 203509) | Soil microbial communities from uranium-contaminated site in the Upper Colorado River Basin, Wyoming, United States - RVT98D197 | ecosystem: Environmental > Terrestrial > Soil > Contaminated >... | reverse complement strand
CCCCCCCACACCCCACTCTGGTTGATCACCCCAGGGCGCGGGGCCGCCGCTAGGAGGCAATCAGGTTGCTACGCAGCGCCTCGCCGGCGAGGCGCTGATCGATCCAGCGGCGCACGCCGAAAATCGCAAACGCCCAATACGCCCCGTATGAAACCACTTCGAGCAATGACGGGGCGGCATTGTAGCCGATCAAGGCTTTCATCAATTGCCCCAGGATCGAGCTTTCGTCCAGCACTGCAGAGGTATCCCATACATGTTCGACAAACGTGGGGAGCAAGACCGCTTCTTGGAACTCATGCACGCCGTGGGCCACAAGCCCTGCCGCGAAGAGGAGCAGCAGCGCGCTGGTGACGTTGAAAAAGCTCTTGAGGTTGAGTCGGGCGGTCGATGAATAGACCAGATAGCCAACGACACACGCCGACAGAAGCCCCAGCAGAACACCGATGAGGATTGGCGCGCCTCGGGCCGCGAACGCGGCCGCCGTCGCGAACAGCGCCATCTCCACCCCTTCCCGGAAAACGGCAATAAACGCGACCGACGCCAACCCCCAGCGTTGACCCCTCCCGATGGCTTTCTCAACATCGCGCTCGAGGGAAGACTTCACATTTCGGGCCTGGTAGCGCATCCAGAAGATCATCCAGGTGAGCAGCCCGGCGGCAGTGAACATTGTCAGGCCCTCAAACGCGGCTTCAGCCCGACCTTCGAGTTCCAGGCCGACGGATCGGATCGCGACAGCCAGGCCGGCACTGGCGGCCACGGCGATGGCCACCCCCAGCCAGAGGGGTCGCATGTGCTGCGCCCGCCCGGTCCTCTGAATGTAGCCGACGAGAATGCCCACAATCAGGGCCGCTTCCAAGCCCTCACGGAAGGTGATCAGCGCGGCTGCGATCATTGAGGAAATCCCTCAAATTTGTACGGATTTGCACAACATGCAGAATGTACCGGACCCTACCGGGGAAATCAAGCACCCCGGGTTAAGCTCGGTTCACTGACTTGGAGAGAAGTGGACTTGACCTGAGGCAACTTCCTCCGGGAGTCGAAGGGCCGCCCCACCAAGGTAAGGGTCTCCCGGAACCCGGCCCCCATCGGCAGACGTTTCCCCGTCTGCCATCGAGAGACAACAGAGCGAGGCCCACAAGACGGTCCTCGCTCTGTTGAAAACCGCTCCGGCGTTGCGGATAACGACCTGCGGCAGGAGGCCCTTCTGTCACCGCGGAGACAAGAGTGGAGTGGCGAGGGCGAGAATCGAACTCGCAACCAAGGGCTTATGAGTCCCCTGCTCTACCGTTGAGCTACCTCGCCGAGGGAGCCACGTCCGCCGCGGCCGACGAAACGCAGACGTTTCCGTCGTGGTATGCGCGACCGCCCCGCACCGACCGTCGGCCTCAAACTTGAAGCCAACGTTGGGGATTATAGAGGCGATAAGGCTCTGAATCAAGGTTGAACATCGACGCCTTCCGCAGGGCGAGAATGGACGGGCGTCTACATTTGGACGAGTATCAATCCCAAACGGGTCGCGGGTAGATTGTTGACCGTTCGATACCGCTTTCGTGCGAGCGTTCAGGCTATAATGGAGACTCTAGGAGCGCCAAAGGAGTCACGAACGTGCAGGCGACCCCGGGGATGACCCTGGTCGGCAGACGATACCAACTCCTGAATGAACTCGGGGTTGGTGGGATGGGGAAGCTTTATCGCGCCGTCGACCGGCTGACCGGGAGAACCCTGGCCCTCAAGCGCGTGGCCACGCCCGATGGACACCCTTCCGGACTGTCCTCGGGCCTCAACGGCGACTCAGCCCGACTGGCACTGGCGCAAGAATTCCGGCTGCTTGCCTCGCTCCATCACCCTAACGTCATCAACGTCCTGGACTACTGGTTCGACGAGTCCGGCCAACCCTTCTTCACAATGGAACTGCAGGAGGACGCGCAGACCATCGTCGACGCCGGAAGGGGCCAACCTCAGGCGGTCCAAGTCAACTTGCTCGTCCAGCTGCTTCAGGCGCTCGCCTACGTCCATCGAAGGGGCATCATCCACCGTGACTTGAAACCGGGGAACGTCCTGGTCAAGGGCGGTCAAGTTAAAGTCGTAGACTTCGGAGTATCGATCACGCGTGAGCGCCCGGTCGAGACCGTCGCCGGCACGCTGGCCTACATGGCGCCCGAGGTGCTTCGCGGGGAGGGGGCCACGGAGGCCTCCGACCTGTACGCCGTCGGGATCATCGCTTACGAGCTGCTCTCCGGACACAAACCCTATGTCGCCAAGGACGTGCACCAGCTCGTCACACAGATTCTGAATACCCAGCCCAACCTTTCCGGCTTCGGCCTCACCCCGGCGCAAGAGTCGGTTCTCGCCCAACTCCTCGACAAGAAGCCTTCGGCCCGCTCCGCCACCGCCGAGCTGGCCATGGAAGCCCTTTGCCAGGTCTGGGGTCAACCGCAGCCCCAAGAAACGCCGCTCATCCGCGAAAGCTACCTGCAGGCAGCAAAACTCGTCGGCAGAGGGGCCGAGTTGGCGCAGTTGACCTCTTCGCTGGACAACATGCTTGCTGTCCGGGGAAGCTCATGGCTGGTTGGTGGAGAAAGCGGGGTCGGCAAATCTCGGCTCCTCGAGGAATTGCGCGCCCAGGCGTTGGTCAAGGGAGCGCTGGTGCTGCGCGGTCAGGCGATCCGCGAGGGCGGGACTCCATTCCAGGTCTGGCGCGATGCCGTCCGTTGGGTGGCTTTGATCTCAGATCTTAGTGAGTTCGAGACTGAGGTTTTGAAAGGCCTGATCCCGGACATCGGTGGGCTGCTCGACCGCCAGGTCAGCGATGCGCCACAACTCGAGCCGGAAGCAGCGCTCGCCCGGCTTCTGACTGTGGTGCAGGATATCTTCTTGCGATTGAAGCAGCCAGCAGTGATCATCCTGGAAGATATCCATTGGGCCGGGAGCAACAGCCTTACACTGCTCAGCCGGTTGAATCGAGTCGTTGAACGCCTGCCGGTCCTGATCGTGGCAAGCTACCGCGACGACGAGCGCCCGGAGGTGAGTTCGCTCTTCCCGCGCATGCATGAGATCCATCTCCGCCGTCTCAAGAGCGAATCGATCGCCGAGTTGTGTGAAGCGATGCTTGGACCTGCGGGCCGCCAACCACAAGTGATCGCCTTGTTGCGGAAAGAGACCGAGGGCAACCCCTTCTTCTTGGTGGAGGTCATCCGGGCTCTGGCCCAGGAAGCCGGCCAGCTGAGTCTGGTCGGCAAGAAGGACCTTCCACTCCAGGTGTTCACCGGAGGAATGCAACGAATCATCGCCAACCGTTTGAGCAAGATCTCGGCGAAGTCGCGCGCGCTCCTTTACTATGCTGCGGCCGTTGGTCGACAGCTGGATGTAGACGTGCTACGCGCAATCGCGCCGGACGTCGTACTCGACACGTGGCAGACGGTGTGCGCCAATGCCGCCGTCCTTGAGTTCCAGGATGGCGAATGGCGGTTCGCCCACGACAAGATTCGCGATGCGCTTCTGAACGAGGTGCCTGAAGTCAAACGCCCCGCCTTGCATGCCCGCATCGCCGGTGCGATCGAAACGGTCCATCCTGATTCTCCGGATCAGGCGGCTGTCCTCGCTTACCACTGGCATCAGGCGGGTGATATGCCGAAGGAGGGCAACTACGCTGCCCTCGCCGGCGCGCAGTCACTGAAGAACGGAGCCTACAAGGAAGCCATTACCTTCCTCACCCGCGCCCTGGAAATCCTCGGGGCGTCAGGGACACCCAGGCAAGCTCGGTCGCATCTTGAGCTCCTCCTGGGACAGGCGCATAACGGCCAGGGCCAGTTAAAGGAAGCCCGCATCCACTTCGGGCGCGCGCTTGAGATCTTTGGCTGGCCTTTGCCGGGCTCGCAGGCAGGGTTGGCCGCAGGACTGTTGGGCCAGGTCCTGGTCCAAGTCCTCCATCGGATATGGCCCCCGCGAGCCAGCCGGTCTTCCATGGCTCGGCGGGAGGCGCGTCTCGAGGCGACGCGCGCCTACGAGCACCTGTTGGAGATCGCCCACTTCGCAAACGAGACGCTGGTTTCGCTTTATGCCGGGCTGCGCTCGCTCAACCTGGCCGAAGATGCCGGGCCAAGCTCACCCGAGCTGGCGCGTACGTATGCCAGCATGTGCTACGCCGCGGGTCTCGTCCCGCTCCGTTCGGTTGCCGAGGACTACCGGCGAAGAGCGCTGAGGACTGCGAACGAGTTGAAAGAACTCCCGGCGATGGGCTGGGCCGTCTTCGTCTCCGGGTACTACTTTACCGGCCTCGGGTGGTGGGATCGGTCCGACAAGGAAATCACTCAGGCGCTCGAGATCTACCGGCGTCTGGGAGATCTACGGCGACATGGGGAGACTACCGCCGTCCGGTCTTACACGGCCTATTTCAAGGGGGAGTTCGAGAACGGCTCCAACTCATACGTTGGCCTGTACGAGGCCGCACGCAAGCGTGATGATACCCAACAGCAGGCCTGGGCGCTCGACGGCCAGGCGATGCATTTGTTGCGAATGGGGAAGACCGACCAGGCGCTGGCCCTGCTCAAAGTGGCCGAGCCATTGTTCGAGACGATCAACGACAGGGTCGAAGAGCTCCAGCACCATGGCCTTCTGGCACTCGGCCACCTGCGGCGTGGAGAACTGGAACAGGCGCGTATTCACGCGGACCGGACAGCCCAGATGATCTCGCAGTCCCGCCCCTCGGCGCCCTACGCCATCGACGGATACTCGACTGTGGTCGAGGTATACCTTTCGTCATGGGAATCGGCGAGCAAGCCTGAGGAGCGCAAGGAAGCGATGCGGTTGGCGCGGAAGGCCCTGGGGAGCCTGGAAGCGTTCGCCCGCGTCTTCCCGGTCGGCAGACCGCGCTACTGGCTGTGGAAGGGGTTGGCTGAGTGGCTGTCCGGCAACCGAAGCCGGGCTCAGAGATCCTGGCAGCAGAGCGTGAACCTGGCTGCCCGCCTGCAAATGCCGTACGAGGAAGCCCTGGGTCACTATGAGATTGGACGGCATCTCACACCATCTGATCAGGTCCGAAGCCAGCACCTCAACCGCGCCTGCGACCTGTTCTCCGGATTGAGCGCGGCGTACGATTGGGCTCACGCCAAGCTTGCCCTCGAAGGAACGGCCTAAGCCGGGACGCCTCGCAACCACCTCCCCGGCCTGATCGCATGCTTTGATTCTATTTACATAAACACAGCAGGCTTGGCCCTCGGCTTGCGTGGAGTCTGCATCCCGGCAGGAAACCTTCTCTATCCCTATCTGCGGGCCGGCGGATTATACTCAGGGTGTCGGCGCGCCCTGCCAAGAGCCCGTGGATCACTCTCGGGGGGTCTGAAGCGAGTCATGCCCAGACAACCACAGGACGGCACACGGCCAGGACCGGATCCAGCCTCAAGCTCATCAACAACCTGGCTCGACGCAAGCGGAACTCGTGGCGGGGGCTCGGAATGTTTCACGGACCGAAAAGGATTGGCCTTCGATCCGGTCCCACACCGGCCAAAACGGTCCGCGCCCGATGCATCCGCCCGGGCTGCCGTCATGTGGCACGGACTGACCTTGACCTATGAAGGGCCGCCGGACGCCAGGCGCCCAGAGCCGGCCTTCTAAGCGACCGCCAGCTTGCCGGGGCCGCGGCCAATCCTGGGGGCGCTGCCGGCACAAACCCGGGTGGAATACCTGGGTCGAACCCCTGAGATCGTGAAGGGGACGCATGACCTCCACCCGATCGGCCGGGCCGGCTTCTCCGCCCAGAGGGAGATGTCCGAGGAGAGGTCGCGTCGTCGGCCTCGGGCTAGGTGACACCTCGCCCGGCTCCGCTGCGATCGACAATTCAAGGAAACTGAAAGAAGGAGGTACCTGGGATGCTTCGCGAACTCGACACTCGGGGAAAATACGAGCGAGGCGGCTGGCCGGCCCAGCCTCGTCCTGATGTCAAGCCTCCAGACGGCTGGGGGCTTGCTTTGGTCACATCGGTCGGACGACCGCGGAGCCATTCCCCATCGCCTGAAGGGGATCGGATCGCCTTTGTATGGGACATCTCCGACGCTTCAGACATCTTCCTTCTGCCTCTCGCCGGCGGGTGGCCACAGCGAATCACACCGGATCGCGGGCCGAAGCCTTATTGGCTAGACGAAGCGCCCCGCTGGTCTCCCGACGGGAAGACCCTCGTGTTCACCGACAAGGGACACGTATGGCTGGTCGATGTGGGCGGTGGGTTGCCAACGAAGATCACCAGCTTCACGACCCGAGCAGGCAGTCCGCGTTGGATGCCCGATGGCCATCATATCCTGGTCACTGTCGAGCGGGATGAACGAGCCCGGATCCTGATGACCGATCGCACGGGAGCCTGGCCGCGCCCTGTCAGCTCCGGCCCCGGGGACGACTCCGATCCTGAAGTGTCTCCGGACGCCCGTTTTGTGGCTTATCTCCATCACCCAGACGACGACCTCGACCGCACGGACATCATGCTCTCCGAGATCGAAGGCGGGATTGTCGGTCCTGTCACCCACACGCCCGGGAACGAGAACAGCGCGCCGGATTGGTCGCCCGACAGCCAGCGGATTGCGTACACTTCGGAAAGACCGGGTTTCTTCGAACTCTTCATCTTTGAGGTCGAGGGCGGCCGAGAGCACCAGGTCACCCACCTTGGTCACGATATCGACGATTACGTCTGGGCACCCGAGGGTGACCGCCTAGCAGTCACGGTAAATCGGTGCGGCTCGGTCGACTTGGCCATCCTGAGGCTAGAAACCGCGGAGGTCGAGTACCTGCGAGGAGGCGCCGGGGTGCACAGCAGTCCCCATTGGCTCAAGGATAGTCGGACTATCACCTTTGAATACGAAGATCCGTTGCATCCGCCGGACATCTTCGCCATTGATGTCGAGTCTAAGAAGACCACCCAGCTCACCTTCAGCGCGCCACCGGCATTGACCGCGCTCGACCTCGTCAAGCCTGAGCTGGTAGCCTATCGCAGCTTCGACGATCTTGAGATCCCTTCCGTCCTGTACCGTCCCAGGATTCCCAACGGAGCGGCGATCGTGTATCCGCATGGTGGCCCAACTTCGCAGTATTTGCTCGAGTGGGATATCTGGGCGCAGTACATGGTCGCCAAAGGATACACCTGGTTTGCACCCAACTTCCGGGGAAGCACCGGATTTGGGAAGGCCTTCGAACGCGCCAATTACACGAGCTGGGGTGTGGATGATACGCGGGATATCCTGGCTGCGGCGGATTACCTGGCTGCCCTCGACGGCATCGACCCCAATCGCCTGGCAGTTTACGGCGCAAGCTACGGGAGCTATCTGGTCATGAGCGCTCTTGCCAGCGATCCAAAGCACCGTTTCGCATGCGGGGTAGCCAAGTACGGGGACTGTAATATCCTGACGTCGTGGGCGCAAGGAGATCGGGAGAGTAGAGTCGAACTCGAACGGATGATGGGCCATCCTGCGGATTCCCGCGACCGTTATTGGGTCGGCTCCCCGGTGAAGCAGGTAGCCAACATCGATCGTCCATTGATGATCTTTCATGGCCTGCTGGATCCGATCGTTCATCCTCTTCAATCCGAAGAGCTGGTCGAGGCGCTGAAGAACGAGGGCAAGACCTACGAGTACAAGACCTACTCCGACGAGGGCCACGGACTGCTTCGCAGGAAGAACCAGCTCGACTTCTACGCCAACATGGAACGCTTCATTGACTGGTACCTCTTGTGAGCGTTCGGAGGTCGTGAGAGAAGTCGGTGGACATCATCCACTACGATGAGCTGACCTGGCCCGAGATCGCCGACCTTCCGCGCCGAATGCCTCTGCTCATTCCGCTTGGCCTCCAGCCATACCCGCCAAGTGCGGTGGCTCGAAGCCTGCGCACCGACGAGTTCGGATTTCTCCCGGCGATCCCATATGGTTTTCCAGAGGCGGAGGGAGATGGCGGCCGGGGGCTCGGAGTGGGGCGCGGACTGTTCCGGCGGGTCCTGCGCGGGGTTGCCGCCGGCCTCAGCCGGCAGGGTTTCGAGCGAGTGTACTTCCTGGACGGCCATGGGCTCCGCCGCCGCTGGGATCTCAACGGCATAGGGCTACTCCCCATTCGCCTCCCGGGTCCAGCGTCGGCCGGTCTTCCTTGGCCGGCCGATCTCCACGAGCGAGTGGTGATTCTCAGCCTGGGTCATACGGAGCAACACGGCCTTCACTTGCCGCTATCTACCGACACCTTGATCATCGAAGCCATCACTCGGGGAATCGCAGATCGCACGCCGGATCGTGTTTTCTGCCTTCCGGTCTGGCCATTCGGTGTGAGCACCCACACCGATGAATTCCCTGGGACCCTCAATCTCGGCGGACGCGTCTTCGAGGATTTCTTCCTGGCGATCGTCGGCAGGCTGGTGAAGCTCGGCGCCCGGATGATCTTCTTCTCCAACGGACACGGCGGGAACCACTCATTCTTGGTGAACGTCGTAAAGCTCGCCGGAGAGCGCTCGCCGGGGGTCTTCGTCGCGACGGAGTGGCTTCATACAACCGGCTCCAGCCTGGCTAGGTTGCGCCAGTCTCCCTTGGGCGGGATGGGCCACGGCGGTGAGTTGGAAACGAGCTATGTGTTGCACTTGAGGCCGAACCTCGTCCATATGGACCGGGCCACGATCGAGATGGAATTCATCAGCACCTCGGAGTACGGCATGGACTGGGTCGAGAGTGGCCGCATGATCGCCAACCCGCCCTGGTCCGATGACACCACAAGCGGTATTTACGGAGACGCAACAGTTGCCACCGGCGAGAAAGGAAGGCTGTGGCTTGCGGCAGCGGTGGGGGAGAAGGTCGGGCTGCTCGATGAGATTCGCCAGCAGGCGCAGAGGCGAGCCGCTCGCCGCGCGAGTAGGGCCGCGCCTCACCCCTCCTGATTCGGTCACATTCGGCCCTCAGCGGACAGGCGCCTCGGCGCACGATTTTGACCTCGACACGGGGACTTGCAGGAATGAGAACGCAGGCGGCTGCGCCGCCTGCGTTCTCATTCCTGCAGGTCTCCCCCTCCCCCGCCTGAGCCGGCATCTACCGTCGGTCAAGGCGTCAGGCGGGGGAGGGGCCAGGGTTGGGGAGAACGGGGCCGCTTGGCCCGACTACCTTGTCAGGCTTCGCCCCGTACGAGATTAGCGGGGCCGTTCGCCCCGTATGAAATTAGCGGGGCCGTTCGCCCCGTATGAAATTAGCGGGGAAAACGCAATTTCCCCCCTTCGCCCCCCCACAGAGGAGGCGTGCCCCCAAGTAGGTATGCACCCCACTTCCGCTGTGGTTTGACCTTGACGCGAACGACCCTATAATAGATCGAGGCTAGAAAGTAGCTGGCCGATGATGACTTCCCCACTGGCTCAAACACGCGCATCTGGAATCCCCTCCAAGTCTGCCGCCTTTCTCCGGATGAGCGCAACCTGTCCTGGGTTGACTGTCCTCGGGGGATCGACTGAGGCCCCCGGCAGATTGGATGCGGCGGGGATCCTATGTCGCTCATCGCTTGCAGGGGCCGATCAGGCCCCGCACGTATCCTGGAGGTGAGGATAGACCGACAGAAACTTTCAACGACCGGTGCGTTGCACCGCATCGCAGACCATCGGAATTCAACTCATCGAACATTGGGGAGGAGAAGCCCATGCCACGCACGAAGATCCTGAAGTTCCTGCTATTCGGAGTGACCGTCGCCAGCCTCATGCTGGCAGGCTGCACCGGTGCCACTCCGTCTCCGACACAGCCTCCGGCGGGTGCATCGCCAGCCGCGCCGCAACCCACCCAGCCTCCGCCCGCCGAACACAAGGTCTCGACTTTCATCTTCACGCAGGAATTTGACACCCTGAATCCCGCGTACACCAACCAATGGTTCTCGATCATCACCGATCAGTTTTGGAACTGCTGGGCGTGGGATTTCGATGAGAACAACCAGCCTCGACCGGTGCTGGTCACCGAGATGCCGAGCACCGAGAACGGAGGCATCTCCGCCGACGGCAAGGTGATCACGATGAAGCTGCGCCCCGACATGATCTGGTCGGACGGCGAACCGATCACCTCGGATGACTTCGTCTTCACCGTCGACATGCACGTCGATCCGAAGAACGCCGTCGCCTCGGCTTACCCATACGACCAGATCAAGTCGGTCGAGGCCCCGGATCCGACAACCGTCGTACTCACATTCGACGAGCCATTCGCCAGCTGGGCGGGCACCTTGTGGCACGGGATGCTGCCGGCCCATGTGCTGCGGCCGGTCTACGAACAGGATGGCACTCTGGACAACGCAGCCTGGAGCCGCGAACCGACTGTGGGCTGCGGCCCATATGTGTTCAAGGAGTGGGAATCTGGGAGCTTCGCCCGATTCGTCACCAACGACAACTACTGGCTGGCCAAGCCCAAGATCGGCGAGATCTTCGTCCGCTTCGTCCCGGACGACGCCTCCCAGATCGCAGCCCTAGCTGCCGGGGATGGCGACCTGGGGACGTTCCTGGCCTACCCCGACATCCCCGGGCTCGAGGCGGCCGGCCTCAAGATTGTTACGGCCTACTCGGGTTACAACGAGGGCTGGTATATGTATCTCGATCCTGAAAAGGGCCATCCGGCGCTTCAGGATGTGCGCGTTCGACAGGCTATCGCCATGGCGTTCGATCGCTTCGCTCTATCAACGGACCTCCTGCTTGGCTTGACCGAGCCCGCCGCCACGTTCTGGGACAATACGCCTTACGCCGATCCATCCATTCAGCCATATCCTTACGATCCTGAGGGCGCAAAGGCGCTCCTGGACGAGGCGGGCTGGATCGACAGCAACGCTGACGGTGTCCGAGATAAGGATGGCGTCGAGCTTTCCCTGAAATATGGGACCACGACGCGCGAGGTTCGCCAGGACACCCAGGCTGTCGCCCAACAACAGCTGGCCCAAGTGGGTATCAAGGTCGAGCTGCTCAACTATGACTCGGACGTCTTCTTCGCCACGTACGGTGAAGACGGGCCGGCTGCAACCGGCCTGCTCGACATCTCCGAGTGGTCGGACACGCCGTACGGCTGGCCGGATCCGGACATCGCCTATTGGCGGTGCAGCGAGATCCCGTCCGCCGAGTCGCCCCAAGGGGTGGACTGGCAGGCGATCTGCGATCCTGAACTCGACGGCCTATTCTCACTTCAATCCACACAGGTCGACTTCGCCGCCCGCCAGAAGACCTTCCAGCAGATCAGCAAGCTGATGTACGACAAGGTCTATTGGCTTGGGCTATGGAAGGATCCGGATCAGTGGGCGATCGGGGCGCGCCTGATGAACGTCAAGATCTCCGGCGTTACCCCGTTCTTCAACATCACGGAATGGGATTTGGCCGAGTAGAGCTCGGTCTAACCGCAGACCGATGAGGGCCGGGGAGGATGGAACTTCTTCCCCGGCCCCGCGCATACTCCCACTGCGCCCACCTCACCTCGAGCGGAGGCCGGCTTGATCCGCTACATCACACGGCGTATCCTCCAAGCGATCCCCCTGCTCTTTATCATCAGCGTCGTGTTTTTCGTCCTCTTGCGCAACATGGGCGACCCGCTGGCGACGATGGGTGGCCGGTCCATGACGCGCGCTTCAGATCGCGAACGTCTCGCCCGCCAACTGGGCCTGGACAAACCGATCCTGCTTCAATACGTATACTGGCTCATTGGCAACGACTGGGCCAAGGTCGATCTCGACGGCGACGGCGTGGCCGAATCGAGCGGCACGCGTCAGGGTGTTCTACGTGGCGACTTCGGCACATCGCTGGTTAATCGGGGCGTCCCGGTTGTTCAGGTGATCTGGGATCGACTCCCGAATACCCTGATCTTGATGGTCCCCTCCGAGATCCTGATCATCCTGCTTTCACTGATCGTCGGCGTGTACTCCGCCTTACGCCAATACTCACTCCTGGATAACGCGGTCACGACGTTGTCGTTCGTGGGCTATTCCATGCCGATCTTCTTCATCGCGCTGCTGTCGATGTATATCTTCGCTGTGAACTTCAAGCGATGGGGGCTCCCCTATCTGCCGACTGTCGGAATGTTTGACCCGCAGGTCGGAAAGACATTCAGTCAGGTCGCCCTTCATATGGTGCTACCGGTGTTCTCACTCTCCTTCATCAGCCTGGCCGGCTACAGTCGATACATCCGGGGAACGATGCTCGAGGTTCTGAGCCAGGATTACATCCGGACGGCCAAGGCCAAGGGCCTTCCCCGTCGGGATATCGTCCTCGTCCACGCACTTAAGAATGCCTCGCTGCCGATCGTGACCGTGGTCGGCCTCGATCTGCCGACTCTACTTGCCGGCGCGATCGTGACCGAGCGGATCTTCGCCTGGCCGGGGATGGGTCGCCTCTTCCTGGATCACCTGTCGCGCGGAGACGCTCCAGTGGTGATGGGGATCCTTATGATGGTCTCGTTCGCCGTCGTGGCGTTCCAGCTCATCACGGATGTCACCTATGCATGGCTCGATCCGCGAATACGCTATGAGTGAGGAGTGCCCAGGCTCCCGGAGCCTGACAGGCTCCGGGAGCCTCTGGAGCTTCCTGTAGCATGTCCCAGTCTTTGAGCCTCTCCCCCCGCGCTGCTCCCCTCCCGCTCGACGAACTGGAGGCGCCGCCGCTATCTCTCAGGACGCTCACCTGGCGTCGGTTTCGCCGGCACAAGATGGCCCTGGGTGGGATTGTTGTGCTGGTCCTGCTGTTCGTGTACGCGTTCGGCGGGTCGTTGTTCTACAGTGAGGCTTACGCCAATTTCACCGAAACTGGCGTAAGGTTACAAGCCCCATCGGCCGTCCACCCATTTGGGACGGACACCATCGGTCGAGATATCTTCGCCCGGACGATTTTCGGAGGCCAGATCTCCCTGATTATCGGCCTGACCGCTGTCGTTCTCGAAACGATCGTCGGAATCTTGATCGGCGCCGCGGCGGGGTACTACGGCGGCCGTTTGGACAGCCTGTTGATGCGGTTCACCGAAGCGGTTTTTACCATCCCGCAGATCTTCCTGCTCCTGGTGATGGCCAAGTACTTCAGCGGCCGCGTCCCGAACATCACCCTCTACAACCGGACCTACAGCGGAAGTGTGGTTGTGATCATCGTCATCATCGGCCTGACCAGCTGGCCTTACCTGGCCCGGATCGTCCGGGCCGAATTCCTTTCGATCAAAGAGAACGAGTTCATCCTGGCCGCCCGCGCGACGGGGGCGAGCTCATCGCAGATCATCTTCGGCCATATCCTCCCGAACAGCGTGGCCCCGATCGTCGTATCGGCCACTCTGGGAGTCGCCAACGCCATCCTCTCAGAGGCCTACATCAGCTTCCTCGGCCTGGGTGTGCAGCCCCCGACGGCCACTTGGGGGAACATGCTCGAGGGGGCATACAACTACATCGCGACGGCGCCCTGGCTCTGGGTCTTCCCGGGAACACTGATTGTGTTGACCGTGTTGAGCACGAACTTCGTTGGCGATGGCTTGCGGGATGCGCTCGATCCTCGCAGCCGGACGATCTAGAGTAAAGCAAGCGAGCAAGGTCTCACGCCAGAACAAGATACGCCGATGTGCATGCGTGAAGAATAGGCGCCGGGAGAAATAGTGCCGACACTGTTGGAGGTACACAACCTACAGACGCGCTTCAACTCATCCGAAGGGACGGTTCACGCAGTCAACGGCATCTCGTACACCCTGGGCGAGGGGGAGACGCTGGCGATCGTCGGAGAGAGCGGCTGCGGTAAGTCGGTCAGCGTGATGTCGTTGCTAGGATTGATTCCGATCCCCCCCGGGGAGATCGTCAGTGGCAGCGCCGTGTACAAGGGCAAGGATCTGCTCCGTCTCAGCGAAGCCGAACTAGAGAAGATCCGCGGAGCTGAGATCGGGATGATCTTCCAGGACCCGATGACCAGTCTGAACCCGGTTCTCACAATTGGGCGGCAGATCAGCGAAGCCCTGCGCAGCCATCTGTGGATGAACACCGAGCAGGCTGCCAGCCGGACGGTCGACTTACTCGAGTCAGTGGGCATATCCGACGCCCCCAGACGGCTCGGGGAGTATCCGCACCAGTTCTCGGGTGGAATGCGTCAGCGGGTCATGATCGCCATGGCCCTCGCCTGCAACCCCAGCTTGCTGATCGCCGACGAACCCACGACGGCTCTGGATGTGACCATTCAGGCGCAAATCGTCGAGCTGGTCCGACGATTGCGTGATCAACTCGGCATGGCCATCATCTGGATCACGCATGACCTGGGGGTCGTCGCCGGCCTGGCCGAACGCGTGCTTGTCATGTATGCCGGGCACATCGTCGAAGAAGCCGGGGTCGATGAGCTGTACGAAGCGCCGCGTCATCCATACACGCTTGCCTTGCTGGGCGCTCTGCCGCGCGTGGATCGACAACGCGGCCATCTCCTGAAGTCGATCCCGGGATCGCCACCCAATCTCCTTGTCCAGTCGCGAGGCTGCCCGTTCGCGCCTCGCTGCGCATTCGTGATCGACGGCTGCCACGAGGAGAACCCGGAACTCCTTCCGATCGCACCGGGCCATAAACTCGCCTGCTGGGTCGATGTCCATGAGGTGCGGGATCGATGAGGGATGAGACGCCTCTCGTCCGCGTCCAAAGGCTGAAAAAACACTTCCCGATCACTCGTGGGATCCTCGCTCAACGCCAGATCGGCGCGGTCAAGGCAGTTGACGGCGTTTCTTTCGAGATCAGCCAGGGAGAGACGCTGGGCCTTGTCGGCGAGAGCGGCTGTGGGAAGACAACCGCCGGCAGGACGCTCCTAGGATTGTATTCCGCCACCGACGGTTTCGTGACCATCAACGGCAGTGACGTTCACCGAGCCAGAGGCCGAGATCTGTTGGCAATCCGGCGACAGGCGCAAATGATCTTCCAGGATCCGTTCGCCAGCCTGAATCCGCGCTGGACCGTGAGCGCCATCGTCAGCGAGCCGCTGCGTGTTCACCATCTCTCACAGAGTAAGCAAGAACGGATCGCACGCGTGAAGGAACTCCTCGAACTCGTCGGATTGAGCCATCGGCATCTCAACCGCTTCCCGCACGAGTTTTCCGGAGGCCAGCGACAGCGTATCGGCATTGCCCGGTCGCTAGCTTCTCAACCAAAGTTCATCGTCTGCGATGAGCCGATTTCAGCTCTGGACGTGTCCATCCAGGCCCAGGTTGTCAACCTTCTCGAAGATCTCCAGGATAGATTCTCGCTCACCTACTTGTTTATCGCACACGACCTGAGCATGGTCCGGCACATCTGCGATCGGGTGGCCGTCATGTACCTGGGCGTGCTCGTCGAGCTCGCTCGGGCGGACGATCTCTATGACACGCCTCTTCACCCGTACACACGATCTCTCCTTTCAGCCG
>Ga0214473_10005370_pt1 | contig 15350 bp, 15 predicted proteins | sample RVTome_7_FD_203509 | JGI IMG/M metagenome (GOLD analysis project Ga0214473, IMG submission 203509) | Soil microbial communities from uranium-contaminated site in the Upper Colorado River Basin, Wyoming, United States - RVT98D197 | ecosystem: Environmental > Terrestrial > Soil > Contaminated >... | reverse complement strand
GGCACACTCTGCGACCGGTCCTCGTTCGGCCTCCGTCGAAGGAAGTGGATCAGCCACGTGCCCTCCCACCTGTCCCCAGGATCGCCGCGCTTCGCCTTCCGTTTGCGACCGGCCACGGGCGCAAGCCCACACGACTGATCTGGCGGCTGTTACCGCGCACGCAGCCTGCGTGGCAACGACGCCTCCGGAGGATTGCCTTCAACGGGGCGTCGAGCTGCGCTCGCTCCGCGAGTGCCGAAACGCCTTCATCACCCTGACGATAGCCAACGATCCTCCCGAGGCACGGGTCCACCGGATCACGCACAACGCGAGCGGCGACGTGCTATCCGGCTATCTGGTCAATGACTGGAGGGCGATGTGCGATGCAGTGTTGCGGCTGCCAGCGGCGCTCCCCGAAAACCACGGGACCGCAAGGGTCATCCAGCTCGCTGGTGGCCGTGCATGACAATCCGCATGACAGTCACGGAACTGAAACGCCCAACGACCGAACATCGTTGGGCATCTTTGGCGGGGCGGACGGGACTCGAACCCGCGGCCTCCGGCGTGACAGGCCGGCGTTATAACCAACTTAACTACCGCCCCTTGCGGTACCCCCGCGGGGTCCGGGCCCCGGGAGGGACGCACTTCTAGCCTAGGGCCCGAGACGTGTCAAACCCGCCGATTGGGGCGCTGAGGGGGGCCGCCTGCGCAGGGCTCAGTCGAGCGCGCCTTTCATGAGCCGGGCAGCCTCGGAGGCAAAGAACTCCTTGATCCCTGCCCAGTCCGTGGGGACGAGCATGTCGGGCATGGGCTCGTCCTCCGCGTCGGCGAAGCAGCTGAGCGCACGCAGCCGGTGGTAGCGCTCGGTCCGGCCCGCGCCGTACTTCCGGTCGAAGAGCTCGAGGATCTCTTCGAGGCCCAGGCCCGCCCCACATGGCAGGTGAAGAACGACGCCGTCACGCCGAGGAGCCTCGCGTACAGCGTGCGCCGCCCCGACCGGAGACGCTCGCAATCGTCGAAGGCCACATCGAGCGCCGTCAGGAGACGGCGCTCGTCGAAGGCGTCGATCCGGAACCAATCGAAGTCGATCGACCGGCGGTGGCCGTGCCTGAGCGCCAGGGCCGTTCCGCCGGCGAGGTAGAACATGGCGGTAGCCGTGCAAGGCGCAGTGGACGAGCGCAGGGAGTCCATGCAGCTGCACGGCTACCGACCTGTCGACGGGTCCGAAGGACCCTAGTCAACTCGCCGACCTCCGGCAGGCCCGTCACTCGTTCCAGAACGGCGAGCTGATCCTTGCTGAGGATGTCGGTTCGCATCGGTCGACGGGCAGGCCCAATACGTTTCGCCACGGAGCGCGGGTGGACGGCGAAACGCGACGGGCTTCCGGGCCACTGAAGAACTCGCGCAGCCGCCCCTGGCCATAGAGCCGCACCAGCGCTCGCACGCTCCGCATCGTGCCCCGGTCGAGCACCCGCGCGATCACGAAAGCGCTGTGCTCATCCGGGTCGACCTCGGCCGGTGCGACGTCGTGAAACAGCTTGGACCACTCGTGGGCCAGCTCCTCGGGCAGCGCCGCCATGACGCAAGCCTGGCACGCGCCACCGTCGCGCCCACCGCCGCAGCTCACTCACGGCCGCACGAGGCGCCAAGTGTCGCCCACGGGACCGTAGCCGTCCCAGCCGCCGAGCACCGTGCCGAGGGCGCCCGCCCCGGCAGGCAAGGCGGGAGAGAACCCCCGCGGCGTGACGGCGCCCGCGTCGACGGCCGCCCAGCGCGCGGCGGCGACATCGAGGTACCACAGGTCACCGAGCGGCTCGAGCAGACCGTTGGCGCCGAGGCCGGCCCAGAGCCCGCGATCTCCGTCGACCACGATCCACGGAACCCGACGCGCCGGCGGTCGGTCGCCGGGAGCGACGAGCTCGGTCCACGTCTCGGTCGACGTGTCGAAGATCCACGTGTCGTCGTAGAAGGCAGCGCCCATGGCCGCGGCCGATCCGGCGAAGAGGACCAGTCGCGACCCGTCGCCCAGCGGAGCAAAGCCGGCATCGTATCGGCCGAAGGGACCCGGTGCGTCGAGCGCGGTCCACGCGGGCATGGCGGGGTCGTAGCGATACGTGCGATCGGAGTAGCCGATCTCGGAGCTCGCGCCGCCGAACATGTACACGGCACCGCGCGCCGCCGAGTAGGCGAGCGCGCACCCCACGCGGCCGGGCGGCGTCGTGGACACGGCCATCATCGTCCACGTCCCCGTCGCCGGATCGAGCTCCCAGGTCTCGGGCACAATCCTGTCCGGAATTGTGACGTCGCGGCCACCGCTCACCACGACCACATCGCGGCCGCGATCCCAGGCCGCGCACCCGCAATATCGGGGCGACGGGCCGCTCCCGTCGAGCCGCGTGAAGACAGGCGCGGCCCCGCGCACGTCGAGGAGCCACGCGTCGTCGAGCGCCACGCCCGACACCTGCGTCGCATTCGTGCCGCCGAAGACTACCGCGCGACCGTCCCCCAACCAGGCCACCATGTGGCCCCATACGCGCAGCGGCCCGTCCGCAGGGGGCTCCGCCGATTCCCAGCGCACCCCCGTGGGATCGACGCCCGCGTCGGTCCCGGCATCGGTCATCGCTCCGGCGTCGGGACCCGGGCCCGCATCCGTGCGACCGGTTTCGCCCCCACATCCCAGCGCGCCCGCGAGCACGAGCACCGCGAGTCCCTTCCGCATCGCCATCCCTCCTCGGCACCCTACCCTCGTGCAACGCCCGTGCCCACCCCAGCACCCGCTTTTCGCGCGGTGCGTGCACACGTGCGCCCTCGCTTGCTCGCTCCGCGCACGGGGACCGACAGGATCGTGACGGGATCCTCCGGCCGCGCCTCGAGTGTGGTATCCATCCAGGCCGACCCGCCCGACGGAGGATCCCATGCCCGAGCCCCGACTCGCCCAGGCCGACCCCGAGATCGCCGCCCTCATTCGCGAAGAGGAGCAGCGCCAGCGCGACAAGGTGCGGCTGATTCCGAGCGAGAACTACGCCTCCCGCGCCGTCATGGAAGCGTGCGGCAGCGTGCTCAACAACAAGTACTCCGAAGGCTACGCGGGCAAGCGCTACTACGAGGGCCAGCAGATCATCGATCAGGTGGAGACGCTGGCACGCGAGCGCCTACAAGCCCTGTTCGGCGTCGACCACGCCAACGTCCAGCCCTACTCGGGCTCGCCCGCGAACTTCGCGGTCTATTACGCGTTCTGCCAGCCTGGCGACGCGACCCTGGGGATGGCCCTGCCGAGCGGCGGTCACCTCACGCACGGGTGGGGCGTGTCCGTCACGGGCAGCTTCTTCAAGGCGCACCAGTACGGCGTGCGCCGAGACGATCACCGCATCGACTTCGACGAGGTGGCCGCCCTCGCCCGCGAGCACCGCCCCAAGCTCCTGTGGTGCGGGGCCACGGCCTACCCGCGCATCATCGACTACGACCGCTTCGCCGAAATCGCCCGCGAGGTGGGCGCCATTCTCGTCGCCGACATCGCGCACATCTCGGGCCTGATCGCCGGCGGCGCCCACCCTTCGCCCGTGGGCAAGGCTCCCGTGATCACCAGCACGACGCACAAGACCCTGCGGGGCCCGCGGGGCGGCATGATCCTGTGCGACGCGGCGCACAAGAAGGCTATCGACAAGGCCGTGTTCCCGGGCCTGCAGGGCGGCCCCCACAACGGCACCACGGCCGCCATCGCCATCGCGGCGCACCTCGCGGCGACCGACGACTTCAAGCGCTACGCTCACCAGATCGTCGACAACGCGCGCGCCATGGCCGAGGTACTGCTCTCTCGCGGCATCGCCCTCGTGACGGGCGGGACGGACAACCACCTGATCCTCTGCGACCTCACGCCCAAGGGCGTTCCGGGGAAGGTCGCCGCCCGCGCCCTCGACCGCGCGGGCATCGTGACGAACTACAACTCCGTGCCCTTCGACGCGCGCAAGCCCTTCGACCCGAGCGGTCTGCGTATCGGCACGCCCGCCGTGACCAGCCGCGGGATGGGTCCCGAGGAGTGCCAGCGCATCGGCAACTGGCTCGCGGACGTGGTGGAAGCACCCGAGGACGAGGCGCGGATCGCACGCATCGGCGGCGAGGTGCGCGACCTCTGTTCCCGGTATCCTGCCCCCGGCCTCGGCCCCGAGTGAACTCGTCCCGAGGCCGCGAGCGGAGCGAGCCCCGAGCGCGCAAGCGCTCGAGGGGAGCTCGAGGGGTATCCCCTCGAGGAGGAATCCGGCGGGGGTGGGCGGGCGGGTGTGTGAAACGCGGACCCGTTTTCTTGACCGATCCAGGATCGCTGCCGAGCATCGGGCGGGATGCGCCCTGCTACGCCGATCCATCTACGCCGCGCCACGCGCCGCGCGCTGCTCCTCGCCTGTGCCGTCGCGAGCGCGACGGCGGCGAGCTACGCCGAGGCGCCCCGACCCGCGGCGCGGGCCGAGCATCCGGTCACCGTCACCGTCGCTGGCCGACCCGTCGACCTCGCCGGTGATCTACACAGTCAGGCTGTCGCCATCGGCCGCGACTACCTGCACACGCACATCACGCTCCTGACGCCCAATGGACCGCAGCGCCGGACCCGGTGGTCCGTGGGCGCGCGCCTCGACTTGGCGCACCTCGAGGCCCTCATGCGCGACGCGGCGGATGCGCGCTCACCCATGCGGCGCGTGCACGCCCAGGTCCACGCCGGCGAACCCCTGAATCTGCCGCTGCCGCTCGATCTCGACGAGGCTCAGGTCATGGACTCCCTGCTCGAGCTCAAGGACGAGCTCGATCGGCCGCCGCGCAACGCTCGCGTCGACACGGCGACGCGCGAGCTGCTGCCCCACGAGGCCGGCCGCACCGTCGACGTGTGGGCGACCCTGGACGCCATCGAAGCCGCCCTCCACTCGGAGGCCGAATCGGTTCGCCTGGTGGTCAGCACCGAGCCCGCGCATCGCTCCATCGAGAGCATCAGTGACGTGCGCATGGACGCTGTTCTGGGCCACTTCGAAACGCACTACAGCACGCTCGAAACAGCCAGGGACCGGGCCTTCAATCTGGGCGTGGCAGCGTCACGCATCGACGGCACCGTGCTCATGCCCGGCGAGGAGCTCGACTTCAACGCGGTCGTGGGAGAGCGCAACGAGGCCAACGGCTTCCGCGTCGCACCCGTGATCGCTGCCGGAGAGCTCGTAGACGGCATCGGCGGAGGCACCTGCCAGATCTCGGGGACGCTCCACGCCGCCGTGTTCTTCGCCGGCTTGCCCATCCTCGAGCGCCGCCCCCACAGCCGGCCGAGCTTCTACATCAAGCTCGGGCTCGACGCGGCCGTGAGCTACCCCTCCCTGAACCTGCGCTTCTCCAACGATCGGGACTTCCCGGTGGTGCTCGGCCTGCGCGTCGAGGGCGGTCAAGTGCGCGCCACCGTCTGGGGGGCGCGACAGGGGATGATGGTGTCCTTCGTCCGGCGCATCGACGACACGCTCCCCTTCGAGGAGCGATCCGTGGACGATGCCTCGCTGCCGGCGGGCGTGCGCGTCCTTCAACAACGGGGCGTGCCGGGCTTCCGCGTCCATCGCTGGCGCATCGTGCGGGACATCAGGGCGAATCAGGCCGTGCGCACGGCCATGGAGGACCTCTACCCGCCCACGACCCAGATCTGGCGGCGAGGCACGGGCGGGCCCGCGCCCGCGGGGTACACGCCGCCGGCGGACGACGACCATCCGGAGTACACGGCCGACGCCTACCTCGAGATGACGCAGGGCGAGGGCGTGGATGGGACCGCCGAGGTGCGTCGGGCCGGCAGGACGGGCATGCCCGGCTGGACCGTGCGGGCGGGCTACACGGATTCCCTTTCGGGCTCGGGCGCCCTGAGCAACTGAGAGCTGCTATCCTTCGGGTGCCATGGGCCTCGCGGGCAAGCGCATCGTGGTGGGCGTGGGCGGCGGCATCGCCGCCTTCAAGACCGTCGAGGTCGTGCGCGAGCTCATGCGGCGCGGCGCCGCCGTGCGGGTCGTGATGACGCGAGCGGGCGCGCGGTTCGTCGGGCCCGTGACCTTCGCGGGGATCACGGGCGAGGCTGTCGTGGTCGACCTGTGGGATCCGGCGCGGGCCGGTGAGGTGCACGTGGAGCTCGGCGGCTGGGCGGACGCCCTCGTGGTGGCGCCCGCGACGGCCAACCTGCTCGCGCGCGCGGCCTCGGGCATGGCCGATGATGCGCTCCTCGCCACGTTGGTCTGCGCCCGCGGACCCGTGCTCTTTGCGCCGGCGATGCACACCCGCATGTGGCGGCACGCGGCCACGGCCCGCAACCTGGCCCGACTCGATCAGGACGGCGCTGTCTTCGTCGGACCCGTCGAGGGCGCCCTCGCCGACGGCACTGAAGGCGAAGGACGCATGGCCGAGCCCGCCGACATCGTCGCGGCGCTCGAAGCGCTGGTGGGCGCCATCGACGACCTGCGCGACCGGCGCCTCGTCGTGACCTCCGGGCCGACGTACGAAGACCTCGATCCCGTGCGCTTCCTGGGCAACCGATCGAGCGGCCGGATGGGCCACGCCCTCGCGCGCCGCGCCGTCGCGCGCGGGGCCCGCGTGACGCTCGTCACCGGACCCGTGGCGCTCCCGCCCCCGGACGGCGCCGACGTGATCGAAGTCCGATCGGCCGTCGAGATGCACGCGGCTGTCACGCGCCTCGCGACCGATGCCGACGCCGTGATCATGGCAGCCGCCGTCGCGGACTACCGTCCACGCGAGCGCAGCCGAGAGAAGCTCAAGAAGACCGACGGCCCCATGACCCTCGAGCTCGTCCGCAACCCAGACATCCTGGCCGAGCTCGGTGCGCGCCGCGCGGGCGACCGCCCCGTGTTGGTGGGCTTCGCCCTCGAGACCCAGGACGCCGTTGCCCAGGCACGCGACAAGCTGCGCCAGAAGCGCTGCGACCTCATGGTGGCCAACGAGGCGGAAACGGCGCTCGCCACAGAGGACAATCGCGCGGTGCTCGTGACGGCCGCCGGCGAGGAAGCACTCGGCGTCCTCGACAAACGGGACCTCGCCGATCGCGTCCTCGACCGCGTGCGCGATCTGCTCGCGGGCTGACGAACCGCGCGCTGGCTGCGCTATGCTTCGCCCGTGTCTGCCCCAGTCCCGCCCTCATCGGCCACCGACCCGCTCCTCGGCGCAGTGCTGGACGGTGGCTACCGGGTCCTCGAGAAGCTCGGCCGCGGAGGCATGGGCACGGTGTACCGCGCCGAGGCCCGGCACCCCGACGGCACCACACACCACGTGGCCGTGAAGGTCCTGCTCGACGAGCTGCTCGCGGATGCGGCTCAGCGCGAGCGCTTCGAGCGCGAGGCCCGCGCTCTCTTCGGCCTCGAGCATCCGAACATCCTCGCCGTACACGACTTCGGTTTCCTCGAGGGGTCCCCCTATCTCGTCATGGAGCTGCTCGACGGTCAGTCCCTCGGCGAGTACGCCGAGGAGCACCCGCCCGATCCCGAGACGGCCCTGACGATCGCGCGCCAGATCCTGGCGGGGCTCGCCTACGCGCACGCCCAGGGGGCGCTCCACCGGGATCTCAAGACCGAGAACGTGTTCGTGGCGCGTATGGCCGACGGGAGCCTGGTCGCCAAGCTCCTCGACTTCGGCCTCGTGAAGTTCGTGGACGACGACCGCTGGGGTAGCGGGCGTGTGCTCACGACCTTCGGCGAGGTCTTCGGGACGCCGGCCTATATGTCGCCCGAGCAGTGCACGGGCGCGCCCGTGGACGCCCGCGCCGACGTGTATTCCATGGGCGTCGTCCTGTACGAGCTGCTCACGGGGCGCTGGCCCTTCATGGCGGAGAGCCGCGGAGAGATGTTGCGGGCCCACCTGATGGAGCCGCCGCCGCCCCTGGCCGAGGCGCGGCATGGGCTGCGGGCCCGACCCGAGCTCGAGGGGCTCGTGCAGACCGCGCTCGCCAAGGACAAGGGCGATCGTTTCGCGGACGCGGGCGCCATGCTCGCCGCCCTCGACGCCGTCCCGCGACCAGCGGCCTTCGTCACCGCGGAGACCCCTTCGGTCGCCCCGCCCTCGATGCCAGCTCCGCCGAAGAAGGTCCCGGGCGCGGCCGTCAACGCCTTGCTCGTCGCCCTCGGGCTCCTGCTGCTGCTCGCCCTCGCGGGATCGGCGGCCCTCGCCTTCTACCTGTCGCGTTGATTCGCGGCGTCTGCTCGCGGCAGTCGGTTTGCGCGGCCCCAGGGCAGCGCCACCACGACGATCAGCGGACCGAGCGCGCAGGCAAAGCATGGGAGCGCGTCGATCCAGGGCTTGTCGATGGGGAGAAGGTAGCCCCAGTCCGATAGGTCGTAGACGGACTGGAGGAGCCCCCAGAAGGACACGATCGCGCCCGCCGCGATGAGCGGGATGCGCCAGAGCGCCCGCCGGCGGGGAGCCGCGTCGTCGCCCATCAGCTCGAGGCCCTCACAGTCACCGCCGCATCCTCCGCTGCTGGGTGTCTGACCGCAAGGGCCAGGGCGAGCGCTCCCGGGGCGTGTCCTCAGCCGCCGCCGAGAACGTCGCCGACGCCGTCCTGCACGGCGGCCATGGCCGCTCCGATGAGCGCGCCGATGAGCAGCGTCGCCACGGTGACGACGGCGCTCGGCTGCGTGCCGAGGCTCGCACCGAGGGTCCAGGTGAACCCCGGCTGCTCCCCCCAGAGGTAGCCCGCACGCGCCAGGATCCCGCCCCAGGCGCCGTGCCGCAGCGTCAGCCCCACCTCCAGCCCGTGGCGGCCGTGGTCGAGACCCACGAGGGGGGCCAGGCCGAGGTCGAGCACGAGCCGATCGCCCACGGGCAGGCGACGACCACGCACGGGCTCGACCGTGCGCTGCCAGTCGAGGGTCAGCGCCACCTCGGGCCGGAACCAGGCCTCCCAGGGGGTCCCTGAGAATCCCACCCCACCGAGCAACCCGAGCCCCGTGCGCCACGCCGGCGTCGTCACCCCGCCACCCAGGCTCGCCAGCCGCGAGCCGAGGCGGGCCATCCCTTCGACCCGCCAGGTGGCTCCGTTGCCCCAGGGTCCGCCCATCGCGCCCGCCGCCACCGAGTACTCCCACAGGAACCGGTCGTGCCAGCCCAGCTCCCCTCCAGGCCGGGTGACGTCCACCGTCAAGGCGGCTTCTCCGAGGGGCTCGAGGACCGCCTCCGTGTCCTCGGACACCTCCCACTGCCCGACCTCCACGCGGCTGCCCGCTCCCGTGTCGGCCACCCTGACCTCGGCGAGCATCTGGGGCCTGGTGGGCGGGGTCGGCGGCACCGTAGTCTCGGCCGGCTCAGCGGGGCGGCTGAGGCCGAGGCTTTCGCGCGCTGCGTCCACCACGAGGCCACGGTCGCGCGCGCGGTCGGCGATACCCTGGAGGACCGGCCCGGAAGGCTCCGAGACCTCCATGTAGCGGTAGGAGGAGGCCATACAGCCCCAGACGAACGGGAGCTGGAGGGCGAGGATGAAGGGGACTCGGGGGAGCATAAAACCGACTGAGCGGCCGGATTTGCAACGCCCATGCCTCGCACGAATTGCCGGGATTCAGGCGCGGGGTCGGCCCGGCGGTGAACCGGGGTGCACGACGGATCGCGCCAGGTCGGCACGTTCCCGCGCTTGGCCTCTCAGTGCATGCTGTGACCGCGGCCACGGCCGATGACGTGCCCCCTCCCGCGACCGCGGTGGCCGTCGCGCCGCTCGACGACCACGCCCGGGCTACGCACCACGACCCCGCCGCCGCCCTGCACGCGCCCGCCGAGCCCGATGCTCACGTCCACGTCAATCCGCGGCGCGGGCACGCCGACTTCGATGTGGCCGTGCGGTGCGGCGCCCACGATCTCCACGTGCGCGGCCGGCACGGGCGCGACCACGTACGTCGCGACACGCCCTGTGCGGATGCGACCGCCGACGACGAGGGCGACCTGCACCGGTCCGGGTGCGGGGTGCACCTCGACCAGATTCCCGCGGTAGTAGCCCACGTCGGCGTCGTAGACGAGCACGACGGGATGGGCGTGACCGTCATCGCCGTGGATGTGCACGGTGAGCTCGGCGGACGGTGCCGGCTGCCCCTGCACGTCGACGACCCAGGCGGTGACCAGTCCGTCGGGCTGGGCCACGACCTCGACGGCGTGGTCCTGCGCTACCACGACGGTCCCCGCGTGGCGCGGCACGGCCACCTCGGCGGTGACGGTGGGAAGCTCCGCGACCGCCTCCACCTCGACCATCGCGGGCGGGGCAGCCGCCGGCGGGGGCGGCGCGTCTTCGGAGCTGCTGCAGACTCGGAAGCTGCTGGCGAGCACGACGACGGACAGCATGGCAACGCGCATCATTCACCTCCCCCACATCGGGTTGGAGCCATGAGCATAGGTGATGGACAACGCGCCGGAAACCCACCCGCACGGTCACGGCAATCCTGCACGTGGGCGCGGGTGGGTACGAGTGAGCCGACGCTCAGATCGTCACGTCGACAGCGAAGGTCCCGTAGCCGCTGGTGGCTGTCCCGGTCACGTGCGTCGTGCCGGCCACGCGCCGCACGCGGGTGGCATCCATCGGGTCGGTCTCGATGGCGCCGTCGAAGGTCAAGTTGAGCGTAACGGTCCCCGTGAGGTCACCGGACATGTGGAAGTCACCGAGGAGCGTGCCCGTGAGCGTGCCATCGGGGATGCCGCGCAGGCTCAAGTCGAGCGCCGGCTGGGCGTCGGCGTTCGTGTCGTACGCGATCTGGGGCTCACCGTCGGGCCGCGTGTCGCGGTAGTCCACGAGATCGAGGCGCAGACGCATCCCCTTGTTCGCCGAGGATCCCATGTCGACCTGGCCCGAGATCGTCATCGTCCCCGCGGCGCTCCCCGTGGTCATCTGGGGCGGCATATTGGCGCTGGTGGCGGCATTGAAGCCGTCCATGCCGAGGGCCAGCGCCTTGCCGACGGCCTCGTCGAGACCGAGATAGGCCTGACGTGCAGCGGCGTCCGAGTCGATCTCGTCGTCGCTGCTGCAAGCCGACGAGAGCAGCGCGACCAGAAGGAAGGCGGTGAACGGAAGAGCGCGGGCGAACATGGCCGCACGGTACACCAAACCCCGCGGGGGGCAACGTCAGAACAGCACGTCGACGGGACCCACGCCCACGCGCTCCACCCTCGGCTCGGGACCCGTGAGGTCCACGACCGTGGACGGCTCGAGCCCGCCGTAGCCGGCGTCGAGCACCAACTCGAGATCGCGGAAGCGATCGTCGATCTCGTCCGGATCGTTGAGCGTCTCGCCCTGCCAGCTCGCCGACGTGGACACGATGGGGTTTCCCAGCGCGACGACCAGGGCATGTGCGATGGGGTGGTCAGGCACACGGATGCCGACCGTCTTGCGCTTCATCATGAGGATCTTGGGCACCTCCCGGGTGGCGTTCAGGATGAAGCAATAGGGACCGGGCAGGGCGCGCTTGAGGATCCGATAGGTCTGGTTATCCACGATGGCGTAGCGCGCGATGTCGCTCAGGTCGGGGCACACGAAGGCGAGGCGCTGCTCCTTCTTCATGCCCTTGGCTTGGTAGATGCGGTCCACCGCCTTCTTCTGCGTGATATCGCAGCCGATGCCGTAGACCGTGTCCGTGGGATAGGCGATGAGGTCGCCGCGCCGGAGGATCTCCACGGCCCGCGCGATCTTGTGCGGCTCTGGGTGCTTGTCGTTGATCGGTAGGCGCATGGCGGCGGCGGCGCGGTGAGTACCGCCGCCACCGCGACCCGTCAAGCTTGGGCGTGGAGCATCTTGCGCTGCGCGCCGTCCTCGAAGAGCACGTCGAGGTGCTGCTCAGGCGTGATGCGAAGGACGCAGCCGACGCCGAAGCGCGGGTGCAGGAGCCACTGTCCGGCCTCGTAGGTCCGCGCGCGGTCGTAGGCTTCGGCCGACGAGCGGGCACGCGCCACTTCGGTCGGGTCGAGCGTGGGCGGGCTGGACTTCCTGCGCGTCCTCGCCGGGGACCCCGCCGCCCGTCGGCGTCCGCTCGCTGGGGAGCGATCTGGCGCGGCGGGTGGGGGCGGCGCCGCGGGACGCAGGAGGCCGACGAGCCGCCGCCGGGTCTCCCTGACGATTGCCGGATCCCGCTCGCACACGAGGACCTCTTCGACGACCGGTGGTCGCCCTTCGGCGAAGCACCACTCCTGGTACGCATGCACCGTCTGCACGACGAGCGCCAGACGCTCGTCCGCGGGCGCAGCCCCCGGACCGTCCCCGAGCGCGCAGAAGGCGACACGGGCCACGTCACGCTCCGCCGCGAAGGCCAGCGCCTCGCGCACGGCCTTCGCGCGCAGATCGGCGGACGGTGCGGGTTGGCGCTCGGCACCCGGCTCCGGGCCGCGGGTTGCGACCCAGACCAGGAAGTCGCAGTGGAGCCGGCCCGGGTAGATGCGCGTCACCTCGCCCAGGGCAAGCGCGTCGACGCCGAGCTGCTTGCGGCGCTCGTCGAGCACGCGCGCCAGGTCCGGCCCGTAGGCCTGGCCCAGCGCCCGGTCGGCCCCCGGGCCCGGCCACAGACGCAGGTCGGACGCCCCATCGTGAACGATGGCGCCGACCCGCCGGGCGGGCGGGATGTCGAACACGGTGGTGTTGAGGAGCTCGACCTCCATGGGAGCCGGGATTGAACGCCATTGCGCGCGCCCCGTCCAGGGTCACCGGGCGGCAGGACCCGCAGGGGCGTGACAGGAGAGGCAACTTGAGCCAAAGTCCCGGCCCATGGCCGATACGAATCGGGACCCGCAACCATTTCTGGTCCTGAGCGTGCTGCTCGACTCCTCTGCCCGACCCGCGGCCGTCACGCGCAGCCACGGCGACGCGGTCGAGCGTCTCGGCCAGGCCGCTGCGGGCCATGCCATCGCGGGCCTCGAGCTCGCCGAGCTGCCCATCGGACCCAAGGCTTTCATGGGCCTGCGCCATGGCCTGGGGCTCCCGCCGATCACGGTCGCCCTCTACGACATCTTCCCGGTCGCGAGCCACTTGAAGCCCGAGCTGCGGCGCATCGCCGGACAGTTCCTCGCGGCCGAGGCGCTGTGGGCCCTCGAGGAGCAGGGCGTTCTCGGCGGCGCGCCGCCGGGCGAGAAGTTCGACCTGCCCCGCGGCTGGAGCAAGGCGCCCAAGGACATCCGCGAAAAGCTCGTGGAGGCCGGCGCCACGGACATCTCCGAAGAGGCCGTGCGCACCTTCGCCGCGATCAAGGAAGCCTGGGACCGCAGCCGCTGAGTGCTCCACGTGCCGGACGGAGCGCACGCCAGTGTGCGGAGCTGTCCGAGTACACGGTGAAGCGACAATCCCCGCCACAGAAGGGAAGAGCCCGCCGAAGGCGGGCTCGACCGTAGCGACCCCAAGGGGATTTGAACCCCTGTTCCCGGCGTGAGAGGCCGGTGTCCTAACCACTAGACGATGGGGCCTGGGTGAAACGCGGGTTGTCAGCTCGGGGACTAGGATTCGAACCTAGATAACCAGAACCAGAATCTGGTGTCCTGCCGTTAGACGATCCCCGAAAGATCAGCGAATTCGGAGAGCGCGGCTTTGTAGCCAACGCCGTGCACAGTGTCAAGCGGACCCCCCCGCGCGCTTGCGCAGAAGCGCGGCCAGACACTGGTCCGGCGGCGGCATGGGGTAGCGGTCGAGGTCGGCGACGGGACACCACACGTGGTCGGCGACGCCGATGTTGCGGACCTCCTGGACCCCCGCCGCAAAGGTGCACTCGAAGAACAGCAGCAGCACGTCCTTCTCGGGATAGCGGTGAAAGGCCACTTCGAGGATGGCCCCGGGACGGAGATCGATCCCGCACTCCTCGCGGCACTCGCGCACGAGAGCGTCCCGCGGATCCTCGCCGGCCTCGACCTTGCCACCCGGAAGCTCCCACATCCCGCCGAGGTGGGCACCGTCCTGCCGGCGCGTGAGGAGCACCCTCCCCTCGCGGACCACGACCGCCGCCGACACGAGGACCGTGCCCATCGTCAGGGCAGGACCGCCGCGCGCCGCAGCCGCGCGTGGGCCACGTGCAGGTCGATGAGCGCGTCGAGCAAGTCGAGGCGCGAGCGCGTGACCTCGGCCTCCGAGTCGATCATGTCGCTCGTCACGGCCGTGCCCGCGTCGAGCTGCTCGCTCCGCACGCGCCATGTCTCTTCGGCCGCGTCGATCCCCATCTGCGCCGCTTCGAGGGCCGCCTGCGCCGTGAGGTAGCCCTCGTAGGCGCGGTCGACTTCGAATCGGACCCCATCGCGCAGGGCGTCCCGATCGGCCCGCGCCTGCACGAGCTCCGCTTCGGCGCTGCTCATGCCCGCGTTGCCCGAGAGCAGGTCGTTCGGCGACCACGACAGCACGGCGCTCACGTCCCACGTGCCGCGGAACTCCTCGTTCTGCGGGAAGATGCGCTGGTTTGGATTGGCCAGGTCGAAGTTGGCTGCGACGGCGAGGTGCGGGAACCGCTGGCCCGAGGTCACTGAGACCAGGCCTTCCCGTCCCGCCACCAAGCGGTCCATCGCGCGCAGCTCCTCGCGCTCGGCGAGCGCGCGGGACAGGAGCTCGGCCCGGCTGGCCGTCACGGGCGGAGGCGGCTGGGTCAGATCCTCACCGACCGAGACCTCGGCCTCGGCCGGCAAGTGCAGCAGCATGCGCAGCGCGTGACCGGCGATGGCGGCTCCGCCCTGGGCGCGCGCCACGCCGACGCGTGCCGAGGCGAGCTGGGCATCGACGCGCATCAGATCCACGCGTGCCGCCACGCCCGCGTTCACGAGGGCCTCGACCTGAGCCCTGTGCGCCTCGACCTGCTGCACCGCCGACGCGGCGACGACCGATGCGCCGCGCGCGCGGGCGAAGGAAAAGAACGCCTCGCGGGCGGAGAGCGCGACGGTGCGGCGCTCCGCTTCGCCGCGGGTGCGCTCCGCTTCCGCGAAGTGGTTGGTGGCGCGGTAGGCCGGCAGGATGGTCAGGAACAGGTCGCTCACCGGGTAGCTCACGCTGGCGCGAAGGGCGTACTGGTTCAGGATCACGGGGAACTCGAAGTTGGCCAGGGCCTGGGACTGGGCCAGGAAGAAGTTGAAGAGCTCCCGGGCGGCCGGATCGGTGACGCTGTCGATGGTGACGGCGATGCCGCTCAGATCCACGGGCCCGCCACCCGTCAGCCCCCCCTGGTCCACGTTGCTCAGCCGCGTGTAGCGCGCGCTCAAGTCGAGACGCGGGAGCACGCCGAGCCACGCTCTGCGCGACCCGGCCTCCGCCACCGCGACCGCGGCCCGCACCCGCTCGAGCGACGGCGCGGTCGACACGGCTCGCTCGGCCGCCGCATCGGACGTCAGTCCCCCAGGGGCCCACAGCGACGAGAGGTCGAAGCCTGGGTTCGCAA
>Ga0214473_10005369_pt1 | contig 15351 bp, 12 predicted proteins | sample RVTome_7_FD_203509 | JGI IMG/M metagenome (GOLD analysis project Ga0214473, IMG submission 203509) | Soil microbial communities from uranium-contaminated site in the Upper Colorado River Basin, Wyoming, United States - RVT98D197 | ecosystem: Environmental > Terrestrial > Soil > Contaminated >... | reverse complement strand
GCGGGGCTGCGGCAGACGCGCGAACTCGCTGAACTCTTCGACGATCGTGCGCAGCGAGCGCAGCGCGCCGAGCATCGTGTCGCTCGACTCGAGGAAGAGCTGGGTGAAACGTCGCTCCTGCGCAGCGGCGTCGTGGCCTTCGCTCGTGGCTGCCCGCCGCAGCGTCTCGATCGAGAGTTGGATCGGGAAGAGGGGATTCTTGAGCTCGTGGGCGAGCCGCCGCGCGAGATCTCGCCAGGCGGCCACGCGCTCGGCCTGGACCAGCCGCGCGCGGGATGCCTCCAGGTCGGTGCTCATGGCGCCAAAGGCCCTGGCCAGCTCGCCGATCTCGTCTCGCTTCTCCAGGGCGACGACGTGGACGCGCTGGCCTGCCGCGAGGCGGCGCGCGGCGGAGGTGAGGTCCAGCACCGGCCGGGCGATGCTGCGGGAGAGTAGCAGGGCGGCGGCCAGCGCCGCGAGGAGGGCGGCGGCGCCCGCCATGAGGGTGAAACGCAGGACTCTCCGCTCGAGCGTGCGCTCCTCGAGCCGGGGGGCTGCCGCGACGAGCCAGAGGCCGGGCGCAAGGCGCTCGGCCGCCCAGCGGTGGTCGGAGCCGCCGATCTGCAGCTCGCCGTGCGCCCGGGCGCCGGGCGGCGCCGGGCGCTGCCCCGACTCGAGCGGCGAGCCTGCGGGAGCAATCCAGCGTTCGCGTCGGGCGTCGTAGAAGGCGAGATCGACGGCCATCAGGCGTCCGAGGTCGGCGACGAAAGCGACGTCCAGCAGGGGGCCGCCGCGCAGCGTGACGGCCGCCCCCCGCCAGCGAGCGGAACGTGACGGCATCAGCGCTAACCGTTGCGCGGCGCCGAAGCCCTCCGCCACCGTGGCGATTCGCAGCGGCGGGTCGGCGGCGCGGGGCTCGTCGCGCTCAGCGAGGCCGAAACCGGCAGGCCAATGATGAGACGACACCACCTGGCCCAGGGCGTCGACGATCACGAGCGTGTCGAGGCCCCGCTGCTGCGCGATCGCCGTTGCCAGCGTGCGGTCGTCGTTGCGCGAGGCCGGCGGGTCGAGCAGGTCGTGGCGTGCGATGGCGGAGAGCGCCGTCTCGGCATCTCGGCGCATCTCGACGATCCGGCCGCGAGCCGACGCCAGGGCTGTCTCGAGCCGGCGACGAGCGGCCTCGGCGAACGAGCGCGAGATCAGTGACCACGCGGCGAGTGACAGCAGCAGCAGGGGAGGGATCGCCACGAGCAGGAACGCCGTGAGCAGGCGCGCGCGCAGCGAGCCGGTCATGGCTCGAGCCAGGCGTCTTCCAGGAGCAGCCGGCCGGCCGCATCGAGACGTGCGCCGTGGACGCCGGGACGGACCGCAAAGGCCGCGGGGACGAGGGCAAGCGGCACCAGGACGCGATCGGCGCGGAGCGCGGCTTCGGCCTCTTCGAGCAGGGCGCGCCGGCGATTCAGGTCGAGCTCGAGGTCGGCGGCTTCGACCGCGTCCCGCACCAGGCGCGAGGCGGGCGCCAGCGACAGCAGCTCGCGCAGCGCGAGACCGGGCTCGGGCAGCTCCGGCGCCCAGCGGAACAGCCGCACGACAGCGCGCGCGGTCGGGGTGGAGTCGGGGTCGGCGGGCTTCACGGTCGTGCGAAGGCCCAGGGCTTCGAGCTGGGCGACGATGCGCTGGCTCACGAGGGGCGGCACGTCGCTTCCAACGGCCATCACGACGGCGCCCTGCAAGCTCTCGCGGGCCGCGGGCAGCTCGGGCTGACCCCTCAGCAGGTGCGGGGCCAACAACTGGGGCCGGGCCTCGGCGCCGGGCACGAGCGCCGCCAATGCTTCGCGCTCCAGCGCCGCCGCCACGGCATCGCGACTCGAGGGCCGATCGAACGGCGGGCGCGACGGGTCGAGCAGCAGCACCAGCGTCGCGGCTAGACGGGACTCGCCCGCCTGGTCCGCCACCAGATCGAGACCGCCCTCGTGCAGGTCGGAGCGAGCCTCGCTGCCATCGGCGAACGTCACGAGCTTGAGACGGTCGAGAAACGGGCGGCCACGCACATGGGCGCCGAACGCGGCGAGTGCCAGGCTCCGGCCCGGGACCGGCAGCAGGGGGACGAAGGGCCCGCAACCAGCGCCCAGGGCGCCGGTGACGGCGGCCGCGGGCGCCGCCAGCGGCGAAAGCGGCGCCGCCAGGGGTGCCTCGAAGCGCAGCACGATACGCTGCGCGTCGGGCGCCGCGAGGCCTGGAAGCTCCGCGCGGGCGCCGCTGCGGAAGGCAAGCCCACCCTCGAGGGTTGCGGCCAGGCGGCCCGCGGCCGGCGACGGGCTCCGCAGGAAGCGGCGCAGCGAGCGCACGGCGTCCTCGGCCGCGACGGGCCGGTCGTCCTGGAAGCGAGCGGTCGGGGCGATCGCGAGCGTCCATTCGCTTCCACTCGCCGCCGAGGTCCAGCGCTCGGCCAGCGCCGGCAGCGGAAAGCCCTCGGGTCCGAGCCGCACGAGCCCCTCGTGGACGAGGCGGGTCGCGAGCGCGTCGCCCGTGACGCGCGGGACCCAGGGCGGCGTGGCGCTCGAAGCGAGGCGCGGCACGCCCACCACGAGCTCGCCCCCGTAGCGAGGCCCCAAGGCGCCACCGGAGGGACGGCTGACCGCGGTCAGCGCGGACAGCAGGACCGCGGCGCGGAGCGAACGTCTCACGTCGCCTGCCGCGCGAGGTCGAGGATCAGCAAATGGGTGCTGCCGTCGGGCTCTTCGATCGCGGCGACGAGCCGGAAGCGGTCTCGACTCATACGAGCCGCCAGTGCCCGGACGGCGCCCTCGACCGGAAACGAGCGCGCGATCGTCCAAGCGTCGGTCTCCCGCAAGAACAGCAGGACCGCGTCGGCTGAACCTGGTGCTTCCGGTGTGGAGGCGGCCAGCAGCGAGTCCCCGAGCACGGCGAGAGTAGGGCCGACGCGGAGCGAGCCCTGCAGAGCGCCTTCCGCGGACGCACGCAGCCTCGCGTCCTGATCGACCGCGAACCCAGGCTCCAGCGTGAGGAACGGTCCCATCCCCAGGCTGGCGATCCGCGCTTCGAGCAGGTTGGTGCCGGGCCGGAAGCGCAGGCCCTCGATGCAGCCGGGCCAGGGGAGCGCATCGGCCTGGGACACCTCGACGAGCTGCCGGCCTTCGATGCGGTAGAGCGTCGCTGGCCCCACGCGGCTGGTCAGGGCCCAGAATGCCCCGCCGTCGTCGGGCGGCGTCAGGATCCCGCCGGGCGCGCGGACGACGAGGCGGGGGCCGGGCAGCAGCCGTCGCGAGTCGAGAGTCAGGCCGTCGCTCGCCCAGCGGTAGAGCGCCACGGCCTCAGGCGAGAGGGCGAGGATCGTCTCGTCATCGAGGAGGGCCAGGTCGAGCACAGGCTCGCCGAGCGCAGGCGTACGCGCCCGGGCGACCAGGTCTGGAACAGGGCCGCCAGCGCTCGAGACGCCGAGCGCGGCGAGGCAGAGGAACAGGACCGCGCGCATCGGAGCGCGAGGATATCGTATCCTTGCTGCGATGAGCACTTTGACCGAGCGGGTTGCGCAGGATCTCACCGTGGCGATGAAGGCGCAGGATGCCCCACGCACCAGCGTGTTGCGCATGGCGAAATCGGCCCTCAAGAACAAGGAGATCGACAAGCGGGCTCCGCTCGACGAGGCGGAGGCGGTCCGTGTGCTGCAGGGCCTGGTAAAGCAGCGGGAGGACTCGATCGAGCAGTTCCGCAAGGCGGGCCGCGGCGACCTGGCCGATCGGGAGGAAGCGGAGATCGCGGTGCTGCGCGGCTATCTTCCCCAGGAGGCCTCCGACGCTGAGATCGCCGACGCCGTCGAGCAAGCGCTGGCGCAAACCGGCGCCGCATCCCCGAAGGACATGGGCAAGGTGATGAAGGCGGCGCTCGCGGCGCTTCAGGCGGCGGGAAGGCCGGCCGACGGCAAGCGCGTCAGCGAGGCGGCCCGCAAGCGCCTGGGAGGGTGACGTCGAGGTGCGGGACAGCGTGCGGGGCGCCGGTCAGCGCGTCATGGTGGGCTTCGAAGGCCTCGAGCCGACGGCCGACCTCAAGCACCTGCTCCGACACTATGCGGTCGCCGGCGTGGTCCTGTTCGCCCGAAACGTCGCTGGTCCGGAGCAGCTCGCCGAGCTGGTGCGTGAGCTGCAGGGGTTGGCGCGGGACGCCGGCCATGAGACCCCGCTGCTCATCGCGATCGACCAGGAGGGCGGCCGCGTGCAGCGGCTGCGCGGTCCTTGGACGGTCTGGCCGCCGATGCGCGCCCTGGGACGCCTCGCCTCGGAGGCCCACGCCGCGCGCGTGGGCGAGGCGCTCGCCGCGGAGCTCTCCGCGTGCGGCATCCGCTGGGACTTCGCGCCGGTCGTGGACGTGGACACGAACCCGCGCAACCCCGTGATCGGCGACCGCTCGTTCGGCGGCGACCCCGATCTGGTCGGACGCCTGGGCGCCGCGCTGATCCGCGGGCTGCAGGATGCCGGCGTCGCCGCTTGCGCCAAACACTTCCCCGGGCATGGCGACACCGACCTGGACTCGCATCTCGACCTGCCCGCGGTGGAGCACTCGCGTGCGCGCCTGGACGATGTGGAGCTGCGCCCGTTCCGCAAGGCAGTCGAGGCCGGCGTCGCGAGCGTGATGACTGCCCACGTCCTGGTGCGCGAGCTCGACGACCGCCTGCCAGCGACCCTATCGCCGCGGATCGTCGGAGGAATCCTCCGTGACGAGATGAAATACGACGGCGTCGTCGTCTCGGACGACCTGGAGATGAAGGCGCTCGCCAAGCACTGGACGGCCGGCACGGCCGCGATGCTGGCCGCACAAGCGGGCTGCGACGTGATTCCGGTATGCTCCAGCCCGGACGCGCAGGTCGGCGCGATCGAAGGACTGGTGCGGGCCGTCGAGTCCGGCGAGATCGGCTGGACGGCGATGGACGATTCCCGGCGCCGCATCCAGCGGCTGAAGGAACGCTTCCTGCTGCCGTACCGCGATCCGGACCCGCGGCTCGCGCGGCAGGCCGCCGGGGCGGGCGAGCGCGTGGCACTGGCGGCCGAGATCGCCGATCGCGCGGGAATCCGGGAGGCTTGACGCATGGACCTGGGGCTGAAGGGGCGGGCGGCGGCGGTGGCGGCGGCTTCGCGGGGGCTCGGGCGCGCCACGGCGCGCGCGCTGGCGGCCGAGGGCGCTGCGGTGGCGCTGTGCGGGCGGGACGAGGGCCGCGTCCGCGAGGCTGCCGAGTCCATCGCGCAGGAGACGGGCGCCCGGACGCTGGCGGTCGTGGCGGACGTCGGGGTCGCGGAACAGTGTCGTGCCTTCGTGGAGCGCACCGCCGAAGCGTTCGGGCGCCTGGACATCCTGGTGACGAACACGGGCGGCCCCAAGCCCGGCGGTTTCGAGGCCGTCGGCGACGCGGATTGGGATCAAGCCTACCGCGGGACGCTCGGAAACGTGGTCCAGCTGGTGCGCGCGGCCGTGCCCCACATGCGCAAGAACCGCTGGGGCCGCATCGTCAACATCACGTCGCTCTCGGCCAAGCAGCCGATCGACGGCCTCGTGCTCTCGAACGCCTTCCGCGCCGCGATCGCTGGCCTCGCCAAGACGCTGGCGGGGGAGCTCGGGCGCGAGGGCATCCTGGTCAACAACGTCTGCCCGGGCTACACGCGCACCGACCGCCTCGAGGAGCTGGCGCAGGTTCGCGCCGAGGCGGCCGGCTGCACGCCTGCTGAGATCCTGGCGGGAATGGCCCAGGCGGCGCCGCTCGGCCGCATCGCAGAGCCCGCGGAATTTGCGGCCGTCGTGGCTTTTCTGTGCTCCGAGCGGGCTTCGTATCTGACGGGCGCCACGATCCCCATCGACGGGGGCGCCACCCGGGGCCTGCTCTGACCGCCGTTCGGCCGCCTGCATTGCGCCCCGGGGATCTCCTGGGCGTCTGCGCCCCGTCCGGGCCCGTGGACGAGGAGCGTCTGCAGCGGGGCGTGGCCGAGCTCGAGTCGCTAGGATTCCGCGTCCGGGTTCCCGACGGCATTCTCGAGAGCGCGCGCTTCACCGCCGGAAGCGTCGATCGCCGTGTGGCCGAGCTGGGGACGCTCTTCGAGGATACGCAACTGGCCGGCATCTTCTGCGCGCGTGGGGGCGCCGGAGCGGGGCAGTTGCTGGCGCGACTCGACGCCGAGCTACTTGCGCGATACCCGAAGGTCTTCGTCGGGTACAGCGACATCACCTTCCTCCACCTGCTGCTTGGGCGCGCGGGGCTCGTGACCTTTCACGGCCCGATGGTCGCCAGGGACCTGGCCGATGCGGAATACGACCGCGCCAGCCTGCTCGCGGCCGTCACGGGCGAGGGCGCGCCCTACGCAAGCGGCGAGGACGACCTGCTGCCGCTACGGGCGGGCTCGGCCGAGGGCGTGCTGCGGGGCGGCTGCTTGTCGATCCTGGCCGGCGCGGCGGGCACGCCATGGTCCTTGCGCCCGGACCCGGAGGGCACGCTGCTTTTCCTCGAGGACGTGGACGAGCCGCCTTACCGCATCGATCGCCTGCTCTGGCAGCTTCGGCGCTCGGGAGCGATCGACGGGGTGCGCGGGGTCGTGTTCGGCGACATGCGCGGCTGCTCGCCGCCGCTCAGCGCGGATTGGCCGCTCGAGGAGGTCCTGCTCGACGCGCTCGCTGGGCTCGACGTGCCTGTGGCCCTGGGGCTGTCGAGCGGGCACGCCGCGAGCCCCAACCTCACGTTGCCGCTGGGCGTGCGGGCACGCCTCGAGTGCGGCGGAACGGCGCGCTTCGAGATCCTCGAGCGCGCGGTCGAGTGAAGGTCCACCTCTCGGGAATCTGCGGCACCGCCATGGCGTCGCTGGCGGGGATGCTGCACGAGCGCGGGCACGCGCTGACCGGCTCGGACCAGGACGTCTACCCGCCGATGTCGACGCAGCTTGCGGCCCTGGGCGTCCCCCTGCGCTCGCCCTACGCCGAGGCCAACGTGCCCGAGGACGCGGACCTGGTCGTGATCGGCAACGCGCTCTCGCGCGGGAACCCCGAGGTCGAAGTCGTGCTGGACCGCAAGCAACGCATGAGCAGCCTGCCGGCGCTGCTGGCCGAGGAGTTTCTGCGCGGCCGGACCTCGCTCGTCGTTGCGGGGACGCACGGGAAAACGACGACCGCCAGCATGCTTGCGTTCATCCTGCATGCCAGCGGACAGGATCCCTCGTTCCTGGTGGGCGGGGTCCCGCTGGACTTCGGCCGGAGCTACCGCCTGGGGGCGGGTCCCCACTTCGTGGTGGAGGGAGACGAGTACGACTCGGCGTTCTTCGACAAGCGCCCCAAGTTCGTCCACTACCTGCCCGACGTGGCCGTGATCGGGAACGTCGAGTACGACCACGCGGACATCTACCCGGATCTCCGCGCCGTTCAGACGGCCTTCACTCGGCTGATCGCCTTGATTCCACGGCGAGGGCTGCTGCTGGCGGGCGCCGAGAGCCCAGCCCTGCGGGAGCTGGTGGGCGTGGCGCACTGCCGTGTCGAGACCTTCGCGCTCGAGCGCGAAGCCGACTGGCGTGCGGAGGACGTGCGACCCGGCTCCGAAGCCTGGTCATTCCGGCTCGTTCGCGCAGGGCGCGACCTCGGCGAGTTCCAGATCCGCCTGCCGGGCGAGCACAACGTGCGGAACGCTGTCGCGGCGCTCGCCACGGCTTCCGCTGCGGGCGTGACGCCCGGGGCCGCGCGTCCGGCGCTGGCGGCGTTCCGCGGAGTCAAGCGGCGCTTCGAGCTGCGGGGCCGGGCGCGCGGGGTCTGCGTCTACGACGATTTCGCCCACCATCCGACCGCGGTACGCGAGACGCTGCGGGCCGTGCGAGCGGCGGAGCTGCCCGGCGCCGGCCGCCTGATCGCGGTTTTCGAGCCGCGGTCCTACACGTCGCGCACGCGGGTGTTTCAGGACGACTTCGCCCGAGCGCTCCGGGAGGCCGACCGTGTGATCGTGGCGGCCGCCCATCTGCCGGGAAAGGTGCCGCCCGAAGAGCGCCTCTCCGAGGCCGCGCTCGTGGGCCTGGTCGCCTCGCTGGGCGGCGACGCCCAATTCATTCGGACGGTCGAGGACATCGTGGATGCCCTGGCCGGGGACCTCCGCGAGGGCGATCGCGTGGTGGTCCTCTCGAACGGCGGCTTCGGCGGGATCCACGACAAGCTGCTGCACGCCCTGGGTTCCCTGGGTGCCGCGTCTGGAAGCGCCCCGCGGGATGTGATATAGCAGTCCCCGCTCGACACCAATGATCGGAAAGGAGGACGGATATGAGCCGGCGTTTCCTGGCCGTTCTGTGCCTCGGGATCTTCGCTGCCGCCACGACCGTGGCCCAGGAAGCCCAGGCGCCCGCCGCTACCGAAGAGAAGAAGACCGAAGAGGTGAAGCGCGAGGAAACGGTCGTCGTGACCGCTTCGAGGATCGAGTCGACGCTGGCCAACGCCCCCGCGACGATGAGCGTCGTGACCAGCGAGACGCTCGAAACTGCACCCTCGCAGAACTTCGGCGACATCCTGCGTAACGTGCCCGGCATGAACGTGATCCAGATGTCGGCTCGCGACGTCAACCTCACGAGCCGCCAGGCCACGTCCACCTTGGCCACTTCCCAGCTCGTCCTGCTCGACGGCCGGTCGATCTACCTCGACTTCTTCGGTCTGGTCCTGTGGGACCTCGTCCCGAGCAATCCGAGCGACATCAAGCAGATCGAGGTCGTGCGCGGCCCGGCGTCCGCGGTCTGGGGCGCCAATGCGCTCACGGGTGTCGTCAACATCATTACCAAGACGCCGCGCGAGGCAGCCGGCGGCAGCTTGGCGCTCAGCGGCGGCCTGCTCGAGCGTAAGTGCGACAACTGCTCGCAGAAGGACAGCGGGCAGTCGTACGGGGCCAGCCTCAGCTATGCGGGCGCGCCGAACGACACGTGGTCGTACCGGATCACCGGCGGCTACTTCAACTCCGATGCCTACTCGCGGCCCACGGGAAGGATCCCGGTGATCGCCGATCCGCGTGTAGACAACCCGGTCTGCAACGTCGCAAGCGGCGTCGGCGCCAATTGCCTGGGCGGCGCGCCCTACCCGGCTGACGGATCCGGCGCATTCGGCACCACCTTCGAAAACAGCGGGACCAGCCAGCCCAAGGTGGACCTGCGAGTGGACCAGGACTTCACGAACGGAGGGCGGCTGACCTACACCGGCGGCTACGCGGGCACGGAAGGCGTCGTGCACACCGGGATCGGGCCCTTCGACCTGCAGAGCGGCTCCTACCTCGGCTACGGGCGCCTCGGCTACAGCCAGGGCGCTTTGAAGCTGGCCGCGTTCGCGAACTTCCTCGACGCCGAGGCGCCGAACCTGCTGAACCTCGATCCCGCTACGCTGAAGCCTGTCGCGCTCAACTTCACCACGCAGACCTTCGACTTCGAGATCGGCCATTCGAAGGTGCTGGCCGGCAAGCACATCCTGAGCTACGGCGGCAACGCGCGCCGCAACAACTTCGAGATCACGCTGGCACCGCGAGCCCAGGACCGGAACGAGTTCGGCGCCTACTTCCAATGGGAGTACTTCGCGGACAAGTTCCGGCTGACCGCGGGCGGACGGGTGGACAAGTTCGGCAACATCGACGATCCGGTCTTCTCGCCCCGCATCACGGCCATGTTCAAGCCGGCACAGAGCCACACGATCCGCATCTCGTACAACAAGGCCTTCCGATCGCCCTCGGCGGTCAACAACTTCATCGATCAGGACATCTTCTCGCCCACGTTCATATCGCTGGCCGCGCTGACGCCGTTCGCGCCTCCAGCCCTGCGCCCGGCGCTCGCGCTTCCGTTCCGGCCGCGCATCAGGATCGCCGGCGGGGAAGAAGTGAGTCCCACCTATACCCTGAAGGAGGAGTCGCTGACTGCCTACGAGATCTCCTACACGGGGACGATCGGCGGGCGGACCAGCATCGGAATCGCGCTCTACCAGAACGACAGCGACGACAACATCAACTTCACGTTCCTTCTGCCAAACGCCAGTTTCCCGAGAGGTCTGCCCGGGTTCGACGTGTACACGACCGCCAACGCTCCTGCCGTTGTCGGGCTGAACAGCCAGGGACAGCCTGTGCCCGGAGCGATCGTGCCGTTCCTCGCGGCTGTGCCGCCTCCGTTCGGGCCGATTCGACTGCCGCGCACGGCGGCGAGCTACCTGAACCTGGGCCCGCTGCGCCAGCGTGGCGCCGAGCTGTCTCTCGATCACCGCTTCAACGATACCTGGCGTTTCTCGGCGAACTACTCCTACCAGGACAAGCCGGAACCCCTGGATCCGGCCTCCGGCCAGCTCCCGTACCTGAACGAGGAGATCTCGCTGCCGTCCGAGAGCCGTTTCAACGCGTCTCTGAGCTGGAACAGCGCCCGTTTCGTCGGCGTCGGTTCGGTGAGCTACGCCGGCGAGGCTCTCTGGACCGACGTGCTGAACGCGCCGTACCACGGCTTCACCGATTCGTACGCGATGGTGAACGCGACGTTCGGCGTGAAGTGGGGCGCCGAGGGTCGAATCACGACGAGCCTGAAAGGGGTCAACCTGCTGAACCAGGACGTTCAGCAACACATCTTCGGCGACATCCTGAAGCGATCGCTCAGCCTGGAACTGCGCTACAACTTCTAGCCGTTCGCGGAAACACTGAAAGCCCCCGAGTCCGGAGGTCGGGGGCCCTTTCCACGTCTGGAGCGGAGGAACTATGTGGTTCTGGCGCGGGTTGCGGGGCTCGGGGCAACCTGCGGGCGAAGCGCAGGGGCCGGGCAAGGCTCCTTAGTCCGAAGTTGCCCGTGAGCGGGGCTTCCAAAGCATAGCCAAGTCGTTAGTTTGCCTTGAGATGTCTCGTAGTGTTCGTGGATGTGTGTTGCCATGTATTATTGAAATAGTACTTGACAATACGGCCTGAGTGCAAATAATAGTTGCCATGTACGTCGAGCGCATCCCCAATCGCGGCTCGCCTCCCGCAATCCTGCTGCGTCAAGCCTGGCGCGAGGGGAAGAAGATCCGCAAGCGCACCCTGGCCAATCTTTCCGATTGGCCCGCAGCTCAGATCGAGGCGCTGCGCAAGGTGCTGCGCGGCGAGACGCTCGTCAGTCCCCACGAGCTGTTCAGCATCGAGCGCTCCAGCCCCCACGGTCACGTCGAGGCCGTGCTCGGCACCATGCGCAAGCTCGGCCTGCCTTCCCTGATTGCCTCCAAGCCGAGCCGGGAGCGCGAGCTGGTACTGGCCATGGTCGCAGAGCGCCTCGTGCGCCCTTGCTCGAAGCTGGCGACCACGCGCTTGTGGCACACCACCACTCTGGCCGAAGAGCTTGGAGTCGGCGATGCCGAGGTCGACGATCTCTATGCTGCGCTCGACTGGCTTCTCGCTCGCCAAGCGCGCATCGAAGTCAAGCTCGCTGCTCGCCACCTCAAGGACGGAGCGCTCGTGCTCTATGACGCAAGCACGAGCTACTACGAAGGACGAACCTGCCCCCTGGCGCATTTCGGACACGACCGCGACGGAAAGAAGCTGCCGGTCATCCTCTACGGACTGCTCACCGACGAGGTCGGCCGGCCGGTCGCTATCGAGGTCTATCGCGGCAACACTGGCGACCCCAGCACGGTGGCCGAGCAGATCGACAAGCTGCGGGGTCGATTCGGCCTGGCGCGAGTCGTCCTTGTCGGTGATCGGGGAATGCTCACCCAGGCGCAGATCAGCAAGCTCAAGGAGCATCCCGGACTGGGCTGGATCTCGTCTTTGCGCAGCGCAGCGATTCGCTCACTGGTCGACAAGGGCTACCTGCAGCGCTCGCTCTTCGACGAAACCAACCTGGCCGAGATCCGCAGCCCGGATTTCCCCGGCGAGCGCCTGATCGCCTGTTTCAACCCTCTGTTGGCCACGGATCGGCGGCGCAAGCGCGAAGAGCTCCTGGCCGCGACAGAGAAAGACCTCGAGCGACTCGGTCGCGAGGTCAAGCGCCGCACCAAGACATCCCTGGGCAAGGCGGAGATCGGTGTCAAAGCCGGACGGATCCTGGGACGCTTCAAAATGGCCAAGCATTTCCGGCTCACCATCGGAGACGGAGCGTTCTCCTGGGCCCGGCGCGAAGACGCGATCGAGCGCGAAGCCGCACTCGACGGCATCTACGTCATTCGCACCAGCCAGACCCAACAGGAAATGTCCGCACCAGACGCGGTGAGGAAGTACAAGAGCCTGGCCGTCGTGGAGAGGGCCTTCCGCTGCTTCAAGGGAGTCGACCTCTTGGTGCGACCCATTCACCATCACACCGAGGACCACGTGCGCGCACACGTGTTCCTCTGCATGCTCGCCTACTACGTCGAGTGGCACATGCGTGAGGCGCTCGCCCCCCTGCTGTTTCACGATGAAGAGCTCAAGATCGACCGTGCCCGACGCGATCCCGTCGCTCCAGCGACGCCCTCCCAGAGCGTGCGCACCAAGAAGGCCACGCGGACCACGGAGGACGGATTGCCCTTGCACAGCTTCCTGACCCTGCTCGCCGAACTGGCGACGCGCTGCCGCAACACCGCCCGGCTCAGGTCGGATGCCAGCCGAACCGTTCAGATCGTGACCGAGCGGACGCCTCTACAGGCGCGGGCCTTCGAGCTGCTTGGCCTGTAGCCAGTAGGCGGAATCAACCGCCGACGGGAAGACCAAAGTGCTCAGACGGTTACCGCTCAATCAGACAGGTAACTTCGGCTTAGCCTGTTCGCGGGGGTGGGGGGTCCCCCGCGCCGCAAGGAATGGACGACATGCCCGGCGCGGAGCGAGCACGCAGGTCCCCGAGCCCCAGCCAGGCGCGGGATCAGGTCCCCCGCCCTGGTCAACTAGAACAGCGTGTAGATGAACGGGGCCACGGCCGAGCCCTGCGTGAACACCACGAGCAGGCCCAGCAGCGCCAGCATCAGGACGATTGGGCCGAGCCACCACTTCTTGCGGACCCGCATGAAGGCCCACAGCTCGCCCAGGATGCCCAACTTCTCGAAAGCCATCAGTGCTCCTCTGCTCAGTCCAGCTCGAACAGCGTCCGCCAGTCCACGTCCTCGCGCAGCGGCGGCTGCTGCTTCTTGTCCAGCAGGTACCGGCCCAGCGCCAGGTAGTCCATGTTCGTGCGCATGAAACACAGGTAGGCGTCGTGGGGTGTGCAGACGATCGGCTCGCCGCGCACGTTGAACGAGGTGTTGATGATCAGCGGCACGCCCGTAATCTTCTCGAACTCGCGGATCAGGTCGTAGTAGAGTGGGCTCTGCTCGCGGCTCACGGTCTGCAGCCGCGCCGAGTTGTCGACGTGGGTGACCGACGGGATCACGCGCTTGCCCTCGCGCACCTGGGCCACCAGCAGCATGTAGGGGCTGTCGCAGGCGATCTCGAACCACTCCGAGGCCTTGTCGGCCAGCACGGAGGGCGCGAAGGGCCGGAACCCCTCGCGGAACTTGATCTTCATGTTGAGGGTGTCCCGCATCCTGGGGTCGCGCGGATCGGCGAGGATGCTGCGCCCGCCCAGGGCGCGCGGCCCGAACTCCATCCGCCCCTGGAACCAGCCGATCACGTTGCCCTCGGAGATCAGGCGCGCGGTGCGCTCGATCAGTTCCTGCCGGGAGGGGGTCGCGTACGGGACGCCCTTGGCGCCCAGGTACTCCTCGATCTCGGCGTCGCTGTAGCCGGGCCCCAGGTAGGCGTGGGTCCAGGGCTTGCCGCGAGGCTGCTTTCTCAGGGTGTTGTGGACGTAATGGGCCACTCCCACGGCGCCGCCCGCATCACCGGCCGCCGGCTGTACGAACAGGTTCTTGATCGGGGTCTCGCGGATCACGCGCCCGTTGGCCACGCAGTTCAGCGCCACGCCGCCGGCCATGCAGAGGTTGGTCAGCCCGGTTTCCCGATGGATGTAGTTGACCATCTTGAGCACGACTTCCTCGCAGACCTTCTGGACCGAAGCCGCGATATCGAACTCGCGCTCGTTCATCCAGGCCTCCGGCTTGCGCGGCGGGCCGGCGAAGAAGTCGTCAAAGGCCCCGTTCGTCATGCGCAGGCCGTAGTCGTACGAGAAGTACTTCATGTTGAGCTTGAAGGAGCCGTCCTCGTTGAGCTGGACCATCTCCTTCATGATCCGGTCGTAGTGAACCGGCTTCCCGTATGGGGCGAGGCCCATCACCTTGTATTCGGCGCTGTTGACCTTGAAGCCCAGGTAGTAGGTGAAGGCGCTGTACAGCAGCCCCAGGCTGTGGGGGAAGCGAATCTCCTTGAACAGCGTGATCTCGCTGCCCTTGCCCACGCCAAACGAGGCGGTGGCCCACTCGCCGACGCCATCCACCGTGAGGATGGCGGACTCCTCGAAGGGCGACACCAAGAAGCACGAGGCCGCGTGACTCATGTGGTGCTCGGCGAAGTAGATCGGCCCCCGGTAGGGCTTGAGCTCCTTCCGGATGATCGACGGCACCCACAGCTTCTCCTTCATCCACACCGGCATCGCCTTGCGGAACGACGCGAACGAGCGGGGGAAGGTGGCGACGTAGGTGGAGAGCATCCGCTCGAACTTGAGCAGCGGCTTGTCGTAGAACCCGACGGCGTCCAGATCGCCCGGCCCGATGCCGGCCTCGCGCAGGACGTAGCGCACGGCGTGGCTGGGGAAACCCGCGTCGTGCTTCTTGCGGCTCAGGCGCTCCTCCTGGCAGGCGGCGATCACCTCGCCGTCGCGCAGCACGGCCGCGGCGGAGTCATGGTAGAAGCAGGAGATCCCCAGGATGTGCATGGACATCAGAACTGGTGCCTCGCGGCCGCGTCCGGCCCGAGCGGGTTGGGCTCGTGGGTCCGCCAGAAGGAAGGCTCGGGGCGCAGCGACCGGTCGAGCGGGTCCTTGCCCAGCAGCTTCAGGAACAGGCTGGTCAACGACACGGACAGGAAATAGATGAGGCCTAAGATCACGGCCGACCACACCGCGCCGATACCCTCGAAGAAGGCCGTCCAGCCCTTGTAGGCCCGCGAGTCCCGCGCCAGGCGCTTGAAGGCCAGCTCGATCAGCACTACCGAGGTGGCGAAGACCAGCACACCTTTCGTCAGCGGCGGCCGGGCGGCGAACCAGGCTAGGATCGCCGCGAGAAGCTCGGAAACGTTCAAGACAGCCTTATCCCCCCTGAAACCAATCCGTAATCATAGGGCAGCCTGCCGTACGGGTCAACGCGCACGCGGGGGCTATAATTCCGCGATCCATGTCCGGCAGCGAGTCTGCGCCCGAACGTGCACGGCCGGACCGCGAGCCGCGCTCGGAGTTCCTGCGCGGCCAGATGCGCCAGTGGATGGAGCAGGTGGTGCAGGCCCGCAAGACCGCCGAGCTCTTCGAGCTG
>Ga0214473_10005368_pt1 | contig 15352 bp, 13 predicted proteins | sample RVTome_7_FD_203509 | JGI IMG/M metagenome (GOLD analysis project Ga0214473, IMG submission 203509) | Soil microbial communities from uranium-contaminated site in the Upper Colorado River Basin, Wyoming, United States - RVT98D197 | ecosystem: Environmental > Terrestrial > Soil > Contaminated >... | reverse complement strand
ACACTGATTCTAATGACGATGTTAGCCCACACAAAAAGAGCAGCACTTTACCTAACCTTGACTCTGAGGGGAATTATGCCTTCAAGCTTAACCAATCCCTATCTATCGGACTTACAGGGGACATGGATGTTGACAATATACCCCAGCCAATTGAGATCGACGTTGCAAAGTATACAAGAAACTCATGGCAAGATAAAGGTAAGGTTATTACAAACTTAGAACAAGCCAGAGTAAGAATACCCGATGGGATTGATGAAGAGGGTTTCTTTAAATTAAGTTTCGATGTGAAACAGAAAAATGGTGAGCTTTCTTCTGTTCAACAAGTCTATGCTATCATTTCGAATGACTGGAAAAAAGATTTATTTGGCTTTTGCCAAAAACTGAAATACGAACTTGAATCCAACCGAGACCCCCAACTTTATCGCTCTTGCATAGTGACATCACACATTGACCAAACTATGGAAATAGTTAGCCAAACATCTTTTTTGTCGAACAAAGTTCTATGTATGCTGCTTGACATGATTAGGGCTAAGAATGCTTATGATGCAAACAGGGTCCCTGATTTCGTGACCGGGGTGAACAAAATTAGACTCAGACGGTTTGAAGGATCACCCAGTACAGAATTTACAGTTTTCGTACCAGAAGGCTATGACGGGTCTCAAAAATGGTCTATACGTTTATGTCCTAATCCTATGAGGGAAGACAAAAACTATGCTCATTCACTTCCCGGATGTATCAACATACTGTGGCATTTCCCTCGATATATGAACTTTGAATGGAAAGATTTTGAATTTCTTCTGAATATCCTTAGGAAAAAGTACAGCTTGGACGAAGACAGATATTATATTTACGCGTGGTGCGGAAATGCTATGCCAGCTATGGCATTGGCTCTTATGCATCCAGATCAATGGGCTTACGCTAATCTGGATTTAGGAAATAGTTATAATAATCTGGCAGGAAATGCCTTAAACCTAGATCTGAATTACACAAATTTTGTCCATCAGCATAGCAGCAGCATGAAAACTTATTATAACTTTGTTAGCAAGTGTTTTCAATATTTCGGTTGTAGAAAATTTACACAAGACCACACTGAAAATCCGATGCTCGTGCAGCCGAAGTTACCTACTCAATACATAAAAGAGAAAAGTCCTACAAGAGTATTATATACAATGGAGTCGCTTCACAATCCAAAAGCTTACTGGGTGACTATCCAAGGCCGTCAAGATGAAAACTTTCCAGGAACCATAGATGCTCAAGTTCACGAACAAAGCATAGTTGTAAAAACAAAGAATATTAATGCCTACAGCCTTGATCTTATGCAAGCACCCATAGACAGGAACAAGCCCATCGAAATAATCGAAAATGGGAAAAGCTTGGGCTGTGTAAAAGGAGATACTTTTGTCAAGGCAGATGAAACATTTAAAAATGCTAAATATATAAAGAATGAGCATATTTGCGGTTCAGTAGAGGATGCTTTTACAGATCCTTATGTAGTCGCATGGGGAACAGGAAATCAAGATACAGAGTTTGTTAAAATTAGTAAAAAAATTGCTAACTCGATAGCAACCGGTGCTCCCTGTTTTGCTGACAGCAATATTCCAGATAGTTTTATTAAAACTCATAATTTAATTATCGTGGGAACACCAAAAACAGATTCATGGTTATTCGAGATATGCGCCAAGTTGCCTGTAGGAATCAAAAATGGCCAGTTGATTGCCAAAGGAAAAACTTACCAAAAGCGTGATATGGGATTTATGCTTATTTATCCGAACCCCAGAAACTCAGAGAAATATGTCCTTTTCTCTACTGCTACGTCGTCAATAGCTGCAGCAGATATCCTGAAGGCATATCAACAAATGAATTCACTGCGGACGGCAGATGTCGGCGTATATGAAATTGCCGATAATGGTATCCTAAAATGGCATATACTCGAAAAATTTAATACCCTTTGGGACTGGCATAGTGAGTGGGACACAGTATTGACAAAAACAAATAAACATCGCACTGAATTACCGTTCTGTCAATGGATTACACGAGTCGTAAGACAGCAACTTGAAACCGACGTTGCGATTTGTGATAATCCCTTCAGCTTTTTTTATCTTGTATCAGACAATGAAATAACCTATCGCGACCTTTTCACCAGTCTCAAAAACAACTGGATTTTAAAAATCAGCCTGAATGGCAAAGACCTGAGAAAACTGCTGGTGAGTCTACTTAATAGAGTTTCGGAAGAGAAAGCTGACACGCTCATCGTAGATGGTATAGGCTTCGGAAATCTGGAATCGAGTTCTGAACAAGATATTTTGACAATGGCTAAATTGAAAGATAATACACAGTACACGATTGCTATCTCTGTTAAGATTATTAGAAATCCCAAGATGCAATTAGTTTTAGAGGATTATAAGATTACAGGAGATGGTTATTTAATCTTATTGCTAAAAGAATATCTTCTTCGTGACACAAGCCTTGATATTGATGCTCAGCTGGATAATCTCAAATTAAATGTCTTATGATTCGGATAAATATCCAATAACATATTCTTATTTTGCACAAAACAGTAAAAATGAAAAAAGATATAAGAAGCTTATTAGTTTCGATTGTTGTATCAGCAATATTATGTTGTGAAAATGTGGCAAATGCTAATGAACCTAATATTGTCGGATGGTATACGTTAGATGAAAATTCTGGTGATATCGCCCATGATTATTCTGATTACGGCCATGATGGTATACTCGTTGGAGCCACTTGGGCTCCAACAAAAGGTAAGTTTGGCGGCGCTGTCAGTTTCGATAAAAGCAGCAGGAACCGCATTATAATTCCTATTGGTGGGATCGCCCCCAGAGAAGGTACGGTTGCTTTTTGGGCCTATCTCTCAAAACCTCAATCCAAAGAAGGACGCTATCTTCTTGGTCACACTCTAAGCCCTGTTAGCCGTATAGACAGAATACAGATTTATTTATCCAATAAGACTACCGAGCCATTTGAGCTATGTCTTGGACTCGGCGATTCACATACTCGGCACATGGAAATTGAAACTATAACCGCAGACATTTGGTTTCATATAGCGTTGACATGGGATGGCAGGGTTTATGTTGTTTATGTCAATGGGCTTCAAAAAGCAACCGGAACCTATATGGGACTAAATGCTCTTTCTAATGTTCTTCATATAGGAAATAGTGGCAAGGATGAGCGAAATGAGGGGTTTTGCGGGATCATCGATGAAGTAATCATCTTTAACTGTATATTGGATGCGGCTGAAATAGCACAACTCTACAGAGAAGGAGGCATGGCTTTCATGCGAGACCCGTTATTACAGAGGTTAATTGCTGCAGGCAAACAAGCGGAAACCATGATCAATGAACATAAACTCCCAGCAGCAATTACTTTGTTAAAAGACATGATAGCTGAAAGTGAAAAAAGAAAAGAGTCAAAGATAGACAAAATAAAGTCACGAGAGCCGTTATTATTTTCTGATTTATATATATTATTAGCAGAAGCCGAAAGGCTAAATGGAGCATCTGTCCAGGATATTAGTACTTTGTATAAGAAATCGTTGTCATCGCCACTTCGATGGTCAAATTATGTACCTGTTTTTCTATGGTTTTTTGAAAATATGCCTGAAAAACAGTATACAACTATTATTCAAGACTGCGTGCGCAACAACAATATATCGCTACAAAATATTTCTTATGTGGCAAATCGCTTCGAAGATAGTGAAAATTGGAAGGCATTCAAACTATTTATAGAGACTGTTTTTCTGCAGGTCAACACAAAAGTTGATTATGCCAAAGCCATGTATAAAGGTCTCAAGGATGAAAAATGGATTAAGAATTTTTGGCAACATTGCAGGAATGAGCCAGAATTAGAAGAATATATTATTGAAGAATGTTACAGACTGGCTCAAAGCAAAATAAATAAGACTAAAATTTTCGATCCGAATGAAATATATAAAGCCATCGCAAATAAATATTGTACTGATTATGCCAAGTTCGTTTGTGAATTTTGTTCATGTGAGAACAAGTTTCGTAAGGCACAATATGAAAATACAATTTCGGAAGTCAATGATTTTATCAAAAGTAACAAGTCTGTTCCTAAAGCATTAACTATCAAGGCTCTGTTATTAAAAGGAGAGTCCTATCTATGTCTGGGAAATACTAAAAAAGCGATCGATGCATTCTCTGAGGCAATAATTCAGTTTCCGGAGTCAAAAGAGATGCCCAATATATATTATCGCATTGGATACTGTGAAATGTTGGAAGGTAAGTTTGAGGAAGCAAAGAAGGCTTTTGATGTAGTGATTCAAAAATACCCTGAATGCGATTATGCCAGCAAAGCCCAAACTTATTTAGACCGCATAGAAAATATGAAAAACTAAACAACTCAATTTGTTAAGAGAGCAATAAAATGATAAACATTTCTCTACAGTTTTTCCTTATCTCAATTGGGCTCATTATAGGCTTCGGTTCTGGGATAACACAAGGTTCTCAGAAAATTATTGGATACTGTGACGGTTACTTGACATTCTCTGATTTGTATTCTACTAATGTCAAAAAGGTGAAGTTAGACCACGAACCCAAAATCATCTTAACAAGTCTTAATGGAATGAGATACCTGTTAACTTTCAGTGAACCTAATCATCCAGCTTATATTTACGATACTAATAGTATAAAGCTCAATGAGGTTTCACTGACCGGCGAAGTTATTGCCATATCAGATCAGGGTGACGTAATTCTCCGGGAGATTTCTAAAAATAATGAAAGCGGGTGGCAAATAATAAGTAACACTGGACTTTTAATGTTGAAGATGCCGGACAATGTAAAAATTGACATGGCTGTTTTTACTTCTCGGGGTGAAATAATAGCTTGGACTAACCCAGATAACTGCCAGAGTGTTTTGGCAGTTTTCAACAGAAAAGGAAATAAGATTTACCAAAAAGTGTTCGATCGCCACTTTGGAAAAATAGAGCAAGTGGTACCTATCACAGGATCAAAGGTGGCGGTCTTCACTTCATACGCATTGTTTACCGACTGCGATTATTGCGACGAACCAAAATGGACAATTTTCTACTTCCTCATTGATTTTTCGAAAGAAGTCGAGGTTAGTAGCAAATTTATGAATTCTAATTTGCCTATCCGCCTTGAGGCTGTAGCTTCAGGAAATGGTTCGTTTGTTGGTGGAGCGATAAACAATTCCAAGGCATTTGTCATGGATGTTGTTTCACATAAGGCCGTATTTTTTGAACTTCAGAAATTGTTCAATATGATTGGAAAGAGTAGTATCCTTCAAATAGGAGTTTCTGATGATGGCACCTTACACATCCTAAGAAAATTTGGTGAAATTAATGGTTTTATAACATTCGAGAAATATAAAAATGGCAACACAACAAAGACACAAATAGTTGAAGAGGTATGGTCTAACGCAAAGCCACTCATTAATCGCACAGAGACTACCACTACAGACTGCTCTGAAAATGTGGGAGCCTTTAATGGACAACCATCCTTTCCATAGCTTTGCCGCTGTTTAGAGCAATCTTTAAAACAGCCTATATTTGATTCGAATAATATGATCTTCTTATATACCTATTGGTCAGTTTAATTTTAGAAAACAATTTGATGCAAAATTAAAAATCTTGAGAAACTGACCGTAGAAAAAAAACAAGCATCATGTTAAAAAAGATTGTAGCTTATATAAACAGGATTACTTGAGTAAATTGTCCTCATCCAACCTCCTCCTTATAGCCCCAGAGCCACGCCAAGACGGTGTGGCTTTGGGCTATAATTTTCGTAACTTGGTGCTTGAGTTATAAAGAAAAAAATTTCTTTGTCTATCTTAATGAAAAAACCGGGCAACAAAACTAAAAAAGTTAAAGTTATTTTTCCAATGGTCGAAATGATGCTAATTTTTCAACAACGCTGTCCACATTTCGGTCAAAACAGCACCAACACTTTTTCGGGAATCCGCAAACCAGGATAAGCAACATCAAGATAAATTGCGTTGCTCAGCACACTATATGGTCCTCCCTAAAAATCAGACCAGTATATAAGGTGTAAGTTGTGGTATAATTCTGCCGGGAAATGAAAACAAAAGGAGTCGGAATTATGGCACAACATCGGCATTTTGGCAAGGACTTCAAGGTCAGAGTAGCTATCGAGGCCATCAAGAGCAGAGGGTTTACTTCACTTTACATGTGATATGATTGTTCAACAGCTGAGGAGAGCCAAAAGAGAGCTTGAACTTGATAAGCTTCTAAAAAAACTGTCGAAATTTGTTGCTGTTATGATAGATGATTTTGGTTATGTCAAACAGGATAGAGACGAGATGGAGGTATTGTTCAGTTTACTGGCTTATAGATATGAAAGAGGTTCAATGCTTATTACGAGCAACCTACCGTTTAGAGCCTATCCCAAAACCTCAATTATTGAGTTAATGTGAGCCGATATATGATTTATGGATATAACAAACGAACAATGCCAATGGATTGCAAGATTCATTCCGAAGCCAAAAGCACAGCCTGGAAAGTCAGGTCGACCGCCGCAAAATCCAAGAGATGTTCTCAACGGCATCCTCTGGATTCTGCGAACTGGCGCCCAATGGGCAGATATGCCGGAACAGTATCCGCCGAAAAGCACCTGCCATCGACGTTTCCAGCAATGGACGAAATCGGGGGTCTTTGTCAAAATACTTACGGCACTGGCCCAGGACTTAAAAAACTGCGGCGGCATCGACCTGAGCGAAGGTTTTATCGATGGCACTTTTGCTCCGGCGAAAAAGGGCGATGGTGTGGGCAAAACCAAAAGCGGCAAAGGAACCAAGATTATGGGCATTACAGACTCTTTCGGTCTTCCTATCGCAATTGACGCAACCAGTGCTAGCCCACATGAAGTAAAGCTCGTTGACGATACTCTTGATGCTTGTTTTCTTGAGAATGTGTCGGAAAAAGTTGTAGGCGACAAAGCTTATGACAGCGATAAACTTGATGAAAGTTTGGCCGAAGAACGTGGCATTGAGATGATTGCACCGCATAAAAATAACCGCGTCAAATCGGCCACCCAAGATGGTCGAACCTTGAGAAGATATAGAAAACGCTGGAAAGTTGAACGGCTGTTTGTCTGGCTTCAAAACTCTCGTCGACTTGTTGTTCGTTATGAACATCATCTTGAAAACTCTCTTGCTATGATTCAACTTGGTTGTATTGTTATCCTCCTTCGGAGGGTTTTGGGGATGATTTCTAATTATGTCAAAAGGAGATTAGAAGTGTTATTCAAGATTCCAGCTAATCGGGCGTTATTAACCGTTGCGGTCTACATATGTCTTGCCAATAACCATTTTATAACAGTTAAATCGGCGGCAGGTGCGCCAGAAATACCCGCACAAGACATCAAATGGGAAATTAAACCTCGAACTACTGACAATTTTTTAAAGGCTGTTTTTCGTATTTGGATTCCAGAAAATACAAAAAATTTACGTGGCCTTCTTGTCCTTATGCCGGGTTGGAACATAGACGGCCTTACGTTAGCAGACCAGGAAATATGGAGAACATTTGCTCGCGAGAACCATTTTGCTCTGGTTGCAGGATTCCTTCAATCCGAAAAGGTGTTTTTTAAAGGCCCCGAGTGGATGAACCGCTGTTACTGGATGACGGAACTGGGATCCGGCAAGGCTTTAATTGATGCACTAAAAAAGTTCAGCGAATTAGCAGATCGGCCGGAAATCGAAAATCTGCCCATGCTTATGAGGGGGTACTCGGCAGGCGGGCAGTTCAGCTATAGCTTCGCCTGCTACGCACCTGAACGAATTATTGGGTTTGTGTCTGTTAAGGGTGTATATTATTTTTCAAAAGCTTCCGTGCAGACACGTGAGGTTCCGGCTATATTTATTCTCGGGGAAAATGACCATTACAAACAAATCCCCAGCACAATGCGGTTATTCAATGAACACAGGTCTCAGGGAGCACCTTGGGCTGTGGCTGTTGAACCTAATGCAGGACACGAAGCAGGCAATAGTAATGACCTTGTTCTTCCTTTCTTCAATGCACTTGTCGAGAAACGTCTGGAAGACGGAAAAAACCATTATAAAGATATAAAACCCCTCAAACCATCGGATGGTTGGCTCGGTAATCTGAAAACATTTGATATTTATCCTTATCAAGAATATCCTGGTGATATTAAGGAAGCTGCCTGGCTACCTGACAAAAATGTGGCTGAAGTTTGGCAACATTTTGTGACGCCAACAAAGGATTCACAAAAGAAAGAGGGTGTAATGAATCCACAGCAGCACCCTTGACTCGCCTACCGGTCTGCCTTTTATTTTTGATCCACCGTATATGAGAGTATTTCCCTTTTTTACTCGCTGCATTTGACAACACACCCCAAAACCGACACGTCTGAACAAGCCTAAATGGAAATTTCAACTTACTGTGAGATGTGACAGCGGTTGTACTGCTCCCCGTCAAACAACTAAAAAGTTAGGGAGTTTTTACAAGGTGCATTTCCTCGAATTCACACGGTGTTTTGTAGCCCAGCGATGAGTGCGGATAGTCAGTGTTATAATCATTCACCCATTTGTCCAAAGCGGCTTGTAATTCAAACGGCGTCTGAAAATCATTCGGCCAAATCAAATCCTCCTTAACCGTCTGAATCACTCTCTCGGTATCAGCATTGCCCTTGGGATTATTGTAGATGGCAAAAATCTGTTTGATTTGCAGCACGTTGCATGCGGCCATAAATCCTACGCTTGTCGGCTGGCTGCCGTTGTCACTGACTAGGAACAATGTCTCATTGTTGCTGTCCCTTATTCCTCCGGGGAACTGCTGTTGCAAGACCATATCAATGGCATCGAACCAGTCTTTGGTCTTGCTTCGCAAACTCAGATTGTAACCGACGATCTTTTCGGTGTACCAGTCCAGCACAATGTGCAGATACAACCATCCCCAGCATCCAACCATTACCTTTGTCATATCAATACCCCAAATGTGATTTGGCCGATTTGCCCTCGGCTTGGCCTTTAACGGGGTTCTACAAGCCTTCAGCTTCATATTCCTGCCGACAAGAAGGTTGTTTTCCTTCATCAGCCGGTAGATGCGTTTTTTGTTTATATCCAGCCCTTCCCGATAACGAAGATACGCCCATATCCTGCGGTATCCCCAGAACGGATGCTGAGCCTTGAGCGATTGAATCTGTTCGAGAACAGGCTGATTATATTGTTGTCGTTTCATGCTTTTGGCCCTTCTTATAAGTCGTACTCGCTTTTTTTTAATTCGACGGTCAGTTCACCGATGATACGTTTGAGCTTCTGGTTTTCATGCTGGAGCCGTTCGGTGGTTCGGTCCACTCCGCCGTAGTCGAAAACCTTAGGGCCGTTGGCAAGCAGCTGGTCTCGCCACTTGTAGTACTGGGACTGGCTGATTTGAAATTTCGCGCAAAGTTCCCCCAGGGGAACTTTCCCTTTGAGTCCTTCCAGAACGATAAGCAACTTGTCTCTGGAAGACCATTTACGTCTGTTCATAACTGTTACCTCCATTAAGAAATACTACCATAATTCTGCCTGTTCCTTAACGGAAAGCAGTATATGTGGTCATCAATTGTATACTTTCATGGCCGGTATAGGCGAGAGGTCAAAGTCCTCCGAATGATTCTGGATAGAACTTTGTCGGTTTCAATGGGACTGTGAAAAAATGACGGGTGAAAGGTAAATCTGACCAACCGAAGCTCAATATCTGCCGAGAAAATAGTATAAAAAAAGCGAGACGGTGGAACCGGTTGGGGGAAACCGGTGAGCCACGCTGCCTCGCCAGGGATTAAAAGCTGCATAAAGCAGCTTAATTTTAGTAGGGAGAGTTTATAAGGTTTCAATAATGCATCAATGTTCCATCATGTCGTCCTTTATCAACGGCTCTTGAAAAAGAATATACACTCAGAGGTAAAAGTGTGATGGCCATGATTCCCAAAATCAGTAATTGCTTCCATAACATAGGAATTGAATATCCTTTAATGACTGCTAACCGCATGGCATCAAGAGAATATGTAATTGGTAAAAAAGCTGCTATTTTCTGCATCCAATTCGGCATTATAGTAATGGGGAATAGTGCTCCTCCGAGCAATGAGCAAAGTGAACCAAAAATCCATTCTATAGGGTCCCCTTTTTTAAGAATTGTAATAATAGCAGCTGAGAATATACCCAATGCGCTAAACGTAAGAATTGTTAAAACAAGCGTTGCAATTACACTGAGAATATTAACATCGCCATAATCAACATCAAGTATCAGTCCGCCAAAGGCAAAAACAATTGCCACATGTATGGTTTTTATCAAAAAACTATAAAGCGATGATAGTATAATGATGATTTCCGCTTGGGTGTGCGTACTCAACATTGCTTCTAGGCACCCCTCCCATTGGCTACGTCTGATAGTACTAGCAAATGTTTGTAAAGCCAGCATAAAATATTGAGTAAATGCCACGCCTACTATGGCAAAAGGAAAATATTGACCGCCATATTTGCTTAGACTTACGTTATTTGTACTATTGACTAATTTGCCTATGAAATAAAATGACAATACTGGAAAGACAGAAGTGAACAACTCAAATACAAAAGCAAATTTATAGCCGGATTCGATAGCGAAATCACGTTTGATAAATGCCAAAGTTTTATTGATTAACACTTAGTGGTCTCCTCACCATTTACAATTTTCTTGTAATACCTTTGTAAATTACCGTATATGTTCAAAATATCATTCTTAGACATTAAATTAGTTATACATCTATTTGATACTATGCCAATTTTATTGCATAATATGTAGGCTTCTTCAATCTGGTGAGTGGCAAGAATGAGAGTTTTTTCCTGTTCACAACAGATATTCTTTGAAATTAAATTTCGCAAGTTTTCTGCGCCCAGAGGGTCCAGAGCTTTTGTTGGCTCATCTAAAATAAGTATCGCTGGGTTTGCCAAAAGACCTCGAGCGATTGCCAAGCGTTGACGCATACCTGATGAGTAGTCACTGACACGTGTGTTACCCACATTTTTTAAACCCACAAGTTTTAATAGAGTTTCAATCCGCTCTTGCAAATATTTTCCATGCATATCATTAAGAGCCCCAAAGAATTCCAAGTTCTGAATAGCAGTAAGTCGCCAATAAAAGCTTCTGTCTTCGTTCAACACAAATCCTACTGTTTTTCGTGCTTGTAGATTATTTTTCTGCGTATCGCAGCCATTAACAACAACGGAACCTTTGGTAGGATATAGCAATCCGCCAATCAGCTTCAGCAATGTTGTTTTCCCCGCACCGTTTGGCCCAAGAAGCCCAACGCAATCACCTTTCGTAATTATTAAACTGACGTTACTTATGGCAGTAACCGTACCATTTTTACGAAATGGATGAAAAAGATATTCCCGATAACGTTTTGGCACGGGATAATTCATTGTCACATTATGCAGGCTAATCATAAAGGAGACCCCAATAGCGGTATAGTTGAAAACATGGCAACTATTTTTCGGTTTTGTCAGACGAAACAATCAGGTCGAGGTCAGTAGGAACTTTAAATTTGAGAACTTCTGCGCAGAATTTTTCCCACTCCGGTGCAACATCATTGAAAATAACATTCTCGTTGTGCCACATCGATTGTGTTACAGTAAAGTCCTGATGAATGAATACAACGTCGTCATCAGAAAATTCTTTATCACTATCCTTTGTTTCATTATTGTTATCTGTGTCGCTCTTATCTTCTTTCCAATTAATCTTACTTTCTGTCCAGCCGGAGAATTTGCGGAAATCTCTCAAATGATATGCCTTACAATATTTTTTCTCTCGCCCGCTGCTATTTTTACTTTTCTCAATATCAGTTTCTTCTTCAACCTCTTTTAGCAGTTTAGCTACATCAGCATGGCCGGCTGCTAAGGCGATCATATACGGAGTTCTTTGATCTCGACCCACCTTAAAGGCATCGGCCCCATTCTCAAGCAAAAGTTTCACTATCTCAAGATTTCCTTTGCCCGAAGCATAGTTAAGCGGTGTCCATCCTACATCATCCTGTTGATGTACATCTGCGTTACTCGCAAGCAGTTTTTTAACAGCAGCCATATCTTCAGCCTTGACTGCTTCTATTAGTTGTAAATCACTCATATTTTACCTCCATTCTTAATATAGGGTTGTTATTAAACTATTTGTTATGAAACATAAGTGAATCTATAAAGTGGAACAAAGTAAAAAGTCCCGTCCTTTTGTGTGGTTGGTGTATGGGGCAAATTTACCAACACATCCTGTAGTATCTCGGAAGATATATCATTTACTCTTTTATAATCTCAAGATGCCCCCGGCCTGTTAACGTCTCAAGATCAATATCTGCGATACACCGTACCTTTACATAGTTGAGAGTAAGATTTCCTTCCACGTGAACGGTACCTGTTTCCTTTTCGAAATCCGCTGAGCTGAAATCACTTATCTCCGTACCCAGCCTGACACCAAGCTCAGTTCCCCCCCTTGTGTCGGTAAACTTCACATGTACATATCCACGATCGATTGCTTCTTTGAAAATCTTTACGGTTTTTTCAGGTCGCAGACCCGCCTCCACAGGATGATCGCCTTCTGAGAGGAACTTTACCAGGTCATCCCTCAAATCCTTTGGGTTTTTCTTTGCATCTTCTATCCGCCTGCCTTGTTCCGCCTCCAGTTCCGGACGCCTTTTTTCCATCTCTTCCATTTTTTTTCGCAGACTTAGAGGTCGCATATCGGTCCATACTTCCTTAATATAAGCCAGACATTCTTTCTTGAGTCCGCTCTCGCCGGCATCCCGCCAACCTTTAGGATTCTCCCGGTCAGCCGGCCATATTGAGTACTGCTCTTCATGATTCACAACAACCTTGTAAATTGTGGTGTCTTCATCCTCATCTCGATTTACTTTGCTTACAGCCACATCCTGATTCTGAGTGTCAACTTTTTCATTCTGCTCGGCAATTTCATCTTTTTCTTCGTGAGTTACAATATTTTCTCTTTCATCTTGAGTCATTATAGTTCCTTTCAAATTCATCTATATTGGTCAATTATTATTATGCATTAGCCGGTTAGCCAACTTCTCTGTTTGTCTGTTGCCCATTGATATACTAAATCCATAAGAGCGGTTTGACTTTCCAGCAATGTAAAGACATGGTCGGAGTTTCTAATGATTTCAATGCTTAGTTTGCTGGATAAAGTTACCTTTATTTTTTCAAAAGTGTCTGACGTCAGCGAAAGTGGCACAGTTTGAGCCCTTTGGTTAAGAGAGAGATTCAAGAGGTTTCCTGGGGGGAAGGAAACCTCTTGAAATCGCCGGTTTCGGCCCCATAATTGGGCATCTTGGCCCGGAAAGGGGCCGGAAATGGCAAAGTCGAAGGATGTAATAACGCAAATCAGGAAGGCAACTCGCAGGAAATTCTCCGCAGACGAGAAAATCCGCATTGTCCCGGAAGGTCTCAGAGGTGAGCAGTCTATTTCTGAAATCTGTCGCAGGGAAGGCATAGCAGCCAGTATTTATTACAAATGGTCCAAGGCATTTCTTGAAGCAGGTAAAAACGGTCTTACCCGTGATACTCTCCGTGATGCCAGCAGCGATGAAGTCAAACGGCTCAAAGACGAGAATAACGACCTCAAAAAAGCACTGGCTGAATCTATGCTGGATGTAATCGAATATAAAAAAAGTCTTGGCATGTAGCCGTCCGAGGTTTAAGCGTATGAGCAGAAACGATAAAGATGAAGTTCATCAGGCTGATTGAGGGCTCCGAGCTTGGTATCTCAGGTGCTCTGGCCAGATATGACATACCACGCTCGACCTATTACCGCTGGAAGCAGAAATTAAGAACGATGGGTATTAATGGTTTGCAGGATAACAAACCTCTGCAGTGCAGGGTTTGGAACAGCCTCCTGTCAGAGCAGATCGATAAAATACTTGAGTATGCCACGCTTTATCCGGAATATTCAAGTAGGGAAATAAGCCTGTATATCACGGATAATGAGGATTTCAGCGTTTCCGAATCGACGGTGTATCGAGTGCTCAAAAGACATAATCTGATACCCGAACCGAAGATAAAAACCTTTCCCGCATCTGATGAGTTCCATACAAAAACAAAGGGCATCAGCGAACTTTGGCAGACAGATGCAACTTATTTGAAGGTCAACCGCTGGGGCTGGTATTATCTGATTACTGTGCTGGACGATTACAGCCGCAGGATACTTTCGTGGAAGCTGCAGATGAATATGGATGCAGGTTCATTCAGCGATGTAGTCGAGCTGGCCTGTGAAAATACCGGCATTGAAAATGTCCCGGTAGACAACAGGGTTAAACTTCTAAGCGACAATGGTTCAGCGCTGGTATCCAAGGAATTTGGTGATTACCTCGAGGCCAAAGGTATTGGACATATCTGTGCATCACCGTATCATCCGCAGACCAATGGCAAGATAGAAAGATACCATCGTTCGATGAAGGAGCACATCTTTTTGAATGTATGGGAAAGCCCCGCAGAATTAGAAAAGGAAATTGCCAGGTTTGTACGTTGGTATAACAGCCAGCGTTACCATGAAGCCCTCGGTAATGTAACGCCTGATGATGTTTACTATGGACGCAGGGAAAAGATACTTAAGAAAAGGACCGAATTGAAAATAAAAACAATTCTTGAAAGAAAAAAATGTAACGATAAAATCACAGTAACAGGAGCTGAAACCGGCTCCTAATTCAAAGGCAAATTTGTCTCATTTTTGCTGAAGACGTACAGTCAGCCTCTCTATGTGTAATGTTGAAAAACGAAGCGTCAAACATATCCATATCATCTATAATACCATCTGCGCCCACATACTTAGGGTTGTTCAGTAAAACTTGGTCAATATCCGAAGCCGCCAATTCTTCTTTAGTGAAGAATTTAATAGACTCCTTCCCATCACGAAGATTCTGCCAGAATTCGTCAATATTTTTAGCGCCGGGAAAGCGTCCGGACATACCAATGATCGCTATGTGTTCCGAAGAGTCGTTTGGTTCCGAGTTATTTTTCAGATTATCCATTTATGTTTTCTCTTTTCTCCATTATTTTTTGTCTTCTTCTCTTCATGGTTTTTTTCTGTTTGTCGGTATAGTCATAAATATGCTGAGAAAGTAATTGTTGCGAATCATCTTCTCCGCCCAAAAATTGTGCGAAATCAGCTATAGTCGGATATTGCAGTAGGTTGGCGATAGACGTGTCATCGTTGAAATTCTCTTGAAATTTGCTGTAAACCTGGGTCATAAGAAGCGAATCACCACCAAGCTCAAAAAAATTATCGTGGATTCCTATTCGGTCAATACCAAGCACCTCTTGCCAGATGTCGGCGAGCTTTTGTTCAATCTCACTGTCAGGC
>Ga0214473_10005367_pt1 | contig 15353 bp, 8 predicted proteins | sample RVTome_7_FD_203509 | JGI IMG/M metagenome (GOLD analysis project Ga0214473, IMG submission 203509) | Soil microbial communities from uranium-contaminated site in the Upper Colorado River Basin, Wyoming, United States - RVT98D197 | ecosystem: Environmental > Terrestrial > Soil > Contaminated >... | reverse complement strand
GGTGCCCGCCGCTCTTTCTGAGTGGCGGCTTGTTGTGGGCCAGTTCTTCCGCCTGACCCCGGCCCGCGAGGCGCTGGCCCTGCTCGATGTCCACGCGCGCGCGACAGTCGACGACTTCCAGCGCGGGCGGGTCCTCTTCTACGCCGATCGGAACGCTGAGGCGGCCCAGTCCTTCACGGCTTATCTCGACTCGCCGCGCGCCGCAGGTGACGAGGCCCAGGCGCGCTTCTTCCGTGGCCTGGCTCTTCGGGACGCAGGCGATACGCCCGCGGCCCTGGCCGAACTCGAGGTGCTCGTGGTCCGCTTCCCGGCCGATGCGCTGGCCGACGATGCCCTCTGGCAGCAGGGCCTGATCCTCGACGGCATCGCAGATGCGCGCACTCCGACGCTGTACACGCGACTCGTGACCGCTTATCCGACCAGCGAGTTCGCCGGCCTGGCTCGGTTCCGGCTGGCGCTTGCACGCTACCGAGCTGGGGCTGTCGACGAGGCGCTGCGTCAATGGGAGCAGCTTGCGCTGTCCAACGCGCCATCGGATGAGCGGCAACGCGCCTGGTTCTGGACGCTCAAGGGCGCTCTGGCGCTAGATCAGCGTGAGCGGGCGGCCTCTGCACAGCGCGCGCTCGCCGCACAGGCGCCCCAGAGCTACTACGCCCAGCGCGGCGCTCAGTTGCTGGCCGGCTCTGGCTTCTGGCCGACGGCGACGGCCTATCGCCCGCTTTCCGCGACGCCGGTCTCGGGCGAGGCGCTGAGCGAGTGGGTAGCCTCGTGGTCGGCACAATCGCCGTCCACTGGGGAGCCGCCGCCGCTTCGTGTGCAACGGGCGCTGGCGCTGCTGGCGGCGGCGCAGCGCGCTCAGGCTGAGCAGGAGGTGCAGGCTTGGCTGCGCGAGCGGCCCGGCCCATTCGAGTTGGCCCACGCGGCCGCCGCGCTGCACGAAGCTGGCCTGCCGACCGCCGCCCTGCGCGTCGCCAGTCAGCTCGCCAACCTGGCTCCGAGTTGGGCCTCGGCATCGTCGCCGCTGGAGAGCCTTTTGTACCCCACCGCCTACTTGACGCTCGTGGATGAAGAGGCTCTGCGGTACAACCTCGACCCGCGTCTGCTACTGGCGCTCGTACGCCAGGAGAGCCTCTTCGACCCCGTGGCCGGCTCGCCGGCAGGGGCGCTCGGCCTCACTCAGGTGATACCACCGACCGGGCGCGACATCGCTGGCGGCCTCCGCGTTATAGGATTTGAGCCGGAGCACCTATACCGCCCTGCCACGAGCCTGCGCTTCGGCGCCTACTACCTTACCGAGACGCTCCGACAGTTTGAGGGCGACCTCGTGGTGGCGCTGTCGGCGTATAACGGCGGACCTGGCAGCGCGGCTCGCTGGCGCGGCGCGCTGCCCTCCTATGATCCCGACCTTTACATCGAGACGATTGACTTCAGCGAGACACGCCGCTACGTGCAGCTTGTGCTCGAGCACTATGCGCGGTACCTTGCCCTCTACCCCGCTGGAGACTCGTAACTCTCTGTGCAGACTCGGCTTGCCCTTGCCTGGCGGCCTTACGTTCTGCCTCTTGCTGTAGCGGCGATGGCGGCGGTCCCGCGTCTCGTGGCGTTGGACCTGGCCCCCTTCAAGGCGGACGAGGCGGCCGTGCTCAACCACGCCGCCGAGATCGCCGTCAACCATGCCACCTTCCTGGTCGGGCCGAAGTCCTCCACTGGACTGTTCACGCCGCCGTTGCCCCTCTACCTCCTTGCGCTGCCGATGGCTATCGGCCGCGACGCGGTGCTCGGCACCGCCTTCGTCGCGCTGACCAACGTGCTGGCAGTCGTGCTGCTTGCCCGCCTGCTGGAGCGCTGGTTCGACCGGCGCGCCGCCCTCATCGGCGGGCTGCTGTACGCCGTGTCGTTCTGGAGCGTCATCTTCAGCAGGCGGGTCTGGGATGTCAGCCTCGCGCCCCTCTTCGCCGTGCTGTTTGTGACCGCCCTGACCGATTGGCTACTGGGCCGACGACCGCGCTCACAGGTATGGGCCGCGCTCTGGCTGGGCCTCTTGCTGCAGACGCACTTCTCCACCTGGGGCTACGTGTTGCTTGTGCCTTTGGTCGTCCTGCTGGGGGCTCCTGTGCGCTGGCGACTAGTGCCGCTGGCCCTCGCCGTCGCCGCCGCGCCCTGGCTCCCGTTCCTGCTCTGGGAGGCGCAGAACGGCTGGCCGGACTGGACAACGCTGCGGACGCTCCTGGGCAGCGCCGGTGCGTGGGACCTGAATCCGTATCGCGACGTCACCGTCTTCCTCTCAGCACAAGGGATGGGTGGCTTCTGGGCGCCTGCGCAGCCCCCTTATCTGGAGGAGGGCCCCGTGCTACTTCTCCTGCGCAACGCGCTCGTCGTCTTGTTCTGGGCGAGCCTGGCCTATGTTGCCCTGCGCGCCATGGTGCTCCGCTCGCGCCCTGGTCAGAGGCGTGGCCACGCCCTGCTGCTGGGCTGGGCGCTGCTGCCGCTCGTGGCGTTCGTCCACCGGAGCTACCCCCTCATCTTCCACTACCTGTTCCCAGCAGCGCCGGCCCTGTTTGCCGTCCTCGGCGTCGGCCTGGCGGCGCTGACGCGGACGCCGAGGAGCCCGCGGCTCGTGCCCTTGGGTGTCGCGCTCTACCTTGCGGTCCACGCAGGTGGGCAGCTCTGGGCGTCAGGCCGTTTCCTGCGCTGGGTCGATAGCGAGAACGTTACCGAGACCTACGGCGTGCCCCTCAAGTACAGCCGCGCCGCCGCCGAGGCTGCCAAGGCCATCAGTCTCGGCCGCCAGGTCTACTTGGTGGGCCACGGCGATGATGTCCACATCTTCGCCTTTCACTTTTGGGGCCACGCCGGCATAAAGCCGGTGGACGACCGCTCAGCCCTTGTTGTGCCGCGCCAGGAGGAGCCGGTGGCTTATATCGTCCCAGCGCTGCTGGCGAACGCTCCAGTGGCCCCTGTCAGCGCCTTCGTCACCGACCAATTGGCCCCGGCTCAGACGATCACCTATCCTGGACGGGCGAATGGCTTTGCCCTCCACAGCGTGGCCGCCGGGGACGGGCGGGCCGCCTTGCTATCGGGCCTCCAGCCCGTTGAGGCGGCCCTGAGCAACGGCGTCCTCTTTCGGGGGGCCCGCCTGTTTACCGCGGGCGGTGACCGCGAGCTCACACTGCTGCTCGCCTGGGAGGTCACCTCAGTGGAGGGAGATGTCACCAACCAGCGTTTCTTCAACCATGCGGTGGACTCGGGCGGGCGACAAGTCGCCCAGTGGGACGGCATCGGTTACCCGGGCTGGGCTTGGCGACCCGGCGACCTCGTTCTCTCCTGGCACAGGCTATCGCTGCCGGGAACGACGCCGCCCGGGGCTTACTGGGTACGCGTGGGGATGTACGATAGCGTAACGTTACGCCGAACAGAGCTGCGTGTCGGCGGCGAACGACCCTCGGAGGACTTCGTGGCCATCGGCCCAGTCGAGGTGACGTCTGGACGCTGAACCCGAGCAGGCGACGCTGGCCACGGGCAACCAGGGGCGATTGGCGCTCCAGGAGCACGCTTGGCGCGTCTTGGAACTGCCCAAGGTGCTGGAGCGACTGTCACAACTGGCCGACTCCTCGGCCGGGCGTGAGCTCGTGCTGGGTCTCCGCCCAGCGAGTCAGACCCGCGAAGTGCGCACTCGACTTCAGGCGACGGCAGAGGCACAGCGCCTCTTGTCTCTGCGACCTGGCTTTGCTCTCACCGGCGCCCGGGACGTGCGGAGCCCGGTGGAGCTCGCCGCCAAAGGCGGGCTCTTGGAGCCGTCGACTCTGCTCGACATAAGTGCCATTCTGGAGACTGCTCGCTCCACCGTGACCATCGTCCAGCGTCATGCTGAGGAGCTCGCCGCCCTGCGGCGGCTCATCGCCGGCGTCAGGCCTCAGCCAGAGTTGGAACGCTCTCTCCGCAGTGCCATCAGTCCAAGGGGGGAGGTGCTCGAGACGGCCAGCCCGCTGTTGTCGTCACTCCGCCGTCAGGTGCGCGAGGAACATGACCGCCTCATGGGGCGACTCCGACAACTGCTTCAACGGTCTCACGACGAGGGCTGGGTCCAAGAGCCGATCATCACGCAGCGGAACGACCGCTACGTCCTGCCCGTGAAGGCGGAGTTCCGCAGTCACCTGCGCGGCATTGTGCACGACGTCTCGGCCACGGGCGCCACGCTCTTCGTCGAGCCGCTGGAAACGGTGGAGCTCGGCAACGCATGGAAGGAAGCCCAACTGGAGGAGCGCCGCGAGGTGGAGCGCATCCTCCGTCGCCTCAGTACCGAGGTCGGCGCTTGCGCGTCCGAGTTGGTGGCCATCGTCGAGGGACTCGCCCAGCTCGACCTGGCGCTAGCAAAGGCCCGCCTCGCGAGCGAGCAACAGGCCTCCCTGCCAACGGTCGTCGCCCGCGGCACGGTCGACGGCGCGCGGCCGTCGCTACGCCTTATAGAGGCGCGTCACCCGCTGCTCACGGTGCCGCCCGTGCCCATCTCCTTTACTGTCGGCGGGGTCGACGGTGCGCCCGGCGACGAAGTGCTCGTCCTGCTGGTCTCTGGCCCCAACACCGGTGGCAAGACGGTCGCGCTCAAGACCGCCGGTCTTCTGACGCTCATGGCCCAGTGCGGCCTGGCCATCCCAGCCGCCGAAGGATCTCAGGTGCCGGTCTTCGACGGGGTGTATGCCGACATCGGTGACGAGCAGAGCATCGAGCAGTCCCTCTCGACCTTCAGCTCGCATTCGCGCAACATCGTCGCCGCTCTGCGCGTCGCGACAGACCGGTCGTTGATTCTCCTTGATGAGCTGGCTGCTGGCACCGATCCGACGGAAGGGTCGGCTCTGGCGCGAGCGCTGCTTCTTCATGTCTTGGACCGGCGGATCACGGTGGTAGCGACCACGCACCACGGCGAGCTCAAGGCGCTCGCTCACGTGACGCCTGGGATGCAAAACGCCTCGGTCGAGTTCGACCCGGAGACTCTGGCACCTACATACCACCTGATACAGGGGCTGCCTGGGGCGAGCAACGCCCTGTCCATCGCGGCGCAGCTCGGCATGCCGCGCAGCATCCTCCAGCGTGCCCGTTCCCTGGTTTCGCCGGAGCAACGCCAGGTCGAAGCGATCCTAGCCGACCTGCAAGAACAGAGACGGCGGGCGCACGAGCTGCGGCAGCAGCTCGAGGCGCAGCGCGCCGAGACGGATCGTATGCAGGCTGCTCTTCAGTCCTCGATGGCGCAGCTCGAGGAGGAGCGGGGCCGCCTAATCGAGGCGGCGCGACAGCGCGCCTTATCGCTAGTGCAGGAGGTCGAAGCGGACTTGGCGCGCCTCGCGCGCCAGTGGGCAAGGCCGCAGCTCTCCGAAGCGGAGCGGCAGCAGGCGCTCAAGGCGCTGGCTGGCGTGCGAGAGCGGATCGCTCGCGTGTGGGGGCCGCCGCCCAGCGCGCCCGAGTTCCCAATCGGCGAGTGGGTGAACATCCCAACCCTCGGATTACAGGGCCAGATCGCGTCGCCCCCCGATGCCGAGGGTCGCCTCACCGTGCAGGCAGGGGCGCTGCGCGTTGCCGTCGCTGCGGGGGAACTCGAAGCCGCGCAGTCGCCCGCCGGTGCCCGTCGCGCTCGCCCAGCGGTCGAGGCGCGCCCAGCGCCTCCAGCGGCCCTGGAGCTAGACCTGCGTGGGCGACGGGCCGATGAAGCTGAGGCCATGCTCGACGCTTTCCTGAACGATGCCTTTCTCTCCGACCTTCACTCTGTGCGGGTCATCCACGGCCATGGCACGGGCGCCCTTCGCGATGCCGTGCGCGACCTGTTGCGGCGCCACCCGCTCGTCACGACCTTCCATGCGGCGGAAGCACGTCACGGTGGCGCCGGAGTCACCGTCGCCGAGCTGAAGACGGAAGATTAGCGGACAAGCGAGCACGAGCTACGAATGCCGCTGCCTTTTGGCATCCTCCTACTGGGTTTTAGTCTGCGCCTTGTTGCTCTCGATCTCATCCAATTCGACGGCGACGAAGCGTACATCCTTGGATTGGCACGAGCGGCCCTTGATACGCGAAGCCTGCCATTAGCAAGCCTTCCTTCATCGGGAGGGCTCAGCAACCCGCCGTTGCCGGTCTGGCTCACCATGCTCCCTGCGGCTATATCGCCTGATCCGCTGCTAATTGCCGCCCTTTGGGCTATGCTTGATGTCCTGACGATTGCACTGTGCTACCGCATCGGCCGAGATGTCGCTGGTCCTGCGGCTGGGGTTTGGGCTGCTCTCGCGTACGCATCGGCCTTTTGGGTCGTTCTTTTCGTGCGTCGGGCTAAAGGCGAAGCGCTGATGCCCTTCTTTGCGGCGCTGTCGTTTGTGCTGTGGTTTCGCTTGGGCGAACGGCCGCACCTTCTTTTGCCAGCTGCTGTATCGACGAGCTTGCTGCTGCAGACTCACTGGGGCGCCATGACGTTTCTTCCGGTGGCGGCGGTCGGCGTGGCCTTCGCCTTGCCCTCGCTTCGGCGACGTGACCTCTTGCTTGCGGGCTTCGCGTGCATGCTTCCTTGGATCCCGTATGGCCTATGGCAGTTCCAGAGTGGTTTTGGTGAAGTCACTCAGGCGCTTCATCTGGCGCAGAATCGAGCTTCAACCGATCTGCAGGCGCTTCGCTATCTATGGCTCTACACCAATACCGCGGACTTCGCGCCCTTTCTTGGGCTGCGATTCGGTAGTCCCTTCTCGGAACCTTCGTGGTCTTTGTGGCTTCAGGATATTTGGCATGCATTTTTGGCGCTTGGCGTGATCTTTGTCAGCGTCATGATTGCCTTTGCGCTACGGCACCGAGCCTTCGACTGGGTCGCGCGGAGGCAGTTCCTACTTCTTGTCTGGCTGGCGTCGCCCTTCCTTCTGCTGGCCCGTCATCCGCTCCCTATCTATGTGCATTACGTCCTGGCAGCGATACCTTGCGCTTTTATCGTCATAGGGATCGGCAGCGCGGCGTTGTGGCGTTGGTCGCAGACTCAGCATCGAGCGCTCGTCGTCCTCCTGCTGGCAGTTGGTCTTGCACCTGTCGCGTACAGTGTGGCCCAGACGCTGCGTGTTCAGGGTTGGTTTGCTTCCGGTGGGGTGAGCGATCTCAATGGCCTTTCGTATCGAGTACTTCGACAGGTTGCCGATGAGGCGAAAGCTGTCTCTTATAGCGAAGTCATACTGGTCACGGACCCCAGCGATAGTCGCGCCTTGGACTATCTTCTCCAAGGTCAGACACTGCGCCACAGCGATCCTGCGACGCTGCTCCTTCCGGCTTTGGGCGCACCGACTTACGTGATCGACTCAGCAAGATCGTCGGCGGCACAGCAGTTGCGTTCCCTTGCCTCCACCATGCGCTTAGTCCTTTACCCAGGCGCTGGCGACGGCTTGTTGGTAGCGCGTCTTTCGGAGGAGGAACGAGAGGCAGGTCGGCGTCTTTGGGAACCAAGGCAATGGCCGTGGCAAGTTGGCGCGCCTAGCGATGACAGCGCAATATTGCGGTTCGCTGTCCAGGCGACTCCGTATAACCTTCAACCAAATGGCGTTGTAGACGTAACAATCGTTTGGCAAGTAGCTTCCACTCCAGTGCCCAAAGCTGACGACGGCTTTTTCTTCTACCTTGAAAACGAACAGCGGCAGAGCCTGGCAGGTCAGACGGTGAGCGGCGTCGTCGCATATGAGCGACAACTCGGAGACAGTGCCCTCAGTCGCTACAGTCTGACGCTCCCCCAAATGCTTCCTCCTGGGCGCTATTGGCTCCGCGTTGGCGTCTACGATCCCGTGGCGCATGCGCGCCTTCCGCTTCACGGCGTCAGTCAAAGTCTCGAACCTGAGGCAGCCGTCCGCCTTGGTCCACTCAAGGTGCCGATGCCTGCTCCAGCCAGCCTTCCGCTACCTGCAGCCCTGCAACCCGCGCCCTTGTTCGAACGTAAGATCGCTCTTGTTGGAGCATCGCTGACCGGAAACGAGCTTCGTTTGCAGTGGCGGGCTGGCTCAACCATCGGAGAGGACCTCACACGCTTCGTCCACCTGGTGGACAACGAAGGGCGTTTGCTCTGGCAGAGCGATGGCTACCCACGCGACGGCACGTATCCGACCTCAATCTGGGACGGCGGAGAAGTCGTGGAGGAGGTGCTCCATTTCCCTTCCCGGGATGGCTTGGACGAGTCGTGGCGACTGGTCGTCGGGTGGTACCGGCAGCCAGGCGTGGAGCGTCTTGGGGTGACCGCTGGCCCCGCCGGTCAGCCGTCGGATCGGTTGGAAGTCCCAATCGCTGGGTTGTCCGCATCACCCTGACAGTCGCGTTGTCTGGCTGCGCGGCGCACTCTGCTACAATAAACTAAACAGAACGTACCTGGTGTGTCTCACCCTGATGCCACCCTCCCGCAGACCACAACGCCCGAGCCTGTTCGAGCAGGCGGCGCGCCAGCAGACCGCCCGCGAGGCCCCGTTGGCGGCCCGGATGCGGCCGCGCTCGTTTGACGAGTTTGTTGGCCAACAGCACCTCATAGCCCCTGGTCGGCTGCTGCGCACCCTCATCGAAGAGGACCGCGTGCCGTCGATGGTGCTGTGGGGCCCGCCAGGCTCGGGCAAGACCACGCTCGCCTCGCTGATCGCGACGTTGACCCGCGCCCACTTCGTCGGCCTGAGCGCGGTCTCCGCTGGCGTCGCGGACTTGCGCAGGACCGTCGAGGAGGCGCGCGAGCGGCGACAGCTCTATCAGCAGCGCACCATTCTGTTTATCGACGAGATCCACCGCTTCAACAAGGCCCAGCAGGACGCCATCCTGCCCGCGGTGGAGGACGGCACCGTCACGCTGATCGGCGCCACCACCGAGAATCCCTCCTTCGAGGTCATCGCCCCCTTGCTCTCCCGGAGCCGCGTGTACGTGCTCAATGCCTTGGGCGATGACGAGGTTCGGACGCTGGCCGAGCGGTCCCTGACCGACGGCGAGCGAGGCCTCGCGGCCCTCAAGCCGGCAGTCGAGCCCGAAGCGCTCAACTTCTTGGTTCAGCTCGCCAACGGTGACGCTCGCATCGCCCTCAACGCGCTGGAGCTGGCAGTGCAAGGGACGCCCCCGCAGCCTGACGGCGTGCGCTCGGTGGGCCTCGTCGCCATCGAGGAGGCGCTCCAGCGTCCGGCGCTGTTGTACGATCGCGCCGGCGACCAGCACTACGACCTCATCTCAGCTTTCATCAAGAGCCTGCGCGGCTCCGACCCCGATGCCGCTCTGTACTGGATGGCCCGCATGCTCGAGGCGGGCGAGGACCCGCTCTTCGTGGCGCGCCGCATGGTGATCCTGGCCGCTGAGGACGTTGGTCTCGCCGACCCGCAGGCGCTCGTGGTTGCTGTGGCTGCGCAGCAGGCGGCCCACTTCGTCGGCATGCCCGAGGGGTTCCTGCCGCTTGCCGAGGCCGCACTGTATCTGGCGACGGCCCCCAAGAGCAACTCGGCGCTCACGGCGTACAACCGTGCGCGGCAGGATGTGCTGGAGACGCGCGCCGATCCGGTCCCGCTCCATCTCCGTAACGCGCCAACCGCGCTGATGCGCGGGCTGGGCTACGGCAAGGGGTATCGCTATCCCCACAGCGAGCCCGATCACTACGTCGAGGAGTCCTATCTGCCCCCGAGCCTTCAGGGGCGTCGCTACTACGACGCTGGCGAGCTTGGTTACGAGGCGCGCATCAAGGAGTGGCTGGAGCGACTTCGGCCGAAGGCGCAGGACGAGGGTTCGCCGCAGAGGACGCAGACTTAGAGGGGCAGTCCGTAAGTCTCCGTGTGCTCCGTGGTACGTGGTGCTACGGCCTCGGCAAGCTCCGCTCGAAGGCGTAGAGGTCACGGATCTGGTCGTCGGAGAGGATTTCGGGGATGTAGGCAGGCATGAAGCCACGGGGGTTGCGGAGCTGCCGCCGCACCTCGGCGAAGGAGAGGCTGGTGCTGGCGAGGGTTGGCCCCACATCGCCTTCGCCCCGCTCGCCGTGGCACACGTAGCATCCCTGGCTAACATAGAGGGTCCGCCCTCGCTCGATGGCTGCCCGTTGGCCGGCGCTCGTTGGCGTGTTGGGTGGCACGGCTGCCGCCATCTCCCCGCCGTCTGACGGGGGTGTGGCGGTTGGCCGCGTCTCGGACTTGCCCTCATTACACGCACCGAGCACCAGGCCGAGGAGCAGGGCCAGCGTTAGTCGGGGCAACAAGTCGCTCTTGTGTTCCTCCGTTTATCTTGAAAACGCAACCCCTGGACTTGAAGTCGCGTTGAGGCCCAAGCGGTCGACGCCTATACTATAACGACAAGATACGACGTTGGATTCGTGTATGCTTAAGAGCCATGCCTGCGGGTCGCTGCGAGAGGAGCACATAGGCCAGGAAGTAACCCTGGCTGGCTGGGTCCATCGGCGTCGCGACCACGGCGGCCTTATCTTCCTCGACCTGCGCGACCGTGAGGGTCTGGTGCAGGTCGTGTTCAACCCTGAAACGGCCCTGGCTGCCCATGATACGGTCGAGCAGGTCCGCCTCGAGTACGTTCTTCAGGTCGAGGGCGTCGTCCAGCACCGGCCGGCCGGCACGGAGAACCCACGCCTCGCCAGCGGCGCCGTCGAAGTTGCGGCCACCGCCGTCCGTGTTCTCAACGCCGCCCGCACGCCGCCCTTCGCGGTGAACGAAGACACCGACGTAGACGAGCCGTTGCGTCTTCGGTACCGCTACCTCGACTTGCGCAGGGCGCGAATGCGAGACAATCTCATCCTGCGCCACAACGTGACGAAGTTCATCCGCGATTTCCTGGATGCGCGGGGCTTCCTAGAAATAGAGACGCCGATGCTGATCAAGAGCACACCCGAGGGCGCGCGCGATTACCTGGTGCCAAGCCGGTTGTACCCGGGCCACTTCTACGCGCTGCCGCAGTCGCCGCAACAGCTGAAGCAACTCCTCATGGTCGCCGGCTTGGACCGCTACTACCAGATCGCGCGCTGCTTTCGTGACGAGGACCAGCGGGCCGACCGCCAGCCTGAGTTCACGCAGCTCGACCTCGAGATGAGCTTCGTCGAGATGGAGGACGTGCTCGCTCTGGCCGAGGAGCTCTACACCACGCTGGTGCCCGCCGTCGCCCCCCAGAAACGCCTCATCTTGCCCTTTCCCCGGCTCACCTACAACGAGGCCATGCTCCGCTACGGCAGCGACAAGCCCGACCTGCGTTTCGGCCTCGAGATTGGCGACCTTTCCGACCTCGTCGCCGACTCCTCCTTCGCCGTCTTCCGCGGCGCCTTGGAGGCGGGTGGGGCCGTCCGCGGCGTGCGCGCCCCCGGCTGCGCCGGCTACAGCCGTCGCCAGGTCGAGGAGCTGACGGACCTCGTCCGCGCCCGCGGCGCCGCCGGCCTCATCACCATCGCCCTCGGCGGTGAGTCCGACCGCGGCCGCGCCCTTTCTGACCTGTCCTCGGAGCAGGTACGCTCCCAAGCCGCGCGATTCCTCGCTTGGGATACCGTCCTCGCTATGGCCCAACGGCTAGACGCCGCCCCAGGTGACCTGCTCTGCCTCGTGGCGGGCCCGCGGACAGTCGTGGAGGCCTCCTTGGGGGCGCTACGCCTCAACCTGGGGGAGAGGCTGGGTCTCGCCGACCCGGACCTCCTGGCCTTCGCCTTCATCGTCGGCTTCCCGCTTCTCGAGTGGCATGAGGAAGGGCGTCGCTGGGAGGCGATGCATAACCCGTTCTCCGCCCCATTGGATGAAGACCTGCCGCTGTTGGAAGGAGATCCGGGTCGGGTCCGGGCCAAGCAGTACGACGTTGTGTGCAACGGCTATGAGGCGGGAGGCGGTAGCATCCGAATTCACCAGCGAGAGCTTCAAGAGGGCGTTTTTAGGCTCATGGGCTACGGCGCTGACGAAGTGCAAGCCCAGTTTGGTCACATGCTGGAGGCGTTCGAATACGGCGCTCCGCCTCACGGTGGCATCGCCTTCGGCCTTGACCGGCTCGTCATGCTCCTCGCCGACGAGCCGAATATTCGTGAGGTCATGGCCTTCCCGAAGACGCAGGCCGCTCAGGACCTGCTGTTCGGCGCGCCGTCGCCGGTGACCGAGGAGCAACTTGCTGAACTCCACCTGCGTCTTCGAAATTAGCAGCCGCGCCTTAAGGAGGCATTGATGGGTTCCCGTCGACTGGTTGCCATTCTGGTTGGTCTCATCGGCCTTCTTGTCGTCGCGGTGGTTATCGTAGCCATCATGGTGACGGGCGGTGGCACCGGCACAACGCCGGCGGCAGAGACTGGTCCCACGGGCCCCACCACCGGTGGCGGCGAGCTGCGCCTGATCGGCTCCGACCCGCCCACCCTCGATCCCGCGGTCAGTGAGGACGCCGACTCGGCCAGCTACATCGTCGAGATTTTCAGCGGCCTCGTGACCTACGAGATGGCCGCCGATGGCAAGATGAACATCGTGCCGGACCTGGCGGAGAAGTGGGACCTCAGCGCCGATGGGCGGACGTACACGTTCACGCTGCGCGCTGGTGCCCGCTTCCACGACGGAAGGCCCGTCACCGCCCAGGACTTCAAGTACTCCATGGAACGGGCTATGAAGCCCGCCACGCTCTCGACGACGGCGGACACCTACTTGGGAGATATCGTGGGCGCGCAGCAGGTCCTGACGGGCCGCGCCACATCGGCTGCCGGCATTGAGGTGGCGGATGACCGTACGCTGCGCCTCACCATCGACGCGCCGAAGCCGTTCTTCCTGGCGAAGCTCACCTACCCGACCGCCTTCGTGCTAGACCGCACGAATGTCGAGAGCGGTCGCACCTGGACAAGCCGGCCCAACGGTACCGGCCCCTTCAAGCTCATCGAGTGGCAACTGGGACAGCGCATCGTGCTCGAGCGTAACCCCAACTACTACCGGGGCACTGTGCAGCTGCAGCGGGCGACGTTCCTGCTGGCCGCTGGCGCCAGCATGACCATGTTCGAGAATAACGAGATCGACGTCACCGGTGTCAGCTCCTTCGACATCGATCGCGTGACCGACCCCACGAACCCACTGAGCAAGCAGCTGATCACCTGTCCAGGCGCTGCCCTGGGTTGCCCACAGTTCGATATCTTCTACGTCAGCTTCAATACGCGGACGGCGCCGTTTGATGACCCCAACGTGCGAAAGGCGTTCGTGCGGTCGGTCAATGTGGAGCAGATCGCCAACGTCGTCCTGCGCGGTCTCTATGTGCCGGCCAAGGGCATCCTCCCGCCGGGGTTCCCAGCCTACAACTCGGCTCTCAAACCGCTAGGATTCGACCCCGAGGCGGCCAAAGCCGCGCTCGCAGCTTCCCGTTACGGCAGCGCGGCGGGCCTGCCGCGTATCGTCCTCACGCTGCCCGGCGGCGGCGCTACCGCTCCAGGCTCGGTCGAGGCCATACTAGAGCAGTGGCGCACGAACCTGGGCGTCGACGTGCAGGTGCAGCAGGTCGAGTTCGCCACGTTCCTGAGCCAGCTCAATCGGGGCGCATATGGCTTGTTCTCTCTAGGCTGGATCGCGGACTACATCGACCCGCATGACTTCTTGGACATCCTCTTCTACAGCCAGAGCAACCAGAACCATCCCGGCTACCGCAGCGCGGAATTGGACCGGCTTCTGGAGCAAGCGCGCACGGAGAGGGACGAGGCGGCTCGTATTCGCCTCTATCAGCAGGCGGAGCAGCTGATCGTGGACGACGCGGTGTGGCTGCCGCTTTGGCATACGAAGCAGTACGTGCTCGTGAGCCAACGTGTGAAGGGCTACCGAGTGCCGCCGTTCGTCATCCCAAGCCTCAAGGATGTCTCTGTGGGCCGCTGAGTGAGCTATGAGCGGCTACATCCTTCGCCGCCTGCTCTGGGCCCCGTTTGTCTTGCTGGTCGTCGGCTTCGTCACGTTCTTCCTCGGGGTCTACGGTCCAGGCGATCCGGTCGAGATGCGTCTGGGGCAGCGCTATGACCCCGAGGTGGCGGAGCGGGTGCGTCACGAGCTCGGCCTTGATCGCCCGTTTGGCGAACAATACGTCGAGTACATACGGAAGGTGGTGCGGGGCGACCTAGGCGAGAGCATCAAGTTCCGCAATCGCCCGGTGACGGAGCTGATCTTCGATCGGATCGGGGTCTCGGTACAGCTTGGCCTCGTGGCGATGGCTCTCTCCTTGGCCGTCGGCATACCCCTCGGCCTAATCGCAGCGATGCACCAGGGCCGTTGGCTCGATACCGCCATCGTCTCGACGACCCTCTTGCCTAGCGCGATCTCTGTCTTCGTCACGATACCCGTGCTGTTCCTGGTCTTCGTTCGCACGCTCAAGCTGCTCCCCGCCGGGGGGTGGGGGGGCATCTTCGATGTGCACATCATCCTGCCGGCCCTAACGCTGGCCCTTGCTGGCACTGCTAGCGTGACCCGTATGATGCGTGCCTCGTCGTTGGAGGTGGTAGGGCAGGACTACGTGCGCACGGCGCGAGCCAAAGGCCTGCCGGAGCGGCTGGTCGTTGGAAGACACATCTTGCGCAACGCGCTCATCCCCATGACGACCGTAGTCATGCTCTCGCTGGGTTCTTTGGTTGAGGGGGCGTTTATCGTCGAGGGCTTCTACGGTGTACCTGGGATCGGCGCGTTGGCCCTCGATTCCATCAGTTCGCGGGACTATCCAGTGCTTATGGCCATCTCGCTGATCGTCGCCCTCTCCTTTGTCATCGCAAACCTTGCCGCGGACGTTGTCTACAGCGTCGTGGACCCGCGCATTCGGTACCGGTAGCATGAGCAGCGCACTCCCAGCAGTCGAAGAGTCCAAGCCCCCGGAGAGTGCACGCTCTCGCCACACCATACTGCGGCGGCTGGTCCGGCGGCCCGTGGCTGTGGTATCGCTGGCCGTCATCCTGGTCATCTACGCGTGCGGGCTTCTGGCGTCGGTCGTCGCTCCCTACGATTATCGCGCCCAGAACCTTGAACAGACGTTCCAGTCGCCCAGCCTCCAGCACTGGCTCGGCACCGACCGCCTCGGTCGTGACATGCTCACGCGCATCATTTACGGCGCGCGCACCGCGGCGGTGGTCTCCATCTTGGCCGTGACCCTCGGCACCGTGTTAGGTGTGGTCCTCGGCGGGTTCGCCGGCTACTTCGGTCGCTGGGTGGACACCCTCTTGATGCGGGTGAGCGACATCCTCTTCGCCTTCCCTGGCATGCTGCTGATGATCATGATCGCGGCCACATTGCGCCCCCGGGTGACTGCGTGGGCTGCAGCGCTGCAGGATTCGCTCGGCTTCAAGGGCCTGGTAGAGACCGGCTACATCGACTACGTCGTCGTCTTTGGGGCGATGTCGTTCATCGGCTGGGCCGGCATGGCCCGCCTCGTCCGCG
>Ga0214473_10005366_pt1 | contig 15354 bp, 9 predicted proteins | sample RVTome_7_FD_203509 | JGI IMG/M metagenome (GOLD analysis project Ga0214473, IMG submission 203509) | Soil microbial communities from uranium-contaminated site in the Upper Colorado River Basin, Wyoming, United States - RVT98D197 | ecosystem: Environmental > Terrestrial > Soil > Contaminated >... | reverse complement strand
AGTCCTACCCCATGGCGTCGAGCGGCGGGACCTACATGAGGGCCCAGCCGGAGCTGGTGAAGGAGCTCGTATGGGCGGGATTCGACCTGGGCGGGCTCGCGAACAATCACTCGGGCGACTACGGACCGGCGGCGATGCTGCTGACGGAGAGGTACGTGCGCGAGGCGGGAATCACCGCCGCGGGCGTCGGGAAGAGCCTTTCGGAGGCGCGCGAGGCGAAGTTCCTGGAAACGGGAAAGGCGCGGATCGCGCTGGTGTCGCTGGCGTCGACCTTTTCCGTTCATTCCATGGCCGGCAAATCCAGGGACGATATTCCGCCGCGTCCCGGTCTGAGCCCGCTCCGGCACAAGGTCACGAACCGGGTGACCCGGGCCCAGCTCGAAGCGCTCCGCGGCATCATGAAGAGCCTTTCGATGAACGCTCCCGAGACGGGCGACAGCCTCACCTTCCGCGGCGAGAAGTTCGTGGTTGCCGACCCCACGGGAGTCTTGACCGAGCCCAATCCCGAGGACATGGAGGAGATCGCGGCCATCGTCCGCAACGCCGAGAGCCTCTCGGACTACACCGTCGTCTCCATCCACGCTCACGAAGGCGACGGCGATCGGTCGGTGCCCGCGCGATTCGTGGTCGATTTCGCGAGGCGAATGATCGACGAGGGAGCCGACGTCTTCGTCGGCCACGGTCCTCACGTGCTCCGGGGGATCGAGATCTACAAGGGAAAACCGATCCTTTACAGCCTCGGCGATTTCATCTTCCAGAACGAGACCCTGCAGCGGCTGCCAAACGAGAACTACGCTCCCCTCGGACTCGGCGACGACAACGGTCTCTCGGATTTCAACGACGCCCGCTACGATCACGACCGGACGGGGTTTCCCGCGTCTCCGGAGATCTGGGAGTCGGTCGTGGCGGAGGCTGTCTTCCAAGCGGAGGAGCTTTCGGAGTTGAAGCTCCACCCCATCTCGCTCGGATTCGGAAAGCCCCGCTACGTCCGGGGACGCCCCCTGGCCGCGAACGAGCAGCTCTCGCGGAAGATCATCTCCGACCTCACGCGTCTTTCGAAGCCTTTCGGGACCGACGTCCAGTACGTCGACGGCGTCGGCGTCGTGAAGCTGAAGGCGCCGGCGACCAATTGAGGTGACGTCATGAAGCTTGCGCTCCTGTTCATTACCGCACTCGTCGCCAAGCCCACGTTCGCGGAAGCTCCCGACACCTATGCGGAGGTGGCCGACCTCGTCGAGGCGGCGCGCACTGAGTGGTACGCTCCCGGAATGTCGGTCGCGGTCGTCGTCGACGGCCGGATCGCCTGGGCGCGGGGCTTCGGTCTCGCCGACGTCGAGAACGAAGTCGAAGCGCGTCCCGATACCGTCTATCGCATCGCTTCGATCTCGAAACCCATCTCCGCGACCGCCATCCTGCAGCTCGTGGAGAAGGGGAAGCTCTCCCTCGACGATCCGGTGACCAAGCACGTCCCGAGCTTTCCCGACCGAGGTCTCGGGATCACGCTCCGGCACTTGTTGACGCATACCTCGGGAATCCGCCATTACAAGGAAGGAGAGATGAATCTCAAGGAGCACTTCGACTCCGTCGAGGCGGCCCTCGAGATCTTCAAGGACGACCCGCTCCTGTTCACGCCGGGCACGAAGTATTCGTATTCGAGCTACGCCTACAACCTCCTGGCCGCCGTCGTGGAGAGCGCCTCGGGACTCACCTTCGAGGCCTACTTGAAAGAGAAGGTCTGGGGCCCGGCAGGGATGACCGCGACGAAGCTCGAGCACCAGGGCGAGATCGTTCCCCACCGCTCCCGTCAATACGTGGTCGCGGGTGAGGGCGTCGCGAACGCACCCTTCGCCGACCTGAGCGTGAAGTGGGCGGGAGGCGGAACCATCTCGACCGTCGAGGACCTGGCGCGCTTCGCCATCGCCCTGGACCAGGGGGTTCTTCTGAAACCCGAAACGCTCGAGACGATGTATGAGCCGATGACCCTCACCGACGGCACACGCACGGACTATGGCCTCGGCTGGGACTCGCAGGTCGACGAGAAAGGCCGACGGTGGATCGCCCACGGCGGCGGCGCGACGGGCGGGAGCACCTACATCCTTCGTCTTCCCGAGAAGCGATTCGCGGTTACGATCGCCGCGAACGTCCAGGACGCAGGAGACCGCCGCGCCCTGGGGATGAAGATCGCCGAGTTAGTCTTCGCTCGCTAGATCCGTGGACGTACCAGTCGAGCGCGACGCGGGCGTCAGCGCTTCGCGGGAGCGCAAGTGGGGGCTCATCGGCGGCGTCACGGGAACGGTGGTCGGCGTCGGCTCCGCCGCCGTCGCGATCGGGCTCGACGGGGCGGCGTACTACGAGACCGACCTTTACCCACGCATCTTCCGGAGCCACGAGATCCTCGCCATGGACTTCTACTTGCTCGCGGTGCTCCTCGCGGGAGCGGGCTTTTCGGCCGCCGCTCTCGTCTTCGCCCGCAGGAGCCCCTTTCCGAGGAGCGAATGCTACGGTGCCGGGCTGACGGGGCTCATCCTGTCGTCTCTCGCCGGTCTCATCCTCTTCACACGCTTGATGGCTCTACTGGCCGCGTAACGTCCCCTTCTCGCTCATTTCGCCTTTCCTCGTGTCGTGGGGTGCGCCGCGACGAGGAGGCGCACCCGCCGCCCTTTCCTTCCGCGCCTCGCCCCGTGCTTTCGCGTGAGGCGGGCGATTTCGTCCGCCAGCTCCCGGGTGAACGCATCGAACTTCCCCGGTGTCTCGAACGATGCCTCGGTCTCGAGGGTCGCGGTGAGTAGCTTTTTTCCGGCCCGGTCAGCCTCCTCGCGGAGCGTCGCCACGTCCTTCACCAGCCGCGCTCCGGTCGTGATCAGGTAAGCGCTCGAGAACCGATCGGGAAGCGCCTCGACGTTTCCGATCCAGGCTCCCAGGAGCGAAGGGTCCACGACGAACGCATTGGCGCTCGTCCGTAGAATCCGCGCGTGAAAACCGCGCTTCTGGCGCTCTTCGACGAGCTCCAGAAGTCCCGCCTTCTCGAGGACCCGCAGGTGGTAATTCACCTTCTGCCGCGGAAGTCGAAGGCGCGCGGCGAGCCCCGCCGCGGAATCCGGCTCCGCCAGGTGCTCCAGAATCTCGCGGCGCACGGGGGAAAGGGCGCGCCCGACGCTCGCGGCGTCGTCCAGGACCCGCACTCGAGGTTGTTCGGCTCGCGGCATCGATCCGATCTTAGAATAGACAACCTTTTTTGTCTATTGCGACTTCGACACGTCCGCCGCGTAGGTCGCGGGTCGAGGATTTCTACCGGTGGTCGTCGCCCGGATGCGTGCATCCGGCAAGGCTCGGCCAGGCCATGCGCCCCGTGAAGCCCAGCTCCTTCATGCCGGGCTCGGTCGCGTAGTACGCGCGAGCCACGAGATCGCGTAGGCGGTCGAAGTGATCGCGCAGGTTCGCCGGGATAGGCGGGCCTTCGGGCTCAGGCTCCACGGGCTGTCCCTTCGTCCACGCCCGTGGTATTGGCTGTGCCGGCGCGAGGGTCGAGGCCGCGCGGAGAATCTCTTGCTGCTGGGACTCGTCGATCTCGAGCCATCCTCGGGCATGCCGGTCGCGAGCTTCCCGCTCGAAGGCGCCGAGCGCGCTCAAGAATTGCCTTTGGTCCTCGATCGGCTCGACAGCCATTACACGATCGAGGATCTCGGCGACGCCTGCGGCGCCGGAGCCGGGAACGATTTGTTCGGTGATGCGGGCGAGCATCGCGCGACGGTGGTCATCGAGAAGGCGCGGGTATTCCTGCTGCTGCCCGCCCGCGTCCTGCGGCGGGTGCACGGAAGCCGCGGCGCCCGGGGCCGCCACCGCTCCCGCGAGCCCGGTAGCGAGGCTCTGCAAAACATCGCGGCGCCCGATCCGGGCGGATGGCTCACTGGGTTTCTGGTTCATTGCCATCGCCGTCTACTCCCAGGAATGGCGAAACTCTACCATAGGTGATGGGTTGACCGGGTCGAGCTCCGTCTGTTAGCGTTCGCCCCGTTCGCATTCAAGGCGAGGTGCGCGTGGCGAAACAGGGCGACGGGCTGTTCGATGTCGTGGTCGTGGGCTCAGGCGCTTCCGGCGGGTGGGCGGCGAAACGCCTTGCCGAAGCGGGCGTCAAGGTCGCTCTCGTCGAAGCGGGACGCGCCCACGGGAAGAACGAAACCTACGAGCACAAGCGGCCGTTCGACCTCCCCTACGCGAACCTCTCGCGGGAGCTCATGCGCCGGACCCGCCCGCGGCAAACCGATTGCTACGCCTGTACCGAGTACAACGCTCATTGGTTCGTCAACGACCTCGACGAGCCGTACACGACGCCGGTCGACAAGCCCTTCAGCTGGCAGGGGCGGACGCGGCTCGTTGGCGGCCGCACCAACGTGTGGGGCCGCCAGAGCTATCGAATGAGCCAACAGGACCTCAAGGGCCGCTCCTTCGATGGAGCCGGCGAGGATTGGCCCCTCTCCTACGACGACCTCGCTCCCTACTACGACCTCGTCGAGCGGTACATCGGCGTGAGCGGCCAGGCCGAGGGGACCCCCGAGCTTCCCGATGGCCAGTTCCTTCCACCCATGGCGATGACTTGCGGGGAAAAGCGCCTGCGCGATGCGGCCAAAGCAACCTTTGGCCGGACGATCACCATCGGGCGCACGGCGATCCTGACCACCCCTCTCAACGGTCGAGCTGCATGTCACTACTGCGGGCCGTGCGAGCGCGGCTGTGCCACGCACTCTTACTTCAACGCCGCCTTCACCACCGTGGCCGACGCGCTCGCGACCGGCAACTGTTCGCTCGTGACCAACGCCATGGTCTACCAGGTGCTGATGGACTCCGATCACCGACGCGCCACCGGCGTTCGCTACGTCGATCGCGTGAGTCGCGAGACGAAGGAATTGCGCGGCCGGGTCGTCGTGCTCTGCGCTCAGGCCCTCGAGTCCGTGAGGATCCTCCTCAACTCGAAGACCCGGCAGCAGCCCGCGGGGCTCGCGAGCTCGAGCGGCGTGCTCGGGCGATACTTGATGGATCATCTGTGGGTCGCGGGCGGGGCGGGAGGTGAGTTCCCCGACCTCGAGGACAAGGCCACTCTCGACCGTCCCCGACGCCCCAACGGGCTCTACGGAATCCGCTTCCGGAACACCATGAAGGGTCCGCGGAGCAAACGTTTCCTCAGGGGATTCGGATACCAGGGCGGAGGCAGCACCGATTTCAACTTCGCCGCGCCCGGCTTTGGAGACGCCTGGAAGGCGTCGCTCCGCGATCCCGTCGTTTCGGTCCGGCTGACCGGATTCGGCGAGTGCCTCCCCTACCCCACGAACTTCCTTTCGATCGACCCGGAAACCGTTGACGTCTTCGGGATCCCCGTGCTGCGCATCCACATGAGCTGGGGAGAGAACGAATTGGCGATGATCCCGGACATGGCGGAATCAGCGGCGGAGATGCTAGACGCCGCCGGCGCCAAGAACATCCGCCCGTTCATGGTGCCCGAACGCGTGCCGGGCTTCGGGATTCACGAGATGGGCGGCGCCCGCATGGGAATCGATCCGAAGGCGTCGGTGCTCAATTCGTTCCAGCAGACGCACGATGTCTCGAACCTGTTCGTCATGGACGCCTCCGGATTTCCCTCGGGCGGCTGCCAGAACCCCACGCTCACCATCATGGCGCTCGCCCTGCGTTCGACCGACCACCTGATGGAAGAAATGAAGCGCGGCAATCTGTAAGCACTGCCTCTCGCTACTCGGACCGAAGGGCAATCGCGGGATGGAGAGACGCCGCCCTTCGCGCGGGAACGTAGCACGCGAGAAACGCCACCACGAACAGTCCCGCGCCGATCACGACAACCGTCGATGTGGCGAAGGGCGAGATGCCCGATAAGGCGGCGGCGATAGCCCGGCTCACCAGGAAGATCCCCGGAATCCCGATGGCGAATCCGATCGCGACCAGGACCAGACCCTCTCGCACGACGAGACTCAGTACGTCGACTTGTCGTGCGCCTAGAGCCATCCGGAGCCCGATCTCATGCGTGCGTCTCGAGACGGAAAAGGCGATGACCCCGTAGATTCCGATTGCCGCGAGAAAGAGCGCGAGCCCGCCGAAGCCGGAAAGAATGCGGTTCAAGAGCCGCATCCCGACGAAGAACTGGGCGATGAAGTCCTCCATCGACTTGAACTCCGCCGCGGAGAGCTTGGGGTCGATCCGAAGGATCGTCTCGCGCGCGGGGCCGGTGAGCGCCAGCGGATCCGATTCTGTGCGAACGGCGACACTCACGCTCCTCGCCGGCGATTGCGCTTGGGGTAAGTAGATGATGGGCTGCGACACGTCCGCATCGAAGCGGAAGATATCCTCCCGCACGTTGGCGACGACTCCCACGATCTCCCGGCTCGTCTCCTGGAGCCGAATCCTCTCCCCCATCGGACTCCCGCCCGAGAAATAGGCGCGGACCATTGCCTCGTTGACCAGGGCCACGGGCGGCGACTCGGGACGATCCGAGGGTTGAAACGGCCGGCCCTGGAAGAGGGACACACGAAACACATCGAGGTATCCCGGGTCGATGATGACGACGGTTGCGGTCGGTCGCTCTTCCTTCTCGGTGACGCCTTCAATCGCGAACGTCATCGTCGGCGGAAGCGGGCTCCGCGGCAGATGATCCACGGCGGTCGACGCGGCGACGCCCGGGAGCGCACCCAGTTCTCGCTGAAGCTCTTCGAGGAAGCGGCTTCTCTGGGCAGGCTCGCCGTAGCGTTCCGCGGGAAGATCCAGCTGGAACACGAGAACGTTGTCGGTATGGATGCCGGCGTCGAGGTTCTGGGCGGCGGCGAAGGTTCGGACGAGAACACCCGCCCCCGCGAGCATCACGAGCGCCAGCGTCACTTCGGCGACGACCAGGCTCTTCGTGAGGAGCCTCCGTCCCGTGCCGGTTCCCGCGCGGCCTCCTTCGTGAAGCGTCCCCATCAAGTTGGCTCGAGCGGTCGAGAGAGCGGGCGCGATTCCGAATACGAGCCCGGCGAGAATCGACACCGCGATCGAGAATGCGAAGACGCGCCCATCGAGCCTTGGTGTGAAGGCGGCGGACATCTGGTCGCCGAAGACGCCCGCCAGCAGGCGTATCCCCCAGTAGGACAGCGTCGTCCCGAGGGCGCCCGCGACGAAGGCGAGAACGAACGCTTCGAGAAGGAGCTGCCGCAGGATCCGCCCGCGGGAGGCGCCGATCGCGGTTCGGACCGCGAACTCCCTCTGCCGATCGACACCGCGAGCCAGGTACAGGTTCGCGATATTGGCGCAGGCAATGAGGAGTACGAAGAGCAGGGCGCCCTGGAGAAGGGACATGAGCTCCTTGTTTCCACCGGAGGAGAGCTGTTCACGCATCGTTCGAAGGAGCACGGTGAGCTCGCGGTTCGCATCGGGGTAGTCCCGAGCAAGACGCGCGGCGACGACGCCCAGCTCCTCCCGCGCCTTCCCGAGCGAGACGTCTTCTCTCAGACGACCGATGATGCTGATGTTTTTGAGGTCTCGAGGCGTCTCTCCCCTCCGCAAGACGAGGGGTTTCCAGAGATCGATTCGGGGGTCCAGGAACTCGAATCCCTTTTCCATTACCCCTCGGACCAGATGAGGCTCGCCGTCGATATCGATCGTCCGTCCGACCAGCGTCCGGTCGGAGGCGAAACGGGTTTGCCAGAAGTCGTAGCTCAGGACCACCACCCGCTCGCTTCCTGCCTGATAGTCCGACGGCTGCAGGGTCTGCCCGATACCCGCCGGTTCCCCGAAGATCTCGAAAAAACCGGAGCTCGCCGAGATCCCGATGATGGGCTCCGGCAGATCCCCCTCCGTCAAGCTCAGGGCAGCGGGCGAAAGCGCGCTCAGGTGCTCGAACGCGTCGGTACCCTCGCGAAAATCCAGGAAGTTGTCGGCGGAGGTGAGGTTGAAGCCGATGATCGGATTCGAGGGATTCGCTTCCCAAAGCATCACCAGACGGTCGGGATCCCGGAAAGGAAGTGGCCGGAGAAGAATGGCGTCGACCATGCTGAAGACGGTGGTATTGCCGGCGATGGCGATCCCAATCGAAAGGACGGCGAGGATACTCACAATGGGGGTCTTCGAAAGCGTCCGGAGACCGAGACGAACGTCCTGAAACAGGTCACGCATGGCATTCCCCTCCAAGGCATTCTTGCAGCACGAAAGATAGTACGTAAAAGCACCCCTCGGAGGTTCGACGACAGTCCATTCCGTGTTAGATTCGGGCGGCGGCCCCGGACTGAAGAGAACGGCTCGTGCTGGGCGAAAGCTCGCTAAACCCGACATCAAGGTGAAGCTGGCGTCCGGGATGTCCTCGCCGGACCGGTTGGTGGATCTGGCGGACGTCATCGCTCTCGTCCGCGCGAACGGGCTCTCCCGAGAGTTTGCTGGCAGTCTCGATCCGTCGGTGCAAGAGAAGTTCCGTGAGCTCTGGCTCGCCGCGCAGACGAAGAGCGAGTACTGAGCGCTGCCGTTGGTAGCCGCGCTCCTTGCACTCTTGCCTTCGATGAGCCTCAGGAACTAGAATTCGCCGCCCCATATCCCATCAATCTGATTCTGGAGGCCAATGGAAGACGTCAGCATCGCCCACTATCGAGTCACGGGTACTCTCGGCAAAGGAGGCATGGGGGAGGTCTACCGTGCCACCGACACCAAGCTGAATCGCGAAGTCGCGCTGAAGGTGCTCCCCGACGCCTTTGCGAGAGACCCGGAGCGGATGGCGCGATTCAGCCGGGAAGCCCAGGTTCTTGCGTCTCTCAATCACCCGAACATCGCATCCATACACGGGCTCGAGGAGTCCGAGGGCAAACGGGCCCTGGTGATGGAGTTGGTGGAGGGGGAAACGCTCGCCGAGAGGCTGAAGCGAGGTCCGATACTACTTGCGGAGGCGCTCGCGATCGCGCGGCAGGTCGCGGAAGGACTCGAAGAAGCGCACGAGCGCGGGATCGTTCACCGGGATCTGAAGCCCGCAAACGTGAAGGTCACACCCAAGGGGGTCGTCAAAGTATTGGACTTCGGCCTCGCGAAAGCGCTGGAGGGCGAGTCGGGCTCGAGCTCATCCCCGGATTTGAGCCACTCCCCCACGTTGAGCGCCGTGGCGACCCACGCGGGCGTCATTCTCGGGACCGCAGGCTACATGAGCCCCGAGCAAGCCCGCGGCCAGAAGGTGGACCGGCGAAGCGACATCTGGGCGTTCGGCGTCCTCCTCTTCGAGATGCTGACCGGGAGCCAGCTCTACACCGGCGAGACGGTATCCGACCTTCTCGCCAAAGTTCTGGAGCGTGAGCCCGACTGGAAGCTCCTGCCGGCGACGACTCCCGCGAGCCTTCGAAGGCTCCTCCGGAGAGCTCTCGAGAAGAACGTCCGCAATCGGCTCCAGGCGATTGGCGATGCGCGGCTCGTCATCGACGAGTGTCTGCAAGGTCCAACGGAAGAAGAGCAGGCGGCGGCCGCGGCGGTTGCCGTCCAGGCCGCGCCGCTCTGGAAACGAGCGCTTCCCTGGGGGCTTTTCGCGGGTACCGCGGCCGCTCTCGCCGTCGCTCTCTACGCGGGCTCGGGGACGGCTCCGAACGATTTCCCCGTGCGATTGAATGTCGAGGTGGCCGAGAAACCGCTCTACACGAGCCTGGGGTCGAGCGAAGTGCTCTCCCCGGACGGAAGACAGATCTTGACCATTTCGGGAGACGAGAACCAGCGCGAGCTCCGTTTGCGATCTCTCGACCAGCTGGAGAGCACGAGCCTCGTCGCCGGCTCGGGAACCGGATCTCCTTACAACCCTTTCATGTCACCCGACGGCAAGTGGATCGGATACGTGACGAGCAACGAGCTCAAGAAAGTCGCCGTGAGTGGAGGAACGGCGCTGACGCTCACGAAGGTGTCGAGAAGCCGGGGAGCAAGCTGGGGAGCCAACGACACCATCGTCATCGCCCCCAACCCCACGAGCGGCCTCGTTCGTCTTCCCGCGGCAGGGGGCGAGCCCCAGCCTCTCACGACACTCGATGAAGCGAAGGGAGAAGCCACCCATCGCTGGCCTCAAGTTCTTCCGGGGGGCGAGGCGGTGCTCTTCACCTCCCACACCCAGGCGGCGGGCGGCTTCGACAACGCCGACATCGAGCTCGTGGTCGTGGCAACGGGCGAGCGCAAAGTTCTCCACCGCGGCGGCACCTACGGTCGTTACGTTCCCTCCGGGCATTTGGTCTACGTGAATCAAGCGACTCTGTTCGCAGTACCGTTCGACCTCGGCGCGCTCGAGGTAACCGGCTCTCCCGCCCCGGTGGTTCAGGACGTCTCCTGGGACGTCACCGACGGCGGAGCGCAGTTCAGTTTTTCCGACACCGGGACGCTCGCCTACGTGAAAGGCGGCAACACCCTTCCCGAGTACCCCGTCGTTTGGGTGGACCGCGAGGGACGAATCGCCCCGCTTTGGGGACAGCCCGGCTCTTACGCCAATCCCCGACTCTCGCCGGACGGGAAGAAGCTCGCGATGACGGTTCTGAGCCAGGGCAACTGGGACATCTGGGTGTACGACCTCGAAAGGAACGTCGCGACGCGCTTGACCTTCGAGGAGTCCGCCGAGACCGAGCAGCTGTGGTCCCCGGATGGGGCGTACATCGTGTTCAGCTCCGACCGTGAGGGGGCGGACAACTTGTACCGAAAGAGAGCGGACGGCTCGGGAGATATCGAGCGACTTGCCGAGAGCCGGACTCCGCAGTGGGCGAACTCCTGGTCGTCCGACGGAAAATTTCTCGCTTTCGTCTCGAACGAAGAGCTCTTCGATCTCTGGGTGCTGCCCCTCGACTCCGAACGAAAGCCCGAGGTGTTCCTGAAGACTTCATTCTCGGAGACAGCGCCCGCGTTCTCGCCCGACGGGCGCTTCCTCGCCTATGCCTCCAACGAATCGGGGCGTTTCGAGATTTACGTGCGTCCGTTCCCGATCGCCGGTGGCAAGTGGCAGGTGTCGGAGGGTGGAGGTGGCTACCCTCGCTGGTCGCGCGACGGCCGCGAGCTCTTCTACCGCAACGAAGAGGGGCTCATGCTCGCCCCGGTGGAAACCGCCGATGGGACTCTCCGCGCCGGGACCCCTCGGCGCGTTCTCGAGGGCGCGTTTCGAGGAGGCATCGCGGGGCTTCCGCTCGCGGGAAATATCTTCAGCGACTACGACGCGGCTCCGGACGGGCGGCGCTTCGTCATGTTTCCGGCCGCGGAGAGCGAGCGGCGCGGAGAGGGCGCGCACGCGATCCTGGTCCTGCACTGGTTCGACGAGCTGAAGCACATCTTCAGCACAAGCGGAAACTGATTAATCTCCCAGACGCCGGAGAAGGTTTCTCAGGCGCAATAGGATTTCACTCGAGGCTGGGCCGTCATTCGAGTTCAGGCTCTCGCGATACCACGAGCCAATGAGACATAGCTCGTGGAAGTGGACCTGAACAGGCTCGAGGGAAAAGCCACCGAAGCGAGTGTATGCGTCGAGCAAGCGCTTCAAACCACCGTCAATCTGGAAGACGTTTCTTTGCTCGGGGACGATGGCGAGGTCATAGGCCGGATCGGGGCGATCAATTCCCAGGGTTGGACTCGACCCTGCCGTCCCGCGCGCAGGTCGAGCTCGACACCATCGAGGAAGCTTCGGACCACGACCCGGTGTCCGAACTCGGGCCAGGTTCCCAGCACTTTGGGAATTCGGAGCTGTAGAGCCGCCGCCGCGACGCAACGGGTTCGCACTTCGCTTGAGGTCAAGGCAAGCGAAACCAGGCCCTTTGAAATCGAGTCGAAAACTAGGGTATCTTCCCGTCGCTCGCTTCGGGCGAGAGGAGCCTCCGCATGCCGGCTGCGCAAGAAATGTGGAAGCAGTTCAAGCTTGTCGAGCCCCTCGGCAAAGGGGGCATGGGCAGCGTCTTTCTCGCCGAGGATACCGCCCTCGGCCGCAAGGTTGCGCTGAAGTTCCTCCCGGCGGCTCTCGAAGAGGACGAGACCGCGCGCGAGCGCTTCCTCAGGGAAGCCAAGGCAGCGGCGGCGCTCGACCACCCTTACATCTGCAAGATCTACGAGATTGGCGAGGTCGAGGGCAAAGCCTACATCGCGATGGAGTATATCGAGGGCACGACGCTCTTCGAGAAGGTCGCTTCCGGTCCTCTTCCCCTCGCTCAGGTCCTGGACCTGGGAGCCGAGATCGCCGAAGCCCTGGAGGCGGCGCACAAGAAACAGATCGTTCACCGGGACATCAAGGCCGCGAACATCATGGTGACGCCGGAGGGTCACGTCAAGATCCTCGATTTCGGGCTCGCGCGGATGCTGGCGATGGAAGCGCTCTCGTCGAGCAAAGTCGATACCTACTCCGGTCGCCTCACTTCTCACGACTCGACGCCGGGCACCGTCATCTATATGTCACCCGAGCAGGTGCGGGGAGAGCCCATCGATGGGCGCACCGACATTTTCTCCCTGGGTGTCGTTCTCTACGAGATGGCGACGGCGAATCTTCCGTTTCAGGGCGCGACTTCGGGCCTCATCTATGACGCCATATTGAACCTCGGTCCCCGACCTCCGAGCTATCACAACCCCCGGGTACCTCCCGAGCTCGAGCGCATCATTCTCAAGACTCTCGAGAAGGATCGAGAACACCGCTATCAGAATGCCAAGGACCTGATGGTGGACTTGAAGCGGCTCAAGCGGGACACCGACTCCGACACCGTCACCGGACGACCGGATAGGCCCGCGACGACACCCAGGGAGCGGACCGGAATGCGATGGGGCGCTCTCCTCGCGACCGCCGGGCTCCTCGCCGCCCTCGGAATCGTTCTCTTTCGATCCTGGTCCGACGGATCGTCGGGTGCGGCCATCGACTCTCTCGCCGTCCTGCCCTTCGAGAACACCAGGAGCGACCCCGAGATCGACTACCTCAGCGAGGGCATCGCCGAGACTCTCATCAACCGGCTTTCGCCCGTTCCCGAGCTCCGGGTGATGGCGAGAAGCACCGCGTTTCGGTATCGCGGGCTCGACCCCCTCGAGGCCGGTCGGGCGCTGAAAGTGGGAGCGGTGGTGACGGGACGCGTAGTCCAGCAGGGTGACAACCTGAACGTACAAGCGGAGCTCGTCGACGTTGGGAGCGGGACGCAGATCTGGGGCGAACAGTACAACCGGAAGGTCGCCGACATCGTGGCGGTGCAGAACGAGATCGCCCAGAACATCTCGCAGGCGCTGCGACTCACTCTTACCGGTGATGAAGTCACCTCCGACAGCGCGGCCTATCAGGCGTACTGGAAGGGCCGCTTCCATTGGAACCGTCGGACCAACGCGGACCTCAAAAAGGCGATAGTCTTCTTCGAAGAGTCGATCGCGCGCGATCCCGCTCTCGCTATCGCTCACGTGGGGCTCGCCGACAGCTACGTCCTTCTCGGGGCCCAGTTCTACGGAGCTGAAGCGGACTTCCCCCCGGCAGTCGCCATGGCGAAGGCGCGAACCGCGGCGCAGGAAGCGCTCACTCTCGACCCGGGCCTCGCCGAGGCCTATACGACCCTCGCCTACATCTCGTTTCTTCACGATTGGAATTGGGAGGCCGCGGAGAAGGGTTTTCTCGAGGCCATCGAGCGAAAGCCCCGCTACCCGGTGGCCCATCAGTGGTTCTCGGAGCTCTTGATGCTCCTGGGACGCCACGACGAAGCGGTCGCACAAGCCCGGCAGGCGCTCGAGCTCGAGACGACCTCTCCCATCCTTTCGCGGGAGCTCGGTATGAAGTTCTATCAGGCGAGGCGTTACCCGGAGGCGATCGGAGAGCTCCGGAAGACCCTCGAGCTCGACCCGGACTTTTCCGGCGCCCGAATCCTGTTGACCGAGGCCCTCTGGGATGGCGGCAGGATCGAAGAGGCGCTCGCCGAGGCCGAGCGCATCGACGAAAGCCGGAGAACGCTTCTCCAGCTCGTGGCCCAGGGGAAGACGAGCGAGGCGAAAGCGTGGGTCGAATCGTTCCCTCGGGAAGAATTCACGCTGATGACGTTGAGCACGCTCTATGCCCGTGCCGGAGACAAAGAGAAGGCGCTCGCGCTTCTCGAAGAGGGCTTGGAGAAGCGCCTCCCGCAGCTATTGACCACCGTGGGGCGGCCGGTCTTCGACCCCTGGCGCTCCGAGCCGCGTTTCGTTGAGCTCCGGCGCAGGATGGGGCTCGAGATTTAGTTCGTCGGGACCTTCCTTCAGCTCCTCGAACCAGTTGAGGACGACGTTGAGCTTGGCCGGCTCGGTTTTCACCATCACGAAATGCCCGTCGGGAGTGACGTTCCTGATCCTGGTCTTCAAAGTATGAGACCTGCTATGATCCGCGGCACTTCAGGAGGTCGAACCGTGGATCGACGCAGATTTCTCGAGACGGCGGGGCTCGCGGCGCTCGGGGCCGGACTCAGCCAGTGCAGCTCCCGTTCCGTTCCATCGAATCCGATCCGACCCTCCGTTCCCCTGACCCCCGCCGACGTTTCATGGGATCGAATCATCCGGACCACGGTGGGCCTCAGGCCTCATCGGGACGCGGGATTCGTGCTGCGCTCGGAGAAGCTCGATCACAAGACCGTCATCCACAACTACGGGCATGGCGGCGCGGGCATTTCCCTCGGATGGGGAACGGGCCAGATCGCCTCCGAGATGGCTCTCTCTCATCTCGACCGCCGCGCCGCGGTCATCGGATGCGGGGCGGTGGGCCTCACCTGCGCCCGCGAGCTCCAGCGGCGCGGCTTCGAGGTCACGATTTACGCCATGGCCGTGCCGCCCGATACCACGTCGAACATGGCCTTCGCCGGCTTCACGCCGACGGCGTGGCTGGTCGACCTGAAGAGGCTCACCCCGGAGTGGGAAGAGCAGTTCCGCCGCGCCGTGACCATCGCGTACCGGAAGCTCCAGCTTCTCGTGGGACGCCGCTATGGGGTCACCTGGGTCTCGACCTACACCCCGACGAACGATACCCGGGCGGCGTCGGGCTCGATCGAGCTCCTCCCCGCTGAAGTGCAGACGGGTCAGGTGCTGCTGCAGCCGGGCGAGCACCCTTTCCCCACGACCTACGCGGTGCAAGGCCTCATGATGCGCATCGAGCCCTCGATCTATCTCGACGCTCTCCTCGAGGACTTCCAACGCTCCGGAGGCCGTATCGTCATCCGGAAGCTCGACACCAGGAACGACCTCATGTGGCTTCCGGAATCTCTCGTCGTCAACTGCAGCGGTATTGGATCCAAAGCGCTTTTCGGAGATGAGGAGCTGGTTCCGCTCAAAGGACAGTTGACCGTCGTAGTGCCCCAGACCGAAGTCAACTATTCGACCAACGGAGGCATTTCGACTCCGAGCGCCGTCCCGGGAAACGGA
>Ga0214473_10005365_pt1 | contig 15356 bp, 8 predicted proteins | sample RVTome_7_FD_203509 | JGI IMG/M metagenome (GOLD analysis project Ga0214473, IMG submission 203509) | Soil microbial communities from uranium-contaminated site in the Upper Colorado River Basin, Wyoming, United States - RVT98D197 | ecosystem: Environmental > Terrestrial > Soil > Contaminated >... | reverse complement strand
CGTCGCCGCGCCCACGAGCGGCCATGCCGGAACCTCGACCGACCGCACAACCCCACCGCCCACGGGAGTTTGTGATGACCCAGCCCAACGACCAGCCCCCGGCCGCACCCGAGCGCCCCGCGCCGCGGGGCGCGCCGGCCGGAAGCGATCGCGCGGCCGTGATGCTCCACCACCAGCAGCTCATGGCGCGCTTCATCGAGACGCAGCGGATCGTGATGCTGGCTTTCCTGCAGGGCGCGGCGTCCGCCGGCGCGACGGCCGAGCATCCCGAGGCGATCGTCTCGCCGCCGCTGATCGAGCCGATCCCCGCGGAGCGTCCGATCGCGCCCCCGATGGCTGCGAGGCCCCGACCCGTCGCGCCGCTGCCTGCGCCGGCCGCGCCGGCCGTTCAGGTAACGGCTTCCGGGCCCGCCCCGGGCGGCAACGGCGCGCGCCGCGCCATCACCATCGAGGACGTGACCGCGAAGCTTCTTGCCATCGTGAGCGAGCGCACGGGCTACCCGCCTGACATGCTCGACCTCGATCTCGACCTCGAAGCCGATCTCGGGATCGACTCGATCAAGCGGGTGGAGATCCTCGGCACCTTCCAGGCCTGGGACGCCGTCGACGGCTGGAAAGCGGACGAGGACTTCATGGAGAAGATGCGGGCGCTGAAGACGCTCCGCGCCATTGCGGCGCTCATCGCCGAGATCCTCTCCGGAGGCCCGCCCGAGGCCCCGTCGCCGTCGGGTCCCGCGGCCGGCGCGCCCTCGTCGGGCGGCGGCAACGGCGCCGCCGGGCGCGGCAACGGCCACGATCGATCCGGTGCGGAGGTCGTGGGGGTCGCCGGCCACGGGGAGATCGCGACCGCCGCGCGGGCCGAGGCAGAGCCGGCAGAGACGCGCGAGGAGCAAGGACGGATCGACTCGGCGCCGGCGTTCTCGATTCGCGAGGTGGAGGTCCCGGGCGAAGCCCGGGCCAACGTGCCGATCGGCCCGGGGGAGGAGGCCGAGCCCGCCGCCCTCTCCCTCCCCGAAGGGACCGTCCTCATCACGGATGACGAGGGTGGGATCGCCGAGCAGGTGAGCCGCGCGCTCACGGCCCTCGGCGCTCGCGCCGTCGTCATCCGTCTCCAGGATGCCATCGAGGACACGCTCGCCCGCGTGCGCGGGACGCAGGGCCCCATCGGCGCCGTGATCCACCTCGCGCCCATGGCCGCCGCCCCCGCCTTCACGGAGACCCCGGGCAACGTCCGGACCGACCTCGACAAGGACCTCGACGCGTGGCGTGGAAGGGTCGGGGTCGAGGTGAAGTCACTGGCCGCGCTCCTGCGCATGGCCGCGCCCGATCTGAAGGACGCGGCCGCGCGGGGCAACGCGTTCGTGCTCGCCGCCACGGCCGATGCGGCGGCCAATCCCCACCGCGGTGCGATCGCGGGGCTCCTCAAGTGCCTCGCCTGGGAGTGGCCCGCCGTGCGGTGCCGTGCCGTCGATCTCGATCCGGCCGACGCGGCCACCCAGGTCCAGCGCATCCTCTCGGAGCTGGCCGCGCCGCCCGGATCGCCGGAGGTCCCGCCGGAGGTCCCGAGCGAAGCGAGGGCCGACTCTGACAATGCAGCGAGGGCCGACTCGAGCGGCGACGTGGCGTCCGCATGGCGCGGCGGCCGCCGCGTCGTCTTCCGGCCCGTCGCGGCACCCGTGGCGCAGATGAACGGCCTGATCGATTCCTCAGCCGTCGTCCTCGTGACCGGCGGCGCCCGGGGGATCACCGCGGCGATCGCCCGCACGCTGGCCGAGCGGGCGAAGCCCACCCTCGTGCTGCTCGGACGCTCGCCCCTTCCACCGGAGAACGAGCCGCCGGATCTGGCGTCCGCCGAGGGCGTCGCCGCCCTTCGCGCCACGCTGCTTCAGCGCGCGAAGAGCACGGGCGCGCGCGCGACCCCCCGGGCCATCGAGACGGAGGTCCGCCGGATCCTCGACGCCCGGGAAATCCGCGAGAACCTCCGTGCCATGCGCGAAACAGGCGCGCGGGTCGTCTACCGTCAGGCGGACGCGCGCGACACTTCGGCGCTGGGTGCGGTGATCGAGGAGACCTACGCGGCCTACGGCCGGATCGACGGGGTGATCCACGGAGCGGGCGTGATCGAGGACAAGCTCCTCGAGGAGAAAAGCCCCGAGTCCTTCGACCGCGTCTTTGACACGAAGGCCGATTCGGCCTTCCTGCTCGCGCGCATGCTGCGCCCCGAGGGGCTGCGCTTCCTGGTCTTCATGAGCAGCGTGACCGGCGCGTTCGGCAACCGCGGGCAGGCCGACTACGGCGCTGCGAACGAGGTGCTGAACCATCTCGCGGCGTTCCTGGATCGGCGATGGAAGGGGCGCGTCGTGGCGCTGAACTGGGGCCCCTGGGGTGCTGTGGGCATGGCTTCCGACGAGGTGAAGCGGCAATTCGCGGAGCGGGGCGTCCAGGTGATCCCCGTGGAGGCGGGCTGCGAGGCGCTGCTGCGCGAGATCGGCGCCCCGAAGGCCCGCGGGCCGGTGATGGTGATCGGCGACGGGCCCTGGCGGGATCTCTCCGGCCTCCCGGGGGCACCGCCGCAGACGACCGTCGTCCCGCTCCTTCACCGCGAGCGGCTCGTCCCGGGCCGGGGAGGCGTGATGGAGTGCCTGCGCGTGCTCGATCCGGCGTTCGACCGTTACCTGCATCACCACAAGCTCGATGGGAATCCGGTCCTCCCGGCCGCGGCGGGGCTCGCGCTCATGGCGGAGGCGGCGCAGAAGGCCTGGCCCGATCTCGTCGTCATCGGCGCCCGAGACGTGCGGGTGCTCCGCGGGATCTCGCTCGCGGACCCCACGTTCCCGATCCGAATCGCCGTCCGCGCCCAGACCCACGCGCCCTCGGAGTCCATCGACGAGATCGAGGCCGTTGTCGAGATCACCGGACCGGACCGCCCCGACCGCGCGTACTACCGCGCGACGATCCTCCTCGGCACCCGCCTCCCGGAGGGACCGGCCGCGCGCCACCCGTTCCTCGCGACGCTGCCGCCCTATCCGATGCCGATCGGCGATGCGTACCGGAAGTGGCTCTTCCACGGCCCCATATTCCATTGCGTGCGCCGCGTGCTCGGCGTCTCCGAGGAGGGGATCCTCTCGGAGATCGTGCCTTCGCGCCCCGCCTCCTGCCTCGAGGGAACCGGCGGCGAGGCCCGCTGGACGATCGATCCGGTGCTGGCGGACGGGTGCCTTCAGCTCGCCCTGCTGTGGGTCCGCGCGATCCACGACGTGACCGGCCTGCCCTCCCGCATGGGGTCCGTGCGCCGCTACGTCTTCGATCCCGGGACGCCGCTCACCGTGTCGCTCCGGGTTCTGGAGGGATCCGGCGAGGCGAGCGTGCGGTCGGACATCCTGTGCCTCACGCCTGAGGGAAAGACGGCCTTCGCTATCGACGGGTTCGAGTTCACCTGCACGGCGGCGCTCAACCGCCTCGTCGGCTGGGACGAGTCGCTGCTGCCGGCGTCGGAGAGGGGACGCCCGTGACCGCGAAGCCCGTCGCGATCGTCGGCATGGCGTGCCTCTTCCCCAAAGCGCCCGACGTGGCGGCCTACTGGGAGAACATCGTCCGCAAGGTGGACGCAGTGGGCGACCCGCCCCCGAGCCGCGCGATGGAGCCCTTCCTCGAGACGCGGGAGCAGACGGGCCTGTACTGCGTGCGCGGCGGGTACATCGGCGATCTTGCGAAGTTCCATCCGCTCGAGTTCGGCATCATGCCGAGCAGCGTGGACGGCGCCGAGCCGGACCAGTTCCTCGCTCTCGAGGTGGCGCACCAGACGCTCCTGGACGCCGGCGTCCCGGATCTCCCGCTCAACCGGGAGCGGACCGAGGTGATTCTCGGGCGCGGCACCTTCACCAACCGGGGCGTGCTGATCCAGTTCCAGCACAAGATCGCGATCGACCAGTTCCTGAGGCTCCTGCGCGAGCTGCACCCCGAGCACACCGAGGAGGAGCTGCGGGCTATCCGCGAGCGCCTCACGCAGTGCGTGCCGCCCATCACGCCGGAGACCGCCGCCGGCATGGCGCCGAGCCTCGTGTCCGGGCGCATCGCCAACCGCTTCGATCTCCGCGGCGTGAACCACACGATCGACGGCGCCTGCGCGTCCTCCCTCATCGCGATGGAGAAGGCACTCCAGGATCTGCGCGATCACCGCTGCGACGCCGCGCTCGTGGGCGGCGTCCAGGTGTCCACGCCCGCTCCGATCCACAACATGTTCGCCGACATGGGCGCCCTGTCGCGCAAGCCGCACCTGCGCCCCTTCGACCGAGATGCCGACGGCACGATGCTGGGGGAAGGGGCGGGGATGCTGCTCCTCAAACGCCTGGAGGACGCCGAGCGGGACGGCAACCGGGTGTACGCCCTGCTCTGCTCCGTGGGAACCTCGAGTGACGGACGCGCGCGGGCGATCCTCACGCCGCGCGTGGAGGGCGAGGAGCTGGCGCTCCGGCGCGCCTACGAGGGGACCGGAATCGATCCGGCGACCGTGGGGCTCATTGAGGCACACGGCACGGCGATGCCGGTGGGGGACGAGACGGAGATCCAGGCCCTGCGCCGCGTCTTCGGCGAGCGGCGGGGCGCGCCGCGCATCGCGCTGGGAACCGTGAAATCGATGATCAGCCACCTCCTCCCGGCCTCGGGCGCCGCAGGGACGATCAAGGCGGCGCTGGCGCTCTACCACAAGGTGCTTCCGCCCACGATCCACTTGGAGAGCCCCAACCCGAAGCTCGAGATCGAGAAGACCCCCTTCTACTTCAACACGGAAACGCGCCCCTGGATCCACGGCGGCGAGACGCCGCGGCGCGCCGGGGTGAACGCCTTCGGATTTGGCGGGATCAACGCCCACGCGATCCTCGAGGAGCACGCCGCGGCCGACGAGAACGCCACGGCGAGCCTCGACCGAACCTGGGACTCGGAGCTGGTGATCCTGGCGGGCGCCACGCGGGAAGCGCTGATGGCCCGCGGGAGACTGCTGCAGCGCTATCTGGAGCGCGCGCCGGAGACGCCGCTGCGGGACGTCGCGGCCACGGTGAACGCGGACCTCGACGGCCGGCTCCGCCTCGCGATCGTCGCCGCGGACACCACCGACCTCGCCCGCAAGCTCAACCACGCCCTCGGCCGGCTCACCGATCCGTCCTGCGCGCGGATCAAGGACCGGGGGGGGATCCACTTCATCGACGAGCCGCTCTACGAGAGCGGCAAGCTCGCGTTCCTCTTCCCGGGCGAGGGATCGCAGTACCCGAACATGCTCGCCGATCTGTGCATGCACTTCCCGTCGGTACGCTCGCGCTTCGATCTCATGGAGCGCGCGTTTTCCGATCACCCCCGCGGGTACACGCCGTCGCAGTACATCTTCCCGCCGCCGATGCCGGGAGAGGACCGGACGCTGGAGGAACAGGAGCGGATCCTGTGGCAGATGGACGGCGCGGTAGAATCGGTTTTCGTGGCGAGCCACGCCATGGCCACGCTGCTGGACGATCTGGGCCTGCGCCCGCAGGTCATCGCCGGCCACAGCGCGGGCGAGTATCCGGCGCTGCTGGCGGCGGGCGCGACGCGGGTCGACGACGATGCGTCCCTGATCCGGATGATCCGGAACGTGAACAAAGTGTACCTGGCCCTCTCGCAGACGAAGGACGTGCCGCAGGTCGTGCTGATCGCCGTGGGCGGCGCCGAGCCGGCCTTGATCGAATCACTGGTCCAGGGGTCGGACGGAAAGATCCTCGTCGCGATGGACAACTGCCGTTACCAGGTCGTGCTGTCGGTCGACCCGCCGCTGGCGGAACGGACGATCGCAACGCTCCGGTCCAGGGGCGCGATCTGCACCACGCTCCCCTTCGATCGCCCCTACCACACGGCGCTCTTCGAGCCCGCGTACCAGTTCCTCGTCGACTCGTTCCCGCCCATCGACCTGCCGCGCTCCGAGGCGACGCTGTGGTCCTGCGCCACGGCGGCCCCCTACCCGAGGGAAGCCTCCGAGGCCCGGCGCGTGGCGCTGGAGCAGTGGATCCGCCAGGTCCGCTTCCGCGAGACGATCGAGGCGATGTACGAGGACGGCGTGCGGATCTTCGTGGAGGTCGGGCCGCGGGGGAACCTGACGTCCTTCGTGAACGACATCCTCCGCAAGCGCCCCTTCCTTGCCGTGGCGTCGAATCTTCCCGGCCGCTCCGGGATCACACAGCTTCACCACATGCTGGCGATGGCGGCGGCCCAGGGCGTGCCCATGCGGCTCGATGCGCTCTACCGCCGCCGAACACCGCAACGGCTGGACCTCGAGCACGGCCCGGCTCCGGAGCCCCGCAAGGCCCCGGCGATGGACGTCTCTCTCGCGCTGCCGCTGCTCCACCTCGGGGGTCGCGAAGGTCTCCCGGCCGGATTGCGCCCGCCCGCGGCGGCGGCCATAGGGCCCGCGGTGGGTCATGGCGCCGCGGTTCCCTTCGGAGCGGAGGCTCCCGTCGTGCTGGAGAAGCCCCCGGCGCCCGCGGCGGAGCAAGAGGCCCCCTCCATCACGGCCGGCACCGCCGTTGCCGTGGGCGGCCTCGATCGGGTGGAAACGGCTCCCGCGATGCAGGCGTACTTCAACACCATGGAGCGATTCCTCGCGGTCCAGCGGGAGGTGATGCACGCCTTCCTGGACGAGGGCGTCCCGGAAATGCCCGCGGCAGGCGCGCAGGCCGAATCCCTTGCGGGTGGCGTGGCGCAGGCCGCGCGGATCCCGGCGGACCTCGAGGCGCCCGACGCGCACTCCCACGACATGCCCCTCGTGGGCGAGATCGTCGCGTTCACGCCCGGCCGGCGGCTCCTCTCGCGGCGCACGCTCGATCCGGAGGAGGACCGGTTCCTTCTCGATCACACGCTCGGTGGGAGGGTTTCCCTGATCGATCCGTCCCTCACCGCGCTCCCCGTCATGCCTTTCACGATGACACTCGAAATGGCCGCGGAGGCGGCGGCGCTGCTCCATCCCGGGCACGTCCTCGTCGGGATGCGCGACGCTCGGGCCCACCGCTGGATCAGCTTCGAGAACGGCCCCGTCCCCGTGGAGATCGAGGCACGGCGGGAGGGAAACGCGGAGATCCGCGTCGCGATCCGCGAGGCGGGGGTCGAGGGTCCGGCCGCCCTGCTCTTCGAGGCGATCGCGCTCTTCGCCGATCACTTCGCGCACCCTCCCGCGGCGGGCGAGTTCCCGCTGGCGGGCGAGCGGGCCTCGGCCTGGACCCCCGAGCGGCTCTACCGCGACGGCATGTTCCACGGGCCCGCCTTCCAGGGAGTCGACTCGATCGATCGCGTAGGGGACGACGGCGTGGAGGCAAGCCTGCTCGCGCTCCCGGCCGAGGGCCTCTTCCGAGCGAACCCGGCGCCGCGCCTCCTCATCGATCCGGCGCTGCTGGACGCGGCCGGCCAACTCGTCGCCTTCTGGAACGCCGACGCGGACGTGCGCGGGATCAACTCGACCCCCTTCACGCTGGCCGCCCTGACGCTCCACGGCCCGCCCCTCCCGCCCGGGACGCGCGCCAGGGGACGCGCGCTTATCGCGCGTCTGGCCCCCGATCATCTTCGCGCCGACCTCGCGATCCTGGGACCCGACGGCCGCGTCCACGCGACAGCCCGGGGCTGGGAGGACCGCACGTTCGATCTCCCGGCGCCGATCTGCGCGCTCACCTCCGCGTCGCGGGGGATCACGCTGAGCGAGCCCTGGCCCGGTCCCGTGGCCCATCTCTTCGAGCCCGAGGCCTGGCGTTGTCGGCGGGTGATCGACTGGCCGGAGGGGATCTTCGAGGGGTTCGGGCAGATCTGGCAGAAGCAACTCGCCTCGCTCGTCCTCGGCCGCGCCGAGCACGAGGCCTTCCGCGCGCTGCGACGGCCGCCGCGGGGGCGCACAGAGTGGCTGCTCGCGCGGGCCGCGGTGAAGGATGCGGTGTGCGATCTGCTGCGCGTGCGGCACGGGATTGACCTCCTGCCCGCAGACGTCGAGATCGCCGCGGACCCGCTTGGACGCCCGATCGCCCGCGGCGCATGGCTCGACCGCGTGGGGCGGGCCCCCGCCGTGGCCCTCGCCCACGGGCGCACGTTCGCGGTGGGCCTGGCCTGCGATGGGGATCTTGGTTTGGACGTGGGGATCGACGCCGAGCGCATGCGCGCGCTCGCCGAGGGATTCGACAGCGCGACGCTTTCCGAGGAGGAGCGCGCGGTGCTCGACGGGATCGCGCCAACCGCGCGCGAGGAGTGGCTGTTGCGCGCCTGGTGTGCCAAGGAGGCGGCCGCCAAGGCGCTGGGCACGGGACTCGCCTGGAACCCCAAGGGGCTCGTGGTTCGCAAGATCGACGAGCACCGCGGCGTCGTCGCCCTGGAAGTGGGCGGCGAGCCCGCGCGGCTGCGCCCGGAGATGGCGGGCGCCACGCTGGAAGTCCGCACGCTGCGCGAGGGGGATCTCGTCGCGGCCATCACCACCTGCAGGAGGAAGGACGCATGAGCACGGAAACGGTGTCGAGGGGCGTGGGCCGGGACGTGGTCCTGAAGCAGGTCATCGATGCCCTCCGGGACATGACGAGCGACTGGGACATCGAGTTCGCGGGGGAGATCGGCGAGGACACGCTGCTGGTGGGCGACCTGGCCTTCGAGTCGATCGACGTGGTGCACCTGATCGTGACGCTCGGCGAGGTCTACCAGGAGCAGGATCTCGGCTTCGAGCAGATCCTGATCGAGGAGGGGCGCTACGTGACCGACCTTCGGGTCTCGCAGCTCGCCGACTTCCTGCACAGGACGCTGGCGGAAAGGGGGAGGATCTAGGTGGCTCGCACGCTTCTGCTCGGCCTGGACAGCATGACCTTCACCCTCCTCGACGACCTCGTCGCCGAGGGGCGCCTCCCGTTTCTGAAGCGCTGCCTCGAGGAGGGGGTGCGCGCGGATCTGATCTCCACGCCCAACCCGATCACACCGTTGGCATGGCCCACGCTCATGACGGGGATGAACCCGGGGTCGCACGGGGTCTTCGACTTCATGCACTGGACGGAGTACGAGCACGGCCCCTGGGGACGGCTCGTCACGTCCAACGACGTGCGCTGCGAGACGATCGTGTCCATGGCCAACCGCCAGGGCCGGCGGGTGATCCAGCTGAACTTCCCGGTGACCTTCCCCGCCAAGCCCGTGAACGGCTTCGTGGTGCCCGGCTATATCCTGGCCCGGCAGCTCAGGACCAGTGTGTACCCGCGGGACCTCTACCCCCGGCTGATCGCGCTCCCCGGATTCGACCCGAAGGAGTTCAGCTGGAACATGGATGTGAACCGCAAGGCGGTGGATGGCCTTCCGGCGGAGGACTACGAGCGCTGGGTCGGCTACATCACGAACAAGGACCACCACTGGTACCAGGTCGCGAAGATGCTCCTCACGGAGGAGCAGTGGGATTTCGCCGCGATCGTCTTCGAGGGCGTCGATCGGCTCCAGCACCTGTGCTGGCGATTCCTCGATCCGGATCTCAAGGACACGCTGAACACCGACTGGGAGAAGCGAATCCGCGATCTCTCGATCGACTACTTCGTCCGGCTGGACGGCTACCTTGCCTCGCTGGTCGAGATCGCGGGTCCCGGCACCCGCGTGTTCCTCGCCTCCGATCACGGGGCGGGGCCCACGACGGAGATCGTCTTTGCCAATGCGTTCCTCGCGGAGCGCGGCCACCTCGTCTGGAAGAGCGTGATGCCGCCGAACCCGGACGATCAGCTCACGGCGCCGTACATCTTCGACTTCTACAAAACGGTCGACTGGCCCCGCACGAAGGCTTACGTGCGCTCTTCCAGCGCCAACGGCGTGTACATCCGCAAGGCCGAGCGCGGTTGGGGCGGCATCACGAAGGAGGAGTACCCCTCCTACCGGGCGAAGCTCGTCGAGGAGTTGCTGTCCTGGCGCGATCCGGCGACGAACGACACGGTGATCAAGCGCGCCGTCGTCCGTGAGGAGGCCTACCCGGGTCCCGCGATGGAGGACGCGCCGGACATCACGCTCTACCTGAGGGACGGCGGGCATCCCTCCATCCTCCCCTCCGACGAGCTCGTGAAGCCGCGCCGGCAGGTGAGCGGCATGCACCGCCACGAGGGGATCTTCATGGCGATGGGACCGGGGATCCGGCGCGGCGCAAGGCTTCCCGCCCGCGGCATCGCCGACGCGGCGCCCACGCTGCTCTACAGCCTGGGGCTCCCGCTCCCCGCCGGGCTTGAGGGGAAACTGATGGAGGAGGCCTTCGAGCCCGGCGTGATCGAGCGCGAGCCGGTGCGAGTGGAGGGGTCGGCGCAGCGCGCGCACGGCGGCGCAGACGTGCCCGCAGACGAGGAGATGAGCCAGGAGGACGAGGCGAAGGTGCTCGAGCGGCTCCGTCACCTCGGCTACCTCGACTAGAACGGAAGAACCATGGCGAAGGCACTGATCAGAGACGTTTCGATCCACCACCTGCAGGCCGGGCAAGGTCCGGACCTCGTGTTGCTGCACGGGCTCTCGGCGGACCTCTCGTTCTGGTACCTGCGGATCGTCCCGCGCCTCCGGGATCGCTGGCGGGTGACGGTGTACGACGCGCGGGGACACGGGCTTTCCGACATGCCGGCGTCGGGTTACAGCACCGCGGATCTCGCGGAGGAGCTCGTCGGTCTCCTCGATCACCTCGGGATCCCGCGGGCCCATCTGGCCGCGCACTCCTTCGGCGGCGCGGTGGCCCTCCAGGCCGCCGTGCTCCACCCGGATCGCGTCCAAAGCCTCGCACTCTTCGACGCCCGGGTTCCGGCGCTGCAGCCGCTCCCCTCGACGCATGACGACGACGGGTGGCGCGCGCGGCGGGAGGCGCTCCGGGCCCGGGGCATCGACGTCAGGCCGGACACGCCCAAGGTGCTGTACTCGCTCCTCGAGGACGCGGAGGAGGAGGGCCGGAGCGCGGGCGGCAGGCCGGGCTTCCGCCCCTGGAAGCCGGATGGCCGCCAGGCGCGCCGGTGGGAGAAGCTGCGTTCGGAGACCACGCTCGGGGAGGACCTGAAGAACACCTGCGGGCTGGACGACGCGGCGCTCTCCCGCATCGCGCAACCCGTCCTCCTCTCCTACGGGGCGAAGTCCCGATCGCTTGCCACGTGCCGTGCCCTGGAGAAGTGCCTCCCGGATCACCGGACGGTGATCCATCCGGACCTCGGGCATTTCTTCCCGGCGGTGCGGCCCGAGGTGGCGGTGGAGGATCTCCGGACGTTCCTGGAGGAGATCGAAGACGCGGCGCGGTCCGCCGCAAAGGACTAGAGAACGGACATGCACGCCCTTCAGATCACCGGATTCACGAGCAGCGCGCCGCATCTGGCGCGGGGGCTCGACCTGCGCCATTTCAGCCAGATTGGCGCCTGGGGCCTGGGAGATCCGGACAACTCCTACGCGCACTCGTTCGCGTGGTTCAAGGGCTGCCTGTACGTCGGCACCTCGCGCAACAGCCTCTGCATGGTGAAGCGGCGCGGCCGCATCGCGCCGCCCCCGGAAATGGAGTGCTGGCCCGTGCAGGTCCCCGAGCCGATGCCGGCCGAACGCATGCGCGCGCAGGTCTGGCGCTACGACCCGAGGCGCAACGCGTGGAAGCTGGTCCACCGCTCGCCGCTGATGATGCGGGACGGGCAGACGACCCCCAAGGATGTCGGCTACCGAGGCATGGTGGTCTTCCAGGGGAGGAGCGATCCGGAACCCGCCCTCTACATCGCCGGGACAAGCGCCACGGGCCTTCACCTCTACCGCTCGCTCGACGGCGAGCGATTCGAAGAGGTCGGGCCGCCGGGCTTCGGCGATCCCCGCATGCCCTCCTGCCGCTCGATGCTCTCCTGGCGCGGGAAGATGTACGTCACGCCGGCCGGCGCCACGGGCAAGACGCCCAACGAGACCGACGTGCCCCTGATCATCGAGTCCGACGATCCGGCGAGCGGGGCGTGGCGCCCCGCCTGCCTCCCGGCCTTCGGCGACGACACGAACAAGGCCGTCGCCGAGATCGAGGTCTTCGACGGCCACCTCTATGCGGCCACGCTCAACCCGACCAGCGGCTTTCAGCTCTACAAGACACGCGCCGAGGGGGAGCCGCCCTACGCATGGACCCGCGTGATGACCGCGGGGGCCTACCGCGGCTACCTGAACGAGGGCGGGATCACGCTCTGCGAGTTCCAGGGGGCGCTCTACGTCGGGACCGGGATCGCGGGCGGCGGCTACAACCGCTGGCACCACATCGGCCCGGCGGCCTCGGAACTGCTCCGCGTCTGGCCCGACGACACCTGGGACCTCCTGGTCGGAATGCCACGCATGACGCCCCGGGGCATGAAGCTGCCGCTCTCGGGCATGGGGCCGGGCTTCAGCCATCCGCTCAACGGCTACCTGTGGCGCATGGTCGAGCACGACGGCTGGCTGTACGCCGGCACGTACAATTCAGCGGTGTTCATCCCCTTCCGGCCCGTGAAGGTTCCGGAGAACTGGCTCGCGCAGCTCAAGGTGAAGGACCTGGACGAGCTCATCGCGCAATTCGGCGGCGCTCATCTCTGGCGCACGCAGGACGGCGAGACCTTCTATCCCGTCACCACGAACGGCTTCGGCACCCCCTACAACTTCGGCATGCGCCAGCTCCTCTCCTCCCCCCACGGGCTGTTCGTGGGCACGGCGAACCCCTTCGGCCCCCTGGTGGGCGTGAAGCGTGACGGCAAATGGGAGTACGAGCCGAACCCGCGCGGCGGGATGGAGATCTGGCTCGGGAGCCGAGCGCCCGAGGCCGCGCGCGGGCTGGACATCCGGAAGGCCGAGCCGATCCCCGTGCGCACCACCGCGGTGACCGCCCAGCGCGACGTGATGACGCGCATCTCGCAGATGTTCACGGGGTGGGTGTACAGCGCGCTCACCCAGGATTTCTACGGGCGGAGCGGCTTCACCCAGATGGGCTACTGGAAGGAGGACACCGCGAGCCCCCAGGAAGCCTGCGAGAACCTCGTGGAGATCCTCCTCGAGACCTTCCCGGATCGCACCGGTCCCATCCTCGAGGTGGGATGCGGCCAGGGGGCGACGACGGACGTGATCGCCCGTCATTTTCGCGAGAACCGGGTCGTCGCGACCGACACGATGCCGCTGGCGATCGAGTACGCGTCGAAGCGCCTGCCGCGGGCGGCCTTCCACGTCATGCCGCCGACGTCCCTGGACTTCGCGGAGGGGACCTTCCGGGCCGTGATCAGCCTGGAGCGCCCCAGCCTGTTCAACACGCGGCGCGACTTCCTCCGCGAAGCGCACCGGGTGCTCGCCCCCGGGGGACGGATCGCGCTCTCGGACGTTCTTTACTCCCGCACGGGCGACGCGATGGTGCCGGATCGCATCCGCAGGAACCACCTGCGCGATCCGGAGGCCTACGGGCGGCTGCTCCGGCGCGCGGGGTTCACGGACATCCGGGTGACGGACGCCACGGGCCGGTGCGCCAGGGCGTTCCAGCAGCGCCTGACGCGCTGGCTGATCAACGGGTTCCGCGAGGGACGGATCAACGAGGGGGACTTCAATTCGCTCATGGGCCTCGTCTCCGCGCGCGTCCTCTTCCTCACGCACTACGTCCTGGTGTCGGCCGCGAAGCCCGACATGGGAGGATCGCGATGACACAGCCGGCCATCAGCATGACCTACGAAGCCCACTCGGCGGAGCCGGAGTACATCGAGACGAACCGCGCGCTGATCGCGTCTCTCGAGCTGTCCGGCGTCGATCGCCTCCTCGATCTCGCCTGCGGCACGGGCCTTCTCTCCGAGCTCGTGCTGGAGCGCAGGCCGGGACTCGCCGTCGTCGGGCTCGATCTGGCCCGCGAGCAGCTCGAGCTGCTGCAGGAGCGGTTCCGGGCGAAGGGGCGGTTCGCCGGGAACGGCGTGGACGCCCGCGCGCAGGGGCTCCCCGCGTTCCTCCTCCTGGAGGGGAGCGCGGATACGCTCCCGCTCGCGGCGGAGGCCGTGGACGCCGTCATCATGGGCAACGCGATCCACAACCTCCCCGACCGGGAGCGGCTGCTCGCCGAGATCTTCCGCGTGCTGCGCCCCGGCGGCTTCTTCGCCTGGAACAGCGCCTTCTACGCCGGGACCTACGTCCCGGGCACGGAAAAGTTCCACCAGGCCTGGGTGAAGGAGGCGCTCCTGTACGTGCTGAACCGGGACCGGAAGCTGCGCGCGCAGGGGCTCCCGGGGATCACGCGCAAGCGCGGGACGTTCGGCCCGGCGTTCTCCAAGCGCTGGCTGCTGCCCGCGGAGTGGCGGGCGTTTATCGAGAAGGCCGGCTTGGAGGTGACGCGGGTGCACGAGCGCGACGTGGCGATGACGCGCCGGAGCTACGAGACCGTGGGCTCCTACGGCGGCTTCGCGTCCGCCGTGCTGGCCGGCTACCCGATCGAGCTGGCCTGCGAGGCGCTCCAGGCGGCCGTGGCGCCGGCGCTGGGGGCCACGGGGTTCACGACGGTGCCGGCGCGGTGGCTCGAGATGACCGCCGTGAAGCCGCGCGGGGGGAGCCGGTGAGCGTGACTCTTTCGGGCCGCGTCGCCATCGTGACGGGCGGGTCGAGCGGAATCGGGCAGGCCGCCGCGCTGGCGCTTGCCGCCGGGGGCGCCCGCGTGGTCGTGGTCGGGCGCACGCCGTCCCACGTGGAGGCGACCCTCGCGCGGATCGACGCCCTTCCCGGCTCCGATCCCGCGCACCGGATCGGGCTGGCCCTGGACGTGCGGCGGGAGGAAGACATGGCGGCCATGGTCGCCCGCACGCTCGATACCTTCGGGCGCATCGACATCCTCGTGGCCTCCGCCGGCGTCTCTCCGGGCACGGCCGGCGGGCGGATGGCTCGCGCCGGCGTGGCCCATCTTCCCACCGAGGCCTGGGACGCGGTCGTGGACACGAACCTCCGGGGGATCTTCCTGGCCGACCGGGCCGTGCTGCCGGCGATGATGCGCCGGGGCGAGGGCGAGATCGTGAACGTGTCCTCCTCGCTGGGAACGACGCCCGGATGGGCCTACGCGTCGGCCTACTGCGCCTCGAAGTTCGCGGTGGTCGGCCTGAGCGAGGCCCTTGCGGAGGAGGTCCGCCCCTTCGGGATCCGCGTGCAGGTGCTCCTGCCCGACGCGGTCGACACCCCGATGCTCCGGGCCACGCATCTGGGCGTCTTCGGCGCCCTGCCGCCCGATCGGCTGGGCGAGTTCATCGCCATGCTGGTCACGGCGGAGCGGGACATGGTCCTGTCACGGCCTCTCATCGCCCCCTTCCGCACCGCGTCGGAGCCGGGGCGGCGGACGCTCGTCGGCGTGTAACGTCGGGCGCGGCGCAAGAACCAGCAGCGGCACGGAGAGA
>Ga0214473_10005364_pt1 | contig 15358 bp, 13 predicted proteins | sample RVTome_7_FD_203509 | JGI IMG/M metagenome (GOLD analysis project Ga0214473, IMG submission 203509) | Soil microbial communities from uranium-contaminated site in the Upper Colorado River Basin, Wyoming, United States - RVT98D197 | ecosystem: Environmental > Terrestrial > Soil > Contaminated >... | reverse complement strand
CCCAGCATAGTCTTCGCCGATGTAGTTCTTCAGGAACTCCATTCCCGTGGCGTCAAAAACCCGGAGCCCAAACACCGTATTGCACTGGTTCAGGATGCTCTTGGTGACGTTGGCCGTTCTCTGCGTGATTACAAGGCAACCCAGTCCAAACTTTCGCCCCTGTAGGATTGCCTTGGCAGTTCCGTTCGTGGCCGTTTTGTCTCCATCGCTCGCGACGGCATTCCATTCCGGAATCAAGGAGTGCGCCTCCTCGTACACGACACAGCACCTTGCTTGCCCGGTCATTCCTTGACTCTGAAGAACCTCAAGAGTCGATTCCGTGATGATGCGAGTGATCTCCGTGGGCGTTAGCGTGGCCATCGACGCTTGATCTTGAAATGGCTTGCTGTCCTGCCGCCACACCTCGAACTGCGCGGGATTCATGATCCGAAGCTTCTGAGGGTTCGCCGGGTCCAAGAACACCCCGAGCTGCTCTTTGATCTTGGCAGTGAACTCACGGACGCTCCCGCCTTCTTCTACATTCTTCTTCATGTTCGTTTTGCCTGTCGGACCGATCTTCTCCAACTCGTCGCGCGCCGCATTCTCGACGTCGGCATCGAGGAACCTCCCGAGTTCGTCTGCGTACTGATTCGTCAGGTCGAGGCAGACGACCTTGATGCCAGCGTTAATCATTCGCTCCACGAGCTCGAGAGCGAGGAACGACTTTCCCACGCCCAGGATCCCGAGAATCGCCGCGTTGTGCGTCACAAGAAGGTACGGATCGATGGAAACGGGACAGGAAGTCCCCGGAAAGTGCCCGATGGCATCCTTCTCCACGGCCTCTTGCTTGGGACGAACCAAAAGCACTGCCTGATTCGGCTGCGGCAACCACGGAACAGGATCGAAGCTTCGGCGCACGCTGTTCCACGAGCCGATCTTCTTCGCCTGTGCCCGCACGAAACCACGAGTGTTCTTTTCCTGAAGGACCTCTTCCTTCGTCAGCCCCTTGATCACCTGGTAGAGGACGGGGCGGCCCCTGATCTCGACCTCCACGAGACTGCCTTCCTGAAGGTCGAGGTCTGCGCGAACGAGCTCAATCTGCAACTGGCCGACGTTGGTGTCGGATGCGACCAACCCGATCAAACGCCCCTTCGTGTCCTCCGCGAGGCCACTCGATTCGCTCGTGACGGAACCCGCGGCGGCGCTGAAGGCCGAACCCTCAGAAGATATGGCACGAACGACTGACGCATCGAGCAGAACGGTCCCGTCGATCGTGGCGGTCTTCAGCTGAATAGCGCGAAGCCAGCGGCCGCTCGCGAACCCCACATGATCCAGTGCGATAACGAGGCCAGGTTTCCCACTCTCGGTCCGCGCGAAGACCTTGTCCCCGAACCGCGCGCTCGAGTCGGGATCCTCTCGAATCAGCACGAGGCCCGGGGCCTCGTGGCCAACCACCTCGCCTAGACGGGCGAGATCTTGCTGCGTCACCCAGAGCGTGCGCCACCGTCGCCAGAAATTCGCTACGGCCTCGAGCGGACGCAGCCCCACAAAGAGCGCCCACGCCAGACTGATGATCAAGTATTCGTGCGGCACCGCCCGGTGATACGTGATCAACGCGAAGAAGAAGACTACGGAGAAGATCGCCCGTGGGCTGCCTGCCGCGTCTGCGAGAAGTAGGCCCGACCGAGCAGCCTTCTGTACGAGGGGCGGCGCTGAATCCTTTAGGGCAATCGCTAAAACTGCTGCTGCCAACACAACGAGGACGTACAGCAGCGCGGCCGACCATGTGAAACGATCGAAGCCGATCGAAGTCGCTGAAGCCCATGGATTGACCGTAAGCAGTGCAACGGCCGCCGCAACCGCGTAGGAGATGGCGTAAGCGGGTTTGGTAAAGAGTGGCGTGACCAGAAGGCTGCCGAGCAACAGCGCCGCAAGCGCCGAATAGAACCAGATGCCCCGCCCGCTCGTCGGAGGAATCCAATTGCCCGATGCGGCCCATGACGCGACGAAAAGACCGACCAGATAGACGATCAGGATGATGAGCCGGCCGCGCTGGCCGATGGAAGACTGGACCGTCACGACACGCCATCCCGCGAGTAGTTACGCCAAGCCAAGCCGGCGGCGGAGCGGATGAGCAGCGTGTGGACCACGGGCCTGGCCGGTCGCCCTGCGCGAACTGGTCTGGCTTCCGGCGTAATGCGTCGCGACACCTCGGCGATCGGGAAGTCCACCTCGGCCAGGCGCTTGCAGTCCTTCGGAATCATGCGGTCGCGCTCCTGACTTCGGCGGGTCTCGCGGTGGCCTTCCTCTTCCCAATGATGTTCTCGTAGAGCGCAGGCTCGCCCAGCTTCTGCGCAAGGAAGCCGACCCACTCTGGCTTGTAGCAGTAGTCCTTGTGGAGATCGTCGTAGACGCAGAACTGAGGGTTGCACGCCGACGGATCCGGTGCCCCACCTGGGGGCCGGATCTTGAAATGCTCGTAGCAAAGCTTGTGGTCGTATGTCGTGAACCGCTTGTCGACTTTCGCTGCAACTTGCTGCGCGACGTGCGTAGGTTTCAGGAGGCCCCGATTCGCGATCTGCACCTCCTTGGGCTTAATCATCGCGACTATTTTCTCGTAGTGCCTCATCTCCTCAGGCTTCGACGGATCGTACTTAATCCATTCCACGGCAACCGAATCCTTGCTCGCGTGATTGCCGATCTTCGGAACGAGGAAGACCTTGAAGCTGTACGCCAGATCGTTCTGCACGTCCGCGCTCAGACTCGACCGGAAGGCGTTCACGTATTGCTTGATCGCCTTGAACGCTCCACCAGTAGCTTTGGCGGCCGGCGCCGATGAACTCCTCGGAATGACCTGTGAGAACTGCAAGGCGAACGTGAGACCGCCGCGAATCGCGTACCGGTCACCAAAGTCCGAAACCAGCAAGGACTCGAAGTTCAGCAGCATCGCTTGGCATTCGCCGAAGACTTCTGGATCGATCTGGGCAAGCGAACGATGCTCGATCTTGTTGCGGAGTCCAATGAAAAACTCCAGATTCCGCCGGGCCGCAGGGTTATTCGCCTTGTAGTGTTGCTGCAGACACTCCTTGAGCTCCCAGCGTCGAGGCTCACCATCGATCCGGTCGTACCGTCTTGAGCCAAGCTTTCGGTAGTACGGCTTGATTCCCTTGCGAAGGAACATCGCGTGAAAGAGCGACGTCCAGGCGATGATCATCAGGACTACATAAGCGCCTGACCGGAAGCTCGCTGTGGGGCGGTTGTAGGTCTCCACAGCGAGCAGGGCGGTCTCCCTCGCCTTCTCGACGAGCGCCTTGACGTCGTAGGGCAGCCCTCTCATGGGGTCTCGGCCCTCAAGGCAGGCGTGCTCGGATGCCCGTGCGGGATCGACTTCCCCCGCGCCGCGTGCCGCGACACCTCGGCAATCGGGAAGTCCACCTCGGTGAGCCGCTTCCAGTCCTTGGGGATCATGGGTTCAGCGGCTCTCGGCACCTCATCGCAGCCAGACGATTTGGAGCGCGCCGGCAGCTTCGATTGCGCCGAAATCGTTGCGGTCGGTCGTGACAAGCGGACATGCGTTCTCTTCGGCCGTAGCAGCCGCGAACGCGTCAGCGAGCCCGAGCTTGTGGTCTACCTTCCATCGTCCAACACGCTTCATGAACTGTGCGTCGATCGCCTCGATCACGCCCAGAATGTCGATGGCTCGCTGCCACGCTTCGTCAGCGCGATCCGCTCCATCAGACCGGAGATATCCGTAGTACACCTCGCAGAGATTGGTGGCGTGGATTGCCAAGACGTTCTCCTCGTCGGCCAGTAGCTCGGCAAATTTCTTGTTGCCCTCTTCTTCTTTGAAGTAGGCGATGAGCGCGCTGGCATCTACAACGTGCGTGAGCTTTGCAGCCATCAGCGCTCTCGACCAGCCTCAGAGCGCTTCCAGGCCAGGTAGAGCCCACTATCCAGCTTCGCGTCACGGAGCGCGCCTTGCGTCTCCTTGACGAGATCCGCCCTGGTCTTGGGACGAATCGCATGCTTACCCGCCGCAGCGTACACCTTGTCCCCGTACCGGCAGGCGACCTGTCCGAGTGGTGTGGCCGAAGGGGCAACGAATCGCCGGCAGGAGGAACAGAAAAGGAGATCGAAGAGATCCTTCACCGCCACTGCGAACTCGATTGCATTCGTCCGAGGCACGTTCTGCGCCCATTGGTTACGGTGTGCGCCGATCCAATTTCGTACTGGCCATCGAACGTCCAGCGCCTCCAGAATCTTACGGCCAGCCTGGTAGAGAGTGGGGTAGTTGTTCTTTACTGTCGCGTAAAACGCCGGCCATAGATCTCCAAGCTCGTACTGCTCACCGCGCTTCGCCTTCACGCTCAAGCGCAACGAATACCGCATCTCCTGGAGGACGTGCTCCAAAAGCCGGCCGGCTGTAGCGGCAATGTCGTGCGCGGACCCGTCAGCAATGAGTCGATCGATCTCCGTTCGCTCATCCTCGGGCTCCCGGATGTCCGGGCCCTCATCAATCGACCACCTGTGAATTACTTTGTTTATGAAGCTATTGGTTACGCGACATCTGGCCTGAATGTCACGAAGGTGCTCAAACCAGATGCGGTCATGAGTCGTCACGAGTATCTGGTAGTCCTTGAACTCTCGCAGAAGTAGCTCGGACAGGCGGACGGCGTGATGAACGTCGACACTGGTCAGTACATCGTCGAGGACCAGAAGGTCGAAGCCCGGCCGCTGCTTTCGATACCAGCGGCGCAGAGCCAGGAAGACGCTGAGCCCCAACGTGTCCAAATGCGCGTCGCTATAGTAGGCGCGTGGGTCCTCGTCTTGGCGGTCGTAGAACGTGGCTTTCAGATTGGCGCTTCCTTGTCCAACGTCACGTACCTCCAATCGAATTCCCCCATGGTTCTCATCCGGGTGGAGGCTTGTGTAGAGACCATTGATGTCCTGAGACAATTCGTCGAAGATACGCTGCACTTCTTCTTTTCGCGCCGCTTGAGCATCTTCGTGAAGTCGAGCTGCTACGAGTGCCTCAGCCTCGGCTTCGGTCACCCTACCGCGCGCCGTACCCAGCTCAACCCATGCCTCCTTGACACGACCGATGCTGTCCCGCACCGAGACGAGCGTCTTTGCGACTTGGGGGGAGGGAAGCGACTGCAGTAGCTCCTGAAGGCGCTGCTGCTCCGCGGCGAAGCCCTGGCGAAGCGCTGCGTCAGTCCCGACGGCTTCCCGTGCCTTGTCGATTGCTTCAATCGACAGGTCTCGCGGCTCCATGGAAAGCGTGGCGAGGCCTTCCACGAGCGTCGCCTTGACCCGGCGCAGCAGATCATCGCAATTGCCTCGATCTTCGGCGGTCAGGTCCGCCAGTTGATTGACTGCTCGGTCGATCCCCTCGATCGCTGCGCGAAACACCTGTTGTGCCTGGCTATGCGCTGTTCTGGCCCGCCGCCGAAGCTCCAACAACTGCCGCATTGCGGTTAACCGCTCACGCGCCTTGGCCATCGTGGTCTCCGGAGTGATTCTTTGCTCGCATAGAGGGCAGGTGTTCCGTCCTTCTTCTTCGATCCAAAGAGCCCCCTGTTCCAGGACCGCCTCGTAGAACACGCGGGCCTCTTCCGCCTCCTTGGCACGCATTGCTTGCAAGGCAGACGAAAGCTCCTGGATTGCATTGACCGATACCGCCTCGCGAAGCTCGCCGAGCACACGCGCCGCGCCGGCAATGTGGGACTGCCGGCTGAGATCTCCGAATGGAGCGAGGGCAGCATCAAGGCTTTCAAGTGCACCCTCAAAGGCTTCGGGAGAGGAGATCGCCGGTTGCTTGAGTTCCTCAAGTCTATGGGACACCGCGGCAACAACCTCTTCGTCTGTGGGCGGCTCGTTGGACTGCGGGAGCGTCAAGTCACGTCGGAGGTGACTCACCAGGCGACCGAACGTAGATGTCGCATCGCTTGCAACTGCCTGCGCACGGTCTCTCGCAACGCGTAAAGCGCTTTCCATTTCTTCGATTCCCAAGAGCGGAAGAAACGGGCGGAGCAGGGCGTAGCGCTCCTGAGGACGTGAATCGATAAAGTCTAGGACCTGTCGGCGTCGAAGGATGTAAAGGTTCTCGTGAGCGGACTGGACGTAGTCCTTGATTGGGACGGGTAGGATGTCCGGCGAAGTATCGGTTGCGACTACTGTGCTCGCCGCATCGCCGAAGATGACCTGAACGCGAGTGGGATTGTCGCCATTCCGAATGTGGGGCCCGTGACGGTCCGATGACAGCCCTTGGACACGCTCAAGTGTCGATACGCGCCCCGCGAAGACCTTCTCCAAGGCATCAACAAAGCTACTCTTCCCACTTCCGTTCTCGCCGAAAAGGAGGACGGACTTCCCATCGAAGAGTAGGCTTCGTTCTTGTCGAACTCCGCGGAAGCCACGGACGTCAAGACGTCGGATTCTCACCATGGGCATTTTCTCCCTGCTTGATGGCATTGAGGATGGCATCGGCGTTCTTGAGCTGTCCCTGCTTCCAGAGCGCTTCGATGCGCCGAACCGTCTCGCGCGGTATGGATTCATCACCCGCGAGCTTTTCCATGAACCTGGCGACGATTCGCTCTTCGATCGTCATGAAATCACCTCCTGAGATCAGGATGTTTCCGTCCCTTCGGCTGTGTAGCGCCGTCCGGGTGCTTTGGATAGATGCCGGGCAGCTCCTTCTCCGCCTGCCGCTTGATCTCCGCCCCGACGCGGCGCAGTTCCTCGGCGAGCTTCGGCCCGTGGCGCGGAATGTCCTCGAGCATCACTTTGAGGATCAGGCAGGCGACGGGGTTCAAGTCGCTCGCGAACGCCTCGCAGCCGAGCCGCAGCGCCTCGAGCAGGATCGAGCCGCCCCCCGCGAACGGGTCCACGACCAGGGGCGGCTCCTCGCCGTGCGCCGCCTTCACCAGCGCCCGGCTCACCTCGAGATAGGTGCGCTGCGCCGCGTTATCCCAGTTTGCGAAGTCGGCGATGAGCTTGAGCAGCGCCTTGCGCAAGTCCTCGTCCGTGGTGCCCGGATTGCAGCCGCCCACCTGCGGCAAGAGCGTTCGCGCCTGCTCCTTGAATTCCGTCGGACAGAGCGGATCGCACGGGTACGGCCACAGCAGCGCGAGCAGCACCGCCCGGCTCGACGCCAGCGGCCGCCGCGCCCACCACGGGTGCAGCGTGCTCGGGTGCCCGTGCCGGATCGACTTCTCCCGCGCCGCGTGCCGCGACACCTCGGCGATCGGGAAGTCCACCTCCGCGAGGCGCTTGCTTTCCTTGGAGATCATGGCCGGTCCTTGCCCTCATTCCGGTTCACGATCCTTTGCCTCCATCTCCAAACCGCTCATTCAGTGCGCGTTCGCCTGTCATCGTCAAGCGATACTCTTGCAACCGGCTGTTGGGCTTGTCTGGAATGGTGTATTCGATCCACTCATCCCGCAGCAGGCCCGATATGGCTTTCTTGACGGCGCCAGAGACGGACGTGTGTCCAAGTTTCAGGGTGACCCCCCTGCGCCCCAACGGGCCCGGAATCAAGGCGGCAAGGATGCGCCATTCCAGGGACACGCGGGCATCCGAGACGATGGCATCCGGTCTGCGACCCGGGCCCGACTCTGGCCTTCGACTCTGGCCTGACTCTGGCCTTCGCGACGCATCGGTCGGGACTCGAATGCGCGCCGTGGCGCCGACCCGTACGCGGAAAGTCACCAGGACGGAACCGCCGATCTCCTCGTACATCGGCGCGGCAATCCCGGCGGCCCGGCACATCTCAGCGACGCGATTGGTGCCGCGCCCCCACTTCTCGATCAGGCCGGCCCGGTAAAAGCCGTCTGCGATGATGGGGTTGCGTTGAACAGAGGGATGGCGGCGGCTCAACATATCCGGCGTGATCCCCTTCGGGTATTTGCCCGCGCTCCAGACCTCGACGCGGTCGTCGAAGATGGCGAGCGAGATCGCGCCGCCCGCGATGGAGTAGTCGCGGTGGATGAGCGCGTTGACCAGGATTTCCCGCATGGCGTCCGGCGGGATGAGGGGCGTGTCCACGCGTTGCAGTCTTCCGGGCACGATCTTCCCCGGTAACGGGAAGTGCCGTTGGCAGAACACCTCGGCTTCTTCAAGCAGTCTGAAGGCCGGGGCACGGACTTGCCGCTGATCGATGAACTCCGCGTTGTCGATGCCGCGGAAACGGGCCATTCGCAACTCGCATTGCGGGTAGTCCGGCATGAACTCCTTGCCGAACAGCACGACGGCCGCTTGGAGCACATGCCCATGACGCATCATCCGGAGGCGTTGCAGAACATCTGAAAGATGCGGGCCCACGGGACCGATAAGACGTCCCGCAGCGCGGGCGGCATCCACGATGCGGAAGACTTCCCGCCGGTCGATATTCCTGACCGTCACGCCCTCGGCCGGTTCATTCTCCCAGCGGCGAGTACCGTGGGCGCGGTCCAGAAGCGACTTCTCATACTTGGCCTGCGGCATCCGCCGCGTCGTGCTCCCCACACGCTCATAGGCCCGGCCTTCATAGGTGAACGGCCGGACGTCCCTCCGGCCTTCGACCGCCGCAACGAGAACTTCGCGGCCTGCCTTGACCTTGATGCGGTGGATGGAGACGTTAGCGGGAGGCTCGAAGCGGTCGGCGGCTTGAGCGACATCGCGGAGCGTCTGGTCGGATACGGCCTGCCCCTCGATGGCGCCCTCCGGCCGGACGCCGAAGAGGACCATGCCGCCGGAGCCGTTCAGGAAGGAGCAAAGCGCTTGCATGCCTTCCTTCAACTCCCCCGTCGAGCGCTTGAACTCCAGAGCCGGACCTTCGCCTTCTTTCACGAGGGCGGCGAGCTGTTTCGCGTTGGCGGGAATCCCCACGGCCGTCACGGACGTCTTCCTCCATACCGCGGCGGCTCCTCGCGCACCTGCATCGGCTTCGTCATCGCGTCCACGCTCAGGTAGTAGTGCGCGACCTTCGTCGCCTCGTTCCAGTCGAGGCGGGCCGGGTCGCGGATCGGCTCCTGGGAGCGGGCCGCGTGCCGCGACACCTCGGCGATCGGGAAGTCCACCTCGGCCAGGCGCTTGCAGTCCTTGGCGATCATGCCGTCCTTACCCAGTTTCTTGCCCAATTAACCCGTCGTTACCCAATTCACCGCTTGCTCCGCCGCCAGCGGGCGCTGCGGCCGCGCCCGAGGCATTGCACTTCCGCCTTGCGCCGCAGCCCCTTGAGCACGTGGCGGATCATGTCCACGCTGACACCCGAGCACTCTCGCTGGAGGTCGGCGACGCTGAAGTCGCCCGCCGCGCGCTTGATGGCGTTGACTACGACCTCGCTCTTCTCACCCCGGGGCGCCTTGATCTGCCCGAGGCGATCCTCGAACTCCCGGTAGGCTGCCTTGAGGATGTAGAGCAGGTAGTTCAGGTACGGCCAAGGGTCGTGCTTGCCGTCGTGCCAGCCCTGGGAGGACTGCTCCAGGGTCTCGTAGTAGCGGTCCTTGTTCTGCTCGATGATGCGTTCGATGCTGACGTACCGCCCGACCTCGAACCCGAGGTGATAGCACTGGAGGAGCAGAAGCAAGCGCGAGACGCGGCCGTTGCCGTCGCGGAACGGATGGATGCACAGGAAGTCGAGGTTCAGGGCGGCGATCGCCAGGAGCGGGTGCAAGCGCCGCTGCTCGATGGCGTCGTTCCATGTGGAGATCAGCTCGCCCATGGCCGCGCACGTGCGCCTGGCGGGCACGGCCTTGAAGCGGACGCGCGAACGGCCGTCGGGGTACGTCTCGATGATGTCCACGTCCTTGTGCTTGTAGCGCCCGGCGTCCCCGATCTGGCCGCGCGATAGGCGGTGCAGATCGACGATGGTCTCCTCCGAGACGGCGAGTCGTTTGGCGGACCCGTGGATGAGTTTGAGGGCGTCGCGGTAGCCGCGGACTTCTTCTTCGTTGCGGTCGCGGAGGGCCGGCCTACCGAGGACGACGGCGCGGACGCGCGAGGCGTCGATCTCCACGCCTTCGATGCGGTTGGAGGAGACGGCGCTCTCGATCATCGCGTGCTCGCGCAACGCCTTGAGACGTTGCGGCGATTGGCGGGTGAAAAGCTCTTGTCTCCCCTTGGCCTCGGCCAGGTCGGCGAGGTACCACGCCGTGGACATGGCCACGTCCGGCGGATTGCCGGCGAAGCGGCGGAGGGTCCTCATGGGCGGCCTCGGGGCTGGCGAAGATCCTCAAGGGTCACGACTTGCCTCCGTACGGCGGCGTCTCCTCGTGGATCTGCATTGGCCGGGTCATAGCGTCCACCGACAGATAGTAGTGCGCGACCTTCGTCACCTCGTGCCAGTCGAGTCGCGCCGGGTTGCGGATCGGCTCCTGGAGTCGCGGCGTCGTATCGCAGTGGGTGACGACGTAGAGCCAGTAGCAGTCGCGGCGGTCCTCGGCGACGCGGCGCTCGTTGGGAGTCAGCAGGATCGTGCCGGTCGCGGCGCCGAGCCCCTTGACCTCGATGAGGCGCAACTCGCCGGAGGCAAGGTCGAGGCTGGTGACGTCGTAGCCGAGGTTCTTCTCGTGCACGTCGTAGACCTGGCGGCCCTGGGTCAGCTCGTGCTCCATGACCACGCGCATGGCGGCGTCCTCGGTCTCCAAGTCCGGCTTGAGTCGCCGCACCTCGGGCGCCTCACGCTCGGGGTGCGGCAGCACGAGGACGCTGGCAAGCCGCTCGACCGCCTGGAGAGTCAGCGCCCGTTGGCGCTCGAGGTCGACCCTGCGTCGCTCGCGGCGGGCGAGCAACTCCGCGTGCCGCGTCTCGGCCTGCGCGAGCCGCCCCTCGGCCCCGGAGACCTTCTGCTCTATCTCGGCCGCCGCGCGCCCGATCTCTTCGTCCGCGCGCTGGAGCAGCTCCGTGAGCGAGAGTTCGACGTGCGCCGCGACGCGCTCGACCTCGGCCAGGCGGTCCTTGCGTGTCTCTTCGAGGAACGGTGCGAGCGCCCGTTCGTGAAGCCAGCCCGTCGCTTCGGGGAGGGTCGCGACGGCGGGCATTTCGGCCGGCGGGTCCGCGGGAGTGAAGTTGCCGAGCACGCCGGGTTCCTGGAGCCTGGGCTCGCCGTTCGCAGCAACTTCCACCGCGAAGAGCCGCTCGTGGATGACCTGTCCGAGTCCATCCACGACGCGCGCCCGGCAGAAGTCGATGCGCGCCGGGCGCTCGTGCTGAAGCGAATGGAAGGTCGCCCCCTTGCCGAGGACGTCGAGCGCCCGCGCGTGTGTGTGTCGCCTGACCGCTTCGAACAGAGGATGGCCCGGCGTGACCCACTCCAGGTCGTGAGCCTCCGCGGTCTCGCGATCGGTCGAGCACCGCGGATAGCGGTCTGCTAGAGCCGGCAGCTTCCAGTCCGGGTCCTTCTCGTAGCGGCGGAGGACCGGCGTTGTCCGCGCCGGCTCGAAGGCGTGCGGCAGGCCCGGGATGGTCTTGAGGGTGAGTGGCACGAACTCGGCCGCCTCGCGCAGGAACCGCGCGATGGTCTCCGGCACGACGCGCCGCTCCTGCGCGCGAGCACGCCGCTCGACCAGCATCCCGAGGTTGAGCTTCTTGCTGGCGAGCCCCTCCAGGGTGTTCTGGCAGATCGAGCGGAACTGCCCCTCGTCCACGTTGCGCAGCAGGCGCTCCTCGAGGTCCGCGTCGCCGAGGCGGCCGGCATAGTAGTCGCGCAGCACGCGCTCGACGTGGGCCGCGGGTAGAACCTCGCCGACCACGTTGAAGACCGCGTCGTCGTCAAGCGCGTTGCGGATCTCCTGGAGCTTCTCGAGCAGCCGCCGCAGGACGCGACCCTCGATGGTGTTGGTGGCCACGAAGTTGAAGATCAGGCAGTCCTTCCGCTGGCCGTAACGGTGGATGCGTCCCATCCTCTGCTCGAGGCGGTTCGGGTTCCAAGGGATGTCGTAGTTGAAGAGGATGTTGCAGACCTGGAGGTTGATCCCCTCGCCTGCCGCCTCGGTGGCCACCAGGACCTGGATCTTGCCTTCGCGGAACTGCTGTTCGGCCTGGAGGCGGGTTCCCGGCTCGTCGCGCGAGCCGGGCTTCATGCCGCCGTGGATGCAGCCGACGCGGAAGCCCCAGGACTTGAGGCGATCCACCAGGTAGTCCAGCGTGTCCTTGAACTCGGTGAAGAGGAGCAAGCGCTGCTCCGGGTGGTCAAAGAAGCCTTCCTCCCGGAGGAGATCCCTGAACTCCGAGAGCTTGGCCTCGGCGCCCGCGTCCTCGACGGTCCGCGCCTGCGCCGCGAGGCGCCGCAGCTCCTGGACCTCGTCGCGGACTTGCTCGGCGCTCCCGGCCAAGGTGATCGCCTCGAGCATCGCCTCGAGCCGCTCGCGCTCGCTCTCTTCCATCTCTTCCAGCTCCTCCGGATCGGGGAGATCCGGCGGCGCCTGGCGGGTCAGCTCCTGGGCGCGCTTGAGCCCTTCTTCGAGGCGCCGGGCCCGGTTCTCCAGCGAACGGCGCATGGCGTAGGTGCTGGAAGCCAGCCGTCGCTGGTACAGGGACATCAGGAAGCCGATCGCGCGGGCGCGCGGATCTTCGCCCTCGGCGGCGGCGCGGGCGCTTTCGCGCTTCACGAAGCGCGTCACGTCGCGATAGAGGTCGAACTCCATCCCGTCGATCTGGAAGTCCACCGTGTGCGGAATGCGCTTGGTGAAGATCTTCTCGGCGGCCCAGGTGCCGTCCGGCCGCCGCTCCGGGAAATAGACCATCGCCTCCTTGGTGCGGCGCAGGTAGAAGGGCGCCCGGCGCCGGTCCATCGCCTCGCGGATCGACCGGACGTCGGCGTAGGCATCGGCGTCGAGGAGCTGCAAGAAGAGGCTGAAGTTCTGCGGGTCACCCTTGTGTGGCGTCGCTGTGAGCAGGAGCAGGTGGTCCGAGATGTCGCGCAGCAGCTCGCCCAGCCGGTAGCGCAGGCTCTTGTGCGACTCGTCCGCTGCCGACATGCGGTGCGCCTCGTCCACGATGACCAGATCCCAGTGGACCTGACGCAGACCGGGCAGGATCTCCTGCCGCTTGGCGAGGTCGAGCGAGGTGATGATCCGAGTGCGCTCCAGCCACTGGTTCACGCCGAACTGGTCGCGGATGTCCTGGCCCTTCAAGACCAGGAACTTCGCGTCGAACTTCTCCTTTAGCTCGCGCTGCCACTGGAAGGCGAGGTTGGCTGGGCAGACGATCAGGATGCGCTCGGCGAGGCCGCGCAGCTCGAGCTCGCGGATGAGCAGTCCCGACATGATGGTCTTGCCCGCCCCGGCGTCGTCGGCGAGAAGGAAGCGCACGCGCGCGAGCTTGAGGAGATGGTCGTAGACCGCCTCGAGCTGGTGTGGAAGCGGATCCACACGCGAGATCGACAGCCCGAAGTAGGGATCGAACTCGTAGGCGATGCCCAAGGCGTAGGCCTGAAGGCCGAGGCGGAGAAGCCGCCCGTCGCCGTCGAAGGAGTGCCGCGCGTCGAGGATCGTGAGGTGCTCGATATCGTCGGCGGTGAGCGTCACCTTGCGGAAGCGCTCCGATTGCGTACCGACCAGCCCGACCACCCAAGTCGCCGGGCCGCTCTCTTGCACGGTCTCGACGCGCATCGGCTCGTTGAAGAGCGAGCCGGTGAGGATCTGGCCTGTGCTGACGGGAGGCACCTGGGTCAACGTGTCCTCAACGCGAACGCGCCCGGGCGCCCGGGCGCCGCACGCGGTTGTTAGGCATCGCTGCTGCCTCTACCCTCGGTGCGGGAGCTCAGCCCTGCAGGCGCACAGATTCTCCCGAGCAAGCTCGTCCGAGGGGTCCATGGCCGCCGCTCGCTGCAGGATGCGCTCCGCTTCCTCGAGCCGATCGGCCTCGAAGAGACTCCATCCGAGGTCGTTGACGAATATCTGGTTGTCCGGTTCAAGCTGCACGGCGCGCTCCGACGACGCGACTGCTTCATCGTAGAGGCTTTCGTGGCCGGCGCAGCACGCGAGCCCCTGATGAAGCGCGGCCACTCGAGGGAACTTGCGTACTGCTTCCCGGTACAGTTCGAGACCGTCCTTGTACGCCCGAATCTGGATCAAGAAACTCCCGGCCTCGTCGATGAGCTCGGCAAGGTCGGGCGCGTTCTTGGGTAGCGATATCAAGGAGTGAAACAGGTTCCGGCCTTCGCTTGGTTGTCCACGCTGGTACTCGACGGACCCCATGCTCAGGAGGGCCGGCCCGTATGAGGAATTGGCACGAAGGGCCCGCTCCAAGGCCGACACAGCCCCATCTTGGTCACCCAGGGCGCTGCGGAATATGCTATCCGCGTACGCGGCCTCCGCGTTGAAGTTCTTCCATGCCGCCGGTTGTGAAGACGTCCGGGCGGGCTTTCGCTTCCTCATGCTGAGCTCCTTCTCATCCTCATCCAGAGACCGTGCCTCTCGGCGGTCCCATGAAGCGGTAGGGTCCGCGGTCGCAAGCTGACAAGATCGCCACCATCTCGATTCCGACGCCTAACGGCTTGGCGATCAGCGGCCGAAAGCCAGCGAAACGGGCCCGGGCCGCTGCGGCGGCCTGTTGTCGTCTGTCTCGCCTCGGACAAGCGTTCGTCATCCTGTGATGCGCCGCGCAGCCTTCGCGACCTCGCGAGCCGGATACCCCAGGACCGTTCTCACCCTCCCCGTCTGATGCTCCACGAAGATCATGGCGTCGCCTTGGATCCTGTACGAGGCAGTCCACTCGATAGCCAGAGCCCGGTCCCTGTCCTCGATCCGGACAAGCTCCCGCACGCCCTCCCTCGCAAGGCAGGCCGCACAGCTGTCCGACGGGTCCAGCATCCAGGCATCGCCCGTGCTGGTCGAGAAGAAGAGCACCGGCCCAAATCTGACGACGCGGATCTGCTGTGCTCGCGCGCACCGCACGATATGGTCAATCTCACGTCTGAGTGACGCCACGGCGAAGACACTCGTCCCAGGCGCCCCACGTTCGCCCTTCGCTCCCATGCCACCGCTCACGCATCCTGGTCGATCTAACGCATGCGCGTCAACCGCGCGCGGCACGGCGACCGCGTTGAGTACGGCGCCTATCGCGCGCCTGCTGCATACGCTTAGACGGCAGCTTAGGGCTCGGCGCCATGAGCCTTGAGAAACAGTTGTGAGGAGATCCTCTTGCCCCAGCCGCCGCTGGATGGTTTGGATATCGCACCCGTCCTCAAGGGGAGATGCGTCGCTAACGAGATCGCCGCAGGCCCTGTCTGGCATGGCGATATTCCTGGCGCGGATGGTAAGAAGGCACGCATGGAGCGGGTGACGATCGGGGCCCTGTTCGACCGCGTCGCGCATGGCGCCGGCGACCGCGAGGCGCTCGTATTCCCCGACCACGGGGTGCGCTGGAGCTACCGCGAGACCCTGGCCCGGGCTGA
>Ga0214473_10005363_pt1 | contig 15365 bp, 11 predicted proteins | sample RVTome_7_FD_203509 | JGI IMG/M metagenome (GOLD analysis project Ga0214473, IMG submission 203509) | Soil microbial communities from uranium-contaminated site in the Upper Colorado River Basin, Wyoming, United States - RVT98D197 | ecosystem: Environmental > Terrestrial > Soil > Contaminated >... | reverse complement strand
AGCGCGAGGTGCACCGTGCCCCGCACGACCGAGACCGGGAGCGCAGGCTCGGCCGGCATGAAGTGGCGCAGCGTCCCCTCGAACGTGGCGTTACGCCAGGGGCCCGTCAGCGTGCCGGCCGCGGCGAGGCGGCCCAGGAGCGACACCACGGGCGCGAACCGGCGCACCGTGCCGAGGTCGAACTCGCCACGCTGTAGCACGAGCCGGTGGAAGACCAACTGCTCCTGGCCGCCAAGCCCGAGCCGCCCCCGCCCGATGACCACGTTAGCCGGCCGGCTCGGGACCGCTTCGTCGGTGAAGGCGAGGTCCGCATCCACCGCGAGGTCCGCGAGGGCGCCCGCGCCGCGCACCCGCCCTCGCACGAGGCCGCGCACTGGCAGCGAGTCCACGAACGGCGCGAGCACCGCGAAGTCGAGCGGCGCGAGGGCGACGTCCATGGCGCGGATGCTGAGCCCGCCCCGCTCGCCCGTCGTGACGCGCACGCGGCCCGAGGCCGCCGTGCGGCCGGTCTCGATCGCAAACTCGCGCACGTCGTACTCGGCGGCGCCGCTCTCGAGCAGCCGCGCGCGCAGCACGAGCCGCCCGCCGCCCGTTCCAGGCAGCGTGGGTGCCGCGCCCGCGAGATCGGCGAAGCTGAACCGCCGCGCGTTCACCGACAGGTCCAGCGCCGTGCGCGCTCCGCCCCAGCGCACCCGCCCCGCCAGGGCCGCGCGCGTGCCGGGCAGCTCGAAGTGGTCGAGATCGAACCGCAGGCTGTCGCCCTCGAGCGCGACGTCGCCGTCCGCCTTGGTGACCACGAGCGCCGGGTCGGAGAGCCGCCCCGCCAGGCGGTCCACCTCCGCGACGATCGCCGCGGAGTCCGGGTGCGAGGCGCGCAGCCGCGCGAGGTCGAGGTCGAGGCCCAGCACCGTGCGCTCGCGCACCCGTCCCTCGCCCGCGCGCTGGCGCAGGATCAGGGTGCCATCGCGCAGCCGCACGCCCCACAGGTCCACCAGCGGCCGGCGGCCGGGAGGCCCATGCTTCGGCTCCAGCAGCTTGAAGAGGTGCTCGATGTTCCAGCGGCCGTCCGCGCCCTGCTCGAGCACGAGCGTCGGCCGCACCAGGTCCACGCCCCGGAACACGAACCGCTCCCGCACGAGATCGGAGAGCGCGAAGCCGACGCGCAGCCTGCCCACCCGGATCGCCGGACGGCCGTCGCGCGTCGCGAGCACCACGTCCCGCGCCTCCACGGCGCGCCACAGCGAGCCGCCGATGGCGCCGACCATCACCCGACCGTCAACCTGGCGCTCCAGCCGCCGCACCGCGTAGCGGCGCAGCGCGTCGCGCCCGGGAGCGGTGGCCACGAGCACCGCGGCGAACGCGATGCCCGCGAGCGCCAGCGCGGCCACGGCGCCGATGGCGATCAGCAGCGCCCGCCGCATCAGAACGCCTGCCCCACGCTGAAGTGCAGCTTGAGGCGCTTCAGGAACGTGTCGCCGCGCGGTGCGCCCGGGTATGGGGCCGGCACCAGGTCGAGCCCGGTGCCGTTGATCACGTAAAGTCGGCCCGGCTGCCCCGGATAGTCGTTGTAGGCGACGTCGAACCGCATCGGGCCCAACGGCGTCGCGATGCGCAGTCCGATCCCCGGCGTGATGCGGAGTCCACCGGGGACCAAGCCGCTGTTCTCCGTCTGCTCCCACAGCTCTCCCGCGTCCACGAACACGGCGAGCCGCAGCCGGCTGGCCCACACCGGTGATGGCAGCCGCAGCTCCAGATTGGCGAGCGCGATCGCCGAGCTGCCCAGCGGCGACGCACGGCACCCGATGCACTGCAGCCGACCGGTCAGAGTGTCCGTCGCCGTGTCCTGGGCGACGTACACGACGGGGCCCATCTCGTTGCGTCCGAACCCGCGCACCGACGTCGGGCCGCCCGCGTAGAAGCGCTGCTCGGGCGGGACGAAACGGATCACGCTGGTATCCACGACCGTCGTGCCGACGCGCACCACGCCACCCGAGACCCGCGCCGCGAGCACCCAGCCGCGGCGGACCGTGTGGTACACCATCCCCTCGGCCACCGCCTTGTCGAACGCGATCTGCGAGTTGATCACGGGCGAGGCGTGGAGCGCCCCGAGCGAATACGCATACCCGTCCGTCGGGTCGATCGGCGAGTTGGTGCGCGCCTCCGCGACCGTGAGGCCGAGCGTCGCCTCGCGCCGCGTCCGCTTGAGCTGCGCGATCGTCGAGTCCTCGCACTGATCGAACGAGGTGCAGAACGTCGCCGACTCGGCGTTGGTGCGGCCTCTGGTGAGGCGATAGGTGAAGGTGACCGGGAGGTGGCGACCCACGCCGAAGCCGACTGAGGCCGCCGTCCCGACGCCGATGCGCTCGTAGGCCCTGAACTCCGAGCGGCGCTCCGCGAACGCCGTGAGCGAGATCGCGTTGCGCCGCGCGAACAACGCCGGCTGGGTCAGCGTCACCGACGCAACGTAGTTGAGGGTATCCGAGAATCGATCCCCCGAAAGCTCGCTGCAGACCGTGTTGCGCAGGCCGAGGTCCGCCGGGTACGCCGCGCCGATCTTCGAGACGCGCGCGGCCAGGTCCAGCCGCCGCGCGCCGCCGATGAAGTTCTGCGCCGCGAGTGTCGCCTGGGTGCGGAAGCAGTCGATCGTGGCGTACCCGGCGCCCGCGCGCATCCGCGTGCGCGGCCCCTCCGCGACCTGCACCCGCACCACCACCAGCGAATCCGCGCCGCGCACCACCGAGTCGGGCGCGAGCGCGACGTTCGCGAAGCGAAACAGGTCGCTCTGGTAAAGGCTTCGCTGGGATTCGTACAGCGCATCCTGGTCGAACTCGTCGCCCTCACGGATCGCCAGCAAGCGACCGATCGTGCGCCGGCTGACGGCGCGCGAGCCTTCGATCGCGATCTCGCCGATGCGCGTGTGCGGTCCGGGCACGACTTCGTACTCCACCCGCGCGAGCCGAGTCGCCCGGTCCACGGTGTAGTTGCGGAAGATGGTCGCGAAGGGGTAGCCGAGGTTGCGCAGGGCGAGCACGATCGAGTCGGCGGAGGCCTCGAACAGAAACCGGTTGAACGGTTTGCCCGCCGCGAGCGGGATCCGGCCTAGCAGCCGGCGCGCCGGCACCACGCCGTCCAGCCCACCGATCGAGATCGAGTCCACCACGACCGGCGGCCCCTCGGCGATCCGGAACGTCACCCTCACCGCGTCGTCGCCGCGCCGCACGACGGTGTCGATCCCGGCCTCGAAGAAGCCATGCTGGCGATAGAGGAGCTGGAGCCGGAGTACGTCGCGCCGGAACTCGACTTCGTCGAACACGCGGCGCACGCCGATCTTCAAAGCGCGCAGCAGCGGCCACCCGTAGGTCCAGTTCGACGCGCTGGTCGCGATGGAGATGGAGAGCGCGTAGTCGTCCAGCGCCTGGTTGCCCCGGAAGCGCACCGCCGCCACGCGGCGCTCCGGCCCGCGCTCCGCCTGCGCCGCAAGCGACCCCGCGGAAAGCGCGGCAAGCAGGAGCACGGCTTCCGCAGTTCGCTTCACTGTCATACTTTCGTACACCCAACTGTGCCTGTCAACTCTTTGGCAGCGTGTAACATGGCCCGCTCCGCGCGGCTTCTCGGCCTGATCATCGCCGTGGCGCTCGCGCACGCCCCCGCCCAGGCCCAGGCGCGGCGCGGCGGCGTCTTGGCCACGCGCCTCGACCGCCTGCTCGACGAGGAGCCCTTCAACCGTGCCCTGTGGGGCGTAGCGATCACGGACCCGTCGGGGCACATGGTCTTCGAGCGGAACGGCGATCGGCTCTTCGTCCCGGCGAGCAACACCAAGCTCGTCGTCGCGGCGGTCGCCGCCGCCCTGCTGCCGCCCGATTACCGGTTCCGGACCAGCGTCTACGGCGCCGGGCCCATCGGCGACAGCGTCCTCCACGGCGACCTGATCCTCTACGGCCGCGGCGATCCCACGCTCTCGGCGCGCTACTACCCGACGCGCCTGACACCGTTCGAGGAGCTCGCCGATTCGCTGCGGGCACGCGGCGTCGCGCGCGTGGAAGGCGACCTGGTCGGCGACGCGTCGTACTTCGACAGCGTCGCGACCCATCCGTCCTGGGAGGCCTACGACCTCACGTGGTCGTACGCGGCACCGGTCACCGCGCTCGGCTTCAACGACAACAGCGTGGACTTCGACATCGCGCCGGGGGCCGCCGGCCAGCCGCCGGTCATCTCCCTCGCGCCGAACCTCGGCGTGGTGCAGTTCACCAACCGCGCGCGCACCGTGCCCGCCGATTCGGCGCGCACGATCGAGTTCTACCGGCAGCCAGGTACGAACGTCGTGTGGGCGGAGGGCGACGTCCCCGTTGATGCGCGGCCGTGGACCGCTAACGTCGCGGTAGTGGACGGGCCGGCGTGGGCCGCCACCGCCTTCCGCGCCGTGCTCGCGAGTCGCGGCATCGCCGTCACCGGACGCGTGCGCACCGTGTACGATTCGACCACATACGCCGCCGCGCGCCGTATGGACCCGCTCGCCGAGCACCGGTCGCCGCCGCTGCCGAAGGTCCTCGAGCCGATTCTCTCGATGAGCCACAACTGGTACGCGGAAATGCTGCTCAAGACGATCGGCCGCGAGGTCCGCGGCCGCGGCTCGTGGGAGGCAGGCCTTGACGTGGAGCGCCGGTTCCTGATCGACTCGCTGCGCGTGGATTCGACGATGTTCCACCTCGCCGACGGGAGCGGGTTGTCGCACCACAACCTCGTCGCCCCCGACGCCTTCGTGCGACTCCTGCGCGCGATGCGCGAGCGTCCGGCGGCCCGGGCGTTCCTCGACGCCCTGCCCCGCGGCGGCGAGGGGACGCTGCGCTACCGGTTCCGGCGCGCGCCGCTCGCCGGCCGCGTGCGCGCCAAGACCGGCTCGATCGGCACCGTGAACACGCTCTCGGGTTACCTGGAGACGCCGGGCGGCGTCTGGACCTTCTCGATCCAGCTCAACAACCACACCGCGCGCGAGCGCGAGGCGCTGCAGCGCATCGACGCGATCGTCGCGGCCCTCGGCCGCTAGGGAGCCGCCTGCAAGGTTCTCCATGCTGGAGCAGCGGCAAGGGGACGTCGTGCACCCGTGCCGGGAGCGAGGGGGTCGGCTGGACGCCCGCGGAGCGGCCAACGTAGCTTGCGCCCAGTGAGGATCTACACCAAGACCGGCGATGCCGGCGAGACATCGCTCATGGGCGGGAGCCGCGTGGCGAAGGACCATGTCCGCGTCTGCGCCTACGGCGACGTGGACGAGACCAACGCCGCGATCGGCCTGGCACGCGTCGTGGCGCCGGCCGACTTCTCCGACGCGCTGCTCTCGGAGATCCAGCGCGACCTGTTCACCATCGGCGGTGCGCTCGCGACCCCCGCGCCAGAGCGGCTGAAGGAGGGGCAGCGGACCAAGGTGGTCATGGACCACGCGCGGATCGAGGCGTTGGAGGGCGCGATCGACGCCGTCGAGACGGAGCTGGATCCGCTCAAGGCGTTCGTCCTCCCGGGTGGCACGCCGAAGGCCGCGGCGCTGCACTTCGCGCGCACCGTCTGCCGCCGCGCCGAGCGCGCCGTGGTGCACCTCGCCCGCCAGGAGCCCGTCGCCGGCGAGGTGCTCGTCTACCTCAACCGGCTCTCCGATCTGCTCTTCGTGCTGGCGCGCTTGGCCAACAAGCGCTCGGGCGTGCCGGACGTGGCGTGGTAGCGATCCACGTCCCGCTCCGCGAAGTGCGCGATGCCTCGTACGACGTTCTGGTCGGCCGCGGCCTCGTCGCGGAGCTGCCGAGCGTCCTCGCCGAGCGCTGCCCGGCACACGCGTACGCGCTGATCACCGATCACCGCGTCGCCGAGCTGCACGGCGTGGCGTTGCTCGGCGCGCTGCGCGCCGCCGGGCTCGAGGCACACCTCTTCATCTTCCCCGCTGGCGAGTGGAACAAGACCCGCGAGACGTGGGGCAAGTTGAGCGATGCCATGCTGAAGGCGCGGATCGGCCGCGACGGCGCGGTGATCGCCTTCGGCGGTGGCGTCGCCGGCGACCTCGCCGGCTTCGTCGCGGCCACCTACCTGCGCGGCGTCCCCTACGTCCAGGTGCCCACGACGCTCCTCGCGATGATCGACTCGTCGGTCGGCGGCAAGACCGGCGTGGACGTGCCCGCGGGCAAGAACCTGATCGGCGCCTTCCACCAGCCGGGCGTGGTCGTCGCCGACGTGGACCTGCTCGCCACCCTTCCCAAAGTGCAGGTCGCGGCAGGCATGGCGGAGGCAATCAAGCACGGCGCGGTCGCCGACGCGGCCTACTTCGCCTCGCTCTTCGATGCGGGGCCGGTGCTCGAGCGCGACCCGGAGCGCCTCGAGCCGGTCGTGCGCCGCAGCGTCGAGATCAAGGCCGCAGTCGTGGCGGCCGACGAGCGTGAGGCGGGCCGCCGCCAGATCCTCAACTTCGGGCACACCATCGGCCATGCCGTCGAGACGAAGAGCGGCTTCGACCTCCTGCACGGCGAGGCAGTGGGGATCGGGATGGCGGCAGAGGCGGCGCTGGCCGAGGCGCTCGGCGTCGCCGAGCGGGGGCTCAGGGACGCGATCGCCGGCATGCTGGAGCGCTACGTGCTACCGACGACGCTGCCCCAGACGCTCGTGATCGACGATCTGCTCGTGGCGATGCGCGCCGACAAGAAGGCGCGCGCGCAGCGGGTGAGATTCGCACTGCCGCGACGCATCGGCGAGATGGCGCAGAGTGCCGACGGTGCCTGGACGGTGGAGGCGGACGACGAAGCGATTCGACACGCCCTCGACAGCACCCGCCGCTGACAGGATCCCGCCATCATCGCAATACCATTCCCATCTTTCTCTGTTGCAACCCGTTGTGTTTTAATACGTTACGGTGATCGCTCCGGGCGATCATCGTATAACGACGATGTTAACATGTGGGTGTTTTTCGCAACGCCCGGGGATGAAACAACTTAGTGATGTGGATAACTTCTTCCGCTTGACAGTGGATTCCGCCGTTTCCTACTATGGGCCCCGCTTCCCGGCTTTTCTGGCAGCATCTGTGCGTCAATTCGGTGTCATCGCGAAGGGGACCCACATGCGGCGAGCGGTGAGCGCGAAGGCCAAGGGTTTCTTCCGTCAGACCAGCTCGGGCGCATTCGACCAGTACCTCCAGGACATCCAGAAACTGCCGCTGATCACCGATCCGTCCGAAGAGAAGCGGCTGGCGCGGCTCGCACAGCGCGGCGACCAGACGGCGGCGGAACGCCTGGTCACGGCGAACCTCCGGTTCGTCATCTCGTACGTGAAGAAGTACCAGGGCCACGGGCTCGATCTCTCCGAGTTGGTGGCGATCGGCAACGAGGGGCTGCTCAAGGCGGTCAAGAAGTTCGATCCCGACCAGGGCGTGAAGTTCATCTCGTACGCCGTGTGGTGGGTGCGCCAGGCGGTGCTCAAGGCGCTTGCGGAGCAGACGCGCAGCGTGCGCATCCCGCTCAACCAGAACGCCCACCTCATCAAGATGTCGCGCACCGAGATGGTGCTCGCGCAGGAGATGGGCCGCGCGCCCACCGACAACGAGATCGCGCGCGCCCTCGGCGATTCGGTCGAGAACGTGCGCACGGCGCGACGCATGACGGCCACGGAGGTCTCGCTCGACGCGCCCGTGGACCGGACCGACCGTGACGCCGCGACGCTCGGTGAGCGCTTCGCCGGCGTCGAGGGCAGCGAGATCGAGGAGCACACCGACTCCAACCTCATGCGGAACTTCATCGACGACGTATTCCGCAAGTACCTCACCCCGCGCGAGCGCAAGATCCTCTACCTCTACTACGGGCTCGAGCAGGGCTCCGAGGCGATGACCCTCGAGAAGATCGGCGCGCTGATGGGCGTGACGCGCGAGCGCATCCGGCAGATCCGCGAGCGCGCGTTCGAGAAGCTGCGCGACTGCCCCGAGGGAGCGGCGCTGTTGCGCTTCTGGCACGCGGCGTAGTCCGACCCGGGTGACCGGCAATGCGAACGGGCGGCCGACAAGGCCGCCCGTGGCGTTTCTGCCTGGTGCACCGCTACGGCCGCAGTTTCGTCCGGCGGGACGGCGCCGGGATCGGGGTGCGCACCGGCTGGCGCTGCTGACCCGGAGCCACCGCGGGGGCCGCGGCCGGGGCCGACGGAGCGGCGGTGGCCGGCGGGAGCTGCCGGCCCGAATAGCAGGCGCGGCACAGCTCCTCGTATACGACCGCCGACTCGTTGCCGCGGACCCGGAAGATCTTCGCACCGGCGACGTAGAAGCCGCCGCCGCCCGCGGGCCAGGCCGCCGCGCGGCTCCCGAAGGCCAGCGTCTGGGCCCGCCCGGCGGCGGCCACGATCCGCCCAGTCGCCTGCTGCATCCCCTGGGAGAGCTCGGTCATGCGGCGGATCAGGTCCTGTGACGGCTGCCGGCCGGCGGCGATGTCGGCCTGCAGCTGCCGACCCAGCCGATCCATCTCCGCCTCGGTCGAGCGCGACATGCCGCCGCTCCCGACGTCACCCGCCGCGGTCACGGCCCACTGCCCGTTCACCAGCCGAGCGAACCCGTTCTCGAAGACCGCGACCGGCGTGCCATCGGCGGCGAGGATGAAGCGGTAGCCGTCGCGCTCGACCCCCGGGACCGACAGCGCCGGGAGGGGACGCCAGCCCCCGGTGCGGCCCGCCACGATGGCGACCGGCCCGTTGTCGCCGACGCCGGCCAGCAGGGTCGAGCCGCCGCCCAGTGCGATGCTGGTCCAGGACGCCCCGCCGACCGCGGGGTCCGTCATGGCGCGGCCGTTCCAGCCGGTCATGGTCCAGGAGCCGCCGCTGCGCCGCATCAGCACGCCGGCGTTGCGGCGCTGGTCGGGACGCGGATCGAAGTACGTGGCGCCGGCGACCCAGACGTCGGGACACGCCAGCGCGATGCCCGCGGCGCGGAAGGGGATGGTGAGCCGCTCGGCGCTCCAGGCGCTGCCGTTCCAGTGCATGAGCGTGGGCGCCTCGCCCTCGTCCTCCGACTGCCCCACCATCCACACGTCGTTGGCCGCGCAGCCGCCGATGGAGACCCAGTCATGCTCGCCCAGACGCGTGACCTGCCACGCCGAGCCGTTCCAGTGGAAGACCGCGCCGCTCTCGCCCACGGCCCAGACGTCGTTGGGGGCCGCACCCCAGACGGCGTTGAGGTCGGCCTGGTAGCCGGTCGGTCGCTGGCTCCAGGCGCGGCCGTCGAAATGCGCCACCAAGCCGGCGCCGCCGACGGCCCAGATGTCGTTAGGTCCCGGACCCCACATGGCGCGGTAGCTCTGGGCGTGGGCCGGTGCGGCGAGCACGGCCAGAGCGGCGGCGAGGAACGGCAGACGGACGCGCATGGTGCCTCCGGGAAGATGTGCCCGCCAAAGCCTATCGCCTGCGGACCTGCATCATCAAGGGCACGCGGCGCCACCCGGGCCATCGCACCACGCGTTTCCCCACCCGGATGGCGATCTGCGAGCTGATGCCGCCGTCGAGCGCCACGGCCTCGGCGCACCCCATCCCCGCGGCGATCAGCGCCTGCTCGGGGATGGTGAGCCCGATGGGCACCCGGCCCGCCGTCGCCCCGAACACCTCGAAGTTGCTGAGGAACAGGCGGATCCGCCCGGGATTCAGGCACAGGGTGATGCGGCGGTCACGATGGGTGCGCGAGAGCTTCAGCCCGCTGGTCCAGCCGAACACCACGTGCTGGTCGCGCACCAGGAACGGCAGGGTCTGGAATCCCCACGAGCGCGGCGGCATTTCCCGCGCCGCGGTCGCGATGTCCGTGACGTGCACCCCGGCGCTGTCAAGCACCACGACGGCGTCGAGCCAGCCGGCCAGCGCGCTGCGGCGATGGCCATCGAGCATCACGAGCCCATGCGGGGTGCCGTTGCCCCGGAACAGCCCGGTGTTGGATACCAGCACCAGCGTGCTGTCGGCGGTGAGATGATCGGCGGCGCTGCGGCGGCCGTCGGGCGGCAGCAGGGCGAGATCGAACCGGAACCGGCGCGGGTCGAGTTCGACCACCGCCATGCTGTTGCGCAGTGCTCCTTCCGCGGTGCGCACCTCGAAGCTGCCGGTGCGCAGGCCGTCGGCGCTGTCCTCCCAGGCGATGGCGGCATCGAGCAGGCCGGGCCGCGCCACGGCCGCGCCGGGGGCGTAGTTCGGCCATCCGATCCAGGCCCCGGCGATGCGCACCTCGAGGGCCGGCGCGGGTGTCTGCGCCTGGAGCAACGCGGCGACGACGGCGGCGAACACGCCGACAACATAGCTAGATTAGGGGATGTTGACGGCCGCCACCTCGCTCCGCGGCGCGCTCGCCGGGATCGTCGGGCAGCGGTTCGTGCGCACGGCGCCCGCGGAGCTGGCGACGTTCGCTTCGGACGGGCTGCCGACGCGCCGTCGCACGCCGGGCGTGGTCGTATTCCCCGGCTCCGCCGACGAAGTGCGCCGGGTGCTCGCGCTGCTCCACCGTCTGGGCGTGCCGTTCGTGGCGCGGGGCGCGGGCACGGGCCTGTCGGGCGGCGCGCTCGCGGACGCGTCGGCGGTGCTGGTCACGCTCACGCGCCTGGCGCGCATCCTGGCGATCGATCCCGCGAACCGCCGCGCCGTGGTCGAGCCCGGCGTGGTGAACGCCTCGCTGACGCGCGCGGCTGCCCCGTACGGCCTCCTCTACGCCCCCGACCCATCGAGCCAGACCGCCTGCACGATCGGCGGCAACGTGGCCGAAAACGCCGGCGGTCCGCACTGCTTCAAGTACGGCGTGACGACCAACCACATCCTCGCGCTCGAGGTGGTGCTCCCGCCGGGCGAGGCGGTGCGGCTCGGCAGCCCCGCGGGGGAGCCGTGGGGCGCCGACCTCGTCGGCCTGTTCGTCGGCAGCGAGGGGATGTTCGGCATCGCGACCGAGATCACGGTGCGCCTGGTCCCGGTGCCGCCGAGCGTGTGCACGCTGCTGGCGGATTTCGCGGCGCTGCGCGCCGCCGGCGAGGCGGTTACGCGGATCATCGTGGCGGGAATCGTGCCCGCGGCGATGGAGATGATGGACCGCAGCACGGTCGAGCTGGTGGAGTCGTCGATCTACGCGGCGGGGTATCCGGTGGATGCGGCCGCGGTGCTGCTGGTCGAGCTCGACGGACGCCCGGCCGCGGTCGCGGAGGAGTCGGCGCGCGCCGAGGCGATCTGCCGCGAGGCCGGCGCGCGCGGCGTGCGCGTCGCGACGACGGCGGCGGAGCGCGAGCGTCTGTGGCAGGGGCGCAAGAAGGCGTTCGGCGCGCTGGGGCGCGCGAGCGCGGACATCGTGGTTCAGGACGCAGTGGTCCCGCGGACCGCGCTGCCCGACGTGCTCGAGGCGATCGCCGCGATCGCCGCGCGGCACCGGGTGCGGGTCTCGAACGTCTTCCACGCGGGGGACGGCAACCTGCACCCCAACCTCAGCTTCGATGCGCGCGACCCGGACGAGCTGGCGCGGGTCGAGCATGCCAGCGGCGAGATCATGCGCGCCTGTGTGGCCGCCGGCGGGTCGATCACCGGCGAGCACGGCGTGGGACTCGACAAGCTGGGGTACATGCCGCTCGTCTTCGGGCCGGACGAGCTGGGACTGATGGCGGCGGTGCGGCGCGCGTTCGACCCCGAGGCCCGCGCGAACCCCGGCAAGGTGATCCCGCTGGCGCAGTGTCGCGAGTGGCGACCGTGGAGCGAGTCGTGACCAACCCGATCCCGACGCGGTGGATCTCCGAGATGGAGGGGCAGCTGGCCGACGCCGACCGGCGGCTGGTGAACGCCCAGCGCCATCTGGACGCGGGTGCGGGCGGGCGCGCCCTCGAGGAGGTCTATCCGGGTGTGATGGGCACCGCGATGGTGAGGGTCTGGCTCAAGGACGAGCCGTGGCACACGCGCCGCTCGCTCCAGGATCTGAGCCGGATGGTGCGCGACGAGCTGCCCAGTGGCTTCGCCACGCTGTTCGAGCTGAAGCTCGACCACCGCAGCTTCACCGGGTGGCGCGCCGAAGACGCCCGGCCACTGATCGATGAAGCGCGCGCCTTCGTCGCCGCCGTCCGCGCCGAGGTTGAGCGATGCGCGCCGAAGCCGGGGCCGTAGCCGAAGCGGCGGTCGCCGCGCCCCTCGCCGCGGTGCGCGAGGCCGCCGCAGACGCCGCCGCGCTGCACCCGCGCGGCTCCGGACAGTGGTGGCCCGACGCGCCCCCTGGCGCGCGCATCCTCGATCTTTCCTCCCTCGATCACATTCCGCGCGTCGACGCCGCCGACCTGGTGGCGACGGTCGGTGCCGGGTGCCGCCTCGACCGCCTCACCGATGCCCTCGGCGCGCGCGGCTGCTGGCTGGCGCTCGACCCGCCCGGCCCGTCCTCCCGCACCCTCGGCGGCGCGCTCGCCGCGGGCGGCGGCGGCCCGCTCGCCGCGCTGTTCGGGCCGCCGCGCGACCAGGTGCTCGGCCTCAGCATGATCGCCGGCAACGGCACGTTCGTGCGGGTCGGAGGGCGGGTCGTGAAGAACGTCGCCGGGTTCGATCTCGCCAAGGCGGTGATCGGCGCCCACGGCGGCTTCGGCGCGATCGTCGAGGTGCACCTCCGGCTGCGCGCACGCGCGCAGGCCGACCGGACGGCGGCGTGGACCGGGCCGCGCGAGGCGGTTGCCGCGGCGGGCGCCCGCCTCATGGCGGCGGGCGCGCTGCCCGCGGCGTTCGAGGTCCTGCACCCGGCGCTCGCCGCGGCGCTCGGCCTCGGCCCGCAATGGGCCCTGCTGGTGCGCGCGCTCGGCACGGCGGCGGCGGTGGACGAGGAGCTCGCCGCCGCGCACGACGCGGCGCGTGCGCTCGCTGGCGCAGCGCCCGCATCCGGAGCATGGACGGCATGGCGCCAGGCGGTCGGCGAGTGGCCGGCCGTGCTGCGCATCGGTGCCGACCCCGCGGCGTGGACCGACGCCTGCGCCCTCGCCGCTGACCACCTGGGCACGGTGGCGGGCGCGAGCGTCACGGTGCCGCGCGGCACCGTGCGCGTGGGCGCGCCGGGCGTCACGCCTGCCGCGCTACGCGCGCTGCGCGAGGCCGCCGCGCGGCATCGCTGGCCGGTCACGCTCGAGCGGGCCGACGCCGCGACGCGAGCCGCGTGCGGGCTCTGGGGCGCACTGGACCCCGGCGTGGAGCGGCTCACGCGCGCATTGCGGCAGACCTTCGACCCGAACGGCGTCTTCGCCGTCCCGCTGCTGGCCGCGTGACCGCGCACGGCTACGCGGGTCTCGACCCCTGCGTGCACTGCGGCTTCTGCCTTCCCGCGTGTCCCACCTACGAGGTCACCCTCGACGAGGCCGACTCGCCGCGCGGCCGCATCGTGCTGCTGCGCGCCCTGGCGCGCGGCGAGATGGCGGCGGACGATCCGGATCTCGCGCTCCATCTCGACCGCTGTCTCGGCTGCCGCGGCTGCGAGTCGGTGTGCCCCTCCGGAGTGCTGTTCGGCCCCGCGCTCGAAGCGGCGCGCGCCGCGATCCTGCAGGTGCGACCGCTTCCCGGCGCGCTGCGCGCTGCGCTCTGGCTGCTGGCGCGCCCGGGGCGCCAGCGGCTCGTCTGGGCGCTGTCGCGGCTGCTGCGGTGGACGCGGCTGCCCGAGCTGCTCGCGCGCGGCGCGGGAACCGGGGCGCCGCAGGTCACCGGGATGCTTGCGATGCTCGCCGCGTCGCGGGGACTGCGCGGGGACCGCAGTCACCCGCCGCGTGGCACCCCGCGCGTGCACCCGGGCGCCGAGACCACGCCGGGCGGTGACAGCGCACGCGAGCGCGCCGCGCTGTTCCGCGGCTGCGTGATGGACGGCCTCTTTGGCCACGTGCACGACGCGACGGTGCGCACGCTCGGCGTCAACGGGGTCACCACTATCGCGGCGCCGGGCCAGGTGTGCTGCGGCGCGCTCGCCGTCCACGCCGGAGACGACGGCCTCGCCCGCGCGCTGGCGCGGGAGAACATCCGCGCCTTCGACGCGGTGGCACCCGGCGCACCGATCGTCGTGAACAGCGCGGGGTGTGGGGCAATGCTGAAGGCATACGGCACGCTCCTGGCGGACGACCCGCTGGCCGAGCGGGCTTGCGCCCTCGCGGCGCGCGTGCGCGACGCGACGGAGTTGCTGGCCGAGCGCGGGCCGGCGCCCGGGCGACCGCTGCCGCTCAGGGTGGCGTACGACGCGCCATGCCACCTCCTGCACGCGCAGCGCATCGCCGACGCGCCGCTCCAGCTGCTCGCAGCCATTCCGGGCCTGGTGCAAGTGCCGCTGGAGGGAAGCGAGCGCTGCTGCGGCAGCGCAGGCCTCTACGCGCTCGTGGAGCCCGCGATGTCGCAGGAGGTGCTGGCGCGCAAGCTGGACGCAATCCGCGCCGCCGCGCCCGACGTCGTGGCGACCGGCAATCCGGGCTGCCTGCTGCACATCGGCGCCGGGGCCATCCTCCGGGACCTTCCCAGCGCCGTGGTGCACCCGATCGAGCTGCTCGACGTATCATACAGCGCGTGACCGGCGTCGCTTCGCTCATCACCCGCGCCGACGACGGCGTGGACCTCGCGCTGCACCGTGCGCCGCGGGGCGGCGCACCAGCGCGCGCGACGCCGTTGCTCCTCGTGCACGGCACCTTCTCCAACCGCAACTTCTTCCTCGGCACGAGCGAGCGAGGCCTGGCGCGCGAGCTGGCGCGCCGCGGCTTCGACGCCTGGGTGGCTGAGCTGCGTGGCCACGGCCGCTCGGGCGAAGCGGGGCGCCGCAGCGCGTGGCAGTTCGAGGACTGGATCCGCCGCGATGCTCCGGCTCTCGTGCGCGGGGTGCTCGAGGCAACCGGCGCCGAGCGCCTCGTCTGGCTCGGGCACAGCGCGGGCGGGATCATCGGCGTCGCCTTCGCGGGGCTCGGCCACGAGGTGTCGGGGAAGGTGGCGGGGCTCGTGATGGCGGGCGCGCCGGCGCCGACCGGGCTGGGCGCGCTTCAGGTGCCGCTAGCCGCAGCGGGCCTGATCGTCACCCACGCGCTCGGCCGGTTCCCGGCGCGGCTGCTTGGTCTTGGGCCCGAGGACGAGCACGCCGGCATCATGGAGCAGTGGATGCGCTGGAACCTGAGCGGCCGTTGGCGCGGCGACGACGGCACCGACTACTTCGCCAACTGCGCGCGCGTCACTGTGCCCGTGCTCGCCCTGGCGGGCGGCGGCGACTGGATGATCGCGCCACCCAAGCTGTGCAAGGACCTGCTCGACGCCACGGGCGGCGCGGACCGGACCTTCGTGACCTGCGGACGCGAGCAAGGCTTCGCCGAGGATTTCAACCACGACCGCGTGCTGGTCTCGGGTCCGGCGCGCGAGCAGGTCTGGCCGCT
>Ga0214473_10005362_pt1 | contig 15367 bp, 13 predicted proteins | sample RVTome_7_FD_203509 | JGI IMG/M metagenome (GOLD analysis project Ga0214473, IMG submission 203509) | Soil microbial communities from uranium-contaminated site in the Upper Colorado River Basin, Wyoming, United States - RVT98D197 | ecosystem: Environmental > Terrestrial > Soil > Contaminated >... | reverse complement strand
AAGCTCCTTCAATTCAAACCCTAAGAGCCGTGAGCAGTTTCGAGCCGTCTGATCGAAGTTCTTCGCCTTGGTATAGAGCGTACATCCGGGAAAATAGAGATATTCCATACAAGACTCCTAAGATTCTCACCGCCGAGGCGCGGAGGGCGGAAAGCACAAAGACTTAGCCTCCGGGTCTGGTCGGTAACCGATGCAATTCCCCTTGCGGTAGAAACTTTTCCCTTGTCGTCCTCTCAACGGCAAGGGAAAAATACTTTTTCTCAGCGCTCTCTGCGTCTCAGCGGTGAAACTATTCATAGACTCTAGGACAAAAACTTCCGGAAACCGCTGATGAAGGCGATCTGGGGTACCTTCTCCAGAAATTCTTCCGAAAACTCGGAGACCTGGATATGATCATTCCTCTCCTTCTTTCTCAATACAACCATTCTCAGGGCATCCATCACCCTGGCGATGTCGATCCCTTTGGGACACCGGGAGGTACACTGGAGACAGGAGGCACAGAGCCAGAAGGTATTGACCTTGAGGGCTTCCTCCTCCAAGCCAAGGAGCGTGTATCGCATCACCTGATGGGGACCGATCTCCATGGCAAAGGCCACCGGGCATCCGGCCGTACAATTTCCACACTGATAACACGCAAAAAGATTCTGCCCGCTGATCAGTTCTACCTTCTTTGCAAATGCATTGTGGACTTTATCCTTCGTCAACTCAATTTTCATTGTCCCTCTCCGGATTCAAAAGTACATAAACTAATAATAAAATACAGATTTTTATTTCGCTATAATAACAGGACAGTAACACCGTGAGGCGGTGATCAGGTACCTCGGTGAAATCCCGTTCTTTCTCCCTATCCCCCCATCACCCCATCTCCCTATCTTATTTTTCTCCGTGTCTCGCTATCTCCCGATCTCCCAATCTTATTTTTCTCCGCGTCTCCGAGTCTCCCCATCCCGCCGTCTCTATTATTTCTTTTGGTATCTCTTCTCTCCTTCGATGTAGAGGTCGTTTCCTCTTACATCGTTGATCACAATCACGGGGAGATCTTCGACCTCCAGCCTTCGAATCGCTTCCGGTCCAAGGTCTTCATAAGCCACCACTTCCGCCTTCTTCACCCGTTTGGCCAAAAGGGCCCCCGCTCCTCCGGTCGCCGCAAAATAGACCGCCTTATATTTCTTCATCGCCTCTTTAACCACATCGTTCCGCATTCCCTTCCCGATCATCCCTTTCAGTCCCTTTTCAATCAAGGTGGGTGAATAGGCATCCATTCGGTAACTCGTCGTGGGACCCGCCGATCCAAAGACTCGGCCCGGTTTGGCGGGTGTCGGACCAACATAATAGATAATTTGGCCCCGAATCTCAAAGGGGAGGTTTTTCCCCTCTCTTAATAGGTCGAAGAGCCGTTTGTGGGCGGCATCCCTCCCGGTATAAATGACCCCCGTGATCAGAACCCGGTCTCCAGTCTTTAATCTCTCAACGTCCTTATCGCTCAATGGCGTCCGTAGTCGAATGGGCTCGCTCATAGCACTCCTTTAGGGAGGTGGGGTGAGAGGGAGTTAGGGAGAGAGGAAAACCCCATCACCCTATCTCCTCATCTCCCCATTTTATATAGTTACTTCCTTATGTCGTTGCGCGTGGCACTGAATATTCACGGCCAGAGGGAAGCTGGCGATATGGCACGGCATCATCAGGATATGGACGGCCAAGGAAGTCGTCCGGCCTCCCAGCCCTTGGGGCCCGATCCCCAGTTGGTTGATCTCTGTTAAAGTTTCCGACTCCAGCTTGTCTAAATCGGGATCCGGATTACTACTCCCGAGGGTTCTGAGCAGACTCTTCTTTGCGAGAAGGGCAGCCTGTTCAAACGTCCCACCGATCCCTACCCCCACAATCGTTGGAGGACAGGGGTTGGAACCTGACTCCTTCACCCGCTGGACGACGAAGCGTTTGATGCCTTCAATTCCGTCAGAGGGTGTGAGCATCACCACCCGGCTCATATTCTCGCTTCCGCCCCCCTTAGGAGCTACGGTAATCTTCACCTTCTCTCCCGGAACGACTTCGGTGTGGATGATGGCCGGCGTGTTGTCTCCTGTATTCTTGCGGGTAAAAGGATGGCAGAGCGATTTCCGCAGATACCCGTCCTGGTACCCCTGCCGAACGCCTTCATGAATGGCTTCGTTGAGATTGCCTCCGACGAGATGGACATCCTGCCCGAGCTCGACAAAAACGACGGCAAACCCCGTATCCTGGCAAATGGCCACCTTCTCCTCTTTGCCAATGCGTGCATTCTCTTTCAATTCTTTTAAGATCTCAACTCCCAAAGGGGAGTCTTCCTTCTCCATCGCACGATCAAAGGCCTGGATCACATCCTCTCCCAGATCGGTATTGGCCTCCATGCAAAGCTCTCGAATCTTTTCCGTGATCAGCTTGACATTGATCTCTCTCATCTTGCCCTTCTTTCGGTAAAGGAGCACTTCAAGACACTCCTAATGCTCTGAATCAAAGCTTGAGCTCCGAAATGCTCTTTTTCACACTCTCTGCGGATTTTGCAACCAGTTTCTTCTCCTCCTCGTTCAGGTCAATCTGGATGATCGATTCAATCCCCTTCGATCCTAACTTGACGGGCACGCCAAAACAGATGTCTTTCAACCCGTATTCCCCATCCAGATAGACGCAGCAAGGAAGGATTCTCTTTTTATCCTTGAGGATCGCCTCAGCCATCTGAACGGCTGCTGCACCCGGTGCGTAGAAAGCGCTCCCTGTCTTGAGGAGGCTGACGATCTCTCCACCTCCCTTTCGAGTCCGGTCGACCAGTCGGTCGATGGCCTCTTTCGGGAGAAGTTGCGAGAGAGGGATTCCACTCACGGTCGTGTATCGTGGAAGGGGAACCATTTCGTCCCCGTGCCCCCCTAAGAGGAGAGCCTGAATATCCTCCACCGAAACGCCTAACTCCATGGCAATGAACGCTCTGAATCGAGCCGTATCTAATATGCCTGCCATCCCCAGCACTCTCTGCTTTGGAAGACCACTTTTCTTAACAGCTAAATAGGTCATTGTATCTAAGGGGTTGGTGACCAGGATCAGAATCGTATCAGGAGATTTCGCTACGACCTGGGCGACGACCGATTCAATGATCTTCTTATTCGTCTCCAACAGATCTTCCCGGCTCATGCCCGGTTTCCGGGGCACTCCTGAAGTGACAATGACCACATCCGAATTCTTTGTGTCCTCAAATGCATTTGACCCGGTGACTCTTGCATCGAAACCTTCAATGGGCCCTGCCTGAAAGAGATCCAGAGCCTTTCCCTGGGGCATCCCCTCGATGATATCTACGATAACAACATCCCCCAGTTCTTTTTCCGCAGCCCAATGGGCGGCTGTCGCCCCTACAAATCCTGCCCCGATAATTGAGATCTTCTTCCGTCCCATGGCATCCCCTCCTCTTAACCCAAAAATTCGAAATTCGAATATCGAAATCCGAAACAAATTCAAATTTTCAAAATTCAGGAATAATTTTGTTTGTTTTAGTCATTTGTATTTTGAGAATTCGTGCTTGTTTCGATCTCGGATTTCGTGCTTCGGATTTGAAATCATTCATCTCATGTTTATTTCGGGGGTTCAACCCGATACCCTTTCACCTGAAAACCGCAAGTCTTCCGGATGATCAGCTCGGGCTGTAAGATAATCTCTTGAGAGGCCTCGCTCCTTCTCCCTTCGATTCTCTCGATCAATGCCTTCACCGCAAGAGCCCCCATCTCGTATTTCTTTTGGCCGATCGTCGTCAGTTCAATCCCTTTCATGGCCGTAAATTCGATATCATTGAATCCAACGATGGCCATCTCCTCTGGGACCTTTATCCCTTCCTCGACAATCGCTTGATAGGCGCCCAAGGCCATATAGTCATTGGTAGCAAAGATGGCCGTAGGGGGCACTTCCATTTTGAGAAACTGTTTTCCGCCCCGGTACCCCGATTCCTTTAAAAAATCACCATCCAGAAAATAATGGGGCATTGGCTTCAATCCATAGGCTTCCAGGGCTTTCTTCCCACCTTCCAGCCGTTCAAAACCCACAGAAGATTCGGACGACCCGCCGATCACCCCAATTCGTTTATGGCCCAGTTTGACCAGGTGCTCCACCGCCAAAAAACCTCCGAGAAGATTATCCACCCCCACATAATCCACTTTCTCTTTCACCACGGGGTGGTAGGTCCTTCGATTGACCATGACGATAGGGAAGGCTTCTTCAGCCAAGGTAAGGATATTGGGATCTCCCATGTGTGCGGAGGAAAAGATGATTCCGTCCACCCCTTTACTCCGGAGCATCTCAATATGCTGGTTTTCGGTGGAAAGATCCGAATGGGTACTGCAGAGAATGATGTTGTAGCCTAATCCTCTGGCCGTCGTTTCAATTCCCTGAGCTAATTCGTTGTAAAAAGGGTTGGCGATCGTTGTGATGACAAGGCCTAACGTCTTGGTTCGTCTGATCACCAAACTTCTGGCAATGAAGTCAGGACGGTAGTTCAAATCTTTGGCAATGGAGAGGATTCTTTCCTTAGTCTCATTTCGAATACGAGTCTTATCGTTGAGGGCCCTCGAAACCGTGGTATGAGAAACATTGGCCATCCGCGCAATGTCTTTTATGGTGACTTTCTTATGCATAATTGCGTTAACGATAACACAACGTTTGTGAAATTTCAACAAAATTTAAAATTGCACTGTAAAATCAATAGCTTTAGTGATTTATTATGGAAGGTGCGTCAACGTTAACATTATTGCGTTATTTATGTCAAGAAAAAAAAGAAATAGGATGAAGCGGGATTGTGAAGGGGGGGACAACAATAGAAATATGAAACTCTTTTCCTATCTCATCCAACTTTGTGAATCACCTTTTATTATTCCTTTCTCTTTGGAACCCGATCCCCTCTAGATACTGGCACATAAGCCAAGCATTAAAGCATCATTTATGGCTTTGTTTAAACTACGTATAAAACAAAGCTATTTCTCGCCGCTACTTTTATCTCATTTCTTTCGTCAAATGAATCTTCCTACTGTACTCCCTTCATGAATGGCCTCAAATATCCCTCTTGGGGTGATGCAATCGCCAACCCGATAGGTCTCCAATCCTAAAGGTTCTATCGATTTCACTAACCCATCATTGGGGGAAAACCCCACGGCTAAAACGATGGCTTCAAAGTGAGAGAAACCTCCCCTGCCCTTTTGATCACGAAAGAGAGCCTTTCCTCCTTCAATTTGATAAACCTCTGTAGACGTATGAATTTCCAACTTTTTCTCGAAAATCCGACGAAGGAGTAACTTACGGGTTACATAAGGCTCCATATCCATGCCGAGCTCTTGAAGGATTTCAAAAATGATAACCTTTTTCCCCTTTGCTTCCAGAAATTCTGCAACTTCACACCCAACCAAGCCCCCGCCTAAGATGAGAATTTCGTTCTCCCGCAGATTTTGGGTTAAGGCTTCCTCTGCCGTATAACAGAAATTCCTCCCTAATCCGGGGATGGAAGGGAAAATGGGTGTCGCCCCATTCGCCAAAACGAGAACATCTGGTTGGATCTTTTTAATAATCCCTTCATCCGCCTCACGGTTCAGAAAAAGAGACACCCGCTCTCCCTCCACCCTTTTCACTAAAAAATCTGTCAGCTCATGGAGTTCCTCCTTATGAGGAGGAAGGGCAGCCACCCTTAACTTCCCGCCTAACCGAGGACCTTTTTCAAAAAGCAGCACCTCATGCCCCCTCTCACTGAGGGTATGGGCACATTCTAATCCGCCGGGCCCTCCTCCAACAACGAGCACCTTTCTTCTGTTCTGCGAAGGCAGAAAAGCTGTCTCCCTCTCTTTACCTGCCCGTGGGTTGATGGCACACCTTACAGACAGTTTTAGATAGTTCCTTTTCCCCTGGCAATAATTACAAGCAATGCATGTCCTGATCTCTTCGGTCTTCCCATCGAACGCCTTCTGGGGAAACCATGGGTCAGCAATCAACCCCCTTCCTATGCCAACGAGATCGGCCTTCCCCTCCATTAGAATAGAATTGGCCAGTACCGGGTTATTGATCCTTCCAGCAACCAATACAGGAATGCTCACCGATTTCTTTAATTCCAGGGACAAGGGCGTTAAAACGCCTCTTGGCATAGCCATGGGCTGGGTGATCCATTCCGGAGTGTCCCCTCGCCTGCCTGCGGAAAGAGAAATAAGATTGACTCCTTCTCCCTCAAGAGTTTTGGCGATGAGCGTAGACTCCTCTCTCGTTATCCCCCCGGCGACAAATTCATCCCCACTCAGCCGGAAGAAGATAGGAAACTGTTCACCAACAGCTTCCCGTACTTTCCGATAAACCTGAACTGCAAAAACCATCCTTTTCTCTATGGTTCCACCATAGGCATCGGTCCTCTTATTGGCCGATCCCGATAAAAATTGTGCGATCAAATAGCCATGGGCCCCATGAATTTCAACGGCGTCGTAACCCGCCCTTTTCGCCCTCTCCGCAGCTTTCCCGAATGCCTCGATGAGTTTCCGGATCTTCTCCTCACCCAATTCATTGATGGTGAATCCATCCGCAGGTCCATAACCCCGATGCACCAGCTGAATGGCCGCTCGAGCGCCCCATGATTTTATCGATTCAGCCAGATCATTCAGCCCGGGGACATAGTCATCTGAACAGATCCGGAGATTCTGCTCGGATTCGTCCGTCACATCGGCGGATTGCACGATAATAAGACCGGTCCCACCCTTCGCCCTTTCCACGTAATAATCGATTAATCTCTGTGTCACTTCCCCGATGGAGCTGTGCAATTTGTTTCCCATCGGGAGCATGACGATTCGATTTTTTATTTCGAGACGATTGACCTTTATCGGCTCGAACAGTTTCCAACCCGTATGAACCATCTCTCCTCCAGATTCCTTCCTGACCAATCCTTATCCGTCCCTGAATTTGCCTTCCAAAATTCTGCAACTCACCTTAGAAATTGAACGACCTCCGAGACCGGTTTTCGTGGGGGTGGGATGGGTGATTCCGCAGGATACCCCAATGGGATCAGATCCACCAGATCCCATTCCGGATCCACATTGAGCAATCGCTCAATCTCTTTCTTCGCCAACTGGATGCCGGCCACCCATGTGCTTCCCAACCCAAAAAGATGGAGCGCAATGGAGAGGTAGCTGATTGCGGCGGCTACGCTCTGGAGAGTCGAATTTCCCAACTGACGGCTGGATCGCATTTCCTGGGCAAGAGGGTCCTTCTCTCCTCGCATTTTCAAAATCTGGTCGGCCATGCTCAGATACTTTCCCATGAGCACGGCGATGCAAACCGGGGCTCCCCGGAAAAAGTCGGAGTTCTTTTGCCAGCGTTGAGCCGCGTCACCAAACTTTCCAGCTTCAGGCCAAGACCCCATCAATGTGGTTTTGGACTTCACCTCGTCGGCCATTTTATGAATGATCGATTTATCCGTGATGACAAGGAATCTCCAGGGCTGATAATTCCCTCCATTGGGAGCCCATGTTGCAAGTTCGAGAGCCTTCAGAAGAAGATCTTCAGGGACGGGTTTGTCTTGGAATTTGCGAATCGAACGCCTGGTCTGAATCAGCTTAAATAGTTCTTGATAATCCACCGTGTCTTATCCTCCTTTCCCAAATTTATGAGAATGGACCCGATATCCTTTTATTTCCGAGCGATTGGGTTTAAAAATTTCTTTGTAAGATCGCTCCCTTTTCAATGGGGAGCATGGTTTTAGATATCCTTGCCAGCAATCCCTTTTTAAATATCCTTTCGGGAGGACTCCATGACTTAAGCCGCTTTTTGATCTCTCCTTCAGAGACAACCAGATCTATTCTTCTCTCCCTGATGTCCATCTCAATCTTATCCCCATTCTGTACAACCGCGATCGGACCTCCTTCCATGGCTTCTGGAGAGATATGCCCCACAGCGCCTCCTTTATTCGTACCTGAAAATCTACCGTCGGAGATGAGGGTAACCGAGGTATCTAAATTCATGCCTGATAGTAACCACAAGAATCGGGCGCCTGAGATCCTCATCCCCGGATCCCCTTTTGGCCCAACATAGCGTAGAATGACCATATCCCCCGGATTAATTTCACCTTTCAGCAAATGCTCACAAGCTTCTCCTTCAGATTCAAAGACCCTGGCAGGTCCCTTTTTGGTCAATTCCTCCTTTGAAAGTCCGGAAACTTTAACGACTGCTCCATCAGGAGCCAAACTACCTCTCAAAATGGCCACTCCCCCTTCCTCGGCTATAGGCGCTGATAGGGGAAAGATCACCTGACGATTGAATACTTCTGAATCCTTGACATTTTCCCCAAGCGTTCTCCCCGTTACCGTCCTTGTTTCGCAATGGAGCAATGGGCTTAATTCTTTTAACAAGGCGGGTAGACCTCCCGCTTCGTCAAACTCCTTCATCAGATATTTCCCCGAGGGTTTGACATTACACAAAAAGGGAGTCTCTCTACTAAGTGAATCAAAAAGGGATAAAGGTATTTTGATCTCTAGTTCTCCAGCAATAGCAGGAAGATGGATGAGTGCATTGGTTGACCCTCCTAAAGCTAAAAAAACACGAATGGCATTTTCAAAGCTTCTCATGGTTAAAATGTCAGTAGGTTTGATTCCTTCCTTGATCAGGAAAATGATCTGTTCCCCGGCCTGATAGGCCAACCTCCCGATGAGAGGGTCAGAGCCAGAGACTGTGGCATTGCCCGGCAGGGTCATTCCAAGAGTTTCCGCAATGGCTCCCATCGTATTTCCGGTTCCCATGATAGGACAGGCCCCCCAATTTCCACAGGATATCTCTGCCAATTCTTCAAATTCTTCTTGAGACATTGTACCTTTTTGTACTTCTCCATACCCTGACCCCACCTGCTGGACGTATCGACCCCTTCCTTTATATGTCTTCGTTTCCATATATCCACCCAGAACTAAAATCGAAGGAAGGTTCAACCGGGCAGCAGCCATCAAATGGGCAGGAACGACATCATCACAGACCGAGGTAAAGACGATGCCATCGAAGAAGTTTTCCTCTGCAAACAATTCTACTAAATCCGCCACCACATCACGATAGGCTAAACTATAGCTGCTCCCCCGACCCCCGCCTGCCATCCCCCCACATAATGAGCTGATGGTAAATTCCATCGGAGTGCCGCCCGCGGACTCAATACCCGCCTTTACCATCTTCGCAAGACGGTCCAGGTGTCCTGCCGCCGGGTTGATTTCGCCCCAACTGTTTAGAACGCCTATGAGAGGCTTCTGCAGTTGTCTCTTGGTAAACCCGACTCCTTTCATTAAAGCATGACGAAATGGAAGACTATATTCTTCTAACTCTCCCTCTCTCTTCATACCATTCCCCTCTCGAATCCACAGACTTATACTGCCAATCCAACCTCCATGCCCTCACGGGTCGCTTCAAGTCCATCCCGCGGGCTATTACAGTCCCCTACAGTGTAAACCTCAGAAACAACTCCTTTGAGTTCCTCCACAAGTCCATTTTCGGACCTGTATCCAACAGCCAGAACCACTGTGTCTGCTGGCAACCATAATATATTTCCTCCATCGTTGGCGAATACACCATCCGAACGTATTTCCAGAGCCGGGGTGTGGGAAAGTATCTGGATGCCATGCTTGATCATCTTGTCCCTCAGAGTCCGATAGATATTTTCCTCAAGCTGCCTACCATTTTCTCCCAATCTTCTCAGGGTGATGAGTGAAACTTTCTTGCCTTGTTCAGCAAGGTAACTTGCCACCTCCATCCCTACCATCCGGCCACCAATGACCACCACGTTTTCTCCCGCCTTTGCTTTACCCCAAAATAGATCGACAGCCTGGACAATATTGGGTCCATCCGCTCCGGGTATCTCTGGCACCATAGGTCTGGCTCCAGTCGCAACGATCACAGCGTCCGGTTTTTCAGCTTTTACAGAAGTCAGATTCATTTTTTTATTGAGAATAATCTTCACACCGGCTTCCTTGAGCCCCATCACAAGTTGCTCGATGAGGTTTTGGTAAATCTCTTTATCGGGTTGTCGGGATGCAATCCTCCAGGCTCCTCCCAGTTCTCCACTTGCCTCATAAAGGGTGACAGAATGTCCCCTCTGCGCAGCAACTTTTGCTGCCTGCATCCCTGCGATCCCTCCCCCAATGACCATGACCTTCTTGGGTTGAGATACTCTTTTAATGGCATAATCCTTCTCACGGAACAGGGAGGGGTTAACCGTGCAGAAGAGCCGTTTTGCTTCTTTTGTGGTTGACAATAAACGGTCTACACAGTTGTTACAATAGATACAACGATTGATTTCATCAAACTTATCCTCTTTAACTTTTTGAGGCCAATAAGGGTCGGCCAAAAGCGGTCTCGCGAGAGCGATGAAATCGGCTTTACTTTCTCCAAGCACTTTGTCAGCTATCCTCGGATCTCCGAGTTTGCCAACGGTACAGACAGGGATATTGACCACCTTCTTCACCCGTGCCGCAAGCTCCACTAAATGGGCGTCGGGCCAGAGATAAGACAGAAATTGGACTTCCGTGTTTTCATGCGCCCCTGCAGAAACATGGAGCAAGCTGGCCCCGGCCTTCTCAAACATCTGAGCTTGGATGAGTGCATCTTCAAGGGTGATGCCTCCGGAAAGAAAATCGGAGCCATTAAAGCGAACACTCACGGGGAAATTTGGTCCGGCTTTATCCCTGATACGCTCCAGGATCTCACAGATAAACCGTGCCCGCTTCTGAGCGCTACCCCCATATTCATCCGTGCGGCGGTTGGTGTAGGGCGAAAGGAAACTACTCATCAGATACCCGTGAGCGGCATGAAGTTCGACCATATCATACCCTGCCTGCATCACTCGTCGGGCCGTGTCAGAAAATTGCTCAACAAGGCGCTGAATTTCCTCTTTGGTCATCTCATGGAGGACCACTCCTGTTTTGACATATTTAATGGCGGAAGGACCGATGGCATAAGATGATTCCGACGGTTGTCCTTCCCTTTTGGCCTGATACGTTATCGCCTTGCCCGAATGGTTCAACTGGAGGGCACATTTCGCCCCTGCTGCATGAATGGCGTCCGCGATTCTGGCCATCATGGGGATATGTTTTTCTTCGTATAGATTCGGCAACCCTCGAACCCTCGATTCGGCTGATGCCCGGACGGCATGACAGATGATAAGGCCCACACCCCCCTTTGCCCTTTCAACGAAGTAGTCAATGGTCTGTTGGGAGGGAACCCCCTCCTCATCATAAGAGAAGGTCCCCATCGGGGCCTGCAATATCCTGTTTTTGATTTCAAGCTTACCGATCTTCCCTGGAGTAAACAGTTTCTCCAGTAGGGCCATAGTTCAGTCTCCTTTTACATAAATTTTTGATTCATTTCGATTTAGAACGCACCGTCACAATCCCCTGATCTGCATCGACCTCTAGGGTATCGCCTGTCTTGATGATTTCAACAGGATTTTGATCGAGTTTATCTACCATAGGAATATCACTAATAATTGCTCCAACGGCTACAACAGGATCCGCTTGGATATTAATGATGGCTTTGGGAGCTTTTTTATAATAGGCAAGTTCATACAATTGATAGGAGCCGGCTGTCGAACCTTTTCCGACGGGGAAAATGAGTATTTTATCGGTGATGCTCTTCCCATTGAGTTCATGCCCTTCCTCGACGACGACACCCGTCTCTGGATTGACGCCTCCCAAAAACGAAATGGACGTTTTTGAAACAAGAGCTTCACCTTGAGCTTTCCCTTTCGCCACCTTGTGCCCCTTGATAATAATCTCTTTCATATCTGCACCTGAATTTTCTTAACCCTTATCCGTCACCCAATCGATGAATTTCTCCAGGCTTCCGTAGTAACACGGAATCCCTTTGGTGGCTGAGATGTAGTAGACCATTTTTGGAGAATCTGTGGCTGCTCCTCGATAACCACGCTTTATAAAAAATTCCCGGGGCATGGGAGAGGGACAGGTATTGGCCGCCAACCTGACGCCGGCAGATTTTAAAGGGGCGGCATAGCCAATATCTTCTGCATACTTCTTAATTAAATGGGATGTGAGGATCCAAATTTCTACTTTACTTTTTACTCGCCTTCCTGAAAAAGCTTCAGCATAGCGCTTGATCTGGTTAATGGAAGGATGGGGACATCCTAATACCACAAGATCTGCTTCTTCAGGTCCTATTCTGGAAATGGATTCCTCTGTCTTTTTAAGTTCCGTTAAATTGAACTCAAAGGTATCCGAAGGACCAATTTTTTTGAACCCTGTCGCCATTTCTTCAGTGGGGGCTTCTGGAGTCACTCCAACCACATGAAAGAGAGCCGCACTCCCTGAAGTGGCAAGAGCCGCCCCCAGGCATTTCAGTTCGTCTTGGGACACCGAAGGAGGTATCCCTGTAAGGATTGGAACCTTATCTTGAGCAATCTTCCCAGCGAAATATCCTAATGTTGCGTATTCCGTTTCCGCATTGAGCTTGGCATTCACTCTGATTTTAATGCTTCCATGTCGATTTTCATCTAAATGATATCCATAAGCAGGGACCCGTCCAGTCAGTCCGGCGGCCAAGGCAGAAGGGCCACCTTCTCTGTTTGTTCTGGCGCCTAAGACAGCATTGGCGTAGATAATGGCAGAACTCTCCGCCCATGCAACATGCTCTCTCAGGCGGGGAGCATGCCCGATGAGATAAGGAATACAGGTATTGCATAGATATCCGCCCATCCCAGCAAGGGTCTCGGATAACGCTGCGTTTTCCTGATAGATATCCTGGCTGAATCCCATCTCTCGCCAGGCCCAGGGATCAAGGGAGGTCGGATTCGTGGTCGTAGGGATCACAAATCGACCTCCCCCTTTTGCCATATTCTTGATGAAGATCGTTCCACCCTTTCCTGCAGTCACCGGGTTGGCACAGGAAAGGTGGGCGGAGGCAACAGGAATCATACGTTCAGCCCCATAGCATTCCCCCACAGCTACTAACAGCTCCATCGCTGTTTGCATCGCCTCCCCATATTTCCCTTCCAGCATTTCATTTTCTTCTTCGGTCAGTTTCACTGATTTCCCTTTACCAAATAAGATCTATCAAGGTGCCCCCGGAGAAAAAGGACATTCTAATTTGAATGAACCCGGGTTTAGGGTTACCACCGGGAAACGGCTGGCTTTTCATAGGAGGAAATAATCCGTCTCTGATGAAACGGTCAAACCACTCTTTAAAGATACGACAAATCGTTGCCGAATCTTAATCCTCTCCCCCCACCAGGGCAGCGGCGGCCTTTTGAGATTTCCGATAAAATTTGATCCCAACAAACAGTAAAACCGAAAGGACGAACCCGATTAAGTCTGTAATGGGCTCCGGAATGAATAGCAACATCCCCGTAATGAAAAACAAGATCCGATGCAAAGGGTTTAGCTTCCCTAACCATCCCATATAACCTTCAATACTCGAAGCTACAACAAACACTCCCAAAAAGGCAGTAACCGCCGCCTCGATGATCAACCATACCGATTTCCCATGGAGGATTAAAGCTGGATTATAAACAAAAAAGTAGGGGATGATATAAAGAACAAAACAGAGACGCATTGCTCTGAAACCAGTCTTCCAAAAGTTTGCACCACCGATGACTGCCGCCACATAGGCAGCCAGAGCGACCGGAGGTGTGATAAATGAAAAAAGGCCGCAATAGAGGACAAACAGGTGAACGGCCATGATATCGAAACCCGATTGGGATAAGGCTGGGACAAGGACAACAGCAAGGATGATATAACAGGCCGTAATGGTCATTCCCATCCCGAGGATATAGCTCACGATCATCCCCATGATCAGCATGGCCAAGGGATTTTTCCCAAATAGGTTGACCAGTTCCGATGAGAAAGAGATGGCCACACCCGTCATCGATAACCCCCCCATGATCAATCCGATCCCGGCCAATATCGCAATCATTTCAACCAGAACTTTCCCCGTATCGATAAAAAGTTGATAGAGGGTCTTCAGATTCGGCCTGGTCTCTTTTCTGAACATCGCCCCTATCAAAAGAAATAATGAGGCAACATACGGAGCCTGGGCTTCCTGTTTCAATTGGAAAAGCAGATAAATCAAGGCCCCGAGCCCAGCAAAGTATATCCATCCCTCTTTCAAGGTCTCTTTCAAAGAGGGGAGCTCGCTTTTGGGCAACCCATGAAGCCCCTTCTTTGCTGCATGAGCATCAATCTGAACAAAAAGGCCCCAATAATAGAGACAGGCTGGCACGGCGGCAGCAAGAGCAACGGCCCCGTAAGAGACTTGAAGGAAACTGGCCATGACAAAGGCAACCGCACCCATCACCGGGGGCATGATCGCCCCCCCGGTGGATGCGCAGGCCTCCACCGCCGCAGCATATTCTGCCTCATACCCTGTTTTCTTCATGGTCGGAATCGTGATCCACCCGTCCACGGCCACATTGGCCACGGCGCTCCCGCTGATCGTCCCGAATAATCCACTGGCGACCACCGAAACTTTTGCCGGTCCCCCTCTCACACTGCCAAGAAGCGCCGATGCAAATTTCGTAAAAAATGTCCCGCCGCCTGTGGCTTGCAACGTTGAGCTGAAAATCATAAAACCAATCACCAGCTCGCAAAAGGTTCTTGTGGGGATGCCGATAATACTCTCACGTGTCAGAACATGAAATCTTGCCGCTCCCGCAAGGGACCAACCCGTTCCTTCCAAGAAACCCGGCATATGTTCCGCAACCAAGGGATAGAGAGAGATGATTCCGGTAAAGATGAATAAGGTGAGGCCGCCCCCGCGTCTGAGAGCTTCGAGGACAAGCACCCACATGATGATACTTACCCCAGTAGCCATCGGAGGCCCAACCAATGACCAGCCTTCCACGGTTATTTTGAATGCATTGACCATGAGATAGATACAGCAACCGATGGCCAACAAAAAAAGCAAGACATCATACCAGGGGAGCTTTTCCCTCGAGGCATTTTTCGACACTGGAAAAATGAGAAACGAAGAGGATAAGAAGATGCCGATCATTCCGTAGTAATAGAGATTCTCATGGTAGAGTACGAGACCCCATCGGAATATCTCATTCATTGAAAACAAAACCCCAAAAACTGAAAGAATCGCAAAGAAGGGCTTCCATCCCCTTCCTAATTTCCGGTATCGTTCCACCAGGGTGTAGGTGAATTTTTCTGCTACCTGTTTCTCTTTCTCTAAATCCATTTTATACCCCCTCATTGGTTCTTAACAAAACAAAGCGAGGCTTCAAGTGAGAAATTCTTAAATCTTAAGCAAATTGAAATCCTCTGGCTGGGAGACATGATTATTCTATCCAGCCAGAGGATTCTTATGTATTGTCGTTTCGTTATTTATGTCATTCTTCGGTCTAACACCC
>Ga0214473_10005360_pt1 | contig 15370 bp, 18 predicted proteins | sample RVTome_7_FD_203509 | JGI IMG/M metagenome (GOLD analysis project Ga0214473, IMG submission 203509) | Soil microbial communities from uranium-contaminated site in the Upper Colorado River Basin, Wyoming, United States - RVT98D197 | ecosystem: Environmental > Terrestrial > Soil > Contaminated >... | reverse complement strand
CTCCGGTCCGAGGATCCCGAGGAACGCGTCGGTCTCGGGGTCGACCAATACCGACTGCTCGATCATGGCGCTGAAGGCGTCGAGGGCGTCCTTCGTCCGCGCGGTGCTGGCTGCCGCCTGCTCCTCGGGCGTCGCCCGGCTGGCGATCACGGCGCCGACCCCCAGGCCCGACAGCGCGATCGCCGCCGCCAGTACGAGGGTGCCCGCGCGCCGCGACCGGCGGGGACGTGCGGGCTCCGGCGCGCGACGGTCCCCGAGACCGCCGACCTCTCGCACGATCCGCTCCTCGAGGTCGACAGAGGGTGAGACCGGGGGCAGGGCGTACGCGAGCGTCGCCGCGGCACGCGTCAGGTCGCGTGACTCCTTTCGGCACGCGGCGCACCACGCCAGGTGGCGCTCGACGATCGCCGACTCGCGTGAGCCGGCGACTCCGAGCGCGTGCTCGGAGAGCAGATCGCGGATCGCGGTGCAGCTCACCACGGTTCCTTCGCCTCGTTCGCTTTGCGGACCTTGATCAGCGCGGTCCGAAGACGGGTCTTCACGGTCCCGAGCGGCACGCCGTCGGACTCGGAGATCTCCCGCGCCGTGAGCCCTCCGAAGTACGTGCGCGCGAGCAGGACCTTCTCGGCATCGGACAGGCACTCGATGGCGCGCATCGCCGCGTCGCGCTCCATCACGATGTCTTCCTCGTCGACACCAGGGGCATCGGGGACCTCGTCGACCAGCACGAGATGCGGCCGGGTCACGCCGGTCTCCCGCCGGAGCCGGTCCACCGCGAGGTTGTGGGCGATCGTCATGAGCCAGGTCGAGAGGCGTCCGCGCGCCGGGTCGAACCGAGCGGCCTTGCGCCACGCGGTGGTGAAGACGTCCTGCGTAAGCTCCTCGGCGGCTTCGCGGGAGCCCAGCAGCCGGAGCCCCATCGTGAACACGGGGCGGCCGAACCGCGCGTAGAGCGCGCGAAGGGCGTCGTCGTCACCGGCAAGGAGTCCTTCCATCAGTTGTCGCTCCTCCGCGGGGAGAAGCGGTCCGTCCTGTCGAGCCTGCACAGGCGGGTCCTTCCCGGTATACGCGCAACGCCATGGGGCCGGCTTGCCCGGTCCCGTACCGATGGTCGCACGGTCGCTGCCGACTCGCCATCGGCCATCGGTCATGGTGCGTCCGGGCTGTTCCGCCGGACGGCACCGGCGTAGGCTCATCATAGGAACACCACATCTCGAGAACCGCCGGCCTCGTGGGAGCGAACCACCGGCAGCAGAAGGGACGAGAACGATGAAGCGCGGCGCCGCCAGGATCCTCGTGGGCGCACTCATGGTCACGGTCGGGCTCGGCGCTCACGGTGCCGCGGCACAGGCGGCGCAGCCGGAGGTCGTCCGTCTCGAGCTGAGCGGCGTGGTGGACCCGCTCGTGGCCGACTACCTGGAGGGCGGCATCTCCCGCGCGCAGGACGAAGGCGCCGCGGCAGTCCTGCTGGTGATCGACACCCCCGGCGGGCTCGACTCGGCGATGCGGCAGATCGTCCAGTCGATCATGAGCGCCCAGGTGCCGGTGATCGGCTACGTGTCGCCGAGCGGGGCGCGCGCCGCATCGGCCGGTGCCTTCATCCTGCTGTCGGCCCCGGTGGCCGCGATGGCGCCCGGCACCAACGTCGGCGCCGCCACGCCCGTCGGCCTGTCGGGCGGAGACCTGAGCGACAAGATCGCGAACGACGCGGCCCAGTACATGAAGGGCATCGCGCAGGCGTACGACCGCAACGCCGACGTCGCGGCGACCTTCGTCACGGACGCCGCGAGCATGACCGCCGAGGACGCGCTGGACGCCGACGTGATCGATCTGGTCACCGGCACCGAGCAGGATCTGCTGGCCAGGATCGACGGCACGACCGTGACGCTCAGCACCGGGGCGACCGTCACGCTCGCGACCGCAGGCGTCCCCGTCGTCGACGAGTCGATGGGCGCGTTCGTCGGGTTCCTCCACGCGCTGTTCGACCCGAACATCGCGTTCCTGTTCTTCTGGCTCGGGCTCGCGCTGATCGTGCTCGAGCTGCTGATCCCGGGCCACGTCTTCTCGGGCACGATCGGCACGGGGATGCTGATCATCTCGGTTCTGGCGTTCGGGATGCTGCCCGTGCGGATCATCGGCATCGCGCTGCTGCTGCTCGCCGTCGTCGCATTCATCATCGAGCTGAAGGCTCCCGGGCTCGGCATCTGGGGTGCCGTCGGCACGATCTCGCTGCTGCTCGGCGGGTGGTTCCTCTACGACCGTTCGGGCGGGGTCTCGGTCTCGCCCTGGTTGCTGGTCGCCGTGGCCGCGTTCGCGACGCTGTTCTTCGGGTTGGTGGTCGCGAAGGTGCTCAAGATGCGCGGGCAGCCACCCGCCCAGGGGCGCGACGTGATCATCGGATCGCACGGCGTCGTGATCGGCTCGGGGGTCGACGAGCGTGGCGGCATCGTGCGCGTGACCTCGGAGGAGTGGGGGGCCGTCGCGCCAGGCGGACTGATCCAGCCCGGGGCGGCGATCCGAGTGACCGGACTCGACGGGCTCGTGCTCACCGTCGAGCCGTTCGAAGCAGAGCACGTGACGGCGGGGGGTCCGCCGTCCGAGGAAGGAGACGAGACCTGACATGGAGATCAACGCGCTGTTGATCATCATCGGGGTGGTCATCGTCCTGGTGCTGTTGTTCCTGTTCCAGGCGATCAAGATCGTGCCCGAGTTCCAACGACTCGTGGTGTTCCGGCTGGGACGACTGCTGGCCACGAAAGGCCCCGGGCTCGTCATCCTGATCCCGTTCGTCGACCGAGGGATCAAGGTCGACCTGCGTGAGTTCTTCCTCGAGATCCCGCGTCAGGACTCGATCACGAAGGACAACGCGGCGATCGCGATCGACTTCATCCTCTACTACAAGGTCCTCGATGCGGCGAACTCGGTCGTGCAGGTGGCGAACTTCGCCGGTGCGGCCACCAACATCGCGGCCACCACGCTGCGTGCCGTGATCGGCGACATCTCGTTGGACGACGTCCTCGCCAAGCGCGACGAGATCAACAGCCTGCTCCGGGTGAAGCTCGACGAGGTGACCGAGCGCTGGGGTGTGAAGGTCACGAACGTCGAGATCCGCGAGATCATCCCGCCGCCGTCCGTGCAAGAGGCCATGACCCGTCAGATGTCGGCCGAGCGCACGCGCCGCGCGGTCGTAACCGAGGCCGAGGGCAACAAGTCGGCGGCGATCACCGTCGCCGAGGGTCAGAAGGAAGCGGCGATCCTCACCGCCGAAGGTCAGAAGCAGGCGGCCATCCTCAACGCCGAGGGTGAGCGACAGTCCGCGGTCCTGCGGGCCGAAGGTTTCGCGATGGCGCTGCAGAAGATCTTCGAAACCGCGAGCGGCGTGGACGAGAAGACCATGCGCCTGCAGTACCTGGAAGCGCTGAAGCAGGTCGGCACAAGCGCGTCGTCGAAGATCGTCGTGCCGATGGAGCTGTCCGGGTTGGTCGCGGGCTTCACCGCGTTCGCCGAGGCCAGCTCCACGAACGGCCAGGGCGGCGCCGGCTGAGCCGGGTCGCCGCAGGAGCGAAGGGCGCCGGAACCCCGGCGCCCTTCGTGGTGTATGACGCACGACGGAGGATCGAACGCCCGTCCCGTGGAGGGCCGACCGCTGGACGATGCCGACCTGCTCGAGCGAGCGCGTGGCGGCGACGCCGACGCGTACGCCGAGCTGGTCGCGCGGCATCAGGACCTCGCGATGCGTGTGGCGTGGCTCATCACGCGGGACGCGGCCGAGGCGGAGGACGCGGTGCACGACGCATTCGTGAAGGCGTGGTTCGCCCTCCCCCGGTTCCGGCAGGGGTCCCCCCCACGTCCGTGGCTCCTGCGGATCGTGGCGAACGAGGCGAAGAACAGGGTGCGTGCCGCCAGACGTCGCGAGGCCTTGACGGTGCGGATCACCGCGGCCTCGGAGGACCCGGCCCGGTCCCCCGAGGCCGCGACCGTCGCACGGGAGGACGCCGAGGCGCTGGCGGCCGCCCTCGGAACCCTCCGCGAGCCCGACCGGCTGGTGATCGCGTACCGCTGGTTGTTCGACCTCTCCGAGGCCGAGACCGCCGCGGCACTCGGGGTGCCGGTCGGCACGGTGAAGTCGCGGACCTCCAGGGCGATGGCACGGCTGCGCGCCGCGCTCGCCCGCCAGGAGGTGACCGGATGACCCCAAGGCTGCGCAACATGTCCGACGAGCAGCTGGGGACCGCCCTCGGCGGTCTCGGCGATCGGCTCGCGTGGCCCGAGACGCCGGACGTGGCGGCCGCGGTGCGCCGGTCGATCGCCGAACGGCAAACGGGGACGGACGCCGTCACCGTCGGCTCGCGTCGGCGGCGCCGGCGGCTCGTCCTGGCCATCGCGATCGCGGTGCTCATGCTCGCCGCCGCCGCGACCGCGGCCAAGCTCGTGATCGACCTGGGGGCGGTCTCGATCCGGATCGACCCCAACCCGTCGACCGGGCCGAGCGCGCGGTTCGACCCCGCCGCTCTCGGCCGCCCGGCGAGCCTCGCGGAGGCAGAGCGCCTGATCGGACGGCCGCTCGGGGTGCCGGTCGCCCTCGGGCCTCCCGACGTGCTCTGGGTCGATCGCGCGCGCGCCTACGCGGCGGCCACGCACGGCACCCCGGTGGTCGCCATGGCGTGGGCGCCCCGCGACGGGCTGCCGCCGGTCCCCGGCACGTCGTGGGGAGCCGTCCTGATCCGGTTCGAAGGAGAGGCGGCGTTCGCCCAGAAGCTCCTGCCGCCCGGAGGCATCGACCTCGTGGAGGTGTTCGGGGACACGGCGTACGTCATCGAGGCGCCGCACGAGCTCCGACTGCTCGCCGGCGACCGGGTCCGCTCGTTCCTGGTGCGGGGCAACGTCCTGCTCTGGCAGGAGGGTCCGATCGCATGGCGTCTCGAGACCGCCCTCCCGCAGGCGTCCGCGGTCCGTATCGCCGAGACCCTCCGGGCGTGAGGGAACCCCGCCCGGCTGCATGGATGGTTCGCCGCCGTACCGGCGCTCGCGCTTAGACCGGCAGCGGGATGCCGGCCTGCTGGAGCGCCAGCTCGAAGTCGTGCCGGCTCGACACGGCCTTCATGGCATCCTCGGTCGAGATCTTGCCCTCTTGGATCAGACGCAACAGCCACTGGTCGAACGTGACCATCCCGTAGTAGCCACCGTCGGCAACGACGTCCTTGATCTCGTGGGTCTTGTCGGCGTCGGCGATCCGCTCGGCAACGCGGCCGGTGTTCACGAGGATCTCGAGCGCCGGGATCCGCCCACCGTCGACGGTCGGCACCAGACGCTGGCAGATGATCCCGCGGAGCGTCCCCGCGAGCGCGAGACGCACCTGCTTCTGCTGGTACGGAGGGAAGAAGTCGATCACGCGGTTCACGGTTTCTGTCGCGTCGACCGTGTGCAGGGTCGACATCACGAGGTGCCCGGTCTCCGCGGCGGCGATCGCGGCGCGCACGGTCTCGGTGTCACGCATCTCGCCGATCAGGATCACGTCGGGGTCCTGCCGCAGCGCCGCCCGGAGCGCCGCCAGGAAGTCCCGGGTGTCGTTGCCGACCTCGCGTTGGTTGATCGACGCCATCTCGTCGCGGTGGATGACCTCGATCGGATCCTCGATCGTCACGATGTGCACCGGCTTGGTCTTGTTGATGTAGTCGATCATGGCGGCGAGCGTCGTGGTCTTGCCCGAGCCGGTGGGGCCGGTGACGAGGATCAGCCCCCGGTGCTCGTCGGCGAGCCCACGGATCGCCTCCGGCAGCCCCACCTCCTCGAACGACGGGCCGCCGAAGCGGAGCTTCCGCAGCACCATCGAGATCGAGCCACGCTGCCGGAAGACGTTCGCCCGGAACCGGCCGACGTGCGGCACCGAGTAGGCGAAGTCCACCTCACCACGCTCCTCGAGGTGGGCCTTGCGGTCGTCGGGGATGATGCCGTCGGCGATCACCTGTGTCTCGATCGCGGTGAGCGGGTCACGCTGGATCCGCTCCAACCCCTGGGGAAGGCGCACCATCGGCGCGGACCCGACCTTGACGTGCAGGTCGGACCCATGGCCCTGCATCAGCTCCTCGAGCCACGCGTTGAACTCGGGAACGATCTCGTCCTTCATCCCTCGGTCCCTCTCACGGATCGTCTGCGACCGTCGAGCAACCGGCCCCGACGGTGGTTCCTTCTCCATCGGACGTCTCGCGAGTGGACTCAAGTTCTGCCGCCGGGGAACCTCACGCGCGGCGCGCGGTGAGGCGGCAGACGGTCGAGCGTTCGGCGAGCGGTTCGAACGACGTCATCCGCAGCGAGGGGCGGGCGCCGGCGAGGATGCCCTCGAGCAACCCCTGGTGGACGGCGCACACCAGCTCGCGATGCTCGTCGAGGAGGTCGCGGAACGGGCAGTCCCGCAGCGCGATCTCGACTGTCGTGGTCCCGGTCCGGCGGAACCGAGGCGTGAACCCCGCCTCGGAGAGTGCTTCCTGAAGGACGGCGAGGTTCGGACCCGAAGGCTTCCGAGCGCCCGGTCGCGGCGCAGACCGCCCGACGAGGTACGCGCCCCACTCTCGCGCCAGCTCCTGGGCGCGCGCCCGCTGTTTCGGCGCCGTGAGGAGTCCCGAGAGGATGTCGGCGAGCAGCCGGTGATCTCGTCCCTCCCGCTGCTCCACGTCGACCGCGGCGTAGACGGTCTGCGGACGCCCGACGCTGGGGCCCTTCCGCACCTCCGACGCGACGAGTCCGACCTCCTCGAGGCGGCGCAGGTGCGGACGCAGGGTGTTCGGGTGCAAGGAGAGCCGGGTCGCGAGCTCACGGATGCCCACCGGGCGGCCCGACAGGCGCAGGTACCGATAGAGGCGGTAGCGGGTGTCGTCGGCGAGCGCCTTGTGCACGTCGATCGGCGCGGGGTCGGGCATCGGTCCTCCGGGCGTCGCGTCGTAGACTGGTTTCCACGGTCCCGGCCGTGTTTATCGATCGAAGCCTAGTGCAGGGAGCGCCGCCATGGTCACCGAAGCGCAGGTCCGCGATGCCCTCAGGAGTGTGAACGACCCCGAGATCGGCCGTCCGATCGAAGACATCGGGATGCTGCAATCGATCGAGGTCGACGGAGGCCTCGTCCGTGTCCATGTCTTGCTGACGATCGAGGGATGTCCGCTCCGCGACCGGATCACCCAGGACGTCACCGCGGCCGTCCAACCACTCGAGGACGTCGAGCGGGTGGAGGTCTCCCTCACCCCGATGTCGGCGGAGCAGCGCGAGACGCTCGTCGGCAAGCTTCGCGGCGGCCAACCGGCCGGCCCCACGGCGATCTCGTTCCCCCCGCAGACCTCGATCGTCGCGATCGCCTCGGGCAAGGGCGGCGTCGGCAAGTCGAGCGTCACGGTGAATCTCGCCGCCGCCCTCGCGGCCGACGGAGCGAAGGTGGGAGTGCTCGACGCCGACGTGTGGGGCTTCAGCGTGCCCCGGATGCTCGGCGCCGAAGGCAAACCGGTCGGGTTCAACGACATGATCCTGCCGCTCGAGGCCTACGGGGTGAAGGTGATCTCGATGGGGTTCTTCGTGCCCGAAGAGACGCCCGTGATCTGGCGCGGGCCCATGCTCCACAAGGCGATCGAGCAGTTCCTGGGCGACGTCTACTGGGGCGACCTCGACTTCCTCCTGTGCGACCTTCCGCCGGGAACCGGCGACGTGAGCATCTCGCTCGCGTCGTTCATCCCGGGGGCCTCGATGGTCGTGGTGACCACGCCGCAGGAGGCCGCGCGCAAGGTGGCGGAGCGCTCGGGCAAGATGGCCGAGCGCACGAACCTGCGTCCGATCGGCGTGATCGAGAACATGAGCTACTACGTCTGCCCACACTGCGGCGAACGCGAGGAGCTTTTCGGCTCGGGCGGCGGTCGGGAGGCCGCCGAGACCCTGGGCGTTCCCTTGATGGCGCAGGTGCCGCTGGTGCCGCTCATGCGTGAGGGCGGCGACGTCGGGATCCCGATCGTCGTGAAGGACCCGGCGAACCCGGCCAGCGAGGCGCTGCGCGCCGCCGCGGCCGCGGTTCGTCAGGCCACCAAGTCGAAGGTCGGCAAACCGCTCTCGCTGACGACCCGATAGCCCGATCTGGGCCTAGAGGGTTCGAGAAGGCTCGGAAGGATCCTCTGGCTCTGGATCCTGCGGAGGTCGCGAACGCCTGAGCCGTCGCCGCGCCGGGGTCGCCCTCGCCTCTGGCTTCTTCACGGCGAAGTAGACCAGAACGGCGATGCTCACGAGCACCACCATGAGGGCGGTCCACTGGGAACCGGTGAGCGGGCCGAAGCGCTTGTCGATCCGGAGAGAGTCCTCGAGGAGCCGGGCGCATCCGTACCAGGTGGTGAACAGGAGCGCGGTGGTGCCCTCGCGCCGTTCCTTCGAGGAGAAGAACCACAGCACGCCGAAGAGCACCCAGCCGAGGAGCATGTCGTACAGAGCTGCCTGGTGGACGCCGGTGCCCTGCGCGACCACGCTGCCGGCCTCGTCGAGGAGTCGCGAGCCGCCCCGCTCGAGGATCTGCAGGTGCCCGCCCTGGAGCGACGCCTGGCAGACCTCGTCCGCACACGAGAACGGCGGGGCGACCGTGCCGCCCTCGTACGTCCAGGCGAGCAGCCACGATGTGGGCTTGCCGAGGTGGTCGGCGATGATCAGGTCGCCGATCCTCCCGATCCCGATGCCGAACGCCAGACCGGGCGCGACGGCGTCGGCAACCTGGAAGAACCGGAGCCGGTACGACTTCCGCTTGATGCTCACGGCGTTCGCGACGGTGGCGCCGGCGATCCCACCGAGCAGCGAGATGCCGCCCTTCCAGATCTCGAACCACTGGATCGGGTTATCGAACTCGGAGACGTGAGCGATCACGTAGCCGATCCGTGCGCCGACGATCGCGCCGACGAGAGACCAGAACACGACCGAGTTCGCCGCCTCCTCGGAGACACCCCGCTGCACGAGCAGCCGCGTGACGATCCAGGCGCCCGCGAGGAAGCCGAGCGCGATGAACAGACCGTGCGGCGAGACGGCGAATGTGTCGCCGAAGCGGAAGCGATCGATGACGGGCCAGCCGACCTCGGCGAGCATGGAGGACATCGGGACGGAGCCTAGCAACCGTTACCGCGAACGGCCGCGGGGCCACAGCCGGGCCACGGCGCGGCCGAGCAACAGGCCACTGGCGATGTCCGACGGGTAATGGACGCCGAGGTACACGCGAGAGGTCCCCACCGCGAGGTCGAGCCCCGTGAGCGCCGCACGCGAAACGACCCCGAGCCCGAGCTGGCGGGCCGCCACCCGGGTGAATGTCGTGAGCACCGCAGGGTGCGAGGAGGGCCAGGAGGTGGCCTGGGGCCGCGCGATCAGCAGCCGGGTCCCGTCCGGGTCGGCATCGCTCGGACGCGGACGGTCCACGAGCCTCTTGATGCCTTGAAGCACGAGCCACGTGGTCCCGGCCGCCGCGGCCGCGCGGGCGGCGGGGCGGCGGCGACCGGTGGCGGCGAGAGCCCCGGCCGCCGCACCAGCGGCATAGAGCGAGCCCAGTTCAGTGATCCCAGAGAAGAACCTGTCGGCCTGCGGCCCGTGGCCCCGGTTCACCAACTCGAACAGCTCACGATCCACCTCGGGACCGTCGAGGCCCTTGATCGCGCCCAGACCGACCGCGACGGCGCCGGTCGCGAGCGTTCCGGCCCAGACGATCCTTCCGAGACCCATGGCCGCCTATCATCCAAGATGCTCGCGCGGACGTCAGACGGAGGTCGCACATGAGCGATGACCGAGATCGGAAGGGGTGGCGGGAAACTCGTGAGGGCCCGAGCGGGAAGTTGATCGTCGCGGGGATCATCATCCTGCTGCTCCTGCTGTTCGTCCTGCAGAACACCGACGAGGCCGACGTCGACTTCCTGTTCTTCAGCGGGAGCTATCCGCTATGGATCATGGCGGTCGTCGTCGCGGTGCTCGCGTTCGCCGCGGGGTGGCTCGTCGGACGCAGCCGGATGAAGCGCAAGCTCATGACGAGGGGCATGGACCCGGATCGGGATCGGGATCGGGATCGGGATCGGGACTAGGCGCCGGGAGCCTCCGTCTTGGCGATACTGCCGATGATCTCGGCGAGCTCCCGGGGACGCGACCACATCGGCCAGTGGCTCGTCGGCAGTTCGATCCAGGTCAGATCGCGCAGCTCGCCGAGACCCGCGAGCCAGGTGTAGCCCTCCTTCAGTGCGTCCTGGTACTCCTGGGACGTGTACCCCGTGCAGATGACCGTGCTCGGCACGTCCAGGCGTGCGTCGTTGGTCAGCTCGGCTCCCTCTCGCAGCGCGGCGCCCGGCTCGGGCACGGCCCGCCGCCTGAACGTCTCGAGCTGCTCCTCGGTGAGCCCGTCGAGGTTCTCCTCCGCCTCGAGCTCCTCACGCGAGGGCATGGGTTTCTCGACGGCGTCGAAGTCGGGGTCGATCGCACCCGTCGCGGCGCCGGTGTCGACGTACACCATGTTCGCGATCAGCTCGGGGACGCGATCGGTCGCGAAGTACCCGGAGGCACCGGCGCCGCTGTGCACGGCGAGCACGACGGGCGCCCCCGCCGCCCGGACCGCCTCGCAGATCGCCTCGACGTGGTCCGACATCGTGATCGCGGATCGGTCGGCGTCGGCCGACTCGAGGCCGGGCAGCGTCAGGGCGGTGACGTCGTGGCCGTCTGCGCGGAGCGCGGCGGCGACCTCGTCCCACGCCCACGCGCCGAGCCAGAAGCCGGGGACCAGGACGATCGGTACGTTCGACATCCCTCGACCCTAGAGGTCGACACCGACGTCGAACAACCGCCACCCCGAGCCGGGCGGGGCCGGAGCCACCCTCGACTAGCCTCCGCGCCGGCGCGCGATCTCCTCGATCTGCGCCTTCTGGGCAAGCGTTCCTCGGCGAAGTGCGAACTCGGCCCCGCCGACCGCGTTCACGCTCGCGGCCGCGAAGCGCCCGAGCGGCCCTCGGAAGATGTACTCGACCTCGTGGCGCAGCACGCTGCGGTCGAACGGCAAGCTCGCGATCGAGGTCGCGACGGTGGCGTCGAGGAGACCGCCGAGATGGAACGAGGCGTGCCACGGGGGCTCCCACTCGAGCACCCGGCACGCCACCGACGAATGGACCCCCATGAAACCCATCGTGACCTCGTAGCCGGCGCCGGCTTCGAGACCACCGGCCGGCAGATCGACCCGGACGATGTGCCGATCCCAGTGCGGCAGGTTCCGAGGATCGGAGGCCACCTTCCACACGACCTCGGGCGCCGCCTCCACCTCGACCGAGTACTCGACGGTGGTCATGTGAGCCGGGCGCTCCCGCTTGCCCAGCCCTTCCACCAGACCAGGCGGCGCGGGGCGATCCGCACGAGCGCGTCGGCCGACGGCGAGAGCTGGTGGGCGAGTGTCCGCATCGAGTTCGCGCCGGAGCCGACCTGACCCTCGACGAAGCAGGCGGCCTCGCCCTGGATCATCGCCCCCACCATGTCGCGCGCCCGCCATACCGACGGACGGTCGATCGTGAGCGCCGCCGCCACGTCGGCGGGCGCACCCGCGATGGCGAGCGTCTCGGCGGGCAGCGCCGCGTACAGCGCCGACTCGTCCGCGCGCCAGCGCACGGGCACCACGACCGGGCCTCGCTCCCCCGCGAGCGCGAGCGCTCCGTCGCCCTCGCGCCCGACCTGCTCCGCGACATCGCCTGGGATCCCCGTGAACGGATCGTCGCCCTTGCCGCTCCTGCGGAACGTCCCGTGGGACTCTGCCTCACCGCCCCAGCGACCCTTCCCCTCCTGGATGCCGTCGGCGTCGAGCAACGCGGTCCGCTCGAGATCCACGCCCACGAAGACGCGTCCGGGCGGGGTCCATGCGAGCGGCACCTGGCGCGCGTCGAACGCGTAGCCGGCGAAGAACCGCGCGTTCTTGCGACTGAACGTGGCGGTCGCGCGCGCGATCGACGTGGCGCCGGCCACCGCGTTCCCCCATGTCCGTCGGTCGAGGGCGTCGTAGCTCTTCACGGTGCCCGTGAACGTGACGGCGAGCCCGCCTTGCCGGACGAGGCCGGCGACCGAGGGGTCCTGGCGCCAGGTCCGCGCCTTCACGGAACGCCTCGAGGTGGTCAGCCACAGCCGTCCACCGCTCGAGGCGAACACCAGCGGCGTGCAGTGCGGACCGTCGGGGGTCACGGCCGCCACCGCGCAGAACTCGCCACCGTCGAGCACCGAGGCCACCGCGGTGGACAGGAAGCTCACGCTCGCTCCTCCTCACGCCCGGCCCCGGGAGGGAGCGCGAGCATCGACACGGTCCAGAGGATATGGCTCGCGAGCGGCGCGAGCACACCGCCCGACCACCACCACAGCCCCGTCCACAGCGCGCCTCCCACGGTGGCGGCGGCGATGATCGGCAACGAACGGCTCGGCAGGTTCGCAACGACGTACAGGGCCCAGGCGACGACCGCCCCGCCGGTCGTCCCGAGCCCGGTGTCCGCGAGCGTGGCCTGCGTGAGACCTCGCCAGAACACCTCCTCCGCGGGGACCATCACCAGCAGCGAGAGCGCCAGCGAGGTCGACGGACTCACCGCGGCCGCCTTCCGATACTGGTCGAGCGTCTGGCGCCGGAACGGCTCCCACCTCGCCACCGCCCACACGAATGCCTGGGTCACGACGAACAGCGCCAGCCCGGTGGCGGCGCCGACCGCGAGCGCGGTCGGCGCCGACACATCCGGTTCGTGCCACGGGGCGACGATCCCGGCCGCGATGCCCATCGCGGCCAGGATCACGGGCATCGCGCGCCAGACGCTGGCCTTGCGCGAGGCGACGCGCCACCACCCGGCCATCTCGGCCAGCAGCCCGAGCGCGATGACCAGGCCGGCCACCACGGCTCACCCGGGCAGGAAGCGGGTCTTCACGGCGATCTCGGCCGTGAACGCGGTGACGACGCCCAGGTAGTAGAAGCCGGTCGCCGACTGCACCGCCGAGGCTCGCTCCCCTTTCAGCGCGGCGCGCACCATCACAGCGATCAGGAGCGTCGCGGCGGCCATCCCGATCGCGATCCACGGCGCGAGCGCGCCGGGGCCGAGCAGCGGGTTGAACGACGAGGACGCGGTCGTCCCCGAGAAGCCGCCGGATGCCACCGCGCCGATCTCGACCACCGACGCCACGAGCAGGATGTTCGTGAAACGGTTGATCGGCGCGCGCGTGAGCTTGCGATCGGTGAGGTACCAATGGCCGAGGAACAGGCCGTCGAACGCGGAGCCGAGGAACGCGGCGCCCGCGGCCACCTGGAACAGCGCGACCGGGATGTCCTGGCGACCGGTCCCGGCCATGGCGACGAGCGTCGCGATCGACACGGGGATCGACGCGAACCCGAGCCACCGGCCGGTCACCTGCCGGCGGAACACGAGGAGGAGGGTCGACGCGGCGGTGAGCACGAGGGTCGCGAGCGCCAGCCGAACCGACCACAGGCCGGCGTCGTCGCCGGGGATCGCGCCGTCACGGGCCGCCATCCAGGCCCACAGGGCGAACGCGAGCGTGACGACGACCCCGTGGATCGTGAAGTAGCTTCGCTTCGTCTCGTGCCACAGCGGCGTCAGCCAGGTCAACACCGCGGCACCGGCCACGGTTTGCGCGAGCACGATGGCGATGACGCCGCCGACGCCGTTCATCCACGCACCATCGCCATGAGGACCCAGAGCCTATCCGCTGGTCTTCGGCGCCGACCCTCGCTCCGCCCGGCGGCCGGTACCCTGGAGGCCGATGAACGACTGGCGTTCCTACGACCTCGTGGCGGAGACCTACGCCCGGGTCCACGCGCCGCGTCTGGCCGAGCCCGCCCGCGACCTCGTGGAGCTGGTAGGGGTCGGAGACGGGCATCTCGTGCTCGACATCGGCGCGGGCACCGGCGTGGCGAGCCAGGCCGTGATCAAGGCGGGCGGACGCGCAGTTGGCGCCGACGGCTCGACGAAGATGCTCGAGGTGGCCCGACGCGAACAACCGGCCACGCCGCTGGTGGCGGCCGAGGCGATCGACCTCCCCTTCCGCCTGGGGGTCTTCGACGCCGTCGTGGGGAACTTCGTGCTCGCGCACTTCGCGAAGGTCGATACGGCTCTGTACGACCTCGTGCGCGTGACACGCTCCGGCGGACGGCTCGGGTTCTCGGCGTGGGAGGACGGACTCGACACCTTCACCGAGACCTGGCTCGAACTCGTCACGAGCGTGGTGCCGCGCGAGATGCTCGAGCCCTCGATCTCGCGGGCGATCCCGAACCGCGACCGGTTCCGTCGCCGCGAGACGCTCGAACAGGTGCTCCACGACGCCGGGCTCTCGCACGTGCGGAGCGAGCGAGCGCGCTACGAGTGGATATGGGCACGCGACGACTTCGTCGACGGCCTCACCACCTGGGCGACCGGACGGTTCGTGCGCAGCATGCTCGGCGAGTCCGGCTGGGCGTCGTTCCTCGAGAGGGCTCGTGCCGAGTTCGCCGAGCGATTCCCCGACCCGTTGCACGACGCCCGCGAGGTTCTGCTGGTCGTCGGCACGAAGCCGTAGCTCAGCTCAGGTCAGGTCGAGGACACGGAACTCTTCAGCGTGCTCGACGCCGATGCGTTCGCCGGCTTCGCGGGATTCCTTCTCGAGGCCCTCTTCGAAGAAGCGGATGCCTTCGTCGAGCTGGCTGGCGTGGCACGCGAGCGCGTCGATCTTCGTCCTGAACCAGCCCGTCACGTCCTCGGCGTGGTTCGGCTCGTTCGTCCAGCCGAGCCAGACGTCGTGGACGTCCTGAACCTCCAGTCCCTCGCCGAGGTGCTCGGTGAAGAAGTGCGGGTTGCCGCTGCCCGGGTAGGCGCTGTCGAGCGCGATCCAACCGGCGGTGCGGTGGTCGGAGTGGTTGTAGTAGCGGTTCTCGAAGAACACCGCGGTGGGGTCGACGGACAGCACGGTCTCTGCGCGGACCTCTCGGATCCGTCTCGTGACCGCCTCGCGGACGATCACGGTGTTCTCGAGCTCGCCGTCGGGCACGGAAAGGATCCGCACGGTGGCGAGCCCCATGAGCTCGGTGGCGGCCTCGGTCTCGGCCCTGCGGGTCGCGGCCAGCTCCACGCGTGAGCGAGCCGCATCCTGCGAGCCGCGATCACCGTTCGTGAGCACGAGGAGATGCACCTCGCGGCCGGCGGCGGCCCACTTCGCGAGCGTCGCTCCCGCGGCGATCTCGGCGTCGTCGGGGTGGGCGAACACGGCGAGCACCGCACCTGTGCGCGCCACCCCGTCCTCGTGCGTCACGCCGCTACCCCGCCGCGCGGTCCAGGACGAACTTCACGAGGGTGCGCACCGGCACGCCGGTGCCGCCCTTGGGCCCGATGTCGGT
>Ga0214473_10005359_pt1 | contig 15370 bp, 16 predicted proteins | sample RVTome_7_FD_203509 | JGI IMG/M metagenome (GOLD analysis project Ga0214473, IMG submission 203509) | Soil microbial communities from uranium-contaminated site in the Upper Colorado River Basin, Wyoming, United States - RVT98D197 | ecosystem: Environmental > Terrestrial > Soil > Contaminated >... | reverse complement strand
ACCAACCGGGAGCGGGACACTCAAGTCCAGAGCGACAGCGGAGACAGAGAAGGAATGGCTTCGCCGGATGAATTAGTCGGACAGGCTCCTAGGGCGAGGCGGGCCCCTGCTCACCGGGACGGAGGAATGTGATTTCCCACTTCGATACGCCCGCGACGAAGAGTCTTGCCGTCTTGCCGGCCAGTTTGTCGGTTTCGCGCTTGGCGGCGTCGAGTCCGACGACTTGCGGGTACCACTTCGATTTTTCCAACTCTGGGGCATCGAGGATCTTCGCGGGCGGGGTCCAGCCGGTAGGGTCGCCGAGGCTTGGATTGAAGCTTACATAGATGCCCTCCTGCGCCCAATCCTTGTCCTTGGCGCGGTTCAGGAGCATCACCCAGGTCTTAAGGTGGGTGTTCCAATGAATTGACGGCCCCCAGAAGGCATCGGCATCCGGCTTGTGCCAGTCGGTCCGGACCGTGAAGATGGGCGTCACATGCCCGCCGAGGCCGGCCTCCCTCCACACACCCTTGTACCACTTGAACACCTTGCCGGTCGGGGCATCGCGGTCCTGGTACCGCATCCGCGCGACCGCCACGCCCTGCTCGGCTATGTCCTTGTTATAGGTGCTCGTGTAGCAGTAGAGATACTCGTTCTTGCGGTCCGCAATCACTGTGAAATCCCCATTGCCGCCGACGAAATAATGGTTGGCCGAGACCTCATTGTTCGAGCCCGCCGGGGCCTCGACGAGGATCCCCAGGTCCCGCCAGTGCAGGCCGTTGTCCGTCGAAACCATCTCCCCGATCCGCGGGGCCGTCTTGCCACCGGGCAGCGGCGGCTCGTTGTGATACCACATGTACAGCGTGCCGTCCTGCGCCTTGTGCGTCGCCTCGATCCACCGTGCGCCCATTTTCCACGCGGCTTCATTGTCGAACGTCACGCGCTGCGAAGGCCGGCTCAAGTGGAACAGGTCCGGCCCCTGCGACCGGAACGGATGCCCGGTCGAGTAGAACATGTACATCGTCCCATTGTCCCAATGCGCTGGACTGCTGCAATCGATGTCCCCCGGCTCCTGGGGATTGCCGGCCCCATGCACCACCCCCGGAAACTGCACCCGCGCGGCGCTGCGAAGGACGACCCGATTGCCCTCCCCCGCCGACCGGCAAGAGCTGGCCGCCAGCAGCATCACAAGCGTCAACCGCACCAATCTCATGTTCTCAGCCTCCTTTCAATTTCAGCGAATGTTCTCACATGCTCCGATCATCCTTCACATCCATCGAGTGCCAAGGGCCTATACACTACCACAGCAGGAGATCACATTCGAGCGCTATCCTTCGGCTACGGCTCGCGGAAGGTGTTGTTGCAGCCGGTGCAGATGCAGCCGGCGGGCAGCGTCCCCGTCAGGATCGCCAGGCGCAGACGCCGATACTCATCGCCCTGCCATATCTCGCGAAAGCTCTTCTCGGTGACGTTTCCCAGGGGCATATCGCCGTCGAGGTCCAGGCAGCACGGGACGACCGTCCCGTCCGACAGGATACAGCCGTGCTGAAACGGGGCGGCGCAGGGATTGTAGCCGGACCCGTCGGGCGTCTCTTCCACCCGCCGGTCGTCCACGAGGCCGTGCCATGTCAGGTACTCCGTGACCCGGACCTCATCGACCCCGCTCGTCTTCCACCGGTCCACGAAGTCCTGCAACAGCTCGTCCGTCTCCCGCATACGGATGATCTCGATGGCCGTGTAGGGACCGCCGCCCCCGCCCTGCCGCCGCAGCTCAAGGTATTGCAGGATGTTGGATTCCACCTCCGCGAACTTCGCAGGCGGGCGTAGCTGCTCGTATACCTCCGCAGAGCATCCATCGAACGAGAACGACAGATAGGTCAATCGTGACGAAAGGAGCTTTTCCGAAATCTCCGGCGTGAGCAGGGTCGCATTCGTGTGGATCGCGGTCTGACAATTCCTGGTTCCGGCGTATTCGATCATCTCGAAGAGGCCATCGTGAAGCAGGGGCTCGCCCGACGCGTACAGCCTGACCAGGGGCCGGGTTTCGCATACGTCGTCGATAATTCCGCTGAACATCTCCAGGGACATACGCTGCGGCCGGGGCCTCAGCCCCTTCGACTGCGGACACATGATGCACTTCAGGTTACACCCCCGGTGGACGTCGAGCCAATAGTCCGAGGGCAGCGAAGGAATGTAGTAGTCCATCAGTTCCGCTATGTTGTTCCATAGGGGCATCTATTCGGTCTTTCGCTTGAAGAATTCCAGCCAGCCGGCCGTGATGGCATCCGACAACTCCTTCGATCCGCGGTGTTCTTCGAGTGTCTTGCCCCAGTAGAAGCCGATCCAGCCGTCGGCGATCTTCCGCGAACCGTCAATGAAAGCCTCCAACTCCTCCACGCTGCACTTGAGCGGAAACATCTCCTCGATGACGAGGGGCTTGCCGATATCGTAGGCGGCCAGAGCCGTGAGGGCCCAATCGACCTTGCCACTGTCCGGGTAGAAATGAACGCTTGCGAAATCCAGCTTCTCCGCCACCTCCCTGGAGTAGAACAGCGGCTTGGCCTTGGGAAAGACCAGGACCCAGGGGATCACGCCGACCGTCACCAGGCGCCGGTCATCCCGCTTGCGAATCGCCGCGACGAGCCGATCGACCCACGCCTTGGCCACCTGCTGCTGAGTGCGTCCCGCAAGGTCGAGCGTGATGCGCTGGACGAAATAGCTGCCGGCAAATTCGCCCGCGAGCCATTCCGTCTCCTTCTTGTCACCGGGCAGGATCGGCTCGTTCATCAGGTCGTAGCAGAAAATGGCGGGACTTTTGGCGCAACGCCCTGCAATCGCCTCCCAGAAGCGCGCCTGGACATCCCAGCGGGCCCCTTCCGACAGCGTGTCGTACCACGCGGGAACATCGGCCTTGTGGTAACATGCCAAGCCGGTCACATCCAGGTACAGGTGCAAACGCTCGGCCAGCTCCACGACGCGACCGAGCCGGTCCAGCGAGACATCGTTCGGCGCATCGGGCTGCCGCATGAACTTGCCGACTTGCAGGTGGATGCGCACCACGTTGGCGCCAAGGTCCTTCATCTCGCGAAAGTCCTCCTCCACCTTGGGCCACCCGGCCGTCCAGTAGTCCTCCAGCAGCCGGCCTTTCTCGTCGTGGTCGTAGTTGAATCCCCAAGCAATAAAGGGCCGGCCGTCGCCTTCGCGGACAAAGCCGCGCCCATCTTCAGAGACCCGGATCGCCGGCATCGCCTGCGACGCCGCCCGCGTCGGGCTCAAGAAGCACAGAAAAGCGAACAGGTACAGCACAGACCATCCTCCAGCACAAATGGTCCCACGTTGCTCGATCAATGCGCGATTGGCGATGCTCATCAGGCTCACCTCCATCTTTCTGCGGTGTAGCTTCATAACGCGAACTATCACTGTACCCCATTGTCCGCGTGACAACCCGCGAAAGCAAGCCCGTGTTCTACAGGCATGAACGGTGGCTGGCGGGACATCCTGCTTTCGTTCAGCAGAGGCGTGGCTCTACGGGCAGTTCTACTCGCGACTACCCAGGGCGTGGATTCGGATTGACTGTGGAGGATCTTCAGTTTCTCCCGGATTTCGGCCCATGAACGACCGGGCCCCGGATTCTCGCGCCAGTCTGCTACACAACGAGATGACGATCTGCCAAGATCAAAGACGGCGAAAGACATTCCCGCTCACTCGATCATCGCGGCCTTCCTGTCCATCCCGGCTCAGTCTTATCGCTCAGTGTAAGATGTCTGCGGCAGCAGCAAACAGGCAAATCCCTTATCGCACGAGAAGCCCACGGACAGGCGGGAAAATCGGGGCGAGTGGACTTGAACCACCGACCTCTTGCACCCCATGCAAGCGCGCTAGCCAAACTGCGCCACGCCCCGAAAGACATCACTATCGTAATGTGACTGGCGAGGGCCGGCAAGTGCCTTTTTCGCTGAGATCGCAACGATCCGCTGTGGGGCTGCAGGTACGGCAAGAGACGCGGAGCGGCCGGAATCCATATCGACGGGCACGGTGGATCGGGCGGACCTAATAGGCGGTCATCAATTGCCGGAACTGCTCGACCAGGCGAGCACATGCGATCACCAGGATATAGACAAGCAGGACCGTCAGGACGAGCGTCAGGATTGTGAGGGCGATCTTCATGAGGATTGTGTAGCGGGGATTGGACCAGACCATCGGCAGAGCGAATGGGCCCAGCGTGGCCAGACCCAGTGCGACAGCGTACCCGGAATGGTACCATCTGCCCTGTGATCCCTCGCGAGGCCTGATCCGTTTGCCGCAGAATGGGCAAAACAAAAACCCCTCGCGGACTTCCCGCTGACAGAAGTTGCACCGCCGCGCGGAACCGCCGCTCAGCGATATCTGTTCGTCACGTCTGTCTATGCCGTCCACGGGACATCCCCACGTGCATCCTTGCTTGTCCTGCATGCCCAAGAAGGGCATACACTCTGTGGACACAGCATAACAGCCGCAGCGGCAGATGTCCCGATTAAAAACGCCGGGTGCGTTGCACGACGCGAGAAATCGGTCGGCAGCTATCGTTCAGGGGTCGGCACAGGCTGCGCCGGCACGTCCTGTGCCACAGCGACCGGCCGGAAGCTGAACCTCTGTCCCCCGACGGACGCCTCGACCATCAGGCCCTGCTCGCCGAGCGTGAAGACCGCCACACCGTCCGAATACTTGGCGTTGGCCGAGGCCCCGGACTTGAGGGCCACCGCGGAGACCTGGGCGGCAAAGGTGTAATCGCCCGACTTGAAGTCCTCCAAAGCTGCCGGAGTCTCGAAGAAAATCAATTCACTGTACGACTGGCCTCCCAGAGCCAGCCCGACGCTGGCCTGCGTCAGGGTGCAGTAGCCGACCATTTTCCCATCCTGGATCAGCTCACCCCTGCCGAAGGCGCCGCCGACTCCGACGGCCCCTTTGCCCACGCTGGGAAAAACGGCATAGCCGGCGGAGCTGTCGATGAATCCCTGAATGCCGGGATCCGTCTGTCGGGCGAGGTCGATCGTCTCGCGGACTTCCTGGTCCAGGTCGGTCCTCGCCTCGACCGTCTTGGGAGCGGTCGAACAGCCGGTCAGGCACAGCATCCCTACGGCCGTCAACATGCATGCCCATACGATAGCTCTCATAAAGACTCCTTCCAAAACGCAAGACAGGGAAACGATAAAGACCATCGCGGCCATGAGAATCCGGACCCGCGGGATGCCTGCCCTGCACAGGCGATGCCGCTGAATCCGCATACAACCGGCATGACCGCGATGAGAATTGCCAGCAGAATAGCCGGGCCGTCCGCTGGGAAGGAATAAGCAAATCGCCTAATCCAGGTAAGGAAGAGACGTAGCCTGTGGGCCGCAGGAGCGGGTATCGCCTCAATCCTTCTCCTGAACAGGCCAAAAGACCTGATCGCCGCCGGCCTCGCCTTCGCCCCATTTGCTCGGCGCGCCGCCGTCATCATCGAAATCCGCCCCGCAACTGTAGAGCAGGAAGTTATCATCGGTCCGCCTGTAGATCAGCGGCCCATTCGAGTAACAGTCCTGCGGCACACGATTCAGGTAGCCGGCTTCGACGAGTTGCTCCAGGGAATCCGGGTATTGTTCATGGTCTGCCCTGTACCGGATAATGCCAAGTGCAGCCACGAGCGCATCAAGAGATGTTCTCTCTCGCCATGGGAGGTCCATGACTCGAAAACACGGAGATCCCAGCAGCTCGATAAAGGCGTCCTCCCGCAACAGATCAGCGAGGGCATCCCTGGGAGAGTCGGGTTCGCTGTGGAGCTGCCAGGGTGTTTGCCTCGCCGCAACATGGATATGTCTGAAGAAATCTTCCACTCGCTGGGTCGTTTCCCGCCGGTCGAGTCGAAGCAGTGCACGTTCCTCCTCCGGTTGCACCTCTCCAAGGAGCGACTGCAGTGATTTGGGCTGGCTGAATGCTCTCGGCGGAATATGTCCCCGCCCCTCTGCTTCCTGCGTGAAGACCATTTGGATAAGGTCAAGCCATACGAGATGCTCGATCGTGAAGTCCATTGTGGGGACATCGCCTCGAGCAAATGCTGCAAACTGGTCCTGGAGCGCATGCAGCGTCTCCGGCGGGAGAGACTCGTGCACGAGAATCGATGTCATCGTGTCAAGGATCATACGGCGAATGGACACGCCGATGAGCTGATCGATCAGGACCTTCCGCCCGCTCATGTGCATACCGAACCGATATAGAGTCCTCGTGTCCGCAAGCATGGGGCCGTACCCGCCCTCCGACGCACATAACTTGACCCTCGTATCCAATGCAAGAGCAAGATACCGGGTATGTTTTGCTTCCGGCATCGTGATTTGGATTGCGGAACTCCCCTGGTAAGTGGGCCAGTAGTACGTCTTCTCCGCACCTTGTGCGACATGCTTCAGGGCCTCCTGGTTTGCGTCGAGCCACTCGCGGACCTTTTCACGCTCTTGCGCAGACCAATCGGTGGGGTATGCTCTGCGCACATCATCGAGCTCGGCAGGCGTCTTTACGACCAACTGCATCGCTTTCTGATAGTCGTATCGAGCATCGCTACTTGTTGGATCGTAGTCGGCAGGTCTGGATATCTTGACGATTCGGGATGCGTAGTCGGCTGTGATCCGAATCCGCGTGAGGTCAAGCCAATCCGGCCAGTGCACCGCACAGTACAACGAGTTGATGGTCATGTGGACCAGGATGACAGGCACCAGCGTCCTGCGCCTCCATCGCCAGGCGCCGGTGGTCAGGCCGAGAACGAACATGGGGACAAACCCGCCGAACGGTCGCAGGTGAGCCGCCGCGAAAAGAATGGCCTGACTCAGCAATGCAGCGAATTCACCGAAAACAGAGCCCAGTGCTTTCTGCACATAGCCTCGCCAGAAAACCTCTTCGACAATCGGACCCAGGAGAGCCAGGTTGATGGTCATGGCCACGTAGAACATCACGCTCTGTCCATCCCCCCAGAACCACCTGTCCAGCCGCATTTGCAGCCCCAGTCTTCGCACCAGACTATTTACGCTGTACATGCACACAAGAACAACGAAAACGAACAGAACGGTCCGTCGTCCCTCCGAATGCCTGGAACGCCACCACACTATTTCCAGGTTGCCAACGATACCCGTTCGAGCGACCACAAACACCAAAGACAACATAGTCAGGGAGGACAGCCACGGGAGAGCCAGTTGAGTCAGGAAAGTATTCTTGGCTATGCCTCCCGACGTGTACAGCATTGTTAGGACAAAGGCGGGTACCACAGCTACGACGATAGATCCCAAAACGACCGCCACGATCCGCAGGCTGCCGGAACGGTCGAGTGCTTGGGTCTCCATGTTTGTAGCTGGCTCGGACACGGTTATGTCTCCACTTTCAGGCGAATGACGGCTGGGACTCATCCGTTACTCTACCACCTGTCGCGGTATGGGGCAAGCCGTTCCCGAGGCCGATTGTGCTTGCTTGGCCGGCGGGCGGAGGGGTATATTGAGAGACATGGCTGAGGGATTTGTTTTCAGGTTGGGTTGGGCGGGAACTATGGACGGGCGAGGCGCCGGGCCATCCAGGAGCGCGTCGCGGGGCTTCACGCTCATGGAGCTTCTTGTGGTCATTTCGATCATCTGCCTGCTGATGTCGATCACGCTGCCGGCGTTGACAAAGGCTCGGGAGCAGGGCAAGCGGGTGGTGTGCCTGTCCAACATGCGGGGCCTGACGCAGTGCTGGATGATGTACGCGTTCGAGAACGACGACCGGCTGTGCTCGGCGGATACGGACTGGGACGTGCCGCCGAACTGTCACTGGGTGACGGACGGGCCGGTCATACCCAGCAATGAGTTTGGCGGCACGGCCGAGGCGATCATGGCCGGGGTGCTCTGGCCCTACACGAGCCAGACGCTCGATTTGTACAAGTGCAAAAGCGATCAGAGCGACCGGCTTCGCAGCTACGCCCTCTCAACCGCGATGAACGGACATCCCGCTGGCGCATTCCAGCACTGGAGCGGAATCCCGCAGCCCAGCGAGCGAATGGTCGTTGCCGACGCCTGGTCCCGGACCCCGTGGATTAGCGGCCCATTCCAGCCGGTCAAGCCCTATGGCACTGACGGGCTTACGTGGCACGTGTGGTTCGGCCAGAACATCACGGCGCGACACAGCGACGGCTGCAACCTCAGCCTGGCGGACGGCCATTGCGAGTACTTCAAGTATCGCGACCCACGGACGATTGCACGGGCCAACGACGATATGTCCGAGGACAGGAGTGCGAACGACAATCGCGACGCCCTTCGTTTTCTCGAATTGACCCGATGCCCACTGGTGATGATAACGACGATAGAGTGACAGGAAAGGTTTCCGATGCTGCCTGACTGGCTCAAGATCGAGCTTCGAGAGAAATGGGAACGGCTCAGCGAGCGGCTCCGGCTGCCGATCGTGCGAGAGCGGATCAATGAGTACCCGACGGTGATCGTCTCGGTTGCGGGGGCCTCGGCCTTGCTGCTGCTGGTCATCGTGATCTGGCAGTTGGTCCCGGACAAGCCGCCGCCCAAGGTGGTGGTCATCGAGAAGGAGTGGTACTACGACCTCAATACGGGCAAGTTGTTCACCGCCGAGCACGGTCTCACGCCGCCCATCCAGGCGCCTTCCGGGCCGATGCCCGACGGCACGCCCGCGGGCGTACGGGCCTGTGTCATGAGCTACAAATCGGAGCCGAACGAGTCGGAGCGATTCATCGCGTTTCTGGAAACGACGGCCACCCCCGAGATGCTGGCCAAGTGGCAGAGCCGGAGGGAAAGTGGCAGCCCCGTCCAGAAATGGGGCAAGGGCAAGATGATCCGAAGAGTGGATGACAAGCTCTGGGTCCCCGCCGACAGCCAACTCGGACTGCGGCTTCTCCGAGAGGCCTACGCCCCCAACAAGAATGGCCAGCATCCCATCTATTGCCGCCCCAGATAATGGCCGGCCTTTGCGTGGTCACCGCACTGAAATATGCATCGCAGTTGCACGACTACCGTATTGGAACTACGACTTCTTCAAGTATCGCACAGGCTGACGGACAGTCGAGAGCCTGGCGGGCAGGAGAGGAGCATCGGAATTTCGACACCGGTGGGCCCTGGACACAGGGCCACGTTCCGCCGCCTGCATGGCCGGAATGGATGAGGGGTTTCAGGGACTATTGAACTCTCGCTCATCGCCGGATCCTTGTCCTCGTCGGCCAAATCCGACATTTACAGCCGTGTGTCCATACCTAGCCAAGCTCGCGTTGGCCTGTGCCGTTCAAAAGGAGATCACCGTGCGCGGCGGCGGCCGCAGCAATAGTTGACGACCATCATCAGCAATAGCAGCGCGCCCCAGGTGAGCTCCTTGGTGAAGTTGTTGATGTACGGGCCGATCGTCTCATTCAGTTGCAGCATGTTCAGCCCGCTGGAGAGGAACTGCAGGGAGAGAACGGCCAGCAGAACGCCCCAGGCGGAGCCGAAGCCGCCGCGAGGATTCACGCCGCCGAGGATAGCGACGAGGACGGCCTGGAGCAGATAGGAGCTGCCGTAGTCGGCCTTGGCGGAGTTCGTGCGCGAGATAATCACGAGGCCGGCGACTGCGGACAGCAGCGCGGTCAGGAGATATGTCCTGCTCAGCAGCCGGCGGACATCGAGCCCGGAGAAGCAGGCGGCGACGGGGTTCGTGCCCACCAGGCACAGGTGCAGGCCGAGCCGGGTCCGGCTCAGCATCACCTGCACGAGGCACGCCAGGAGCAGGAAGATGAGCAGGGGCACGGGGAGGCCTGCGAGCGTGCCATTACCGATAAATTGAGCCGCTTTTGGGTAGCCAGCAACCGCATGGCCCCTCGTGATCACGAGAGCGATGCCCATGAACAACTGCATCGTTCCCAGGGTCGCGAGGATGGGTGTGATGGCGAAACGGGAGATCAAAACGCCATTGATCCATCCGCAGAGGATGCCTGCGGCGAAGGCGGCGACGATGGCCGCGGCGAAGTATATGGCAAGCATGGGGCCGGACGGATCGGCGGCAGCGGCCCGGGTCAGGATCAAGGCGGCCAGAAGCCCGGTGAGATTGCCGGCACTGACCACAGACAGGTCGATGCCTCCGGTGACCAGCGATAGCATGACGGCCAGCGCGAAGATCCCCAGCTCCGGGAACTGATAACACATGGAGGCGAAGTTGCGGTAGGTCAGGAACCTGCCGGGATTGAGCAGGCTCATGATGATGAGCACGGCGACAGTGATGATGAGCAGGCGCACGGTCGCCCCCTCAACGGGCAGGCGCCGCCCGAGCCGGTTCAGAAGAGCGGCTGGACCGTTTCTCAGGCTCACGTTGTCACGTGCATCGCTCAACTTGCCGCGACTCCATGCAACGCCCGCGGGTTTCGGCGGGCGGTGATGCCGGTACTGATGACGATCACAAGGCCGACCAGCACTTTCTGCCAGTACGACGGGATGCCCAGCAGAATGAGACTGTTGTTGATGGTGACGAGCAGGAAGACGCCGAGCACTGTGCCGATGACGGTCCCGCGTCCGCCCGTGATGGAGGCGCCGCCGAGGACGGCCGCCGCGATGACGACCAGCTCCGTGCCTACCAGGTCGAACGGGTTGGCGTTTCGCATCATGCAGGCGTGGGTCATGCCCGCCATGCCGGAGAGGAAGCCGACCAGTCCATAGATGAAGAACTGCAGGCGCACGATGTTGAACCCCGCCCGCTCGGCCGCTTCGGGATTGCCTCCGAGGGCATAGATCGCTTTGCCCAGCATCGTGTAGCGCAGCAGCACCCAGACCGCTACGGCCGCGGCGACGAACAGGAGAAACGATGCGGATAGTCCAATCGTCTCGCCGCCGGGCAGCGTGGTCGCGAACAGGGACCGCTTCGAGAAATCGACCATGCCCGCGGGCAGGCTCGTCACGATCTTCGTGCCGATGAAGGCCAGCAGAAAGCCGCGAAAGACACTCGCCGAGCCGAGTGTCACGATCAACGTCGGCAGGCGGTAGCAGGAGATGAAGAAAGCGTTGAACAGGCCCAGCAGGAGGCCGAGACATCCGGCGACGACGAACGCCACGATGACGGAGCCCGAGTAGTCGGCCGCCAGAAGGACCTTGCTCGTGACGTACATGCTCAGTGCGGCGACGGCCGTGAACGAGATGTCGATCCCGCCGGAAAGCAGGACGATGAGCACGCCCAGCGCGAAGATTCCCAGCACGGCGCTGCTCTTGCACAGATCGAAGAGATTCGATGGCGAGAGGAACGCGGGATTGATGAGAGCGATGATCGAGGCCAGCAGCACAAGCACGGCGGCGAGGGAAAACTCGTGTCTGTGCAGGATTCTCGAAAGACGGTCCATAGGGCCTACTCCAACTCGCTCAGCCGAGCGGCTAATAAGCTCTCACTCGCTTCGGTCATAACAAGCTCATCGGTGATTCGGCCGCGATGCATGATGAGGACACGCCCGCACAGGTTTGCCAACTCAGGCAGATCGTCCGAGATAACGATGATTCCCATCCCCTTGCGGGCGAGCTCCACGAGCTTGCCGTGAATCTCGGCCTTGGCGCCGACGTCCACGCCGACCGTGGGACCGTTGAGGATCAGGATTCCGGCCTTGCCTGCCAGCCACTTGGCGAGGACGACTTTCTGCTGGTTGCCGCCGGAGAGGCTCTGCACGGGCAAGGCCGCCGAGGGTGCGGCGATGCTCAGGGCCGACATCCACTTGCGGGCGGTCTCCCGCATGCGAGCGAAGTTCAGCCAGCCGCCCCAGCGCACAGAGGATTCCGGGGCCACGGCGGAGATGTTCCGCTCGATTGACTGCTCCAGAAACAGTCCCTCGGTCAAACGATCTTCGGGGATATAGGCGATCCCTCGCGCCATGGCATCCTGCACGCTGCCGGACTGCACTGTCTCACCGCCGATCTCGATTGTGCCGGCATCCACCGTCGTCAGACCGAACAGGGACGTTGCCAGCTCGGTTCTGCCCGATCCGAGCAGGCCCGCGATTCCCAGGACCTCGCCGGGCTGCAAATCGAAGCTCACGTCATGGAAGGCGTCACGACGGCAGAGATTTCGCACGTGCAGCAAAGGGGCGCCACATTCCCCTTCACGCGAAGGCGCGGGCTCGGTCCTGCGCATCTCCCTGCCTGTCATGTGACGCACGAGCGTGCCATAGCTGAAGCTCGGAGCGTCGCCGTCCGCTGCTTTATCGCCGTTGCGCAGGACGGTAATTTTCTCGCTGATTTCCAGGACCTCCGTGAGCTTGTGGCTGACGAAAAGGATCGAGACGCCGCGAGCCTGGAGGTTCTTGATGATGCGAAACAGCGAATCGATCTCCCTGTGCGTCAGGGCGGTCGTGGGCTCGTCCATGATGATGAGCCGCGCGTCCTGAAGCAGGGCCCTGGCGATGGCCACGAGCTGCCGCTCGGCCACGGAAATCCCGGCCACTTCCTTCCGCAAGTCGATCTCAAACCCCAATCGTGCGATCGCCTCCGAGGCGACGCGGCGTATCCGTTGGGGCGTCGCCCAGCGGCATCCGCGTTCCATCAGCGTATTGATCGCCAGGTTCCCGGCGACCGTCAAATTCGGGAACAGGGACAGGTCCTGGTAGATCACTTGGATTCCCTCGCGGACCGCGTCGATGGGGCGAAAGTGTCCCACATTCCGCCCGTTGACGATGATCTCGCCCTCATCCGGCCGGCAAACACCGGCGATGACTTTGATGAGCGTCGATTTGCCGCTGCCGTTCTCGCCGGCCAGGCAGTGAATCTCGCCTCGCCCGATCGTCAGCGAGACGTCCCGCAGCGCCTGCACGCCGCCGAACCGCTTGCTGACGTGCCGGACATCGAGAAAGGCATCGCGCATTCACCGCTCGCTCAGAAGTTGTAGGCGTCCATGTTCTGCTTCGTGACATCGACCCAGGCGGAGCCGTAGAAGAGGTTGGGCTTTTCGGGGTCTCTGCGCACCGCGTGGTAGCCCTCGGCCCCGAGGTCCATTCCGTCGGCGAGTTCCCTGTGCTCCAGGAGCATGACGGCCAGCCTGTTCATCACGTAGCCGGCGTCGGCCGGGTCCCAGAAGCTGATCAGCTTGGCGCCGCCGCCTTTGAGGTACGGGCCGCACTGCGAGACCAGGCCGGTGCCGATCACGGCGATCTTGTCCTGCAGGCCCTTCTCCTCGACCGCCAGCCCCGCGCCCGCGGCCGTGGTCGAGGCGCTGCCCTGAATGCCCCGCAGGTTCGGGTACGCCCGGATCAGCTCCTTGGTCTTCTCATAGGCGACATTCTGGTTGTCGTATTCCTCGATCCGCTCGGTCACGAGGGTCATCTTCGGATAGTCCTGCCTCTGCTTTGCGATCGCGGCGTCGATCCACTCGTTGTGCGACTTGGACGTGAGACTGCCGACGAAGACCGCGTACTCGCCCTGTCCGCCCATGCAGCGGGCCAGGTGGTCCATGAGGTGCGCGCCGTACGCCGCGTTGTCGAAGGCCTCGATGATCGCGTCCGCGTTGACCTGGTTGGACGCCTCGTGACAGACCACGACAATGCCGCGGTCCCTGGCCTTCTTCAGCACCGGCTCCACGGCCTCCACGGAAAACGGCACGACGCAAATCGCGTTGACGCCCTGGGCGATCAGGTCCTCGATGATCTGCACCTGCAGTGCGGCGTCGGCCTGAGAGGGCCCAAGCTGCAGGCAGCGGTGCCCGCTCTGGCGGGCGAACCTCTTGACCCCCTCTTTCATCCGGTCGAACCACGCGATCCCATCCAGCTTGACGACCGTCGCAATCGTATACTGCTTGCCCGTGCCGCCAGCGAGCGGCTTTCTCTCCTTGCAGGCGGCCAACAACAGCAGACCCGACAGCAGCCAAAGGATTGCTCTTCTCCTGATCTCCATTTCACAAAACTCCATTTACGGGCCCAGTCCGCGAGCGACCTCATCGAGGATCAACCGCTTGGCATCTTCCATCGGGCCGGGCAGAAAGGCGCCTGACCCCGAACACCCCCACGAGTGACGGGTCTGGTCACTCCTCACGTTAGCAATCACTATCGGCACGTTCATCAAGTTGGAGCGACGACATTCTTGGAACCAAGCGCGTCAATAAGGGTTTGTACCTGTGCTTTGATCATGCCTTTTGCAGGCAATCCGCTCGACCAAAGAGACTTGTCGTATGCGGCCGAGAGCCTCTTTAGAGTCTGGAAGGTGACGGACCCGATCTTCTTCACTTGCGTGGCTCTGGCAACCAAATAGGGGAAGTCCAAACGCTTTGCCATATCACTTGCTAACAGGAGAATCAAATCATAGACCGAATTGGGCTCTACTGTCGGCCAAAGCTTGGTGATAATGAGGTCTTCAATGGGTATAGTCGTCACGGGCACATGGCCATCTCCGCCGAGTGCATGGATGGGACGAATGGTCCGCCGTTCGAGGGCCTCGCTAAAGTCGTAGGTGCCAACAGGTGACATGGCTGGGTCTGCCAAGTCCAGAAGAGTGAATCTACCTGGGAAGATGGACACGATGATCTGGTAACGATCGTCTTCGAGAACGAACTCCCGGAAATTAGCACGCTTTGTCTTTGTCTTTACCTGCTCACGAAATCGTTCTGAACACAGGTGTGATACGAGGTCAATCTCTTCTCCTTCGGGCACGATGAGGTCAATGTCATGGAGCTTTCTTGGAAGATGGCCGCTGTATGCACCTACAGCCGCACCGCCAAAAAACGCGTGAACCTGCCTCTGTGACTCTAGGAAAAGGTGGAGGTGATACAAGTGAGCAAAGACATAGCTCTCATACGACGGCTCGCCAAAGGAAAAGGGGCAGCCGGATTTGTCTAACTCATGTTGAATATCTCTCATCTTACGCTTTCTTGTCAGGACGTTTTTCCTTTTTTAGTGCGTCAACTATGTCCCGTTGATGTTTCTGGAACAATCCCAAGAAGAAGTCGTTATTTCTATTCTGTCGGTCAAGTCCATACCTATAAATAAGGCAGGCTGTCAGAAACACTATAACCGCGGCAATACCCTCGCCCACGACCGACCAATAGAGGGGGACTTCCTTTCTGAACAACACCAACTGAAAGGTGGCCGCAAACGGGTTCAGGTGCTTCCATTGAAGCACTGCAAGCACGGCAAAAAGAAGCCATTCAATGGTATTTAGGCACAGTATGACGGCAACCACGGTCATTTTCTGCCATCTCACCAAGTTCCACGCAAACTCAGAGCTCTCACTTGGGTTAAGTTGACTGAAGAGCAAGGTTTTTGCTCGGCCACTCGCCCCCTTTTCTGGTTCCTCTCGCAAATCTGTGCATGGACGGATGAAATAGCATGTGCTAACTCAAGGGTTTGTAAATGGTTAGAGAAACAAGCCCCTTGGAGAATAGCACATGCTGCTCAAAAGTCTACTTCGGCGGA
>Ga0214473_10005358_pt1 | contig 15370 bp, 15 predicted proteins | sample RVTome_7_FD_203509 | JGI IMG/M metagenome (GOLD analysis project Ga0214473, IMG submission 203509) | Soil microbial communities from uranium-contaminated site in the Upper Colorado River Basin, Wyoming, United States - RVT98D197 | ecosystem: Environmental > Terrestrial > Soil > Contaminated >... | reverse complement strand
AACGCCTCGATGCAATCTGCATCGGCTGGCTCGCTGCTCATCAAACCTTTCGCCGAGGGCCATGACCTGTGTCCACCTCATACTTGTGGGTAATCGTCAGCCAATTGAGGGGGGCGGCCGCGGCATGCCGTCTGTCTCAAGCCGGAAGGTCCGGCGGCTGATCTCGACCGCCGGACCCCCACCGGCTGACTCATCCTGAGAATGAACGCCAAGCGAAAAGGCTCAAGGAACGAGCACCGGAGCCGGCGCCTACTCGAAGCGGCTGGCTACAGCGTCACCAGAGCGGCCGGCAGTTTGGGTGCCTGGGACCTGATCGGCGTGAGCGGTACCGACTTCGTGCTGGTGCAATGCAAGTCGAATAGGCCACCGTCACCGGCGGAGCGGGAAGCTCTGGCGTTGTTTGCCTGCCCGACAAACTGCCGGCGGTTGATCCACGTGTGGCACGACCGGGAACGGCTACCGCGGGTAACGGTGTTGTGAGAAGATCCGTGTTGCTATCGGCGCAGCTTCGGGCGCTTCTTGGCGGGCGCCGGATGTTGGCGCGGTTTGTTCCACGTGGTTGCTTTGCAACGCCTGCTCGCGCACACGGTGGGGGGCGGGGTGTCCGGGAAGCGTTGCGGCCATTCGTATCCGCACTTTTCGCAGCGGTAGAAAGTGACAGGTTTCTGAAAGATCGCCATGCAGAAGCGTTCATACCACAACGGTTGACAGCGTGCTACCTTGAGAGTAAGTTACCCTGAGGGTAAGATATCCCAACGAACGAAAGGAGCGTGAGTCATGGGACCGTACTTTTTCGGGTTGCACATCGGTCATTTGAGGGCCCGGGCTGACCGCATCGCTGCCCGGCATGGCGCAAGCCATGTCAATTACACCGAACCCGGCGGAGGCCAGCGGCGGGGCTGGTTTGAATGTAAGAACCGCGGCGCCCCATTTGACCGCAACACCGCGGTTGCGGTTATGGCGGACATTGAGCATGCGGGCGGGATCGCGGCTTTGACCAAGACGGATGCGCAGAAGGGAGCGTGACGCCATGGGCATGATCTACAGGCGCGGGACGGTGTGGTGGATCAAGTACTACCGCAACGGCATCCCGATGCGGGAGAGCACCGGGAGCGACAAGGAGGGCGTCGCCAAGAAGCTTCTGCGAACGCGGGAGGGCGACATTGAGCGTGGCCTGCCCATCACACCACGCACGAACCGCGTGACGGTGAGCGAGCTGCTCGACGACGTGTTGAATGACTATCGGGTGAACGGGAAGCGGTCACTCCATGACCTTGAGACGACCCTGACCCTGCATGTGCGGCCGGCGCTGGGCGAGCACCGGGCCGCCAACCTGACGACTGCGACCATTCGCCAGTACATCGCCGATCGCCAAACCGAGGGCGCGGCGAATGCGACCGTCAACCGTGAGCTGGCCGCAGTGAAGCGGGCCTTCAACCTGGGGATGCAGGCCGGAAAGCTGACCTATCGGCCGCATGTCCCGATGCTGCGGGAGAACAACGTGCGCAAGGGCTTCTTCGAGCCGGAGCAATTCGCCGCCCTGCGGGCCAAGCTGCCGGCGCTGTATCATCCTCTGGTGACGTTCCTCTTCATCACCGGGTGGCGGTTGTCCGAGGTGCTGGGGCTCGAATGGCGGCAAGTCGACTTCGACGCCGGTCGGGTACGGCTGGACGCCGGCACGACGAAGAACGGGGAGGCGCGGGAGTTCCCCTTCACCGTCGAGTTGCGGGGGCTGCTGACCCGGCAACGGGACTACGTGCGTCACGTGGACCGCGAGAAGGGCCTGATCTGCAAGGCCGTGTGGGTCCGCCCCGATGGCCAAGCCATCCGGGGGTTTCGTCGGGCCTGGGCGACCGCCACCCGCCGGGCTGGTTGCCCCGGGATGATCCGACACGACTTCCGCCGCACGGCGGTGCGCACGTTGGTGCGCGCCGGCATCCCGGAACGGGTGGCGATGACGATGACCGGGCACAAGACCCGGTCGGTCTTCGAGCGCTACAACATCGTGTCCGACGGCGACTTGACCGACGCTGCCCGCCGGCTCGATGCCGTCACAAACCTGACGGGCACAATCACGGGCACAGGGGGCCGCTGATTCACGGGCACAGGGAGCGGATGACCACGGCGGGGAAGAAAAAAGCCCCTGTTTCCAGGGGCTTTCGAAGTGGGCCGCGGGAGATTCGAACTCCCGACCCGCTGATTAAGAGTCAGCTGCTCTAGCCGTCTGAGCTAGCGGCCCGTATTCTGTTGCGAAGCACCGCACCGTGACCCAACCTGGGAGCGGAAAGCGGAAAGCCGGAGGTCTCATAGACTTTCGGCTTTCCGCTTTCAACCATCGGGTTGCGCTCACGTTTAGGCTCATAGCGGAAGTCATCGAGACAGTCCACACATCGGCAGATGGGGCAGGGCGGGTGCTGAAATTTCCCTTGGCTCTGCCCCGTCCAGGCAGCTGAATTCGATTGACCAGCGTCGCCCCATATGGTTTTTCTTAAACGTGAGTTTTCTGCGTAGTGAGGTGACTTCCAACCAGGGCAGGTTGGGCCGGATGCGACGGGTCGTGCACGGCTTGCTGCTAGGCGTGGTAACCGGCTGCTGTGTGCTGGCAGCCTCGCAGGCATGGTCGTCACGTACCGACGACGGCGACGAACTGGCTTTGCGGGTGTGGAAGTCACGCCGCGAAATGTGGCTCGAGGACGGCGGCCGGGTGGTGCGCAAGTTCAGCATCGCCCTGGGAGCCCATCCCAAGTCCAGCAAGCTGGTGCGCGGTGACGGCCGCACGCCGGAAGGAACCTACTACATCTGCGAGAAACGACCGCAGAGCCGCTTCCGCCATTTCCTCGGGATCAGCTACCCCAACGTCGACGACGCCGAGCGCGCCTATGCCGAACGCCTGATCTCGGCCGATGAATGGGCGGCCATCTTCTTCGCCAACCTTGAACAAACGGTTCCGCCCTGGTCCACTGCCATGGGAGGCCGCGTCGGTATCCACGGATACGGCGGACGCCCGGAGCTGCCGATCGACTGGACCAAGGGCTGCATCGCGGTCGGCGATAGCGATATCGATTACCTCTACGAACGCGTGCCGCTCGGCACCCGCGTGACCATCAGCGAGTAAGAACCGCATATCGCCTATCGCGTATGGTTATCGTCCGGACGATACGCGATAAGCGATAGGCGATACGCGAACTAATCCATCCCCAACATGGCCCGGCCTTCGGGCGAGATCATTTGTGGGCTCCAGGGCGGGTCCCAGACCAGCTCGACGTCCGCCTCCTGGACATGTGGGAGGTCTAGCAGCTTCGTGCGGGCGTCATACGCAATGGCGGTTCCCATGCCGCACCCCGGCGCCGTCAGAGTCATCTTGACCTGCACCCGGTTTTGACCGTTAGGCAGCTTGGCCACCTGCATGTCGTAGACGAGGCCGAGGTCAACGATGTTGACCGGAATCTCGGGATCGTAACAGGTCTTGAGCTGCTCCCACACTGCGGACTCGAGGTTCTCGGCTGATTCGGAGGCTGGCCGAGGCGTCTGGCCCGAGGCTGCAGTCCTGCCCAGGGCGTCGCCGTCTTTTCCGGCGACGCGGTAGAGTCCGCCGAGGCTCGGTACCTGTAGAGTGTAAGTGCCGCCGAGCGACTGGGTGATTACGGCCACCGTTCCCTTCGGCAGCGAAACCGTGTGTCCTGCGGGGATCTGAACGGCATCACAATCGCGGCTGAGCCTCACCTGTTCTTCCATTCTACCTCTCAATACAGGTTGTCAGGTTGTTGGTTGTTGGTTGTGAGGTTGCTGGTGCTCGCGGAGATGCGCCACCAGAACCAACAACCTAGCAACTAGCAAATCTGCCTTTTTCCTACTCTATGAAAACGGGCCCGATGCGGCAAGTCAGCCGGGCTGATGGCGTATAGCCTCTGGCCATACGCTATCTGCCATATACCATCTATTCGTTCGGGCGGAACTTCTTCCACCAGGGAGCGCCGGGCTGGTCGTACTTGGACGCTGTGCCGGGCGCGGCAGGCTTGGAGGGAGCGGCGGGTTTGGCGACCATTTTGGCTGCGGCTCCTTTGGCGGCGGTTTTGGCTGTCGTTTTCTTGACCATATGACATCACCTCCTCATCAGGCATTCTCTTACAAACACGAGAATGGATGCTGATCAAGCCCCGGGGCGGGGTGTCTTGGCGAGCCGCGATAGGCGATGCGCGATATGCGCCTCTCCCCTTGACGCGATATGCGCCTCTCCCCTTGATTTGGGAGGCAAATCCCGGTACGCAACTAACCCTCACCTGACTGCGGACGGGCGTGCCACGAATCGTTTGGGTCAAGGTGTGGTTTGTCTGATACGTCCCCGTCGTCTAGCCTGGCCCAGGACACCGGCCTTTCACGTCGGCAACACGGGTTCAAATCCCGTCGGGGACGCCTCGCTTGTTTTTTCGGCTGGCAACGCCTGCAACAGCCTGAAAATGACTGACGTTTCAGCGGTTCCAAATACGCCGTCCGGTGAGTAGGTCACTCCGCGCGGAAACAGAACCTTTTGCAACCGCTGCTTCTGTTCAAGAGACACTTCTACCCACAGCCGGCCGGCGTTGGTCAGCACGTACTCGGCAAATGCCAGCACGCCTTCAACGTCCAGTTCGTCGAGCCTGGCGTCATGCAACGCGGTCTCGGCAAGCGTGATCTCCTCATCGAGCTTGTCCACCTGGCGTTCATAGGTGCGCTGGTCAATGAGCCCGCGATGTAGGAAGGCATCTACAACGCGGTCCTTCTTGCTGAGAAGGTCGTCGAGGTTCCGCTGAAGCCGGTGCCGCGTTTCAGCCGCGTTGGTTTGGTTCTGCTTCCACACGTCGAGCACTATCTCACGGAACAGCCGCACGTACTCCGCCTTCGGCACCATCGCGTCAAGGTATTGCACGAAGCCGCCTTCCACATCGGCCTTGCGCACGTTCACTGCCCTACAGTCTGCCGACCGGCAGCGGTAGTAGGCGTAACGTTCCGTTCGCCCCTTGGACCAGCTCCCCGTCAGCGCGGTGTTGCAAACACTGCACCTGGCGAAGACGCGCAACGGGAAATCCGGGTGGTTCCGCTGATGCGGCGTGACGGATAGCCTCTTGCCGTCGAGGACAGCTTGAGCCTGCTCGAAAAGCTCATCGGTGACGATCGGCTCGAAATCGCCCCGCTGGCGTTCAAGGTCGCCCCAACTCCTCACCGACAGCCAGCCGGCGTAAATGCGGTTGCGTAGCATCTGTTGGAACGTCTGCGGGCTCACTACGTTGCCTCGGAGAGTCCTGAGCCCCAGGTCAGTGACCGCCCTGAGCATGTCGCGCTTGTTGTGGAGCCCGCTGGCGCACAGGTCGAACGCCTTCCGCACCAACGGAGCGCGCTCAGGGTCCGGCGCAATGGTCGCTTTCCCCGTCCCGTCCGACTGTCGCAGGTAGCCTAGCGGCGGGTGGAACGTCCAGCGGCCCGTTTCGATTGCGGCTTTCATCCCGGCAATCGTCCGCTCTGACCGCACGTCGTTATCAAACTGCGCGAAGGACGCCAGGATGTTTTCCATCAGCTTACCCGTCGAGGAATCGCTGATCGGCTCCGTTGCGGAGCGCAGCGTTACACCGAAGCGCTTGAGGTACGTGGCCACAACCGCGTGGTCGTAGCTGTTCCGCGCGAAACGGTTGACAGCGTAGACCACAACGAAGTGAACACGCCCTTTGTTCTCGCGGCAGTAAGCCATGAGCTTCTGAAACTCCGGCCGGTCCGTCGTCTTGGCTGACTCGCCCGCGTCAACAAACACCCGGTCCATCGCTAAGCCGTTCCGCTCGCAGTAGTCGGCGCAGACCTTCTCTTGCGTTGGAAGGCTCAGGTTCTGCGTCTGCTCTTTTGTTGAAACGCGGCAGTAGACCACCGCGCGCAGTGCAGCCTCTGAGTTACGCGTCTTCACGCCCGCCACGGTGTCTGCCGATGACGGCAAGGAGCGCTTGCCGCTCTGCCTCATCCCGGTTTCGGCCGGCGTCGAACTCGATGATTGCCGCGCGCTCTGTCGCATCGTCCGCATGCTCGGAGGGCAGCAGTCTCAACGCCTCGCTGAACGGGCGGTCTGGAATGCACCGCTCACGACTCTGCGGGCGGTCGAGAAACGCGCGAATGGCAACGTCCGCCAAGGCGTATAGTTGATCACGCGCCAACTCCAACTCTGCATCGGAACCCCTGCCCACTATTTCCCGACACCGCGCCAGACTCAACATACCAAGAATGGCGTTACTAAGAAAATACAGTAGTGGTAAGGGCTGTGGAAACATTCGGTCTTGGACTATCCACAGACGGAATTGTGTGACGGTGCGACACTAGCTCTGCCCGGTACAGGCGCAGCGCTCACACACCGGCCCGGTGCAGGAGTACTTCTCCGTATGGTACGGACACCCTGGATAGTGACACTTCGGACAGCCGCAACCATTACCGCATGGGAGCGACACGTGTGGTTCCTTGACGCCACGCTGAACAATCTCGTTCAAGACGCTCTCGGCATAGTCCAAAAGTTCTGCCTCATCGAGCACGTCGCCGCGTTCCCGCCGCCGCTTCTCCAATTCAGCTTTGGCCCGTAAGGACAAGGGCCGGATGTTCGCCATTTGCGATCCTTTCTAGTTGCTCGTTGGTCAACTTCTTCAAATCAATCTCGAACGATTCGACGCCTTGCACGGGTCGCCCGAAACCGCGATCGGCTAGCCACTCCGTCGCGTACATACGATCACGCACGCTGGCCTCTTTGATCTCGCCGCGAAAGACGCGGGTCATAATGAGCGTCACCACAAAAGTTGAGGGAAGACCCCGGTAGTTCTGATCACGGTCGTTGAGGGTCGATGGTTATCCCCCCTCGGGAAGCTTGCAAAAGCCGCCCGAGAGGGGCTCCCTCCGAGTTTGCGAGAACTGGGAGAAGGAGGAGACCCTTGTACGCCGAACTGCTCGGGGACGCGACACTCTACGAAGTACTGCAACGGATCGATGAGGATCTGGCCGCTCAGGCGCGAGTGGCGGGCTGCACGTGCGGCGGCCGACTCCACCGCGCGGTGTATCCGCGCAAGCCGCGCGGGGGGCCGGCGGGGCTCGGCGCGAGCTACGAGTATCGACTGAGCTACTGCTGCGCCGAGGAGGGCTGCCGGCGGCGGACCACACCGCCGTCGGTGCGTTTTCTGGGGCGCAGGGTGTACCTGGGTGCGGTGGTGGTGTTGGTGAGCGCGCTGCGCCAGGGGCCGAGCCCGACACGGGTGCGGGTGTTGCACGAGCTGTTCGGAGTGGGTGAGCGCACGCTGCGGCGGTGGCGGCAGTGGTGGCAGCAGGTGTTCACCGCGGGAAGCTTCTGGGGCGCGGCACGGGGGCGTTTGATGCCATCGGTTGTGGCGGGTGAGTGGCCGCGCGCCGTGGCCGAGCGGTTTGGCGCAGAGACGACCGACGGACTCAGCCGGTTGCTGCGATTTCTCTCGCCGATCAGCACCGACTCCTGCGTGCTGTCGGGCGGAGGTTTTTGAAGGCCGGCCCCTGCCCGCAGAAGATGCCTGCTGCGTGATCGTCCGGCGCAGATTACGGTTCGCTCCAGCCACGAAGAAGGGAGTGACCGTGATGAGTGAGCACGCGAACGGACGCAGTCGCCACCAACGCTGGGCCCATCTGCGCTTTGCGGTGGTGGGGACCCTGCTGGCCGCACCGCCGGGCAAAGGCGCGTTGCGCGCGGCGCTGCGCGCACTGGCCGAGAAGCGCTGGCGCCACCCGATCAGCGAGAAGGAGGTGCGCTTTGGGATGTCCACCATCGAACGATGGTTTTACCGAGCGCGCCGCGAACAGCGCGATCCCGTGAGCGTACTGCGGCGCGACCTCGGCCGGCAGACCGCCATCGGCGCACCGCTGCAGGCCGTGCTGCTCGGCCAGTACGGCGACCACCCACACTGGAGCGTGCAGCTGCACGCCGACAACCTCAGGGCCCAGACACTGGCCACGCCCGACCTGGGCAGCGCGCCCTCGTACGCCAGCGTGCGCCGGTTCCTGCTCGCGCGCGGCCTGCGCAAGCGCCGCGGCGGGGTGTCCGCCTCACCCGGCGTGCAGCGGGCCGAGCAACGGCGCGACGAGCGCGAGGTGCGCAGCTTCGAGGCCACGCACGTCAACGGCCTCTGGCACCTCGACTTCCATCACGGGCGGCGCAAGGTGCTCACCGTCGACGGGCAGTGGGTGGTCCCGCTGTTGCTCGGCGTGCTCGACGATCGCTCGCGGCTGTGCTGCCACGCCCAGTGGTATCTGTTCGAGACCGCCGAGTGTCTGGTCCATGGCCTGAGCCAGGCCATTTTGAAGCGCGGCTTGCCGCGCGCCCTGCTCACCGACAACGGCGCGGCCATGCTCGCGGCTGAGACCCGGGAAGGACTGGGACGCCTCGGCATCGTGCACCACACCACGCTGCCCCATTCGCCGTATCAGAACGGCAAGCAAGAGAACTTCTGGACGCAGATCGAGGGCCGCCTGATGGCGATGCTCGACGGGGTGAGCGAGGTGAGTCTCGCGCTGCTCAACCGCTCGACCCAGGCGTGGGTGGAAATGGAATACCACCGCCGCCGCCATGGCGAGACCGGGCAGCCGCCGATCGAGCGGTTTCTGGCCGGCCCCGATCTGACGCGCCCGGTCCCGGCACTCGACGATCTGGTGCGCGCCTTTACCGCCAGCGCCGCGCGCGTGCAGCGCCAGAGCGACGGCACACTGAGTCTGCAAGGCGTGCGCTACGAGGTGCCCAACCGCTACCGGCATCTGCGCCGGTTGCAGGTCCGGTACGCGAGCTGGGATCGCAGTATGGCGCACCTGGTCGATGCACATACCGACCAGATTCTGTGCCGCCTCTACCCGGTCGATCTGGCCGCCAACGCCAGCGGACGGCGCCGGGTAAACGAATCGGTCGAGACCACACCGACACCGTCTGCGAGCGGCGAAATGGCGGCGCTGCTCACACAACTGCTGGCCGAATATGCCGCCACCGGACTGCCGGCCGCCTACCTGCCCGCCGCGGGCGAAAAGGAGAAGCCATGATCCGACAGCTCCAGACCCTGTACGGCCTCAAATGGAACCCGTTCCTGCCCGATGTCCCGATCGAGGGACTGGTGGCCGGTGCGGCCATCGAACACTTCGCCTGGCGCATCGAGCAGATGGGCGCCGAGGGCGGCTTTGCGCTCATTACCGGCGATCCCGGCATCGGCAAGTCAGTGGCGCTGCGCTTTGTGGTCGCACGGCTGGCCAGCGGGCGGGACGTGCAGGTCGGCGTGCTCGCCCGTCCGCACTCCCACATCGCCGACTTCTACCGCGAGCTCGGCGATCTGTTCGGCGTCCCCCTCTCCCCGCACAACCGCTGGGCTGGCTCCAGAGTGCTGCGCGAACGCTGGCACCAGCACACCGAGAGCACGCTGTGTCGCCCGGTGCTGGTCATTGACGAAGCCCAGGAGATGTATCCCGCCACCCTCAACGAGCTGCGCTTCCTGTGCAGCGCCGATCTCGACGCCCGCCGCCTGCTCACCGTGGTGCTCGCCGGCGATCGCCGGCTCACCGAGAGCTTTCGCTCCTCCGAGCTGCTCGCGCTCGGCAGCCGCATCCGCGTCCGGCTCACGCTGGAGGCGGCCGCCGCCGAGGAGCTGGCCACCGCGCTGCGCCACGCGCTCCAGGCCGCCGGGAATCCCGAGCTGATGACGGCGGGGCTGATCGACACGCTCACCGCGCACGCCGCCGGCAATCGCCGCCTGCTCATGAACCTCGGCGCCGAGCTCCTCGCGGCCGCCGTGCGGGACAAACTCCCCCGGCTCGACGAACAGCTCTTCCTGCACGTCTGCGGCGCTCCCGCCCCGCGCAGCGCCAGCAAACGCCGATGAGCCTGCCCTTTCTTCCCGCCGGTCAGCTGCCCGCGCAGGCACCCGAACAGCGCTGGCTCATTGAGCCGCTCTGGGGCGCTGAGGCGGTCGGCATTATCGGTGGCGAACCCAAGTGCGGCAAGTCCTTTCTCGCCCTCGACCTCGCCGTTGCGGTCGCCTCTGGCACCGCCTGCCTCGGCCGCTTCCGCGCCGCCCGGGCCGCCCGCGTCTTGCTCTTTGCCGCCGAGGATCCGCTCCACGTCGTGCGCGAGCGGCTGGAGGGCATCACGGCCGCCCGGGGGGTTGAGCTGCGCACCCTGCCGCTCTACGTGATCACCTCCCCCCGCCTGCGTCTGGACGACTCCACCCACTGCGAGCGGCTCTGCGAAACCGTCGAGAAGATCCATCCCGCGCTGCTCGTGCTCGATCCTTTCGTGCGCCTGCACGCCATCGACGAGAACGCCGCCGGCGAGGTCGCTCCGCTCCTGGCCTTCCTGCGCCAGCTGCAACGCAAACACCACCTCGCCGTCGCCCTGGTCCACCACGCTCGCAAAGACGCCGGCCGCGCGCGGCCCGGACAGGCCCTGCGCGGCAGCTCCGAATTTCACGCCTGGGGCGACTCCAATCTCTACCTGCGCCGGCGCGATCAACTCCTGCGCCTGAGCGTCGAACACCGCGCCGCTCGCTCCCCCGACGACCTCACGCTGGAGCTCGCTACCGATCCGCTCGCCCTGCGCATCGCCGACTCCCCACCGGACACCGCACCGCCAAGCCAACTCTCCGCTGTGCAACGCATCCAACAGGCCCTCGCGGGTGCCGCCGCGCCCCTTGGCGTGCGCGAGCTGCGCGCCGCCTGCCGCATCCGCAGCGAAACCCTCTGCGCCGCGCTCGACGTGCTCCTCGCCGAAGGCCGCGTGATCCAATCCCCCGACGGCTACTCCCTCGCTGCCTAGCCGCCGTTTCCGGTTTCCCGTTTCCGGTTTCCCGTACCTCTACACCCAGCGGGAAACGGAAACGGGAAACATCTCCTGCCGTGTCATGCGTCCATCAGTTTTCGTGCACGCGGCCCCATCAACTTTCGAGATCGCGCTCATAAAGGCCACCAACTCGCCGCCGCTTTCGCCGGTGCGCTTCCTAATCTCCGCCACCAGGCCACGACTCCGTGGCCGCCCGCTCGGATTGCCGCTCTTGCCCTTGATGAAGCGTCCGCCCTGGTCGCGTAGCGCCTGTTTTCGCCCCAGCTGTGAGGTATCGAGGTCATCTGTCATCGTTTCACGCTACTTTCTTGCCGAGAAGTCGCGCTCACTTGGAGCAACCGCCACCGTCGCTAGCACTTCGCTCGATGCGATCGAGATGTTCACGTAGTGCGTCGCGACACAGTTCACTGAGTCGCTGCTCGCGTGCAGCCGCAACGCGTTGCGCGCGTACGCGCAGCGCTTGGCTAAGTCGTAACGTCAAATGCTGACTGTATCTGTGTGTCATAAGCACCTCGCAGGAAACACGCTACCACATTCCGCGCGGGTGCCCGCGAGAGCAACTGATTATGTACCCCCCGTGTGACAGTATGATGTATTTAGCTGCGCTGGCGGTGACGGTATGTGGCGGCTCAATCGCGCGCGCGGACGCCGTCGAAGTCCGGAGCCAGTTCCTGCGCAAACAGCAGCCGCGCCAGAATGGCGACGTACTCCCAGACGGGTTGTTGGCCGTGCTGCCGGTCAAACAGCGCACGCAATGCCACTAGCGCAGCCGGAATCTGCGCTGATGGTCGCCCCTTGCGCCGTGGTCCCTGCGGCCCATAGGCGCCTATCCGCTCAAGGTATGCCATCTCTTCTGGAACTTTCCGGTACGGCTTCATGCGAGCCTCTAGGTTGGGGTTCAACTGGCCCGGCGGGAGGTGATCATCTGACCATTTCTTGACCTTGCGTTGGCGCTGCGCACGGGTCGTCACAGGGTAGCGTGTCCAGGTACCGACTGGTGACGTGTCGTCAGATGGTAGATGATACTCGTACCCTTGCGCCTGTTTGGCCTGCATGTAGTGCTGCCGCAAACGCGAGAGCAGTGCTTGGACTTCGGTCAGGTCGCGGCCGGATTCCGTAAGCAGCAAGAAGACGGCCTGTGCACGGCGGTTATCCGCCTGCCACCGTGCTGGTGTCCACCGTTGTCCTTGCCATCGGCGCTTCCCCACGCACCGCACCTCCCCCTGATTTCCCGAAAGAAGCACCGCGCGGCGGCCCGTCGGGTGCGGGTGTTCGGCGATGCGGTCAAATTACTATAGGGCCGCTATGAGGCCGAAATCCACCGAATTGTTTTTGAGGCCGGAAGCGCTACAGGGCAAAAAAGTCTAGCACGTCCACCCTAAAACCCTGGCACAGGCGCTCGATTGTGCCAATCGTCACGTTGACGCTGCCTTCTTCAATCTTCTGATAATGGCGGGTGTCCAAGTGGGCAGCCTCGGCAGCTTGCTCCTGCGTCCAACGTCGCGCCGACCGCAGGCGCCTCGCTGATTGAGCAAGGCGCATCCGCAGTGTCGTCCGAGAAGATCCCGCCGGCATGCCGCGAAGCTAGAGCCGGTTTGCCTTGACCTCCACGCCACATGTGGCGTAAACACATCAGAGACGGTTCCCGGTGTGGAGCCATGACATGATAGCTTCTTTTCCGCCGAGTCAGAGGACACCGTGCGTAGTAGAAATGCCATCTCGGGCAGAGGTCAAGGAAGAAAACATCATCCGCTCGGAGCGCGGTATCTTTGACAGTTTCGGCTGTTCAGAGTAGGCGTATTCTGCCCATGACACGCCTTCACCCAACCAGGCGGTCCTTTTGTAGCATCGTCGCCTTCGCCCTAATCTGGACCTTCCCGCGTGTAGCTGCCGGTTCCATCACCATCACATCAGCAGGCAGCACTTCGAGCGGCGGGGCGGCTCCGAACTCGTTGGCCGTCGCCGATATCGACGGCGACGGTGCCGTCGATGTCGCAGTTGCCAACTTCGGCACCGGCACAAATGGCAGCGACTACGTCCTGTGGGGCGATGGGACTGGCCATTTTAGCGGCTCGACCAAGTGGGCTGACGGCGTGATCAATCGCGGCGTGGCCGCTGTCGATCTCGACGGCGACGGTCATGTTGATCTGGTGATCGGGGATCAAGGGAATAGCCATCTTACCGTACTGTGGGGCGACGGTTCTCGCACTCCGACTGCGCAGCAGGATCTCTCTTTTGAGGGTGCGGGTGCAGCAGATCTGGCCGTCGCAGATCTGAACGGGGACGGCACTCCCGATATCGTGGTCGGCATCGCCGAAGGTAGTGACGTGGTAATCTTCTTTAACGACGGATCGCGGACTTTCCACTCACTCATTGTTGCGGCAGGTGTTAGGCCGAACGCAGTTACAACCGGCCAGCTTGACGGGCAATCCGGATTGGACATCGTCGTTGGCGGATTCTGGTCCAACGCGATCTCGTTTTTGTTCAACAATGGCAGCGGTGGTTTTGCCGCCCCGCTGACGCAGGCTGCGGGGGTTCTCCCTGCTGGAATCGTAGTCGGCGAGTTTACCGGCGACTCACATCTCGACATAGCCTATGTGCGACGCGGGTGTTTCTTGGACGCTGAAGGGACGTGCAACGATGACGGCCTCACGGTGCTCGCGGGTGATGGAACTGGAACATTCACCCCATGGGCATCATGGGACACCGGAGAGGGACCATCCGGTCTGGCCAAGGGGGATTTCGACGGGGACGGCAGAGACGATCTTGTCGTTGCGAACACGAACAGCAACACTGTATCGATCTTTCTCGGGCAGGTCGGCGGTGGGTTTTCGGCGCTATCGCCTATACCCGTGGACCGCCGCCCGGGTTTTTACCCGACGGGGATTGCGGTTGCGGACCTCAACAACGATGGTTGCCCGGATATCGTGACGGCGAACTGGACCAGCGGCACAGTCACGGTGCTTTTGGTCACCGGCTGCACGGTCGAACCTACTCCAACATCTACACCAACCCGGACGCCAACCGACACGCCAACCTCCACACCAACCGAAACCCCGACTTCCACCCCAACGGATACGCCAACTCCTACGCCGACTAGCACTCCGACCAGAACGCCCACCGTAGCGCCAACATCCACGGCTACCGGTACGCCGACAAGGACTCTGACAAGTACGGCCACCAGCACGCCGACTGCCACTCCAACAGCAGAAGACCGTGACGGTGACGGGGTTAGCGACGAGATAGAAGACGGTGCGCCCAACAACGGCGATGGAAATGGTGACGGGATACCGGATAGCCAGCAACCCAACGTCACGTCCCTCCCATCGGCGAAAGGTTACATTACGGTGGTTGTGGGCGACGGGTGCGAGCAGAACCGGGACGTGGCCGTTACGCCCGAAGCATCATGCGGGAACGATGAACGTTTCCGCTACCCGTTTGGAATGGTCACCTTCCGGCTGAATTGTGAACGTGCTACCGTCACGCTTATTTTCCACGGCGCAGCAACGCTGCAAGGCTATAGCTACCGAAAGTTTGGGCCTATGCCGCCAGGGTTTAACGCCCCGCAGTTCTACACCCTGCCCGATGTCGTGTTTGGGGACATGACGATCGGCGGTGTAACAGCAGCAACCGCTACGTTCACGCTGGTCAACGGCGGCCTGGGTGACGACACTGACTCGACGGATCGGACCATCGTTGATCCGGGCGGTCCGGCAAGATCCGTACCCGACACTGCACCGGTGGCTTCTGCGTGGGGCATCGGCGGGCTGGTGGCGCTGCTCAGCGCGGTTGCCTGGCTGGTCTTGCGCAAAGCCTGAACAAAGATACACACCTGGTGCCGGTTCCAAACCTGTTTGGGATAGTCTGAGCCTGTATGTTCAAGGCAGATTCCCTGCCTTCCCTCCTCACGCAGCCTCAGCTTTCCGCATTACGTCCAACTCGCGCAACCAGCCCAGCAGCTGGTTCCAACTCGCAACTGCAAGGGACGCCTCATTCCATAAGGGTTTTTCGGCCCAAAACTGCAACCCCCCTCCGAAGGTTGCAGTTTTTCGCATCCGAGGTTCAACTTGGGCGGCCATGGCCGGGGCTCCCAGCAGCGCGAGCTGGTCATCGATGCGGCTCGCCAGGAACCGCCCATAGTGCTGCTCAATCATCGCCACGGACGTACCACAGTACTCGGCGATGAACTTGAGGTTGAGTCCCTTGGTCAGCGCCACACTGATGAAGGTGTGCTTCGTGGCGTAGAACTTCCGCGGCCGAACCTTGGTCCCGGTGAGGACGCGCCGCCAATGGTCCTTCGGCCATTCCCGTTGGTCGATCGGTCCGCCGTTCTTCGCGTTGATGAACACGTAGCTCTCATCGGTGGCATGCAGCGGCCGGAGCTGCCTGAGGATGTCGCGCACCTAGGCCATGACTCGGATGATGCGCTCGCTGTGCTCTGATCATGCCCCGGTTGTGGCCGCTGGACACGGCGACCACGACGTTCACGGCCCCTCCGCGAATTTGGAGAATACCGCATACATTTCGGAGATGTCG
>Ga0214473_10005357_pt1 | contig 15370 bp, 14 predicted proteins | sample RVTome_7_FD_203509 | JGI IMG/M metagenome (GOLD analysis project Ga0214473, IMG submission 203509) | Soil microbial communities from uranium-contaminated site in the Upper Colorado River Basin, Wyoming, United States - RVT98D197 | ecosystem: Environmental > Terrestrial > Soil > Contaminated >... | reverse complement strand
CGCCTTTGAAATCGGTTATTTCTTCAATGCGCTGGAGATGTTTTCATATTGAGAGCGGAAAAAGTTGATTTAAAGAACCTGAGCCCGACAGAGTTGGAAAGTTTGATTGCTTCGTTTGGAAAAGAGCGATACCGGAGCATCCAGATCCTGAGATGGCTCTATAAGAGAGGCGTTCACTCCTTTGATGATTTGACTAACCTCTCCAAAAAATTCCGCCAGGCGCTGGAGCAGATCAGTTTCATCTCCACCCTTCATCCACTTATGGTGGAGGAGAGCAGGGATGGAACGAAAAAATTTCTCTTTCAGCTTGAAGACGGAAATCTAATTGAAAGCGTGCTCATCCCTGACAAAAAACGTCTGACCCTCTGCCTTTCCACTCAGGTCGGGTGTGCCATGGGGTGTCGATTCTGTCTCACCGGTAAAAAGGGGCTCAAAAGGAATCTCACCACTGCAGAGATCGTAAATCAGATTCTCGCGGTAAGGGAAACTCTACCGGACAAAACCTCCATCACCAATATTGTCCTGATGGGGATGGGTGAACCCCTGGCCAATTATCAGAATACATTGAAAGCGATCGAACTGATGACCCATCCCGAGGCCTTCAAATTTTCGTCCCGGAGGGTAACCCTCTCCACGGTGGGCCTCCTGCCAGAACTGGAGCAACTTGCCAGGGAAAAGGCTCGTTTCCGCCTTGCCATCTCCCTTAATGCATCGGATGAAGAGACTCGAAGCCGTCTGATGCCCATCAACCGCCGTCACCCGCTTAAAAAATTGCTTGAGCTTTGCCGGAATTTTCCTCTCCAGCCCAGAGCCCGTATCACCTTCGAATATGTCCTGCTTCAAGGGGAGAATGATTCCTTGGAGGACGCAAAAAAATTGCTAAAAATGTTGAAGGGAATTCCCTCAAAGGTTAATCTCATCCCCCTCAATGAAGCATCAGGTATCCCATTTAAAAGGTCCTCCGAAGAAAAGGTAAGGCAGTTTCAAGAGATTTTGATGAATGGCGGAATGACCACAATTATCCGTGCCAGCAAAGGCGCCGACATCTCCGCCGCCTGCGGCCAACTTCAGGGGAAAAGTTCCAGATTAAATCTACACAAATGACTGCACCAAATCTTGCTCTGGAGCGATTCTGGTTTCAACGATAAGGGGGGGCATGAATTCCAATTGAATAGTTGAAAATCATATTGGAACATTTTCAACGGTATTAAAAGAGAAGATCTATATCAGAAACATGCATTTTCGTTTCAGCTAGGAATTAGTAAAAAATTACTGTAGGGGGCAACTTTTTCATGAATGACCCATCGATAAATATTCAAGAATAGAGATTCGTTCCTGATGCCCTTTTCTTCGTCCTTTAAGATTTTTCTTGTTCCCACCCCCTTGCTCTTTCAACGGCCATCTTCCACTTCCGATAAAGAGATTCTCTTTGTTTGGAACTCATCCGAGGAATAAACTTCTTCTTTATTTTGTAATTTGTGGCGATTTGCTGTTGATCCTTCCAAAACCCTACGGCTAAACCAGCCAGATAGGCGGCTCCCAAGGCGGTCGTCTCAGTTGTTTCCTGGATGACAACCGGAATCCCCAGAATGTCGGCTTGAAATTGCATTAAAAACTCATTGGTAGCCGCCCCTCCATCAACCCGCAATTCCTTTAGCCCTATTCCGGAATCCTCCTCCATACATTCCACCACATCCCGTGTCTGATAGGCAATCGACTCTAAGGCCGCCCGGGCAATATGAGCTGGCGTCGTTCCCCGGGTAATTCCCAAAATTGCTCCTCGGGCATACATATCCCAGTAGGGTGCTCCCAAGCCGACGAAGGCCGGGACCAAGTAAACACCTTCGTTAGATGGGATGCTCCTGGCCAACCTTTCACTTTCGGAAGCTTGTTGAATCATCCTTAGCCCATCTCGGAGCCATTGGACGACAGCCCCGGCGATAAAGATGCTTCCCTCCAAAGCATATTCAATTTTCCGGCCGATTCCCCAGGCGATCGTCGTCACAAGGTTTTTCTTGGAAAGCACCGGCTTTCCCCCTATGTTCATCAGTAAGAAGCACCCCGTTCCGTAGGTGTTCTTGGAAAGGCCTTTGTGGAAGCAGGTTTGGCCGAAAAGAGCTGCTTGTTGATCTCCCAGGATTCCTGCAACGGGGATCTCCATATCCAAAAAGGCTTCGGAAGATGTACTTCCATAGATTTCGCTGGAAGCTTTAACCTCCGGTAAGATTTGTTCGGGGATATGAAAATATTCCAGGATCTCCCGATCCCACGAAAGAGTATGAATATTGTAAAGCATGGTGCGGGAAGCGTTAGAATAATCCGTGATATGGAGTTTTTTCCCCATCATATTGTACAGCAACCAGGTATCCACTGTACCAAAAGCCAGTTCCCCTCTTTCCGCTGCCCGGCGGATCGTTTGTTGATGGCCCAAAATCCACTGGATCTTAGTCGCTGAAAAATAGGGGTCGATCACCAATCCAGTTTTCCTGCGAATCTTTTGGGCGAATTTCGTCTTCTTGATTTTGGAACAAGTCGGGGCGGTCCTGCGGCACTGCCACACAATGGCATTATATACAGGCCGGCCGCTCTCCTTATCCCAGACTAAAGTGGTCTCCCGCTGGTTGGTAACCCCGATGGCGGCGATTTGTTGGGGTGAAAGATTCGAGGAATCAAGAGCCTGCCGGGCAGCTTCCATTTGCGTGTCCCATATTTCCATAGGGTCATGTTCTACCCATCCAGGCTTTGGAAAGACCTGTCTGAATTCCTTGGCTGCTATACTAATGATTTTCCCTTGCTGATCAAAAATCACAGCCCGGGAACTCGTTGTCCCCTGATCTAAGGCCATGATATATTTTTCTTCCATAAATAGATTCTTCCCAATGCAAAAGATGCTTCTACCGCCAAATCAGGACTGAATATGAGATAAGGTCAAGGGTAAGCAAGAAATCATATCTGTTTTGAACACAATCCGGGATTCTCTAAGGTATCATGTCCAACTGCCATCTCCCTTTTATAAGCCATTACCTGTTTAGAATTTCGGATGTTAAAAACCTCCTGATTTGCCTGGGGGAATAGGGCTCCCCTGATTTACACGCTTGAGATCCTCAGAAAGGTTTCGGGATACTTGCATCACTTGCTCTTGTTCCAAGCTTAGCCTTGCGCACTCCATTTGTGACCCAGTCTACCCATAGAATGGCATCAACTATCGCCATTCCACCTTGAGCTGGTTACGCTTGGGTAGGCGATAATATTTGAACTTGGGGCGGCCCACCATCATGGCCCCAACCACCTTTTGACCCTTGGGAACGGGCACTGCCTGGGCCAGCGGCGGATACATATTGTAAGCTGTGTAGAAGTATCCTGACCATGTAGCTCCCAACCCTAAGACAGGGGCATAGAGCTCGACATAACTGAGGGCAAGCGCCGTGTCCTCAACTCCAAAGGGCCAGGTCTGGTCCACATGGGCGATGATCAGATGCGGCGCGTTTCGGAGCAGCTTGATGCGCCCCTCCTCCCAAAGCCTCACCGTGCGAGGGAGTTTGAGGGACTCCGCCACTTCCGGGTTTGCCTGGATCAAACTCCTCATCCAGTCCACAAGCATGACATCCAGTTCGGTTAGCTTTAAAGGGTCCTCAATGATCACCCACGACCAGGGCTGGGCGTTTTTGGCCGAGGGTGCATGACAGGCAATCTGGATGAGTCTTTCGATCAGGCTCCGTTCAACGGGCTCGCTCTTGAAGACTCGAATGGAACGTCGGGAGCGAAGGAATTGCTCGGCCTTTTTAGGAGAAAGGGCAAAGTCCTTCCGAATCGGCAGGCATTCATCCGCCCTAAGCCAGTCCAGGCTGAAGGCACCGGTCGGACACACAGCCGCGCAATGGCCGCATCGGAGACACACCTCCCCAAAGTCGGAGCTAGGCACAGGGCAGGGATCTCCTTGTTCAAGCCTCAGAACCTGAGTGGGACATTCGGCAACACAAATCCCATCGCGACTGCATTTCTCTTTATCCACAACAATTTGAATGATGTTTCCTCCCTGAAGAAACGTCCGTGATCAGACATCGGACTTCGTCACGAATTGTGGTGTTCACGCGTTTGAACCCCTGTCTCCCCGAAAAGCCCACCGAGGTGGCACCGTCCGCCATTGCCTGTCCATCAAGGGACACGACCATGTTGACCGTATGGGTGAGGTGGACACCTCAGCATGCTTTCTGTCAAGGGGTTCTTCTCGGTTGCTTCGTTAGCTTCCCTTTTGCTTTTTGTTCCTGTTTGTTTATCTTCTGTTTCCGACCCTTGTCCTTATCCTTCTTGCCTTTGTCTCCCATTGCATACCTCCTTTTCCCGTTGTCCCTTATCTTCTCGCTGCGATTCAGCACATGCGTATAGATCATGGTTGGAGTTGGATGAATTAACAATATAAAGAAGGGAGTTGTATGTCAAGAAAAAGTAGCACCGATGATTACCGATTGAAATTGATAGAATTTTCTAATCGTTTGTGATGGTCATACTTGGTACTTTCTTCACCGAATAGAATCCTTTCCATGAGCAGGTATACCCAAAAACTCACCCATGATGCGTAGCACAGCATCCGTATCACCAAAATAAGGTAGATGAATACTTCCTTCTAATGGAACGAAGCGAGAATTTGGAATCATAGATGCCATCTCCCTCCCGAGATGGAATGGAATAACCTTGCAACCATTACGATGAATCACCAAAGTAGGAACACGTAATCTGGGGAGAAGGTCTGTTACATTAAGATTGTATGTAAGATCTAACAATTTTGCAGCCATTTCTGCAGTAGCTGCCTCACGTTGGTAACGCGCAAGCCATTTGAGGACAGAAACATCAGCGCCGGGTAAGAATATGTCAGCCAAGGTCTTAGAACCAACACCCCAAGCGGAACGAATCAGTGATGAAAAAGACTTCTTTAATTCCTCTGTAGATATTGCCTCACCACGAGCATAAGAATCGTATAAGATTAAATGTGAAACACGCCTTGGATACTTAATTGCGTAAGCGATGGCAACAGGACCACTACAAGAATGTCCAAACAATGCGAAACGTTTGAGCTTGAGATGGTCGATAACAGCTTCCAATGGGCGAACCTCCGACTCTAAGGTAAATTCTGTCCTGTTCCGTTCAGAGAGGCCACAACCGTGTTTATCATAAAAAAGAAAGGTTTGAGTCCGAGTTCCTTTTTCCAGATAGTCACGTGCAGATGGATGCTCCCATTGCAACTGTAAATGACTAACCCATGCCGGAGGAATAACCAAAAATGGTCCGTGGCCCACCATGGAGTAAGCGATGCGGACTCCATCAACGGTGGTGCAGAATTGAATATGTTGATCTATAATATCCGTTGAAGCAAAAGTTCCAGACTCTATCAATACTCGATAAACTCTCACTGGCTTTGCAATATTCTTAACAGTTTGTTGACCAAGGGACTCATAGCTTAACCCAAGTTTATTCTCGACTTGATCATAAGCTGTTCCTGAGATGCAGATCCCTCCAGGATCAGCAAGACTCTCCATACGCGCTGCGATATGAACCCCATCCCCAAAAATCTTATCTCCCTCCTCAACCACATCCCCGAGATTGACTCCAATACGAAACTCCATCCTTCGATTCTCGGACAACTCAGCGTTTCTGCTTTTGAGTTCTTTCTGAATCTCGACAGCACACCCAACCGCATCTACCACACTGGCAAATTCAGCCAGAAGGTTATCCCCTGGAGCATCCACCACCCGGCCACGATGATGCTGAATCAGGCCAGTCATCACCTCTTTGTATGCATTCAGGGTACGGATTGTTAACTTTTCATCCTCACCCATGAGGCGGCTATACCCCTTGACATCGGCACTGAGGATAGCAGCGAGCTTGCGTTTAACTTCTTGTATGGTCATGAAATCCCCTAAAGGTAGTTGGGAGGTTGGTTTAAAACCCTAAGGTTTGACAAGAGTCTACTAATTTTGAATGGAAACTTCAATAGGAATTATTTCCCACGTTTCGGCATCCAATATTTGAATTTGCTTTATCGATTACTACTTCAAATGTTGTATGGTGGAACAAAAATGTAAAAACAACATTACAGGAAAGTGAGGGGTTTTCTGATACGGGTTATTCTATCTTTTGGGAACGACCAGGAAGACGCAATTCCTTTTTTCTCTTGTTTGACAGAGTCTTAGAAATCAATTAACATTTTGAAAAAAGGAGGAGGATAGGCATGGCTGAAAAGATGGTGGGTGTGATCGGTGGATCAGGTCTCTATGAGATAGAGGGTCTTGAGGAGGTTCAGACGGTCTCTTTAACAACCCCTTTTGGAAGTCCATCGGATTCTATTGTGGTGGGTCGCCTCGAAGGGACGAAGATTGCCTTTCTGCCCCGTCACGGCAAAGGCCATCGCATCCAGCCATCCTCCCTTAATTTCAGGGCAAATATCTACGCCATGAAGATGTTAGGAGTTCACTGGATCATCGGCGTCAGTGCCGTGGGGTCGATGAAGGAGAACATCCATCCCGGGGATATGGTCATCCCCAATCAATTCATCGATCGAACCGTCGGACGTCCCAACACCTTCTTCAGCGATGGAGTGGTCTGCCACATCAGCTTTGCCGATCCGGTCTGCCCCACCCTCAGCAAGATTCTTGGAGAAGCCGGAGAGGAAGTGGGGGCGACAGTCCATAAAGAGGGAACCTATATCTGTATCGAAGGGCCTCAATTTTCAACACGGGCTGAATCAAAACTTTACCGTTCCTGGGGTGTCGATATCATCGGAATGACCAATCTACCGGAGGCAAGGCTTGCCCGTGAGGCGGAAATCTGTTACGCCACCATCGCCTTTGCGACCGACTACGATTGCTGGCACCAGGAGGCAGAAGATGTTTCCATCGGAGAAGTCCTTAGAATTCTTGCCCAGAGCGCCCGAACTGCCAAAAGCGCCATCCGGACAGCCGTGAAGCACCTGCCCGAAAAGAGGGACTGCATCTGCGCCATAGCCCTGAAGCAAGCCTTGATCACGAGCAAAAAGTTGATTCCTGAAAAGACGAAGAAGGATCTGGAGATTATTATCGGGAAGTATCTTTAACCCCCCTCTCCCCCCCTTTATCAAAGGGGGGTTGGGAAATTGGGAGAGGAGCGATGAAGTTCATCGCTGATCGCATGTTAGGGAAGCTGGCCAAAGGGTTGAGGATGCTTGGTTACGATACCCTCTTTTACCGGGGTGAAGATATTCATCAACTCATCCATCTGGCCCGCCAGGAGGAACGAATCCTCGTGACCCGGGATACGAAACTGGCTTTTAGAAGACCGAAAGATCGTATCATCACCATCACGGAGGATCACCCTTCTCGCCAGTTGAAGGAGGTAGTTCAAAAAGGAACCCTCTCTCTCGACGAGAAAAAACTTTACACCCGATGTCTCCTCTGTAATGACCCAATCGATGCGATTTCACGGGAAGAGGCAGAAGGGAAAGTTCCGGACTTCATCTTCTCTCAGCAGAGAGATTTTTACCGGTGCCCGAAATGTGGAAGAATCTACTGGCAGGGATCGCATCTGGGCAATATGGCAAAAAAGGTGGAGGAATTGCAAAAAAGCACCAAACTCCAAGCACCAAATCACAAATAAATTCCCCTGCCTACCGGCAGGCAGGAATGACCAAAATTCACCCCCTCACCCCATCCTTCTCCCCGATGGGGAGAGGGGAAGGGTGAGGGGTGTTTCGGTCATTTGGAATTGGAGTTTGGAATTTGTTTGGGATTTAGGATTTGTAATTTGGAATTTCAATAGAAGATGCGTATCATCAGTGGGACATCGAGAGGCAGGAGATTGGCGACTCCTACGGGCCACGCCCTTCGTCCGACCTCTGACCGGGTCAAGGAATCGATCTTCAATATCCTTGGAGAAGAGGTGGAGGGAAAGGTTGTTCTGGATCTCTTTGCCGGCACAGGGAATCTGGGCATTGAAGCCTTGAGCCGTGGGGCAGGGAAAGTTCTCTTCGTTGAGAAAGGGAGAGAAGCCCTGAGAATCGTCCAACGAAACCTCCATCAATGCGGTTTCAAAGGACAATGCGAAATTATTCCGAAAGAGGTGAACCGCGCGATCGGAATTCTCGAAAGGAGAGGAGAAACCTTTGACCTGATCTTCATGGATCCCCCCTATGAAAAGGGATTCATTCAGAGGACCCTGGCTAAACTCAATCTATGCCGAATCTACCATGGCGGCTCGGTCCTGGTGATCGAACATAGCCGCCGTGAATCCCTTCCAAAAAAGATGGAAGGATGGGACCTTATCCGTCAGAAAAAAATGGGAGATACAATGGTCTCTTTTTTTCAGGCCGTCGAAGGTATAAAAGAGGGAAGACGAGATGAATGAAAAGATGAAAGGAGGCAAAAACGATATGGGAAAGGTCGCAATCTACCCCGGGTCTTTTGATCCCCTCACCTACGGTCATATCGATATTGTGGAGAGGGCTCTCGAGATTTTTGATAAGGTGATTCTCGCCATCGCCCACGATGCTGAAAAAAAATCTCTCTTTACGGTGGAGGAACGGGTGGAGATGGCAAAAATGATCTTTAAAGACAGTCCCAATCTCATCGTCGATAGTTTTAAGGGGCTTCTCGTCACCTATGTCGAAAAAACCAACGCCAAGGTGCTTTTAAGGGGACTCCGGGCAACTTCTGATTTCGAATATGAATTTCATATGGCCTCCATGAACCGGAGCCTCAGCACCCATCTGGATACTCTCTTCATGATGACCAGCAAAGATTACTTCTTCGTCTCCTCCCGGACGATCAAAGAGGTGGCCAAACTGGGCGGAACAGTGGAAGGGCTGGTTCCGGACCTCGTCGCCAGGCGGTTGAAAGAGAAGTTTAAACTGCCGGTTGCCAAAAAGAGACTGATCGGCTGGGACGACTGACAAACCAAGGGGTCTAGGGGTCCAGGTTTCCAGGGTTCAAGTGAAAATCTTTTATTAAGATATAGAAAACCAGAACCCTAGAACCCTTGAACCCTTTTATAATCTATGAAGAAACTCATTCTTTGTGATTTCGATGGGACGATCAGCGTCCGGGATATGGGTTACACCCTCGTCAACCGTTTCTCGGTGGGAGACTGGCGGGCCATTGATCGGGATTTCTGCGAGGGCAAGATCGGATCGCGGGAGGCCTATTCCCGTATTGCAAAGATTCTAAGGGGTGATGAAGAGAGTGTCCTCCGTTTTATCCGGGAACATTCCCATATCGATCCCCACTTCAAATCTTTCTATCAATTTTGTCGTGAGAACGATATTAATGTAAAGATTGTAAGCGACGGTCTCGATTTCTATATCCGGACCATACTCGAAACCCATTGCCTCTCTGAAATTCCTTTCTATGCCAACACCACCCATTTTCTGAGTGACGGAGGGACAGATATCTCCTTTCCCTATGTCAGCAAGGAGTGCGGTCTTTGCGGCACCTGCAAGAAGCAGATCGTTCGGAATCACCGTAAAGAATATGAAAGAATCTTCTTCGTCGGAAATGGTCTCTCCGACAGGTGTGCGGCCCGTGAATCGGATTTCGTCTTTGCCAAAGACTTCCTCTACCCTTACTGCATCGATCAGGACATCACCTGCCACCCCTTTGAGGACTTTCATGACATCCTCAGAGACCTGAAAAAACGGGTCCGCGGAATTATCTTCGATCTCGACGGGACGCTCATCGAGGCCTACGAAGCGATTTACTTGGGACTGAAGGAGGTTTTTCAACAATCCGGAAGAGAGATTTTTTCATACAACGAACTTAAACACTATCTGAAAGCGGATTTGGAATCAACGCTCCATCAATTCTTCACGCCCGGGGAGGCTCAAAGAAATATTCCCGTCATGCGAAAGAAATATGAAGAGGTCTATCTCGATCATACCTATTTTCTCGATGGTGCGAAGGAGGTCCTTGAGAAGCTTTATAACCGTGGGGTGATTCTTGGGGTGGCCTCAAATAAATTCGGCCGCTTTTCGAGAGGAGCCCTTCAGCACCTGAAGGTGTCTCCCTATTTCAAATCGGTGATCGGCGCCGGCGATGTCCCCCGAAACAAGCCTTTTCCGGATATGATTCATACTGCTTTAAGGGAGATGGGACTTCCATCGGAAGAAGTGGTCTTTGTGGGAGATACCCTCACCGATATTGAAACGGGAAAAGAGGCGGGGGTCGATGTCTATGCCCTTCCAACGGGATTTCACACCCGGAAGGAACTCTCGCAAAAAAAACCGAAACGGATATTAAAAAGCCTTAAAGAGCTTACCAATTTGCTGGATCAACCCTTGTGATCATGGAGTGGCCAGGCAATCTATCATGATGGAAGTGTCACCCCTGCCTACCGGCAGGCAGGCTCGAACCATGAAAATAGTTTTTGGGTAAGGGTTAAGGTAACGAAGCCCGTTTCGGTTATTGGTTACGGTTATGTGCAAAGAATTAAGAAACGATAAACGTAGCCTTTTATTAACGATACGGGCATCTTGGCTATGACCGTATAACGAAACCCTTATTTTTTGAGCAATCGGGCTTGGACCAATTTAAAACCACTTCGCTCTTTCTCACCCCTGTTTCACCAGGTCATCATACCAGGCTAAATTTTTTCTGATCTGTTCAGGGATCGGCAGTTGGTAAGGGCAGCGTTTTAAGCAATCCCCGCATTCGGTGCAATGACGTGCCTTCTCGATGAGGGAGTGAAACCAATCGAGTTCTTCAGTGCTACTCCCAAATCGCTTGACGATATATCTCAGCCCCATAATGTGCTGAATGCTGATCTTCTCCGGACAGGGCTGGCAGTAATCACATCTTCGGCAGAACTGGTGATCCAACTCACTCCTCAGGGTTTCGATATAGCTCCGGTCTCTCCGGGTGAGGGAATGGTCTTGAGTAAAAATCTCCCAGTTGGCTCTTGCCTTTTCAAGGGTTTCCGATCCCGGAATGGGAACGATATCCGGTTGGGTGAAAATGAACCTCAGGGCTGGACCCGGCTCCTCAATCACCCCACCCGAAAAAGGTTTCATGGAAATCACCCCGATATCTTTCGCCCTGGCCAGAGGAAAAACTTTCCTGTCGGCATCAGGTTCAAGAAAACTATAACAAGCCATGATCACATCAAAATGGTCCTCCTCAACCGCCCTCTTCAAAACATCAAGGCTATGACTCGTGATGCCGATGAAATTGATCCTTCCTTCATCCCGCATGCGCATCAATCCTTCGTAGGCTCCACCTGGACCCATCACTTTTTCATATTCCTCCGGACGAGAGATGTTGTGAAGGTGGTAAAGATGAATTTTCTTCGCTTTCATCTGTCTCAGGCTGATATGGACTTCATCCTCTATCCGATCCGTCCGCACCTGAGATTTCGATGAAAGAATGACCTCTCGATCGGTTGTTTGAAGAGCCAATCCGATCCTGGATTCACTATTTGTATAACCGCGAGCGGTATCCAGGAGGTCCACTCCCATATTCACTACCGCCCGGATGACCGATACCGCCTCATCCTCGCTGACCCGCTGGATGGGAATTCCTCCCCATCCCATTTGGGTGATATAAAGATTCGTCCTGCCCAGTCTTATTTTTTTCATCTACTCTTGTAGTGTATCTAATAGGAATTTACAATCATTCGTAAGCCGTCATTCCCGTGAAAACGGGAATCCAGATTAAGGAACTGGATTCCGGGTCAAGCCCGGAATGACACCCATTTTAAAACCATTATTGAGATACTGCACCCTCTTTCGGGGTAGTCCTCTTCTATTGATCGGAGATTGGGTTTCTGGCGGGACTTCAAAGAAAGGATAGAGAGCTAACTCTCTTTCTTCTCCTCATCCTCCTGTCTCTTTAGAAAGGCCTGAATGTAGACGACCTTATCCTCTTTTGATTCTCCCCTCTTTCCGAAGAGAAAAGGTCTTCCAGACTTTTGATAAGCCTCCTCCAGTTTGCTGATCATCTCCTGGAGCTTGGGATCCTGGTTGACGAGATCGTTCACCTGCTGGTCGAAATAGTCGCTGGCGCTTTCAAGCCTTGAGAGGTCCATCTCCATCTTCATTAAACCGTTCAATTTTTTCAGAACTCCACAGGCCACCCTGATGTTCCTTGCCTGGAGATACTGGGGGGCATGGCCCCAGAGGCTGACCGCCTTTAATCCCCTCTTTCCTGCGGCCTCAAGAAGAAAGGTGTGGATGCTGATGGGGCCCGTATATTCGGTCAGGTTGAGTCCGGCTTCGAGGACCTCCTCTCTTAAATCTTCCCTGTTGAAGACCGCGCTGACCACGGTGGGGTGAGTGTGGGGGATATAGTCGTAGGTTCCGCCAAGGGTGAAGATCTGATGGACTGCGAATCTCTGAGCAAGGTCGAGAAAGAGATCGGTGAAGATGTCCCAACGAAGATGGGGTTCAATTCCAGAAAAAAGAATGAGGTCTTTCCCCAGCGGGTTCTTTGAATAGTAAAAATGGTTGCCCGGAAAATTTAATTCCATCAATCTTCCATCCTTGATGATGGCGGCGGGACGATTGGAAGACATCTGATAAAAATTGTCCATCGGAATGGAAGCAAACCTTTTTGCCTTCAGATTTTCCACCAGATGCTGAATGGAAAAAGAAGAAACCTCGGCCGCATTCGGCCATCCCTCAAATCCGGCGATCAGATAGGGCTGATTCAAGAGTGGAATTTCATGGTAAATCATTTTATCCATCGTTTGTCATTCCTATAGAGGCTTCCCTACCAGCCTCTCGTAGGCTTCTAAATACTTCTCCCTCGTCTTCTTAATGATATCCTCAGGCAATTCAGGGGCAGGAGGAGTCTTATTCCATTTAATGGAGAGGAGGTAATCCCTTAAAAACTGCTTGTCAAAACTCTTCTGGGACCCTCCTGGCCTGTAACCATCTTTTGGCCAGAACCGTGAGGAGTCCGGTGTGAGAAGTTCGTCGATCAGTATAAGCTTGCCGTCTTTGATTCCGAATTCCATCTTGGTATCCGCAATCAGAATCCCCCTATGCTCTGCAAAATCTCTTGCCTTTTGATAAACGGCGACAGTGACCGCTCTCAATCGCTGAGCCAGGTCTTTCCCGACGATCTCCTCCATCTTTTTAAAGGAGATGTTCTCGTCGTGAAGACCCTGCTCTGCTTTTGTGGAGGGAGTAAAGATAGGCTCCTCCAGTTTTGAGGACTCCACCAACCCTTTCGGAAGGGAAATGCCGCAGATCTCTCCTGTCTTCTGATATTCTTCCCATCCTGATCCGGCGAGATAACCCCTCACCACACATTCGACGGGAAGAACTTCTGTCTTGACCACCAGCATGGACCGGTCCCTTAGGTCCTCCTGATAGGCCCGGCACTCCTGAGGGTATTCCTCCACTTTGGTTGAGATGACATGATTGGAAATAATCTCCCGGGTCAGATCGAACCAGAATCTCGAAAGTTGGGTCAGGACCCTTCCCTTATCCGGAATGGGATTGGGCATAACCACATCAAAGGCTGACATCCGGTCGGTGGCAACAATCAGAAGCCTGTCTCCGAGATCATAGATATCTCTTACCTTTCCCCTCCCCTTCAGGGTAAGGGATTTAAATTCCGTTTGGGAAATGACATGAGTTGGCATAGGCATCCCCTTCATTGAATTTTAAGTCTGTGGTCGGAAGTATAAAATACTTCGATTGACTTTTCCATAAAAAATGTTAATCTCATTGCCACATTATGCTCAGCGACAAGCTCGAACACCGCCTCGATTCCTATCTCTACCCTCCATTTAAAAAAATCTTTGGAGACCTGGGCAATCCCAATCTCCTCACTCTGCTTGGATTCTTCTCAACCCTTGTCGCTTCATGGCTGATTCTGAAAGGATTCTGGCTCTCAGCGGGCCTGGCGATTATCCTTTCGGGTCTTTTCGATCTTCTGGATGGGGTCATTGCAAGGAATTTAGGAAAGGTGACGATCTTCGGAAGCTTTTTCGACTCGGTGATGGATAGATATTCAGACCTTCTCCTCCTTCTGGCCCTCAGCATCCATTACCTGAGAGAGGGGAACTCCGGTCTGGTCATTCTCACTTCTATGGTGGCCATCGGAACAGCTCTCATCCCCTATGTTCGGGCAAAGGCGGAAGCCCTCCGGATATCCTGCCATATCGGACTGATGGAGAGAGCGGAAAGGATCATTCTTCTCTCTTTGGGGGCTCTTTTAAACTGGATGGAACCGGTCCTCTGGATCCTGGCCATCCTCACCCACTTCACAGTCCTTCAGAGAATTTATTATGTCTGGAGACAGCTTCGTGTTAACGATGAACGATAAACTGTTCATAGTTCATTGTTCATCGTTTGCCCCCCGCCATCTCTCTAACTTCATTTAGAAGGACTTTGGCAAAATCTTTTTCCTTCAACTTCCTAACGATCTCTCCTTTTTTAAAAAGAAGTCCAACCCTTTTCCCTCCGGCGATCCCGATATCCGCCTCGCTCGCCTCGCCTGGACCATTGACCAAGCACCCCATGATGGCGATGGTCATGGGAGCAGTGATTTTTCGAATCCCATTCTCTACCTTCTCCACAAGACGGCTGAGATCAATTTCACAGCGACCGCAGGTCGGGCAGGAGATGATTTCAACGCCCCTCTCCCGAATCTTTAAAGCCCTCAATATCTCATAGCCCACGCGGACCTCTTCAACGGAATCTCCGGTCAAAGAGACCCGGATCGTATCTCCGATCCCCTCGCTGAGAAGAAGTCCGATCCCGATGGCCGATTTGACCATTGCTCCGGAGCCCTTTCCCGCCTCCGTGATTCCAAGATGAAGAGGATAGCCCGATTTTTTTGAAAAGAGACGGTAGGCTTCAACCGTCCTCAGGACATCGGATGCCTTCAAAGAGACTTTGATGAGATGAAACCCGAGTTCCTCCATATATTCAATGGCCCGGAGTCCGCTTAATACCATGGCCTCGGATGTCGGTCCTCCGAAACGCTTTAAAAGGTCTTTCTCAAGAGAACCCGCATTGACTCCGATCCGGATCGGGATGGAGCGGTTCTTCGCTTCGTTTACGATGTTCTTCAAACGGTTTCTTCCGCCGATATTCCCGGGATTGATCCGGAGTCCATCTGCTCCGGATTCCATTGACCTCAGCGCCAGCCGGTAGTTGAAGTGGATATCCGCAATAAGGGGGGTGTTAATCCTTTTTTTAATCTGGGCGATGGCCCGCGCCGCCTCATCATCCGGAACAGCCACACGGATGATTTCACAGCCTGCCGATTCGAGTCGCCGTATCTGAATGACTGTCTTTCGAATATCCCGTGTATCTGTCTTCGTCATCGACTGGACAGACACAGGGGCATCCCCTCCGATCTTAACGGAGCCAATACAAATCTGACGGGTCTTTCGACGT
>Ga0214473_10005356_pt1 | contig 15372 bp, 8 predicted proteins | sample RVTome_7_FD_203509 | JGI IMG/M metagenome (GOLD analysis project Ga0214473, IMG submission 203509) | Soil microbial communities from uranium-contaminated site in the Upper Colorado River Basin, Wyoming, United States - RVT98D197 | ecosystem: Environmental > Terrestrial > Soil > Contaminated >... | reverse complement strand
AACGGCCGGAATGACATATTCGAAACTAGATAACCAATTTATAGGTGCTGAAATAATTCCCGCATCAGTAAGTAAAATATTAACCGCTCCGGTATTAGGATCATACATTTGTCTCCAGAGTATACCCCGTATTATTGGCGGTGTTGCCCACGGAAGTAGAATTAGCACAGTATAGATAGAAGCAAATTTAATTTTATTGTTAAGAAGAAGTGCTAGAGCTAACCCAAGACCCACTTGAAGTGTAGTTACAACAATTGTCCAAATCATTCCAATCTTAAATGAATTCCAAAAATATTCATCATTGAACAATTGGATGTAGTTCTCGATACCATTGAACGAAATCGGATCGCCAAGTCTATAATCTGTAAATCCGAGATATATTCCTCTTAAAAGCGGAAGCAGTGAAAAAACAGTTACAAGAACAATTACGGGAAATAATAATTGAATTTGTCCTAATTCTTTCTTTGAATATAAAATCTGCTTTTTAGCTTTAAATAACTTCATTCTTTGATTAACGATTTTTTACAAGGGCCGTACAACTTTCAATAAACGCTTTCTCAAATTCATCGTGCATTTTGCCAGGTTTATTTCGTGCTGATATGATAATCAAATCATTTTTAGAATCAACACAAAATACAGTTCCGGATGCAGCGCTATGACCGAAAGCTAAATTACTTAGCCCATGCTTATTTCTTGGAGATGTACCTATTCCCCAACTGCGATCGCTCATAGAAAGTTTCTTCGGTAACATTTCGTTAAATGATTGTTCTGAAAAAAATCTGTATCCATTGTAGCTCCCTTTGTTCAATAATAACTGTCCGAGATGTGCCAGATCACTTGCTGTACAGTATAAACCACCATAAGTATTATCAGAATACGCACTTTTCATTCCGAGTGGAGAAAATATATAATCATGAAATAAATACGGCACTGCGCGACCAGTAATCCGTTCCATTATTTTACCTGCAAGGGCATATCCGACTCTGTGATATGAAAATGATTTTCCAACTTCAACCAAAGGGAATACATGAGCAATCTGATTTTCAAGAGCATAATTCCAATCCGAAGCCCATTCTCCTGCAAAATGCAATCCGCTTGTATGAGTAAAAAGATGACGAACTGTGAGCTTGTCACTCCCACTCACGTTAAGTTCAGGCAGATAACGATTAACCGGCGCATCTAGATCAATAATTCCTTGATCAACAAATTGCATCATCAGCACACCGGTAAGTAGTTTTGTTATGGATGCCATCCACATTCTTGTATCTTTAGTTAGCGGTTCGCCAATTTCATCCATACCAAATGTTTCATGGAAAATGATTTTTCCTTTGTGTACAATCATAGTAACATGTGCAACCCCTCCCTTTTCAGACCAAGTGCGACATGTGGTTCTAAGTTTTTCAATCTGTTCTTTATCATATTGAAGTGAAGATACAGTAGTATCGCTCAGAAGAATGGAAGCACCATCGTTTACAATTTGGGGCACAATCAATGGGTTTTGTGAAATTGATATTCCCTCAAGATTTCGTTTCATTGTAATCCACCACTGACGATCTCTGATCCGCGGTGTATCAAAATTATTTTCCAATTCTTCCATGTCATTCAAACCGGCAAGAAAGATTGCAGCATCAGCATTATTTCTAGGAAAGAACTTCAAACTTCCAAATGAAAAATGTTCTTCATTCTTTAAGTATTTCCCCCACTTTTCGTTATCGATACCATACTCCGAAAGCTGATTCATTTTAATTGGAACGTTATTGCTGTAATCATCAAATTCAATATTTGCACAAAACAATGTCACATATCTTTTAATCGTAAATCCTGTGAGAGTAATTCCTTCTATCACAACACCATAACGTCCGGGTTCATTGGCAGTAGTCACTTCCAGGAAATTGCTGTCGAAGTATTTTACCTTCAAAGGAAATTTTCCCAGCTCATTCTCGACTAAGATTTCATTCTTCCATCTGACTTTAGGAAAATCACCTGGTGGGAAAACATATTGGTCACATTCAAGTTCCTCCTCCATGAATGCACGAATATGTGGGTTGTTAATCGAATCCACGAATTGCTGTTGGGTTTGGGTGTTGATTTGTGCACTTACGATATTAAGAAGCAGTATTACTGAAGTACAAATGCTAGCTATTCGGAAATATAAGGAATACATTTTAGGCATTTTACTGTTTTTTCTTTGTTAAGAGCCAAGTGTAAAGATCAGGATTATTATAAGTTCTTGTCCATGAGTCATGATATAAATCCGGATAAATTGTGAACAGAGGATTTCCTCCACAAGCAATTAAATTATTAATAACTGATTGTGCTTTTGAAACAGGAATAATATCATCTTTTTGACCGTGAAATCCCCACAACGGAATATCTTTTATTATGCACAAGTCCCATCCATCTTCAATCCGAAATGCTATCGGAATCAGAGCAGCAAATCTAGCAGGATAACGGATTGCTAGATCTAAAGTTCCAATCCCACCCATGCTTAAACCTGTTAAGTAGATACGATTGACATCCACCGGATAGCGGCTGATTACGCTATCAATCATTTTATCCAATTTCTGCTGTATGCCATCGTTGTAATACCATTCTGTGGTAGAAGGACATTGCGGTGAAACAACGATAAATTTAAAGTCATTTTTACCATCAAGTATCTTTGGGAGTCCTTCGTTCTTAACTTTCCACAAATCGCTTCCTCGCTCTCCAATGCCGTGCAGTGTAACTATCAAAGGATATTTTCCATTTTCTACGGCAGTTGTATCACGCGGCATGAACAGCAAATAATTTAATGTTGAGGGATCATATACTTCTTGATGAATGATCGGATCACTTCCAAAATCCGATTGACCCAAAACATAATCTGCAAATGCACCATTTGGCTGTGATGCAGCATGATTGAAAACCAGAACGCGATGATTAGATTCATCAACAAGGTATAGCCTTCCGGCTGCATCGCCAAAAACACCGCGCAGGTTACTCATACCATCTCGAGAGTATTTTTTCAAATTCGTATTGAAATCAGGCTGACCTAACACGCCATCAGCAACACCGTTTAATTTCGATGAAGCATTATCAAATCGGATTGCTCGATTATTATCGTCTTCACATACCCACAAATGATCTTCACTGTCAACATAAACACCCATCGGTCTGTTCATTTTTGTTGCAGATAGACCACTCGTTCCAGTCGTGAAATCCGGTTGACCCAACAATCCATCGGCATTAGCTCCATTAGATTTTGACGAAGCATTATCGAATCTCAAAACACGATGGTTTAATCTATCCGATACCCAAAGCCGTCCACCTCCATCAACAAATACTCCTATAGGTCCCTTCATTTTGTTCGCAGATGTTCCACTTGTGTTTGTTGTAAAACTCTGCTGACCCAAAACACCATCAGCTGAAGAGCCAGTTGTTTTAAATGATGCGCTGTCAAACCTCAAAACTCTGTTATTAAGATAATCACTCACCCATAAACTTCCCGAACTATCAACAAATACTCTTAAAGGATCATTAAATTTTGATGCTGATAAATCGCTTGAACTTGTGATGAAATCCGATTGCCCGAAAACAGCCTCAGCGGGAGAACCGTTTTCCATTTTTGATATTGAATCCCACCTCAACACCCGATTATTGTAACGATCAGCCACGAATAGTTTACCTGTCGTGGGATCAATCGCAACACCTGAAGGAGAATTTAGTGAACTCACTGTTGTTCCCGATTGATTTGATGTAAAACTCAATTGGCCCAATACACCGCTTGCCGGCATATTATTAAAAAGCGGAGTTTGAGCTAAAATTAAATTGTAGAATAAGAAGAATAAGAAAATGCTTATGAATTTAAGTTTCATTAGATAAATATCTCTTAACAATTTGTATTACTTTAACAGACACATTCGCTTTACTTCAACTCCATTCTCCGTTCGAATAGAGTATAAATAAATACCACTTGGTAAATTCTTTGCATCAAATGTAATAGAATATGTTGTATTAGCTGTTGCAATTCCATCGAATAAGATGATGACTTTTTGGCCAAGTAAATTATATACAGATAATACAACATCTCCTGTTAATCTGGTTGAAAATGTAATCTGTGTTCTTCCGTTAAAAGGATTCGGATAATTTTGACTAAGAAAAAAATTATGTGGTGATTGAAACTTCTTTGTTTCACTCGCTGATGTAAGTGATGAAACATCAAAGCGCATAACACGATGATTACTAAAATCAGTTATCCAGATATGTCCGTTCGGGGAATCTACAAAAACTGATTGGGGGTATGTAAAATTACTGGAGGTTGGAGTTAATGTTATGTTGTATGTGCTTTTATTCTGTGATAATACTGTTATTTGGAAAATTCCCAATGAGATCAAAAACAGATAATATTTATTAAAATAATTCATAATGCGATAGCAAAATTACTAATAGTTAATTCGAAGAAAATGCATTTTCAAGTTACCACAAATAAGTCTTATCTAAAGTAAAATAAATGACTGCAGATTATCTCAAGTAATGAAAAATAACTCCCAGAAGTTTTTTAAGCATGATAATAAAAAAACCGGTTGCCTCTGCAACACACAGAAACAACCGATTTCAAGATCAATTTTTAAAGGATTTACTTCATCAGACTCATCTTCTTTACTTCGTTCTTGCTCGCAGAATTGAGTGTATAGAGATAAACTCCGCTCGATAGTTCTTTTGCATCAAACGAAAGTGAATATACTTCATCTGCATTTGCAATTCCATCAAACAGCGTTGCAACTTCCTGTCCAAGCATATTATGAACTTTAACCGTAACTCGTTCTGTGTTCTTCATAGCAAATGTGATTGTTGTGGTTGGATTAAAAGGATTTGGATAATTTTGATTTAGCTGATAATCTCCTGGTATCAATCCAACTGTAACTTCAACAGCATTGCTATATTGAAAACTGCCGTCATGGTCAATTTGTTTTAGGCGATATTGATATTTACCAGCTGTGGTATTCTCGTTAAAGGTATATTCCTTCTTTTCGGTAGTAGTACCATGCCCTTCCACATATCCAATTTGCTTCCACACACCAAGAGTACTTTTCTCAACAGCAAAACCAGCATTATTTTTTTCTGTTGCAGTTGACCATCTTAACTCGACTTTATTAGAGATTGCAGTAGCTGTAAAGGAAACAAACTCTACTGGAATGACCAAAGCTTCAAATCTTAATATTCGATTGTTATACTCATCGGCAACCCAAATGTGATTTGAAGAATTATCTATCCACAAAAACTCCGGATAATTAAGACTGCTAGCAGTTGGAGGATTAACTGGAGGGTATCCGCCAGTGATAAAATCGGGCTGACCAAGAACATAATCAGCATCTGCAAGTTCACTAACTGTTGATGCATTATTATAAATCTTTATACGATTATTACCCTCATCTACTACGAACAGTCTCCCTAATCCATCAACAAAAACTCCTTTGGGATCTGCAAGTCCTGCAGCAGTTAGACTAGTTGCATTACTCACAAAATCTGCCTGACCCAACACCACATCAGCAGCTGCTCCATTAGATTTAGCAGCGGCATTATCAAAACCTAGAACACGATGATTGTCTCTGTCGCAAACCCATAATCGGCCTGTTCCGTCCACAAAAACGCCCCATGCTCTGTTTCCTAGTGTTGAAGCATCTAATCCAGCAGTAGTTGTTACGAAATCGGGTTGACCTAAGACTCCATCGGCAGGATCACCGTTATCTTTTGCTGCAGCATTGTTAAATCTCAACACACGTCTGTTATCGCGATCAGAAACATATAAATTACCAGCTACATCACCAAAAACACTGATAGGACGATTCATGGTAGAAGCAGAAATACCACCAGTATTAATCGTGTTCGTTGTGAAGTCCATTTGTCCTAATACTTTATTTGCTGGGGATCCGCTTGGAATGGTAGAAGCATTGTCAAAACGGAGAACACGTGCGTTGCTATAATCTGCCACCCATAATCTTCCCGCAGCATCAACATAAATTCCATATGGGCGTGCCATCGTTGTTGCCGATGTTCCTTCTGTATTAGTAGTAAAATCAGGCTGACCTAAAACTGCCTCAGCAGCTGCTCCGTTTATCATTTTATCAACTGAGCTCCACCGGAGTACTCGTCTGTTTTCGTAATCAGTAACAAATAATTTTCCGGTTGTTGGATCAACTGCTATTCCTTTAGGCGTATTTAGAGTACTTGCTGTCAACCCAGATGTCAACGTAACAAAATCTGTTTGACCTAAAACGCCGCTTGCCGGCATATTATTCGACAGAGGAAGTTGAGCATAGACTGACAAACTTGTGGCTGCCAGCATGCACATTACTACAAAAAGTTTCTTTATTTGGTTCATAAAACCTCCTGAAAAAGTGTACTTTAAAAAGTTAATTAAATAGGAATACATGCACAAAATATTACTGGCTCCTTTAACCTCCTTTCTGATTTAATATTTCCAGTCAGATAGACTAATGTGAAATAAATTATTATACTGCAGTCGCACTATTTTTTGAAATCTAAGTACCGTCAACAGTTTTTTTATCTTAATATTTACTCTTTAATTATTCTTAAAAACGATGTCAAAAAAACCTTAACAATTACTTAATCAATGCCATTTTCTTTACAATCTTAAAACCATTAACATTTAAAGAATACATATAGACACCTGTCGACAACGATAAACCTTCAAACGGTATATTGTACGACCCGGCAGTTAACTGATCATTCAAAAGTACTGCTACTCGCTGCCCAAGTAAATTAAAAACTTCTAAAAAAACAAAAGCTCTCTCTTTCAATTCAAAAGCTATATTTGTTGATGGATTAAATGGATTAGGATAATTTTGATGTAATACAATGTATTCGGGAATTATTGCATCTTTATCTTCAACCGAAGTTACAAGATCGTTTGAATAAATTGTTAAACCATCAGCCTTCTCGGTAACATAAACATACTTGCCATTAGCAGCCACGCCCCTTGATTGCGGTACATTATCATAATAACCATCTTCAATTGGTATCAAGGGATTCGAAATATTTATCACTCTTACACCAGTAGCTTCCGATGCAACATAACAATAATCACCAGATACTGCTACATTATATCCGTATCCACCAGTTTTTATTTTGGATACCAATGTTGGAGACATTAAATCAGTAATGTCAAATATTTTTAAACTATCTCCATCAGGTACAAATGCAAAATTTCCTTCTATTTTAAAACCTTCATTCCCGGTCTTTAACGAGCCGGTTGATCCTTTTTTAACCGGAGTACTCGGGACAGTAACATCATAAAATGTTATCTGACCGTAATCAGTTAAACCCGCAACATTACCATTAACGGTAACATTTTCACCGTAAACGCTGCTGCCGGTATAAAAAACAATAGAAGCATTTGATGGATCTGAAATATCTATCAGCCCCATACCGCTATCACTTGCAGCAACATACAATTTGTTTCCACTAATTGAGATACCTCGAGCACGTGGGGTTTTTATTGTTTTAATTTTCACTGGACTCGCTGGATCCGTCACAACAACAACATAAACACCCGAATCTCTTGCTGCAACGTATGCATAGTTACCATTTACAACAACATCACGAGAATCTCCACCAAGATTTATAGTTGAAAGTAATGTTTGGTTGGATGGATTTGAAACGTCAATTATCCGCATCCCGGCAGTTCCATAGGCCACATAGATCTTTCCATCTAAATAAAATGGAGAGTATGCAATTCCTGGAGCAGGCTGTAATGCAACTAAGGTTCCTGATACTACCGGATTACTAGGCACAGATACATTTATTGCGCAAATCCCTGGTGTATCCCTATTAGAAACATATACATGTCCTTTAGGCGAACCACCAATAGTAATTGCACCAAAACTCACAAAAGCAGCTCTACCACCAGTAAGAATCGTGCTAACGAAAGTCGGAGCCGCAGGATTCGAAACATCATACACATTCATCCCTTGTTGACCAATCGCTACATACGCATAGTTACCATCGAATACAATAGAAGCCGTTTGGAAGCCAGACGGAATTTCCACAACATTAACAGGATTGGATACATCTGTTACATTAATTACTTGTAAACTCTTATTATAATCACAAATGTAAGCATGGCCAGAACGTACGCTCATATATTGGTGATAACCACCATATCCATAAATGGTCGATTTATAAACCGGAACATTTGGGTCTGAGACATCAAAAATAAAGCTTCGACCTACATACCCTGGTCCATCGGCTGCTATGTAAGCATATGGAGAAGAGATAACAACGCTTTCACAGTATGCTAAACTATCTATTGAGGCAACAAGGGTAGGTGATGCTGGAGAGGAAATATTATATACTTTCAATCCAGCTCCACCAGCTGCAACATATGCATATGAACCACTTGTAGCCACACCTTCACAGGTTGTTCCTGGAGCTACCTCAACAGTAGACACACGACTTGGAGTAGTTGGATTTTGTACATTAATTAGCCACATTTTACTTCCACCAGTTACAACAAGATGTTGAGTTCCCCCTATTGATGTGCGCACTAGTGATTCAATAACCTCAGACAAGATAACACTTCCAACTTTTACTGGTGCTGCAGGATTTGAAAAACTAGTAATTTGAACCTTGTTCCCTAAGCTATAGAAAACCAAGGAACCCGCTGCAAACACAGCTTTCGAATCACCCTCACCCATTCCAAAGTTGCTTAGTAGGGTCATATTCTTTATATCTTGTGCAACCAAGCCCCGAGCAAAAATGGTAAAAGCAAAAATGATTATTAAGAATATTTTAACTTGCTTCATTTATACCTCCATTAAGTTTGTGTTAATAAATTTTGAATCGTTCAATTGAATACCTTATCCTTTGAAGATGAATATTTCGCTATAAAACTTTCTATTTCCATTCGATATGGAGCTGAACTTTGTGCACCTAATCGAGTAACAGATATTGAAGCAGAAGCAGATGCCATATTGACGGCTTTTTCCATTGACATTCCTTCAGAGAGAAATGCTGCAAGTGATCCAGAGAAAATATCACCAGCACCTGTAGAATCTATAGGATATACTTCATATGCAGGAATCAGATTCATTTTATTTGAATAACCAGCAAAAATACCTTTCGAGCCAAGAGTAATTAGTATATTCTTAATACCGTATTCAAAAAATTTTTTTACTATAGAACATAATCCATTTTCATCACTTGCTTTTATGCCTGTTATCATTTCCGCTTCGACTTTGTTGGGCGTTATGATATCAATCTCTTGTAATAGATTTTGATTTAATGGCTGTGCCGGTGCCGGATTTAAAATAACGGTTGTCCCGTTTCCATGAGCTATTTTAATTGCTTTGCGAATAGCTTCAATTGGAGATTCTAATTGAACAAGAAGGACATCCGCAGAGGATATTTCTTGGTGCGCCGCTTTAATATCTTCAGCACTAAGCCTAGCATTTGCGCCTGAAGCAACTACAATACTATTTTCACCTTTTTTGTCTACAACGATAAAAGCAACTCCGGTCGAAACTTCATTATCTTTAAAAATAAATCTAGTGTTAATTTTTTCTTCGGATAACTTCTGAATTCCTTCCTTACCCAGCACATCGTCGCCGACGCGAGCAATAAAACTAACTTCTGCGCCAGAGCGCGCCGCTGCAACGGCTTGGTTAGCACCCTTTCCACCTCTACCTTCAGAAAAAACACCGCCAATTATTGTTTCTCCGGGAAGAGGTATTCGTTCTGTTTTAATGGTCAAATCCGTATTATAACTGCCGACTACAACTACTTTATTTTTCATATTCTTTCATTAAATATTCTAAAAGTACTTAAATGAATATTTTATTATACTTTAAACTACCTACTTAAAATGATTCTTATTTTAGAATGAAAATCCCAAAGAAAACATGTGCACTTGAGTTAACTCACCAAAGTCAACATAAGCATAATTAACAGTACCGATTGTACCTCCGATTGGATAAGTCACACCCACACCGAATGTAAACTTCTGTACATCATAATTAAATTTATATCCGCCCCGAATAAAGAAAGTACCATCAAAAGCATAGCTTACACCAAGATGAAATTTTTCAATTCCATCATTTGGATGATCTCCTTCAGCAACAACAGTTAAAAGATGCTGGCTTCCAGGCTCATCTAAAAAATCCATAGCTATACCAGCTCGAAAATCCAAAGGCATTCTAACATTATCAGATTCAGTTTGGTATTCTTCGCTCCAGCCTCCGAAACGTGAATCAGGACCAAAATTTCTTGCTGTAATTGCAATACGTAAACTTCTCAATCCGGTATAGTAAATGGTACCAAAATCCAGTGACCAATTTTGCATTGAAAGTTCCGCAATTTTTTGCTGCATCCATCGTACATTTCCACCGACTGAAAGATTTTCAGTTATCTTTTTTGAATAAGAAATGCCAGCAGCAATATCATTTGCCGTGAACATATTTCCTGTGATTATCGGAATTGTTCCACTCGTTCCTGTAGAGGCATTAATTGTTTCTGGAATATCTCCATAATTGAGCATTGCAATGCTTGCACCAACCACACCCCATTCATCAAGGTTATAAGCAAATGCCAAGGATTGATAACTAATATCTGCAACCCATTCCAAAACATTAACTTGAACATCTATATTTTTCACATCAGAAAGCGAAGCTGGATTACCAAAGATAGAACTGGCATTGCCATTTGATATGGCTGTAAAAGCGCCGCCAAGTGCAGCTTGCCTTGCATCCCCGTTTATTTTCAGAAACTGCCAGCCTGATTGTCCGGCGCGCTCGATATAATTAGGTGAAATTCCTGATTGTGGATTAATGAAATCAGCTAGGAAGAAAATACTTATTCCAACCAGTAGATACATTTTTATTGTTGATTGCATTTTCAATATTCTCCCTTACTTCACAATTGCTAATTTGCCGATAAATGATTCACCTTCATGGCCAGGAACAAGAGATTCTACACGATACAAGTACACGCCCGGTGCAACCCCAAGTGTCCATTTATTCAACTGATAATCCAATTCTTTAATGCTTCCCCAGGACTCGGACCCGCTACCGTCATCATGATCTATTTCCTGAACAACATCACCGGTCAATGTATAAATCTTAATCTTACACTTGGCAGGAATACCAATAAATTCCATTCGGTACCGTTCACCTGTTCCGGTTAAGTTGCTATGCTGGCGAAAGGGATTTGGTACTACGTAAACATTTTTAGGAAATTCTAAGTTGGGTCCTCGTAACGGATAAATCGGAAAGCGAGTATTGTTTACCTTTCCACTTTCATTGCCGTCTTCATCATAACTTGTTACACAATAATAATTACCGACTCCAAATGGCAGATCCTTATCAACGAATCGAACATTACCATCAACTAAAACAATTGAGTCTTTTTTAATATCCAATACTAATGACCAAGGCCCAATTGTAAAATAGCTAGAACGATAAACTCTAAAACCAGCAAAATCATTAATGCGTAAATTAGGATCTTTATAATTTGCTGATATGGGCGGCCAATCAATTATAATCTGCCCGGGTTCGGTTTTTATCTTAAGGCTGTTTTCTCCATCGGTTGGTGTAGGGGGAGGAAATACATCGGGCATGTAATTATTTGCATATAATTTTCTGGCAGCCCTAATATGAGCAAGCATAGAATCGCGCGAAGCTGTGGCCATCAAATCGATGTTGTCAACTCCTCCCTCAACAATTTTAGTACGATCCATTTCTCCAATCACTTCTGCAAAAACAATTTTTACTGATGCAAAGGGGGTTAAAGTGAGCGGACCAACACTAACTAAAAATTCTGGTCGTCTTTCAAATTTATTTCCGCCTTCACCACCCAAAGCACGGGCTTGATCCCAAGACATTCGAGGTTGATGATGTGTCATCACCTCTTTTACGCGGGCATTAGAAGAAGATCCCTGAATGAACATTTGATCAACAGTGCCTGCTCCTTCAGTTAAACCCTGACCCGTATGTTCCAGAATATTTTGATAAATATTAGCACCGGCAGAATCCAAAACAACAACTGTAAAATATCCGGGGGCATCGAGTTCGTGTTCTCGAGTTCCTTGTTGATAGATGTCACGCGCATCGCCTATGTCTCCCCGCAAAGGTCCAACCCCAAAATTATATTCAACCGGCACCTCATCTTGAAATCGAAATCTTCTATGATCAAAAAAGTAGAAGATTTTTTCGGTAGGATCCCAATCGTATTTCTCATCCCCTCTGCTGCCAGATCGTTGTGTGATACGAATACCATAGCGCATTCCGAAATACATGGAATCAACTGATGATAATTCATTATTTGTAATAGTCACTTCATGAATAATAAAATCGCTTAACCCGGGATAACTCCACACCATACTGCGTCTAGCTATATCTACATTCAAGCCGTTTACATGATGCCCACCGGTGACGATCTCTTCTCCAGCAACTCCGATATCTTTGAGATTATAATTCTTGGTCAGAATAGTTTCTTCAATAGGAAAGATATCTTGCCCTGATGGAAAGAAGCGCGAATTTATAGTGTAAGATAAAGCAATATTATCCCTAACTCCATAAATCGCATAACCCACTGCTTCAGCATAATTCAACGCATCGTTAACATTGGTTGCTTTGGAATAGCCCGGATAATCGAGTGTATGGAATCCGTGTTGAGTTTCTGTGGGGTCTCCATATTGAAGTGAATTCCAAACAGTAGTCCAAAGTTTTCCTCTCTTTAAAGTTTGCTTACCCCAAGTGACTTGCGCTTGAATTGGAATTGAAACTAAGAGAGTAATTATTATTACAAAAAAATATTTCTTTATTTTCACAGTCAGTACCTCATTAAAATTTCACTGCGAGTTGCAAATAAACTCTTCTTGGTGGGACTTCATATGAGTACCATTCCCAAATGTTTGGCTCGGAAAAATCATATGTTTTTGGAAGCCGTTCACTCTCCGGTAGATTGGGGTTCTCTAAATACCGAACAAGATCATCATCGTAAAGCAATCGCAAAAATTTGAAGTTGAATAAATTTTTAACGTCAACACTTAATTCAAGCTGCGTGCCCATGAAATTAAAACCTTTAGAAACATTAAGATCAATTTGGTAATAATTGAACCAACGTTTATTATTAGGTTCTGTGGAAAAATCCCCCGGCCCGTGATAAGTGTAAGGATCTCCGTTTCTCCACCAAAAATTCATAAACACATTTAGATCGCTTAGGGGTTTAATTCCAGCTATTTCTGGTCCTTCATATTTGCCTAGAGTAAAGCTTACCCAACCTTTAATGCGCTGATAATCTGCCCACGCACCTTTTCCTTGACGCAATCCTTTGGGTACATTAATACTTGGCGATCCTGTTTCATATAATCTGCTGTATCCCACTTCGCCAGTAAATGACCAGTAAATCTCGTGACTCAATCCAAAATTGAACATTCCATTAAATCGAGAATCAATTTTGGTTTCAATTCCACGAACATCCGAATAGCCGGAATTGCTAACCATCAGAGCTTTGGTTGTACTGTAGGTTGCAGCGTATACACCTGTGATTACATCCGCTTCACCGGATGCATCTTTATAATAACCGGTTACATCAAATTTAATCAGATCAGCTACGTTATAGTCAACTCCAAGTTCATATTGAATTGTTCTCTCATATCCAAGTTTGGGATTACCATAATAGCCCTGCCATTCGTCCATATATGTGGTTTGTTTTGCATATGGATTAAGTATGCTATCCCAAACCGTGGTATAGTTAACAAATGGAAAACCAAACATTTTCGTCCACGAGGGCCTCTGATAGAAATGTCCATAGACAAAATGTAGAACGGCTCTATCACTGATTGGATGTGAAATGCCAAGTCGAGGGGCAATCGCAATTTGTAGTTCTGTTGTTTCTCGTTCTGGTGTTCCAGGAATTCCAAGCGGTGCCCCAAGATCATGTCCTGGTGTTCCAACTTGGAATGCTAATGGATCATACATGTTTTTAGGTGCATCCCTATTTTGATTGAAGAAATCACCCCGTACTCCAATATTAACTATAAGACCAGGGAACTCTATTTTATCCTGAACATATAAATTACCCTCATATGGATTCCCACTGAAAATATTCATGGAGTTATTTCTGTTGCCACTTGATCCTGCTGAGAAATTCTCGTAATAAAAATCAAAAGTTTTAAACGCAAATCCAGCTTTAATATTATGCGTTTTTGTTACTTGATTGGTATAATCACTTTTAATCTGGTATGATTCAGAATTATTTTTTGTCCAAGTGTGGTAATATGCTTGTAAAGTATACCTGGGATGCATTGAAACAACATCTGGTAGCCAGAGTGTATCAGGAATACGATTATCTCGATCCGAACGATCTAAATTGTCTTTCAAATAGCTTAATGTCACTTCATAAAAAGATTGATCGTTCAATACATGAGTCACTTTTCCGTACAATTGTGCCCACAGTCTCTTTTCCGGCCATTGCCTGTAAGGTGCACCAAAAAGATTAAATTTTGCCCGCGCATACTGCTCATCTATTCTCATCGGCGCCAGCCAACCAGCTTCCTGCCCCATTTCTGAAGTATTCAAATTGGAGGCTGTGTAATCTGCACTTTCATATCCGCCGACAAACCCGCCAATTCGAATTTTCAATTCTGGCGAGAATTTATAATTGATGTACCCTTGAATATTGGATTCGGGATTATAAGGAATTGCCTGAGGAAATATTCCGACTCCCCTTTTATATCGACCGGATACAAGGAAGCTAAATTTTTCACTTAGACTTCCATAAAGAGTTCCTTCATATTCAAATTCTGGACGATCTGCATAATCAGCAAGTGTATCATTTGGTGTAGTCTGTTCACGCCAAGCTTGCAATAATGAATCGGTGCTTTTCTGATAGAATTGACTGTTGACATCCTGAGATAGACGAGTCCAATAATCTATTCCTGTGCTGAGGTAATCATTATTTTCTGGACTGTACATATTCCTGCCAAAGTGATAAACACCTGCAGGACGCATTCTTCCGATTAATGTACCATGTATTCCTTCTGGCGCTTCTTTAGATACAATATTAATAACTGCTGAACGCCCTTCGCCGTATTCAGCATTGTATCCACCAGTTAGTACTGAGATCTGTTCAATTGTAGATGTGTTGAATCCAGAATAATTGTCCGAAACTAACCCGCTGTTGACCGATAAATTGTCAATCATATAAACAGCCTGAACATTTGAACTTCCTCGAATATAACTTTTAGTTCTTCCCCGCTGCCAAGCTAAAGATGAATTATCACTAAAAAACCCAGGTAAAGTTACTAGAACATCTTGCACAGATCGCAAACCTGATGTTTCTAACATTTCACTTGTCACTATTTGTTCACTGGCT
>Ga0214473_10005355_pt1 | contig 15375 bp, 11 predicted proteins | sample RVTome_7_FD_203509 | JGI IMG/M metagenome (GOLD analysis project Ga0214473, IMG submission 203509) | Soil microbial communities from uranium-contaminated site in the Upper Colorado River Basin, Wyoming, United States - RVT98D197 | ecosystem: Environmental > Terrestrial > Soil > Contaminated >... | reverse complement strand
CATGGTTTTCTCCTGACTGGCGGGTTTCGGCGTCTCCGGTGGCGCGCCCCTCGGCGTGCCCGGACTCGGCGGCGCGGGCCGCTACCTCGTATGGATTCCTCGCGTAACCGTACTGTCCCCTCGTGCGGCCGCCAGTGTAGGCGCGTGGGCAACGACAGTCAACCGCACGCCGGACGCGTCACTCCGGCGGCCGCTCCGCACGCACGCTTACCCTACCATCCCGCTCTACGCGCAGCAGTATGTTCCCCAGCATGTCGGTGCGCAGTACCCGGGCACCGCTCAGCCTGAGGCGCTCCAGGACGAGCCGGTCGGGATGACCATAACGGTTGCCGCGCCCCACGGGGACGAGCGCGATCGTGGGCCGCACCGCCTCGAGCAACTCGGCTCCCGTGGAAGTGGCGCTGCCGTGGTGGCCCACCTTCAGCAGCGTGGCGCGGAGGTGGCCGTCCCGGGCCGCCACGATGGCCTCCTCCACCCCCTTGCCCGCGTCCCCGGTGAACAGCGCACGGAAGTCACCCCAACGCAGCAGGAACACCACCGACGCGTCATTGCCCTCTCCGCCACCGGCTCCTGGCGGCGGGGGGTGGAGGAAGCGGAGCAGCACACCGTCCGCGGCCAGTTCACGGCCGGCCCAGCCGCCCACCCAGCGTACCGTGGAGGCGCCGGCGGCATCCAGGAGTTCAATGAAGCGTGGCTTCCCCGCCGCGCGTCCCGGATCCACCACCACCCCCACGTCGAAGGCGTCCATCACGGCCCCCGCACCGCCGATATGGTCCGCATCCGGATGCGTCAGCACCAGGGCGTCCAGGCGCCGCGCCCCGCGGGCCAGCAGGTAGGGTACGACGCGCGCCCTGCCCGCGTCATAGCCGGCCGTGGCCGGTCCGGCATCCACGAGGAACCAGCGCCCCGCGGGCGTGCGGATGGCGATGGCGTCCCCCTGCCCGACGTCGATCGCGTGGATCTCGAGTGCCCCGGTGCCACCGCCCAGCGCGGCGCTCGCCACGGTGCCCGTGAGCAATGCCACCGCCAGCGCCACCGCGACGGCGGGCGCCCGGGCCCGCACGGACGGCGCGGCGGCGCTGGCCCCGGCGCTCGGTGTGCCGGCGACGTGCCACCACCGCCAGCCGAGCATGGCCGCCGCCACCGCCATCAGCACGGCCTGAATCCCCATCGGCGTGACGAGTCCGTGGCCACCGGGGACCGCCGCCGCCAGCTGCGCAACGCCCTGCAGGCCGCGGAGCAGGAGGGCGGCCATCCAGGCCAGCGGCGGGGCGATCGGGGGCGCCAACACGGAAGCGGCCAGCGTGGCTGCCAGGAGCGGCAACGCCGCGGCCAGCCAGGGCAGCGCCACCACCGTGGCCAGCACGCCGATGGGGGCCACCGTGCCGAAATGGAGCGCGGCCACGGGCGTTGTCAGGGCGCTTGCGGCCAGGCTGACGGCAACGCCCTGCCGCACCGAGCGCGGGCGCAGGCGTGCCACGAAGCGCTCCGCGGGTCCCATCAGCAGGAGGATTCCGAGCAGTCCCAGGAAGGAGAGCTGAAAGCCGGGATCCACCAGCAGGAAGGGATCCGCCAGCAGGAGGACGAGTGCGGCTGCCGCCAGGAGAGCCACGCGGTCCGCCGGACGCTGCGCGGCGCGAGCGGCCACCAGCAGACCCAACTGGAGGACGGCGCGTGCGGCGGCGGGCGGCGCCCCCAGGAAGAGCACATAGAGCGCCGCCCCCGCTACGGCCGCGGGTGCACGCAGGCGGGCGCCGGCACCGAGCCGCGCGATCAGCCACAGCAGCGCCGCGGTGATGAGCCCCACGTGCATGCCGGAAATGGCCAGCAGATGCACCAGGCCGGCCGCTACGAACAGTTCGCGTGTGGCATCGGGAAGTCCCTCCCTGCGGGCCAGCAGGAGCGACTCCGCGAGCGCGGCCTCGCGCTGGGGAAGGAGACCACGAAGGCGGGCCTGGGCCGCCCAGCGCAGGGCGGGCAACGGACGCCTCCCGGCGTCCAGCACGCGCATGGAATCCACGGTGAGCACCCCGCCGAACTCGGCTCGGCGGAGCTGCGCGCCGGGCGGGGCCGAGCGCCACCAGCGGCCCTGCAGCCGCACCACGCTGCCCGCCGGAGGGCGCTCGAACGCGTCCGCGGACCGCACGCGCAGCAGGCCGGCGCAGCGGGCGGGCGCACCGGGAAAGCGGATCCGCTCGCCATGGAAGGGAGCCGCCTCCCCCGGCGGCGGGAGTGCGGCGAACACGCCCTCGAGCGTGACGCCCGCGCCGTCCGGGATGGCCAGGCGGCAATCGGCCGCCCCCACCGCCGCGCGTCCGCCACCGTGCAGCGTGCCCGCCGCCGCCGCGGCCAGCACCAGGGCGGGCCCGTGCCGGCTGGCGAGCGCCAGCGCAGCGGCGGCCGCCAGCAAGCTCACGGCCAGCGGCCCGGCCGGCACGCCACCGGATACCCCGGCCCCGACCCCGCCGGCAAAGGCCAGGGTGAGCGCTGCGAGCGGTCTCACAGATGCCCCACCACAGCAAAGGCCGCGGACGAGCATGCGCTCCCGCGGCCTTGATCGGGCGCGCCGTGCGCCCCGGATTCCGCCTCCGGCGCGCTAGGCCACCCTGCCCCGCGCCGAGCGGGCCGCATGCTCGCCCCTGAACGTCGCGCCGGTCGTGGACACGAGACGCACGTCCACATACTGCCCCACCAGGCGGCCGTCACCGGGGAACGCCACCGCCTTGTAGCCTTCCGTGCGCCCCAGCATGTCCCCCGCCGAACGGGCCTTCCGCTCCACCAGGACCTCGACCGTGCGGCCCACCTCGGCCACGTTGCGCGCGCGCTGAATCGACCGGTGCAGCGCGATGAGGCGCTCGAGCCGCTCGGCAGCCACGGCGACCGGCAGGAACTGCTCCGTCGGCAGCCGCGTGGCGGGCGTCCCGTCGCGTGGCGAATAGCGATAGAGGAACGCATCGTCGAAGCGCACCTGCCGCATGAGGTCGAGCGTAGCCTCGAATTCCTCCTCGGTCTCACCCGGGAAGGCCACGATGACGTCGGTGGAAAGCGCAATGTCCGGCATGGCCTCCCGCACCAGCGCCACCTTCTCCAGGTATTCGGCCACGGAGTAGCGGCGCAGCATGCGCTTGAGGGTACGATCGTGCCCTGCCTGCACGGGCAGATGGAGTTGGCGGCAGACGGCGGGCTCCTCCGCCATCACCGCCACCAGCCTGGCTGACACATCGCGCGGGTGCGGGGACGTGAACCGGACCCTGCGGATGCCGTCCACCCGAGCCACCGCGCGCAGCAGGTCGGCGAAGTCCCGGTGGCCGTGACGATAGGAGTTCACCGTCTGACCGAGCAGCGTCACCTCGGTCGTGCCCTCGGCGGCGACCGCACGGACTTCGGCCAGGACGTGATCCGGATCCCGGTTCTTCTCGGCACCGCGGACATACGGTACGATGCAGTACGTGCAGCGGTGGTCGCAGCCCCGCTGCACCGTCACCCAGGCGCTCACACCCGGGCCGCGCCGTACGGCCAGCCCCTCGTAGTTCTCCTCGGGGCTGAGTTCCAGCAGGCCCAGGCGGCCGTCGGACATCACGGCGTCATCCACCGCTGCGGGCAGGATGCGCCCCCGCTTCGCGTCCGCCGAAGGCGCACTACCCAGGACCGGCAGGGCCAGGCCCCGTCGAGAGGCGGCGTTCCCGGAGGCGGCGTCCGCGTGGGCAGCGCCCCCGGACCCGGCCAGCGCCGGACGCAACCGCGCCAGCGCCGCCGGCAGCCGCCGGTAGCCGTCCGGACCCACGACCAGGTCCACGTAGGCGGCCCGCTCGAGCAGACGCTGGCCCAGGCGCTGCGCCATGCACCCCGTGACCCCGATCACCAGGTCGGGATTCTCCAGCTTCAGCCGGTTCAACTCACCCACGCGCCCCAGCACGCGCTGCTCGGCATGCTCACGGATGGCGCAGGTGTTCACCAGCACCACATCCGCGTCCTCGGGGCGGGCCACGATCTCGAAGCCATCGGCCGCCAGGATGCCCTGCATCAGCTGGCCGTCACCGATGTTCATCTGACAACCGTAGGTCTCGACGAAGGCGGTGCGCCGGGGCGTGCGAGTAGGATGCACCATTTCTCGGGGCGTATCCATGGCTGCGGGGGACTGCGTCATTGGCCGAACACCGCCACGGCGAAGGTGAAGCGCCAGAACGACTCGCTCAGCCCGCTCGTATTGGCTGTGGCCAGCCCGGACCTGCGCCCACGCTCCACCGTGAGATCGGCCAGCGCCAGAGGAGCGCTGACGTCACCGAAACGGAAGCCCGCGCCCCCACCGACGGCCCATTCCGTGGCCGGCTCCTCATCCACCCGATGGAAGGGCAGCTGCAGCCAGCTGCCGCCCAGGCGCAGGGGGTAGGTGCGTGCGCCGCGGCGCACGCCCGTGAATTCCAGTCCACCGCCCAGCCGCCAGGTCTCCCGCTCAGCCACAGTGGCCACCTCCTGGGAGGGATCGGACTCCGTAGCGGCCACACCGAAAGTGCGTTCCGCGCCGAGGGTGGCCATGAGATCGGGGCCCAGCATGGCGCTGGCACCCACCACCGCCCGGTGCGGCAGATCGAATGTGGCGCTACGCGCCGGTCCGCCGGCGGAATCGGCCGCCAGCACTCCACTCAGCGTTACGGCCGCGCTCAGCCGCAGCGCCGGATCGGGGTCCCAGCGCACGCCCAGTGTGGCATGGGGCGCCAGGTAGTCCCAGCGGAACCGCTCGTCGTAGGCCTGGAGGGGGGGCTCCGCACCGGGAAAGCCACGCGCCACCCTGCGCTCCAGCCCGCCCGTGTAGACGCCGCCGCCCAGGCCCACCGCAAGCTCCGGCGTCACGGTGTAGGCCAGGCCGAGTTGCAACCGAGCGATGCCGCCCCGTGAGTCCAGCAGGTCGCTGGTGGTGAGCGTGTCCGAGCCCACCACGATCCGGTTCTCCTTGCGGATGGCCCAGGACTGATCGAGGAAACCGCCGTAGCCGGCCGTAGCCACCAGCCGCGTACCGATCGGGTAGAGCACATTCATGACCGGAAAGCGTGCGCCACCGAAGCCATCGGAGGCACCGTTCACCTCCACCGAGCCGGTGATCGGCTGGACGGCCGCCAGCACACCTTTGCGCGGGGCCCCGGCTGCGTCCGCCGGGTTGAGGAAGGAGGCGCTGGTGCCGAGCAGGCCCACACCGATGCCGCCCAGTGCGCGTCCACGCGCGTCGACCGGGGCCACCGGCACCCCCAGGCCGCGGGTGCCGAGCAGCGACTGGGCTGCGACGGGGGCCGTGGACACGATCATCACGATGGCCAGCAGGAGCGGGTGACGGATCATCGGAGCTGCACCTCTGTGGCCACCGTGAGGACGAGTCGCAGGCGGGGCGCGCCACTGAATGCGCCCACGCCGAAACGCCCGCCTTCCGGCGGGGAGAAGAGGGCCAACCAATCCGAGGCCGCGGCCTGGGCGTCACTGCCGAGCAGCGGGCGCAGGAAGCCCGTGACGTCCACCACCACGGTGGTCTCGGAGTCCGCACCGAAGGCGCTGGCCGGTATGGCATCCGCCACGCCGACAACCTGCGCCAGCGGAGAGCGTTCCAGGGGCACGAAAGCCGGCCTGAGCACCGTAGTGGCGGTCAACGGCACGGCAGCCGTGGGTGCATACCCCGCCGGCGGGGGCATCGGCTCGAGCAACAGCTCCGCGCGATTCAGCACCGCGTTGCCCAGCCGCACGGTGCACGACCCGGGATCCCCGCTGGGCCCGCACGGCACCACCAGGTCCTCCAGCGTGGGCGCCATGCGCAGGAACGTGCGCCACCCCTCCACGCCGCCCACCCGCGCTGTGGCGGCGCGCTCGGCCAGGCGCGGCGTGTAGACACTGGTCCGGCGCGTCACGGGCACGAGCACTCGAATCACGGTGTCGGGGCGGGTGGACGGGCGGAAATCCACCTGCAGTGACATGTTGCTGATACGTAGACGCCCCTGCCCTCCCGTCATGGAGAGCAGCAGGCCCTGTTCGTCGTCGGTAGCTTCGGCCAGCGCCGCCGCCGTGGCCGAGTCGAACGACAGCAGCAGCGAATCCTGCCCCGCGGCCCACGCTCGCGTGGACCCCGGAACCATACGCGTTCCTCCTGGCTGCTCCCAGAGTGTGCGTACGGCCGCGCTATCCACGGCATGGGTCCACGTGGCGCTGGCAGGGTCCCAGGCCTGCCGGACGGCGTGCAGGTGCACCCCCACCTCCCCCTCCACGACCGAACGCAGGGTGTCCACGACGGCGGTGAGCTGGCCACCCACGAAGGTCAGGTTCCGATCCCATACCGTGCCACCGCCCGTCTGCACCACCTGCTGGGAGTCGGGCAGACTCACGAAGCGGGTCATGGCATGCGCCTGCAGGACCCCCTCGTACGCGTTGGCCACCACCTGGTAGCCCGCCCCGGCAGGCCCGGCGTAGCCGGCGATGGCCGTGTCCAACGCCAGGAACTGGCCGGGCTCGAGCAGGACCTCGAAGGTCCTCAATTCACCGCCCTTGACCAGATCGCCGCCCACCGCGGTGGGGCCCTCCTCCGTACAGGCAGCTGCCGCCACGACCAGGAGCAAGGCAAGCGCCGCGGCCCCCCTCACGAGGCACCCCCCGCGGCGCCGCCGGTCCGTAGCGTGAACTGCTCGGGCAGCAGCGCGTCGAGACGCCAGACGGCCTGCGCTCCGCCCAGCGTCAGGGAGTGGACCTCCAGCGCCGGGGCGAATTCGGCCAGCGCCTGCCGACACGCGCCGCACGGCGGCGTGGGCGTGGCCGCGTCCGTCACCAGCACGAGGGAGCGGAAGCGGCGCGCACCGGCAGCCACCGCGGCACCCAGCGCCACCCGTTCGGCGCACATGGTCACCGGCAGGGCCGCGTTCTCCACGTTGCACCCGGCGTACACGGCACCGTCCTCCGCTTCGAGGGCGCAGCCGACCTGGAAGCCGGAGTACGGCGCGTAGGCGCGCTCCCGTGCCGCCCGTGCTGCCGCAGCCTTGCTATCATTCATTACCGCCACGTTCGCTCTTTCTCTTTCTGGCAAGCGACGATGCCCGTCCACCGCCCCGCGTGCGTCAGGTTTCCACGCGGGGCAGCCTCGTGGTGAGCCCCGTCAGAATTTCGTAGCTGATGGTGCCGGCGCGCTCGGCCACCTCGTCCACCGTGATCTCCGCGTCACCTTCGCGTCCCACGAAGGTGACGATCTCCCCCGGCTCGGCTTCGAGGTCCGCCATGTCTACCACGGTCATGTCCATGGAGATCCGTCCCACCACCGGAATGCGCCGCCCCCGCAGCAGCGCGGAGCCCCGGTTGGCCAGCGTCCGGGGCAGGCCGTCACCGTAGCCGATGGCCACGGTACCCCACCGCTCCCAGCCGCGTGCCTGATACGTAGCCCCGTAACCCACCGTGCTGCCTGGCGGCACGCGGCGCACCTGAACCAGGCGAGCCCGCACCGCGGCCACGGCCCGCGGGCGGGCCACCCCGGCCACGCCCGGCGCCGCCGCCCCACCGTACAGGAAGATGCCCGGGCGAACCGCGTCAGCGCCGTACTCCGGCCAGCGCAATGAGGCCGCGCTGTTGCAGGCGTGCACGCAGAGATCCTCGAGCGGCACGGGGAGCTGCGCCAGCGCGTCCTGAAAACGGCGCCACTGCGAGGCCACGCCCATGGCGTCGGCGGCGTCCGCGCTGTGAAAGTGTGTGAACACCCCCGTCCAGCGGAGCCGCGCTCCCGTGCGCGCGTGCACCGCCGCCGCCCACTCGCTCGTGTCGCGCCAGTCGAAGCCGGCTCTACCCATGCCGGTGTCGACCTCCACGTGGAACTCGAGGGGGCCGTGACGCTCCGCCGCGCCCGCCCACGCCTCCAACCCCGCCACGCTGGACACCGATGCCACCAGCCGCGCGCGCGCCGCCGTCTCGACGGCCCCGGGCGTCAGCGGGGTGAATACGTGAACGGGGCGCCGCACCCCGAGTTCCCGCAGGGCGGCGCCCTCCATGGCCGTGGCTACCCCGTACCCCCACGGCTCCAGCGGCTCCAGCGCACGGACCACGCGTGCGGCACCGAGGCCGTAGGCGTCCGCCTTCACCATGGGCAGCACGCTCCGCTCGGCGCCCACGTGGCGGCGCACCGTTTCATAATTGGCGCGCACCGCGTCGAGGTTCACCTCGACCCAGGCGCGCTCTCGCAAGTCGTTTGACATGGCCGACAAAGAACGCCTAGTATAGAGTTACCGTGACCCCCGGGCAAGGCAGCGTGGCGCGCTTTTCCGCGTCCCTGCGCCACCTCCGACCCACTCCCGATGAAATGGCCGCAAACACCTCGCTGGACGGTCCCGTGCTGGACCGCGCCCTGGACCTCGTGCGCTTCCTGCGCGCGCGCTGCCCCTGGGACGCCAGGCAGACCCCCACCTCGCTCGTGCCGTATCTCCTGGAGGAGGCGCATGAGGCCGCGGACGCCATCGTGGAGGAGGACGACGCGGCCCTCCCGGGCGAACTCGGCGACCTGCTCCTGAATCTGGCCTTCCAGGTGGTGCTGGCCGAAGAGCGGGAGGCCTTCGACGCCGCCGCGGTGGTCGAGCGTCTGGAGGCCAAAATGCGCCGTCGGCACCCCCAGCTGTACGGCGATGGACCCGCCCAGGACTGGGAGGCCATGAAAGCGGCGGAGCGCGCCGCCGAGGTCGCGGACAGCTCCGTCCTGCATGGCCTGGCGCGCGGGCTCGAGCCCCTGTCGCGCGCACAGCGCATCCAGGACCGGGTGGCAGGCGTGGGCTTCGACTGGGCCGACGTGGAAGGCGCCCTGGCCAAGGTGGAGGAGGAACTGGCCGAGGTCCGCGGCGCCCTTGCCGCGGAACCCTCACCGGCGCTGGAGGAGGAACTCGGGGACCTGCTCTTTGCCGTGGTCAACGTGGCGCGCCTGTCGGGCGCCCACGCCATGCGTGCCCTGCAGCGGGCCAATGCCAAGTTCACCGGCCGCTTCGAGGCGCTCGAGCGGCGGGCCCGCGAGCGCGGCCTGGTGCTGGGCCAGGCCACGCTCGAGGAACTGGACGCCGTGTGGGACGAAGTGAAGGCCGCGGAGGCCGCGCGGCGCACCGCGGAGGCTGAGGGCAACCCGGACGGTGAGCGCGCCGAGGGTGGAGGACGCGGCGCGGGCTGAGCGCCCGGTGCGGCGCAGCGGGGACGTCGCTTAGGAGCGGGCGGCGCGGACCTCAGGGGTAGATGCGGTTCAGCATGCGTGGGAAGGGGATCAGCTCCCGGATGTGGTGCCGGCCGGCGATCCATCCCACGGTGCGCTCCACGCCCAGCCCGAAGCCGGCATGGGGGAACGACCCGTAGCGGCGCAGTTCGAGGTACCACTTGTAGGCCGCCTCCGGCAGCTTCTCCTCCTGGATGCGCTCCAGCAGCCGCGCGTGATCGTCCTCACGCTGGCTGCCCCCGATGATCTCCCCGTAGCCTTCGGGCGCGAGCAGGTCGTTGCACAGCACCGTGCGGGGGTCCTCGGGGTTCTCCTTCATGTAGAAGGCCTTGGCCTGCTTGGGGTAGTTGTAGACGAACACCGGCCGATCGTGCAGCTCCGCGAGCGCCGTCTCGTGGGGCGCGCCCAGGTCGTCCCCCCAGGTGATGTCGTGCCCCTTCTCCTGCAGGATCTTCACCGCGTCGGTATAGTCCACACGTGGGAACGGCGGGGCCACGCGCTCGAGTGTGGTGGTGTCCCGCTCCAGGACATCCAGCTCGTCACGGCAGCGCTCCAGCGCGCGTTCCACGAGATAGGTGACGAAGCTCTCCTGGAGGCGCATGTTGTCCTCCGAGTCGGCCCAGGCCACCTCGGGCTCCACCATCCAGAACTCGGTCAGGTGGCGGCGCGTCTTGGACTTCTCGGCGCGAAAGGTGGGTCCGAAGCAGTACACCTTGCCGAACGCGGCGGCGGCAGCCTCCACGTAGAGCTGGCCCGTTTGCGCCAGGTAGGCGGGCTCACCGAAGTAGTCGATCTCGAACAGTCCGGCGCCGCCCTCCCCGATGGCGGAGGTGATGATGGGCGTGTCGATGCGGGTGAAGCCGTTCGTGTAGAAGTAGTCGTGGATGGCCTGTTCCACCTCGTGGCGGATGCGGAGCCCCGCACGCTGCTGTGCCGAGCGGAGCCAGAGGTGGCGGTGATCCAGGAGGAAGTCCACCCCGTGTTCCTTCGGCTGGATGGGGTACTCCTCGCTGGCCGCCACGAGCTCCACGTCCCGCACCACGAGTTCGTAGCCACCGGGCGCGCGCGCGTCCGCCTTCACGCTTCCGGTGATGCGCACGGTGCTCTCCTGGGTCAGCGCCGCGAACGTCTCCCAGGAGGGCTCGGAGAGTTCCTTGCGGGCAAAGACGCACTGGACGATGCCGGTGCCGTCACGCACCACGGCAAAGCCGATCTTGCCGTGGGTCCGGGTGGTATGCACCCAGCCCCGGATGATGACGTCGTTTCCTTCGTGGTCCCCCAGGGACCGGATCTCGGCTAGGACGCCCATGGACCTGCTCGGCAGATGATCGGTGCGGACGAATGTCCGCGCCCCGCAGCCGCGGGGTGCGAAAAGGTAGACGGGCCGCAGGAGGGGGTCAATCGGAGGCGCGCCGCGCCGTGCACACCCGGCATGGCGCTGGCCGTGCTCCTGCTGGGGGGCTGCCTGGCCGCGCCGCGGCCGGTGCCCCTGACCGACCTGCCTGAGCCCGAACGGCCCACCCCGGCCGCGGCCCCGGCCGCGCCGGTGGAGGCATGGCGGACGGATGTCGGCAACGGCCTGGAGTACGGCATCACCGTGCGCGGCCCCGTGATCCTGGCCACCACGACGGACCGCATGCTGGTGGCCCACGCGGCGGAGGACGGCCGGCGTTTCTGGGGCCGCCGCTACGGCTCGCCGCTGGTGGGCGCGCCCGTACCGGTGGGGGCGCACGTCTACTTCGGTACGGGCTACCGCGACCGGAAGATCCACGCCGTGGAGCTGGAGCTGGGGCGCGCCGGCTGGGAGCGCCGCACGGGGGAGGCACGCACGCCCGTCACCGTGGGTCCCCACGACCTCTACGTGGGCATGGAGGACGGGCGCGTGCTGGCGCTCCCCCTGGAGGACGGCAGCGTGCGCTGGGAGCGCCGTCTGCCGGGCAAGGCCGTGTGGGCGCCCATGCACTATGGCGATCAGGTCCTCGTGGCCACCTACCACGACACGCTGTACACCATGGACGCGGCCAGCGGCCAGGTACGCGGGCGCCTGCCGCTGCCGGGCACGCCGTCGGCACCGCCCCTCCTGGCGGCGGACACCCTATATGTGCCGCTCCATCCGGGCGTGCTGGCCGCGGTGGTCCTCTCCGGAGCACAGCCCGCGCTGGCCTGGCGCGCCACCCTGACCGACCCCGTGCTGGCTGCCCCCGTCCGCGCGAGCGGAGGCGGACTCCTACTGCTGGACAGGTCCGCGCGCCTGTGGACCGTGGACGCGGCCGGGACCGCGCGGCGGCTCGCGGAGCTGGGCGGCGCCGCCACGGGCTCCCTGGCGGCGGCGGCGCAGGGCGCCGTCGTGGGCCGTCTGGATGGCGCACTATTCCTGGTGGGAGCCGACGGCGTGGTGCGGTGGCGGCTGGAGCTTGGTGATGCGATCGTGAGCCCGGCCACCGTGCGCACGGACGGCCTCTACATACCCCTCCTGCACGGTGAGGTGGTGAAATTCAGATGACGCTCAGAGCACGATCGATGGGCTTGCTGTGGGGCATCCTGGTAGCGGCTCAGGGACCGGCCGCCGCCCAGGTGGCGCCGTCGGCGGGGACCACGGATCGCGCCGCGCAAGGCGCTTTGCGCCCCGTGGCGGTGGCCAAGTGGGGACTCCTCGGCGGCGCGGCCGGCGCCGCGGTCTGGGGCGTGCTCGAGACCCGCCGGGCGGACGACGCGTACGAGGCGCTGGAGGCGCGCTGCGCCGCGGACGAAGCGGCGTGCGCGGCACGCCTGGAGTCGGGCGCCTACGCCGACGCCGGCCTGGAGGCGGTGTACCGGGACGTACTGGTCACGGATCGCCGCGCCGGCCGTGCGCTGCTGGCCGCGGAGGTGGCCTTCGCCGCCAGCGTGGTGCTCTTCGTGCTCGACCTACGCAACGCTGGGGCGCCGGAAGATATTCCCTACGAACCCCGCCTGCGTATGGGCCGGACGGAAGACGGTGGTGTACGCCTCTCGCTCCACCTGCGCGTGCCCGGCCGCTGACCCCGCGGCGACAGGCACACATCCCTCCTGCGCCACCAGCTCCTGGAGCGCGTCCACGATCCGCGCATCGAACTGCCGCCCTCGCTGGGCAGCGATTTCCTTCAGCGCCCGCTCGCGCGACCACGCCGCCTTGTAGGGGCGGACATGGGTGAGGGCGTCGAACACGTCCGCCACGGCCACGATGCGCCCCTCGATGGGTATCTCCTCACCGCGCAGCCCGCGCGGGTAACCCGTACCGTCCCAGCGCTCGTGGTGGGTCAGGGCAATGCTCTCGGCCACGCGCAGCACCGGGAAGCGGCTCCCAGCCAGGATGGCGGCGCCGACCACCGTATGCATGCGGACACTTTCCATTTCGTCATCCGTGAGTGCGCAAGGCTTGTGGAGCACCGCGTCACTCACGGCGATCTTCCCCAGATCGTGTAGCGGTGCGGCGCGCGCGATCCGGGCCACGACCTGCTCGGTCATGCCCAGGCGGCGGCCGATCCGGGCCGACAGCACCGCGACGCGCTCGGTGTGGCCCTGGGTGGCCTCGTCGTGGAAGCGGGTGGTCTCCTGCAGCCGTGCGATGATCTCGTCCTCGGCCAGGTCGGCCCGCCGCCGCTGGCGCACCGCGTCCGCGGAGGCGCCGCGCTGCCACCGCATGAACTCCAGCAGCCGCTCCACGCGCATGACCACGTCACCGCCCATGTAGGGCTTCACGACGAAGTCCGCGGCGCCGAGTTCGTGGGCACGGCGCCGGGAGGGCGCCGTGCCGTCGGCGCTGACCACGATGACCGGGACCACCCCCTCCTCGCCCAGCGCCTCCCGCAGCGCGGTCAGGAAGTCGAAGCCGTCGTGCCGGGGCATATGCAGATCCAGCAGCACCAGATCGTGGCGGTGCTCCTGGAAGAGCGCGAGCGCCGTCTCACCCTCCTCCGCCACGTCCACGCGCGCGCACCCCGCACGCTCGAGGAGGCGTACCAGGAGGCGGGCATTGGACGCCTCGTCGTCGACGACGAGGAGGCGGGCGTCCGCCAGTACGTTGTCGGTTGCCTGCTCCAGCATGGTGATGCTCCCGCTCGCCCTGCAGGCGAAGCACGTGTGATGTCGTCCGCGATGCGGCGCACGCGAATGTTCTACCTGCCATTCACCCTGCGCCTGTAAAGCGAGCTCTATGCCGTGTCCGATGATGGCACTCAACGCGTTGGGGGACAACGAGATGCGCCGGACAGGATTGCCACCCGGACCGTCCAGAAACACGACACATGCTACTGATCCGACGGCACCGAGAGAGGGGCGGAGGCTGGCGCACACGAGGTGGAGACTGGCTGTATGGTATCCGGACAGTGTAGGAATTCTCCACAGCAGTGACGATAGCGTGGAGGCCGGCGCGCTCGGCCGCCCGACGCGGGCGGCTCAGCCCACGTCGTAGAGTCTGGCGCGGTCCGCCCAGCGCGCATGTAGGGCGGCCGCCACCGCGGCGTGCTCGGGCTGGCGCAGTTCAGGATCCGCCGCCACGGCAGCCCGGGCGTCCCGCCGGGCCAGCAGCAGCAGATCCTCGTCGCGCTCCGGGTCGAAGTGGCGCAGCTCGGGCAGACCATGCTGGCGCGCGCCGAAGAAGTCTCCCATACCGCGCAGGCGTAGATCGGCCAGGGCAATGGCAAAGCCATCCTCGGTGCCCGCGAACAGCTGCAGCCGCTCGGCCGCCTCACCGCCCCCGGTGAGCAGAACGCAGTAGCTCTCCTCCCCGCCCCGGCCCACCCGTCCGCGCAACTGATGCAGCTGCGAGAGTCCGAAGCGTTCCGCGTGCTCCACGACCATCACGGTGGCGTTGGGCACGTCGATGCCCACTTCGATGACCGTGGTGGCCACGAGCACATCCAGCTCGCCCGCCGCGAAGGCGCGCATGACGGCCTCCTTTTCCTGGCCCGCGAGCTGGCCGTGCAGAAGCCCCACCCGGTAGTCCCCGAAGACCTCCGTGGAGAGCCGCTCGTACTCCTCTGTAGCGGCCCGTCCGTCCACGTGCTCCGAGGCCTCCACCAGCGGGTAGACCAGGTACGCCTGCCGGCCACGGCCGAGCTGCTCGCGCACGAAGGCGTGCACGGCGCCGCGCTTGTCCTCCCCGCGCAGCGCGGTGCGTACCGGCAGCCGACCCGGCGGCCGCTCGTCCAGCACGGACAGCTCCAGGTCCCCGTAGAGCGTGAGGGCCAGAGATCGAGGGATGGGCGTGGCCGACATGACGAGCACGTCCGGATCCGCACCGGGCTCGGCCGCGCCGGCCGGTTCCGAGAGCGCCAGCCGCTGACGCACCCCGAAGCGATGCTGCTCGTCCACGATGGCCAGGCCCAGCCGGTGCCAGCGCACCCCCTCCTGGATGAGCGCGTGGGTGCCCACGACCAGGTTCGCCCGGCCGCTCTCCACGCCCTCCCGCGCGGCGCGCCGCTCCGCCTGCGTCAGGCGCCCGGTGAGGAGTTCCACGCGCACCGGTAGCTCTCCCAGCAGGGTGCGCAGCGTGCGGGCGTGCTGCTCGGCCAGGATCTCCGTGGGCGCCATGAGCGCCGCCTGATAGCCGTTCTCCACGGCCAGCAGCATGGCCAGCAGCGCGACCACCGTCTTGCCCGAGCCCACATCTCCCTGCAGGAGGCGGTTCATGCGCAGCGGCGCGGCCATGTCGGTGAAGATCTCGCGCAGCGCACGGGTCTGCGCCGCGGTGAGCTGGAAGGGTAGCGCGCGGTACAGCGCCCCCACGAGCCGATCCGAGCGCTGGAAGGAGATGCCGCCGCGCCCGCCGGTGGCGCGATCGGCCGCCAGCGCATGCAGCAGCTGCAGGAAGAAGAGCTCCTCGTACGCCAGGCGGCGCCGGCCGCGCTCGGCGTCCGCCAGCTTCTCCGGCCGGTGCAGCAGCGCCACGGCCTGCATGAGGGTGGGCACGCCGGCCGCTTCGAGCTGCGCGCGCGGAAAGATCTCCGCGGGCTGCAGCAAGGGCAGGTGCCGGTCCAGGTTCTGCTCCACGATCGCCCGTACCACCTTCTGGGAGAGGCCCTCCGTGGTGGGGTAGATGGGCAGCACCTTGCCGCCCGCCTCCGCCTCCTGCGCCCGCCCCAGGACCACGTATTCGCGCGGCTGCATCTGCTTGCCGTGGAAGAACCGTACGGGCCCCGTCACGAGCAGCAGGT
>Ga0214473_10005354_pt1 | contig 15375 bp, 10 predicted proteins | sample RVTome_7_FD_203509 | JGI IMG/M metagenome (GOLD analysis project Ga0214473, IMG submission 203509) | Soil microbial communities from uranium-contaminated site in the Upper Colorado River Basin, Wyoming, United States - RVT98D197 | ecosystem: Environmental > Terrestrial > Soil > Contaminated >... | reverse complement strand
TCTTTTCCCCGGTCGGCCATTTCCTCGATCGGCATGCAGCCTTCGAACGGCACGAAGCGCTCGAAGCTGTGCGTCGGCACGCGCTCCGCCGCCAATAGCGCATCGACAAATCGATAATATTCTTCGCGGCTGAGCGGTAGATTTAGGTAATCGTCGCCGTCGCGATCGTAGCGCGAGGCCCGGAAGGCGACGTTCATATTCACGCTCTCGGCGGTGACAATCGGCGAGATCGCGTCGTAAAAATAGAGGTGCTCTTCGCCCAACAGAGAGATCAGACGCTGCGAAAGCGCCGGCGAGGTCAACGGCCCCGTGGCGAGGATGACGAGGCCATCCGGAATATCCGTGACCTCCTGGCGAACGATGCGCACGTTCGGCAGAGCTTGGATCGTTTCAGTCAATGCAGTGGCAAACTTTTCCCGGTCCACGGCGAGCGCCGTGCCGGCGGGCACCCGATGCGCCTCCGCCGTGCGAATCACCACCGAACCCAGCAAGCGCATCTCCTCTTTCAACAGACCCGCGGGTGCAGAGAGGGAATTCGACCGCAGCGAATTGCTGCAGACAAGCTCGCCCAGACTCGCAGTCGCGTGAGCTTCGGTGCGGCGCTGCGGGCGCATCTCGTAGAGCTCCACGGCGACACCCCGGCGCGCGAGCTGCCAGGCCGCTTCCGAGCCCGCCAGCCCGCCGCCCACGATGCGAACGAGATTTTCCATGAACCGACTAGCAGATTGCTGAAAAACTCAGTTGCAGGCTGCTCAAAGAGATCTCAGAGGCGAGGCGCGAAAGTTCGCTAAGGGCTAAGGGCATGGCGCAAAGCGTTCTCCTTTACTCTTTGCTCTTTGCTCTTTGCCCCTTGCGCTTTGCAAGCGGGTACGTTGTAGCGAGGCGATTGAGCGCACCCTTCGACCATGCTCAGGGCAATCGGCATATGAGTCTTTTTCAGCAGCCTGCTATTGTTCCACGACTGGGATCGAATAGCCGCACTCTTTCTTGTAACAGTGGTGCGTCTTGCCGGCGCGCTTGGTTATTTTTTCGACCAAGATCGGGCTCGCGCAATCGGGACAGGGCGTCGGCAGCGGCTTGCCCCAGGAGGCGAACTTACATTCCGGATAGCGGTCGCAGCCGTAGAAGACTTTGCCCCAGCGCGACTTTCTTTCTTTCAGATTACCCTCTTTGCACTCCGGGCACTTTACGCCGATATCCACCGGCTTTTCCAACGGCTGGATGTTCTTGCATTCGGGGTAACCGCTGCAGCCGAGAAATCTGCCGAACTTGCCCCAGCGCAGCAGCATCGGCCGGCCGCACTGCCCGCAGCTCTCGTTGACTTCCTCTTCAACCACGACCTGAATCGCGCCCGCCTCGTCGCGCTTGAAATTTTTCGTGGTCTTGCACTCGGGATATTGCGGACAAGCGAGGAATTCGCCGTTGCGTCCCCACTTGATGACCATCAAGGCGCCGCATTTTTCGCAGGCGATGTCGGTCGGCACTTCCTGGCGCTTGACGTCGCGCATTTCCTTCTCCGCCTTCTTAAGATCCTGGGCGAAGGGGGTGTAGAAACGCTTCATCGCCTTGGTCCACTTTTCCGTGCCGTCTTCGATCTTGTCCAATTCGTCTTCCATGCTGGCGGTGAACTCGACGTTCAGGATATCGGGAAAGCTTTCGACCAAGAGATCGGTGACCAGAAACCCGAGGTCCGTCGCCACCAGCGACCGGCGCTCGTCCTGCGACACATACTCGCGGTCGAGAATGTTGGAAATAATCGCCGCGTAGGTGGAGGGCCGGCCGATGCCCTTTTCGTCGAGATCTTTGATCAACGACGCCTGGGTGTAACGGGGCGGCGGCTGGGTGAAATGCTGGTGCGGATCCATCGCGAGCAGCCTCAAGGCGTCCCCTTTCTGGAGATCCGGCAGGATGCCATCGGTATTCTGGGCTTCATCGCCGTTTTCTTCCTCTTCGCCGCTCGCCGGGGCGGGGCGTTCGTCGCGCCCTTCGATGTAAACCTTCATGAAGCCGTCAAACTTGATTTGCTGCCCGGTGGCGCGAAACAGCGCCTCCGCGGCGGGAATCTCGAAGGCGGTTTGATCGAAGATCGCCGGCACCATCTGGCTGGCGATGAAGCGGTCCCAAATCAAGGAATAGAGTTGAAAGGCGTCCCGCCGCAGGTAACGGCGCACCCGCTCCGGCGTGTACTCCAGCTCCGTCGGCCGAATCGCTTCGTGGGCGTCCTGGGCGCCCTTTTTCGAGCGATACGTGTTGGGGTTTTCCGGCACGTACTCCTTGCCGTATTGACCCTCGATGAACTGGCGCACGGCGCTCAACGCATCGTTGGAAACGCGCGTGGAATCCGTGCGCATGTAAGTGATCAGCCCGACGGAGCCTTCCGCACCCAACTCCACCCCTTCGTAGAGATGCTGCGCGATTTGCATCGTGCGCTTGGGCTGAAACCCGAGCTTGCGCGCCGCTTCCTGTTGCAGCTTGCTGGTGACAAACGGCGGAGTGGGATAGCGGCGCCGTTCTTTTTTTTCGACTTCGGCGATCATCCAGGAGGCGCCTTCCAGCGACTTGATGATTTCGCCGACGATCGTCTCGTTCTCCAAGCTGAACTTCTTGTTGTCGATCTTTTGCCCGCGCCACTGAGCTAACCGGGCCTTGAAGGAGGGCGGCACGCGCCCTTCCAACTGCGCCGTCAGCGACCAGTACTCCTGCGATTGAAAGGCGCGGATCTCTTTTTCCCGCTCGCAGACCAGCCGCACGGCCACCGACTGCACGCGGCCGGCGCTCAGTCCGCGCCGCACCTTGGTCCACAACAACGGACTGATCTTGTAGCCGACCAGGCGGTCCAAAATGCGCCGCGCCACCTGCGCGTCGAATTTGTTGCGGTCGAGCTCCTGCGGGTTGGCGATCGCTTCCAGCACCGCTTTCTTGGTGATCTCGTTGATCAAGACCCGGTGCACGCGCTTGCGGCTTTTTCCTACCTGGTCGGCGATATGCCAGGCGATCGCCTCCCCTTCGCGATCGGGGTCGGAGGCGAGATAGATATTTTCCTTGCCTTTAGCGGCCTTCTTAAGCTCCTCGACAACCTTCTTCTTCCCTTGGATCACATGAAAGTCCGGCGCGAAGTTATTTTTCACGTCGACCCCCAACTTGCTCTTCGGCAAATCGACGATATGCCCCACCGACGCCTTGACTTGAAAATCCTTGCCCAAATATTTGCCCAAGGTCTTGGCCTTGGCCGGAGATTCAACGATGACTAGATTTTTCGCTGCCATAAAACTCGACTCATTCCTTGAGGTTCGTGCACGATGCCGATTTTACCGTTCCGCTCGATATCTTTTTCCGGGAAGCTGCTGAAGATGCCCTTGCAGCTCGAGCTCCAACAAGACCTCCAACACCTTCGGCGGTGAAAAACCGCTGCTTTCAATGACCTCGTCGATCTGCAGCGCGCGCTCTTGCAGCAGAGCGAAAATCCTGCGTGCTGCGTCGCTGGCATTCTGCGGCAACTGCCGCAGCGGCTGATCCACCGCGCTGGCGCCGACTGCCAATTGCGGCGCAATTTCTTCGACGATGTCATTTACGCTTTCGACCAACTTGGCTCCCTGCCGAATCAACCGGTGCGTGCCGCGGCTGCGGCTCGCTCCCGCTTCGCCCGGGACGGCAAAGACCTCCCGTCCCTGTTCGAGAGCGACGGAGGCGGTGATCAGCGAACCGCTTTTTTCCGTCGCCTCCACCACCACGACGCCGAGCGACAGGCCGCTGATCAAGCGGTTGCGCGCGGGAAAATTGAACGCCATAGGCTTCGCGCCGATGGGCTGCTCGGAAACCACCGCGCCGCCTGCAATGATCCGTCGATAGAGCCCGCCATGCTCCGGCGGATAGGCGCGATCGACGCCCGAGCCCAAAACCGCGATGGTCCTGCCGCCTGCGTTCAGCGCGGTCTCGTGAGCCGTGCCGTCGATGCCGCGCGCCATCCCGCTCACCACCGTGAACCCCAACGAGGCGAGACCGCGGGCGAGATCGCGCGCCACTCGGCAGCCATATTCACTGGCGCTGCGCGAACCGACGATGGCAACCGCTTTGTCATCATCGCCGCGAAACTCACCCTTGACGTAAAGAAACGGCGGCGGATCAGGGATCATGCGCAGCCGGCTCGGATAGGCGGGATCCTTGAACGAAACGATCGCGGCTCCCGCATCCTCTACGCGGCGAATTTCTTCGTCGATTTCCTTCCACGCCGAAAAATTTAAAAGTCCGTTGACGACGTCTTTGTCCAATCCATGGATCTGTTCCAAATCCCGCGCCGACGCGGCAAAGGCCTGGGTGGGATCGGCAAAGCGAGCGGCGAGTTTCTTAAAACTCACGCCCCCCAATCCTTTCACCCGACCGAGCGCGATCCAAAGCGCGCGCTCTTTTCCTGCCGGCATCGACATCGAACATCTCTCCGTCAAAGATATGGAAGCCTCAATCATAGTCCTTCGCGTGTTGTCAACCCCAGCCCGATCAACGTCCGAGCAGCGGTGACCCTGCGCACGAATCACAGATGATAAGGCAATTTCCCGACGAAGGCTAGAACCAAGCGCTCCCAGGGCGCTAAACGGCAGGCATGTTTGGTTGAAGAAGCTTTTGTTTTCACGAAAGTTTTTTCCAAATTCAAAAATTTCTTTTTCTGCTCATTGGCGGGCGCAAAACCGCCAAAGGTGCCGACCCTTCGGACAACGCCGCGGCTTGGAAGCATAAACAAGTCCAACGGCCGTTATGATCTTTTTCTTTCCTCGCGCCGCGACCGGAAGACCAGTTTGATGGGCGAACCTTCCAAGCCGAGACTTTCGCGCAACTGGTGCGCCAGATAGCGCCGATAACTTTCCGCTACTCCACGCGGCCTGTTGACGAATAACGTAAACGCCGGCGGGCAGGTCCCGGTTTGCGTACCGTAGTAGAATTTCACCGCCTTGCCTTGCCACAGCGGCGGCGTATGGGCGCGGACGATCCGCTGCAGGGCCTGATTGACGAGCGAGGTTGTGACCTTGCGCTGGTAAATTCTAATGATTCGCGCGGCGGTCTCGAGCATCTTGCCGATACCGTAGCCCGTCGCCGCGGCGATGAAGACAACCGGCGCGTAATCCAGGAACGAAAGCCGGTAATAAACCTCGTCTCGATAAGCTTGAGTGTCACCATCCCTGGCGAGCAAATCCCATTTGTTCACCGCCAGGAGCAAGGCTTTGCCGCGCTCCACCGAGTAACTCAGAATCTGCGCGTCCTGGTCCGTGACTCCTTCGGGGCCGTCGATGATATGGATGATGAGATCGCCGCGGTCGACGGAGCGGAGCGCGAAGTTGACGCTGAAGCGCTCCACGCGGTCGTCGATGCGCGCCTTGCGGCGAATGCCGGCGGTATCGATCAATATGCACGGCGCGCCGTTTAGCTCGAACGGCGTATCTAAAGAATCCCGTGTGGTTCCCGGAGTCGCATCGACCACGGCGCGCTCGAAGCCGAGCAGGCGATTGATCAAGGTCGATTTGCCAACGTTGGGACGGCCGACGACCGAGACGCGCAAGGGTTCGCGCTCTTCGGCGCCGGCCTCCGTATCGTCATCGAACGGCTGGGGAAAGCGCTGGACCAAGTCGTCCATGAGGTCGGAGATTCCGATCCCATGTTCGGCGGAAATGGCGTAGAGCGGGTCGAGGCCGAGAGTGTAGAATTCATAGAGGTTGTCGCCCCGCCGCCTCGAATCGAGCTTGTTTACCGCGAAGAAAACCGTTTTGCCGACCTTGCGAAGCGCGTCCACGACCTCGCGATCCAGCGGATTGAGCCCGTCCTTGCCGTCGAAAAGAAACAGCACGACGTCGGCCTCTTCCACCGCGCGCCGGCTCTGTTCCTGCACGCGCTCGCCAAGATCGTTGCCGGTCTCGGAATCGAGGCCGCCGGTGTCGACGAGCCAATATCTGCGTCCCGCCCATTCGGCTTCGGCGTAATTTCGGTCCCGGGTCACCCCGGGATGATCGTCGACGATCGCCTTGCGCTCGCCGATCAACCGGTTGAACAATGTCGATTTGCCGACGTTGGGGCGCCCGACGATGGCGAGCAGCGGCAGCTTGCGCTCCGGTGGCAAGTTTAGCGGAACCGGCACGGCCATTTCACAACCCCATTTCCCGCAACGCATTCGGGTCCCGCGTCCAGCCCTCGTCCACCCGGATAAAAAGTTCCAAAAACATCCTGCAGCCGAGCAGCGCCTCCAGCTCTTCACGCGCCTGGGTGCCGATCTCCTTGAGCATCGCTCCGCGCTTGCCGATCAAAATGCCCTTGTGGGAATCCCGATCGGTGTGAACCGTCGCTTTGACGACGATTAAGTTCTTCTCTTCCTTTTCGGTGAACTCGTCGATGGTCACCGCCACGCCGTAGGGAATCTCTTCGCGGGTCAATAGAAAAATCTTCTCGCGAATAATCTCCGAGGCGAGGAACCGCTCGGACTGGTCGGTGTATTCTCCTTCGGGAAATAACTTCGGCCCTTCGGGCAGCCCCTTCTCGATCAGCTCGAGCACCAGCGGCAGGTTGTCGCCCTTGAGCGCGCTGATCGGCACGATTTCCTTTCCCGGCAGCATTTCCGAACAGCGCTGGATCAGCGGCAGCAGTTTTCCCTTGGAGACCAGATCGATTTTATTCAGCAGGACCAAGACCGGATTCGCAACCGCCGCCAGGGTCTCGGCGATCCTTTCATCTTCCGGCCCGATGCGTTCCTGCGCGGCGAGCAGCCAGAGCACGCAATCGACTTCGTGCAGCGTGGCCAGCGCGACATCCACCATGCGCCGGTTGAGCAGCGAGCGCGCCTGGTGGATACCCGGCGTATCGAGGAAAATCATCTGCGAGCTCTCGGCGGTCCTGATGCCGGTCACGCGATTGCGCGTGGTCTGCGGCTTCGGGCTGACGATGGCGACTTTCTCCCCGAGAATCTGGTTTAGCAACGTCGACTTGCCGACGTTGGGGCGGCCAACGATCGCAATGGTGCCGGAGCGAAACGGCAGCGGTTGCTTTTCCTTGTTCTGGTCTTGTGTCTCTGGCATAAAATTGATGGAGCATTATGACATTCTTGGCCGGCCGTTCAAGGTGGAGACCCACGGGCACGCCTGTGGCAGCTTCCACTACCCCCGCGGGGCGGAATCCGGAGCGAGCGCCCCCCGGGCAAAGCCGGGGGGCTTGAGTCGAAGGGTCGATATCCGGGGAATCGCTTCGAGATCGCTGAACCATGCCGCTACGACTGACACCGCTGCTGCAGAAGCGGCTTACGCCCCGCGCTCAGGCCATGATCGAGAGCTCGCTTGCCTATTTCCCGGAGCTCGACGGCAAATCGATCACGGTGGGTTACACCCGCAAGCACCTGGGCAGCGCGACGGTCGTCTATCGCAAGGGGATTATTTCTCAGCTCGTCATCCGGCTCAAGGTACGCAAATTGAGTTATCAAACCATCGGCCACGAGCTGACGCATCTGGTCCAAGGCTTGGCGGGCGGCGACCGGCGCGCCGCTTCGCCGGTGCGCGGAGAACACATCCCGTCCGGCGAAAAACAGTGCGACATCTGGACGCTGGCCCGAGATAAAATTTTCTGCGACGACGCGCCGACCTATATTCGCATGCCGCGGGTCATGCGCGAGCGCTGGCCCGCTTATGCCGAAACCGTCCGCGATCTCTGTATCGCCGCGATCGAAAAAAGAAAGAGCCACCGCCTCTACATCCGCTGGCTCGAAGCGGAAATCCGCCGCCTACCGCAGCGCCCGCCGGAAAAGATTTCGCCCGAGCAGCTAGAACTTCCCTTCGGCCAAGGCTAGGATCAACTGTACGGTTTACTATAGTTGAAAATTTGCGCAGCTTGCGCAAAATTTTCCGTGGCTATGCTGATTGAATCGATCCAAGAGAGATCTCACCGCGGAGGCGCGGAGGGCGCGGAGTAAAGAGTTTCGGATTAAAAAATACTCCGACCTCTGCGAACTCTGTGCCTCTGTGGTGAAATAACGATTGCTGCTTTGGTTGCGGCGTAGCCGCGCTTCGTTGCTATCCAAGCTTACTTGATCCTCCGACAGTCAAGCAACCGACTCAAGTCGCTGTTTTTGGGGAGCGAATTGAACCTCCCGTGCGACTTTCTTTGTCTACCTGCGCCATGGTGGCGCGTTAACCAAGCAATCGCTTATTGGTAACCGCCGGAACGGCTTCTTTTTCTACGCTAAGTAGCCGCTGGACTACCGACCGTATCACAGTGGAAATGACGGCAAGAAACGCGAAAGTTATGAAAGAGGTCGCGATTTGTTCGGCTGCGAATAACTGCGCGCCGGCGACAAGAATGAGAAATCCGAGGCCTGCGGTCGCTGCATAGGCCTCGCCAAACACCATCCCTAGAAAAGCGTATGGCAGCGCTTCATCGATTGCTATCAGCAACCGTGGCAGTACCCTGGTGGTCCGATAGGACCATAACGCTTGCAGTAGTGGAAAAAAAACAAAGCACACAATTGTTAGTGCTTTCTGCCAGAACCCGATACCGACCCAAAAAATTCCTCGAGATGCTAGTACAATTGGAGCAACGGAAATCAATGACAATACACCAAGAGCAGGTTTCAAAGATGACGTCCTGGAGAATACTTCGGAAACCAAAAGAACAATCAGTGCCGCGACTGCGAATCCGGCAATCATTTCAAGAAACGAAACTTGCACGTCGTTCCAAATTGTATTCGCGCCTAACATAACCTTCGCCGTCCCTGTCACAAGTAGAGTATAGACCGCCCTGCTGGCTTCTGCCGGTGTCACGACTTCATTGAAGAAATTGCTGCAGAGCTGCCAGACGATTAGGCCTACCGTTGTGATGCCCGCAGCGCCCATCAATGACCTGGTGTCTCCAAGCCGAGATTCTCTTGTAAGGACGGCTGGCGGTGACTTACTATCTCGACCCGGCCACCATCCCGTGATTAGGTTCATCAGTAATTCGATCCCGGTAATTATGACAGCAGCCGCCCACGCAGCAACTATGTAGAATTCCGTGTTGGCCCACTTCCAAGGCCAGGCCGTCACAAAATACAGCTGCCACAATATGGACATTAAGAGAGCCAAATGAAAGATAGGCCGCAACACATTGAATCGGTCGCGCCGATTAGCCAACGGTGGTGCGTTCCTCGATGCAAGATGGTAATAGCAAGCGCTCAAGAAAATCGTGGGGCCAGCGGCGGCAACACCCAAGGTTATGGCTTCAAGCCAAACTTCGAGTTCCCAATAATTTTTCTTTCCCGACCGCCAAATAGGTAGGCCCCAAAGTACGAAAAACGGCAGCCACATCCCGAGTCGAAGCAAACGTTGGGTGGAATTCGCCAGCCATTCATTGCATTGAATGAGTTTGCTGGCTAGAATGCCAAAGCCGCCAGCGATGAGTGACACTATTCCAATAATTATAAGCAGACTTCCTAAATCAATGAGAAAGGTCCGGTTAGTGAGAAGCCGAAATACCTTGGAAACAATATCGAAGTTCAACAGGAGAACGAGCGTCAGGATGAAAAGTAGGGTGATCCATGTGAATAGCGTAAAGAAACCGTTCGGTGACGGCGTGTCTTCTGGCATGAAGATCACAAGGGCAAGACGGGACAGGTTGTCAGTGTAAACACGGCAACGTGCATATGCACACCGTACCGGAATCTACTCGCCCGCGACAGGATGGTACGTGATGCGCGATTGATTCTGTTTGCCCTCTTTGTGTTCGTCACGCCCTTAGCAGTGAGTGTTCTCGAATCCACGCGGCTACTTGCTCCCATATACCTTCTCAAAAAACCCTTCGCCATCTAGTTTCTTGAGCCAGCTGGTGTCAATCAGGTCATCGACTTTGACGGCGGCGGCTTTGGAGTTTTGCTTGGCGACGTATATGATGACGATGCGAGTGCCTTCCAGAGAGGGATAAGGCTTGCAGTCGAGCTCTTCGAGCGCATCCTGGTAGAAGTCCTCGGCTGCTTCCATGTTGGGCAGACGAAGGTGTTTCGCGACGATTTCCTTCACCGCCTGTTTGTTCTCTTTGTGGAAAACAAAGCCGTAAGCCTCGATCACCGCCCGGCACAAGCTCTCCACCGTTTTTGAATTCGCCGTGGCGAATTCCCGCCACATCGCTAGACCGGTATTCTGGTAGGGAATTCTTGCTTGGTTCATGTTGAGCAGCGGAAAAATCCCTTAGACGTCGAGACTTACTCGAATCGCCGCTTCCACTTTACTCATACTGGCCTCGCTAAGCCGGCCCAGACGTTTTTGCAGACGCGCCTTGTCGATCGTCAGCAATTGTGCGGTATTGACCATCGACCTTTGCCTGAGCCCACCTTCGCCAGGCGATAGGACAACGGTTACAGGGAACTCTTTTATAGTGCTCGTTATTGCCGCGACAATGGTCGTAGCAGCGTAGATGTTTCCCGTATCATTTTGGATTATCAGTGCCGGCCGGTGGCCTTTTTGCTCGCTCCCTCGTCCGGGATTGAAATTGACCAACCAGACTTCCCCCCTTCGCAGGCTTATGGAAATCATTCTAGGATCTCCCGGAACGCCGCTAATCGGGATTGCGCCGTTTCCTGGTCCTCTTTGAACATGGATCGATACCCTTCAGCCAGTTTTTGCTGCAGCTGCCTGCGCTGCCACAAGCGGATGGCGTCTTGAACTACACGGCTTCGTGGCTGCTTACTTTGCTTGCTCACAGCGTCCAAGGTCTCCACGACATCCTCGTCTAAGCTGAGAGTCAGTTTGACTTTTCGTGCCATACTTACCTCCGATCGGTCATACCAACCGTATGGCAAATCATACCTACTCAGTGCTCGTATCACAAACTGCCGCCTCAGTATCGGTTAGGTCCCAATCGCGTGGCGCCGCTTTGGCCAACTGCGCAGCACCAGGTCGGCCAGGAACAAAAACAAACCGAGGCCCGAGAGCGGCCACCAGGTTTCTTTTGCCAGCGTGCCTTTGCCCGGCGTCGGGGTGTAAAGCCGTTGGATGCCGTCTTCGATCCTGTCGGGGTCGAGCATCTGGCCGCCGGTTTCTTCGGCGAGGCGGCTGAGCAAAGAGAGATTCGGCTTCAATTCCCGGTACTCCTTGGGGTAGGGAACGATATACGGAACCGTGGCCACGGTGAGCGGCGCCTCTCCGCCTGCGCCTTCGGCAAACAACGTCAGGAAGTGGATGCCGCGTTGCGACGGGGTAAATCTGCCTTCGTAGCGGCCCGGCGCGGTTTGCTGAAACGTTTGCTCTTGCGTCGCCTTATTCGGCGCGGCGATGTTGCTCTTGAGCCGCAGGTGATTTAAAAATTTTCCATCCTGCGTGACGAAGTTCGCGATGACTTTCACCCGCTCGCCCTCGGGCTTCAATTCGGCGCGCATTCTCGATTCCAAAAACTTGCGCATCGCGTCGCGCGCCAACTGGCTCGCCCATTGCGGGAATCGCGGCCACGCCACCCAGTCCTTTCCCCACCGCCCGCTCAAATCGGAGGTAAACGCGCTTACGCGACCGAGACCATAGCGCCAGGAGACCAAGAGCGGGTCTTTGTCCGCTTTCATGAGCAGCTCGGCGTGCGGCTTCGGATAGGTGAGCACATAGCCTCGCAGCGAAGGCAGGCTGCTTTGCGCGATGCCTTTGAGCGGCCCCACGGATGCCACAATGCTCGGCACCAACGACTTTTCGATCAACAAGTCGCGGGATATCAACAGGGTTTCGGTGGTAAATATTTGCGGCACCGTCTGGGGATCCAGGGCGACATAACCCCGCCCTTTGCCGTTCTTGGCGATGTCCGCCATCAACTGCACGTCGGCATCGCTACCCACCGAAACCGTGGAGACCGTAATGCCGTCGCGCGCCATTTTCGTCACCAGCGTATAAAAATCCGCTTTATCGGTGAGGCCGTCCGACAAAACCAACACATGCTTGATCGCCGCCTGCTTGGTCGCGATGACGCGATGGGCTTCGACCATGGCCTTATAGAGATCGGTACCGCCGTCGGATTGAAGCCCGGCCAGCCTCTCCGATATCCATTCTCCTTTGCCCACTTGACGAAACGGCAAGACCCAATCCCAAGCGGCGTCGAAACCGAGGATGCCCACCTGGTCCGTCGGGTTCATGATATCCGCCGCCGCCATCGCCGCAGCCTTAGCGAGATCGAGCTTCGTGCTCCCTTCCGGCCCGGCCCCCATGCTGCCCGACTTGTCGAGCACGAATAGCAGCGCCACATGGGGCAGGTCCAGTCGCGCCGGCGGGCGCATGTCGACGGGGAGCACGCGCTCGAGCGGCGTGCGGTAGTAGCCGCCGGCGCCGTAGCTCTGCGAGCCGCCGATCACCAGCAGGCCGCCGCCGAGATCGCGCACGTACCGCTCGATGTTTTCCATCTTGGCATAGGAGAGCTGAAAGGCCGCCACGTTGTCGAGAACCAGCAAGTCAAACGACGAAAGCTCCGGCAGCGAGAGCGCGTGGGCCTGCGGCTCAGAGACCACCACCGAGTAACCTTGCACTCGCAAGACGTCGGCGAGGAATCGCTGGCTGTCTTTTTGCGCGGACAAGAGCAGCACCCGCGGCGGCCCTTTGACCTCGACGACGCCCTCAAGCAGGTTGTTTTCCGCCAGCGTATCATCGCTCGACTCCACCACGAGTTCATAGCTATGGCTGCCGCGCTCCGCCAGGCTGTCTTTGAAACTCACGGAATTCGTGCCCGGCTTTAACTGAATATCCTGCTCGCGGTGAAGCACTCCGTCGCGCAGCAGCTTGAGCCGCGCCGGGGCATCGCGCAGGCTTTCGACGGCGCCGCGGATCTCGAAGCCCTCGGCGCTGTCCACCTGCCGCGGCAAATGGAGGTCGCTAAGGTAGATCTCGTTTTTGCCGCGCGCGAGGCTCACGGGCAGCGTCCAGACCTGAGCGCCCTGGGCGCGGATGAGCGGGACGACCCGCGCCGTTTCGCCACGATTTTCGTTGCCGTCGGAAATCAAAAGAATCTTACTCTGGCGCCCTTCGCCCAACTGCGCCAGGGCGGCTTGGAGCGCCGCCTGAATATCGGTTTCCTCGCGCTCCACGCGCGACGAGAAATCGGCCATGGAAAAATCCCGGCGCGGCAGAAATTCCCACTCCGGCGCGCGCCCGAAGGCGAGCACGCCGGTGCGCGTATCCGCTTTGTTGAAACCCCTGGCAGCCTCGAGCACGTCACGGGCTTTCTCGCGCCCTTCCTGTCCGACGCTGCGCGACAAATCGACGCCGAGTACCACATCCAGGGAGTTGGTCGCTTGAAAAATCTTTGGGTTTACCAGCGCGAGGGCCAGCGCCGCCAGCGACACTCCCCGAATCGCGATGGGGTAGACAGGAATTCCCGCGCGCCAGGCGAGGAAAAGTTCCAGCCCGAGCAAGACGAGCACGCAACCGAGCAGCACCGGCCAGAGTGAATAACCGGATTCCACGGGCGCAGCAGCGTCAGCGTTTTTTTTCTCCGCAGAAACCGCCGCCGCGCGCGGCCGGATCTCGGACTCGGCTTCATCGAAGAGATTGACCGCAAAGCGGCCTTCCGTACCCGCGCTCTTGTAGCGGTAGAAACCCGCCTCCAAGGTCTCAGTGAACGTAACTGGGTTGGCTGCGGCCTTTAAGATTTCTTTTCCCCCGTCGGGGGTGACGATTTCCAGATCGCTATCCTGCGCCGCTAGACGTAGGAGAAACGGCGTCCCCGCCTGGACGCTTTGGGCGGGGAATTCAACGCGCTGGGGCTGGAACCACTCCAAGGCGTTGTGGACCAGCACCGGGAAAGCGATACGAAGTGGCAGGTCCGAAGCCATCAGATCGAAGCCGATGACGAGCGCGCGGAGCGGGCCGTTTTCCAAGGCGAACAGCAGCGGATGGTCGGCGGAACGTAGCAAAGCGGTGCCTGCGCCCGTCGTTCCCAATCGCAGCGCCTCCTGCACGTGGAGGTCGCCGAGACTCAACCCCTCCGTGACCGGATGCTTCGCCGCCGGGGCGGTAATTCGGGGATTGCGGATCGCGCCCTGAAGCTTGAGCGGTAAATTCGGCGCGACGGTATTGATCAAAATATAATTTCCGCGCGTGAGGGCGGGAACCGGTACCCGGTCGAAGATCATGGCGTCATACGCTTCCGGCGGCTGCGACGCGCCTGCATCCCAGCGCGGCGCGCTGGTCAATTGAACGTTGGGAAAAAAGCGCAGCAGATTACTCAAGAAAGGATTGCCGGGGCCGACGTACAGGAGCCGCACGGCGGGCGCGTCGCTCACGGCCAGGTAGGCTTGATTGTCGGTGGCGAAGTCGTCGGCGATTTCCAGGCGCGCGACCAAGGCTCCGGTGAGAGTGCCGTCGAACGGGTAGATCAAGACCTTGCGGCCCTCGGGCTCGATTTCGATGACCTCGCGGGCGAGCTCCTTTTCTCCGAGCGTGAGCGTCAGCGGCGCGCGCGCGGCCTTCGCGGTGAAATTCTTAACGTGCACCATCACTTCGACCGGCGCGGGACGATCGGGATGGCGCCTGACCTCGAAGGCGACGATGCCGACGTTATCGGCTCCGCCCTCGACTTTGATGAAGCGCAGATGGGCGGCCGGGCGCATGAACTCTTCGGCCCCCGCAAACGCACCGTCGCTGATCACCACGACGCGATCCGAGCTGCCGCGCTTGAGAAAGGCGTGCGCGAGAAGGATCGCGTCATTAACCCGCCCCGGCGCGTCCGTCGCCGCAAGATTGCGTCCGGCCTGCCGGAGTCTCGCCTTGTCCGCAGTGAGCGGCACGATCAGCCGCGCCTGGGGGCCGGCGCCAATAAGCATTATTTTTCTCCCCGAGGGCAAGGCATCAACCAAGGAAAGAAATTCTCTGCGGGCGGCCTCAAGCCGCATGCCGGATTTTCCCTTGGCTTTCATACTGGCGCTCAAGTCGACAACCACCACGGTATCGCCGGCGCTGGCGCCGAAATAGATCAACGAAGGGTCCGCCAGCGCCGCGATCAGAATCGCCGCGGCGATGAGCTGTAATAGGAGCAGCAAATTTTTTCGCAGCAGCCAGCCGAGCCGGGTCGCCAGCGGGCGCTCTTTCAGAACGCGCTCCCAGATAAACAGCGCCGTGGTGTTGATCTTGACTCCTCTGGGCTTCAGACTATGGAGAAAGAAGATGAGCGGGATCGCCCCGACGGCAAGCAGCAAAGTATATGGCGCGCCCCAAAGCATGGCTCACGACACGCTGCCGATCTGGCGCAGCGTCTTGAGGACAAAATCGTCGAATAGCACCGCGGTGGAGGTGCGCAGGTAGTCGATTCTCCGGCCGGCGCAAAGCGCCTCGATCTCGGCGAAATAACTCGCCAGCTCTTCGCGGTAGCGGCGCAGCAAATCTCCGTCGAGAAAGAAGCGGCGTTCCCGTCCGCTTT